>OFBV01000004.1_pt1 | contig 68516 bp, 65 predicted proteins | sample 1520691 | NCBI WGS metagenome assembly OFBV01 (sample SAMEA3696450, study PRJEB22514) | metagenome | biome: water; feature: marine; material: hydrothermal vent | place: Pacific Ocean | collected 2014-08-16 | depth 1514 m | reverse complement strand
AGCTGGCACAGGGAACGGAAGTGAGAGTGATATGAAAAGAGACAAAACAAGAGACGCCGTCGAAACGGCGTCAGGCCGGAGATGCTATCTCCAGGGTGGTTATACGGATATTATCCAATCAAATCTAAAAGCAATTTTAAAGTATATTCGTATGAAATATGAAAACTTGTCTGACTGTTGTTTGATAAAAAAGCCAAGCGTTTCATTAAAGCGCAATGCTCTAACGCAGAGGCTTGGCGTTTGTGAAGTTTTATTATATCCATAGCATACTAAAAGACGACTGAAACCTTAGAATAAAATAGCCACCTCAGAAAGGAGCCTTATGAAAATCCGTTTCAAACATCAAGCCTATCAGCAAAAAGCCGTCGAAGCCATTGTCCGCTGTTTCGAAGGACAACCACGAAAAGAGGGGGTGGAGTACCGCATCGACCCGGGTCGCCCCCAGACAGCCAAAGAACAGCTCGCCCTCTATCGGGATATCGAAGAGACGGGTTTTCGCAACCATGAGCTCCTTATCAGCGATGAAGCTTTGCTGAAAAACATCCAGAGGGTTCAGCAAGAGCAAAATTTGCACATCAGTGACTCTTTGAAGAGCTTCAAAATTTTCAAAAGAGACAAGTTCGTCGAGAATGGCCCCTATACAAAAAAAGCTCTTGCCATCGCACCCTACCACTTCGATATCGAGATGGAGACGGGGACGGGCAAGACCTATGTCTATACCAAAATGATATTCGAGCTTTATAAAAAGTACGGATGGAGCAAATATATCGTCGTCGTACCAAGCATCGCCATCCGCGAAGGGGTGGCGCAATCTTTCGAACTGACGAAAGAGCACTTCCTCGAAGATTACAAAGAGCGGGCGAATGTCTTTATCTACGACTCCAAATCACCCCAGAATATCAAAAGCTTCTCTACCGATGGCGGTATTCAGGTGATGATTATCAATGTGCAGGCTTTCAACGCCACGGGCAAGGATGCCAGGCGTATCTACGAAGAGCTCGACGAGTTCGAGTCACGCCGTCCCATCGACCTGATAAAGGCCAACCGCCCCATTCTGATACTCGACGAACCGCAAAAGATCTCCGGAGACAAAACACTCAAATCTCTCCAAAATTTCAATGCCATGATGGTTTTCAGGTACTCCGCCACCCATACGGCGAGGCACCATCTCATCTACCGCCTCGACGCGCTGGACGCATACAACCAGAAGCTGGTCAAAAAGATAGCCGTCAAGGGAATCAGTGTCAGAGGGCTCAGCGGGACCAACTCCTATCTCTATCTCCAGGATATCGTCGTCAGCAAAAACAGGCCGCCCGTGGCTATGGTCGAGATGGAGCTCAAGTACAGTGGCGGTATCAAGCGCACAAGCAGGCGTCTCAAAAAGGGAGATGAGCTCTTCGCCCTCTCCAACGAGCTGGAGCAGTATCGGGATTTCGTGCTGAGCGATATCGATGCCAATAGCGGTACGATAGAATTTAGCAATGGCGAGAAGCTTCAGGTGGGAGAGGCTATCGGCAATGTGGATGAGATGATGTTGCGCCGTATCCAGATACGAGAGGCGATAAAATCCCATCTGGCAAAGGAGAAGACTCTCTACCCCAAAGGCGTCAAAGTACTCAGCCTCTTTTTCATCGACGAGGTGGCGAAATACAGACTCTATACGGAAGATGGAGAAGAGAAGAAAGGTGACTATGCAAAAATTTTCGAAGAGGAGTACAAAGCCGTTCTAAACGAGCTTGGGGTATTGGACGAACCCGACTATATGGAGTATCTACACTCGATAGAAGTTCACAATACCCATAAGGGCTACTTCTCCATCGACAAAAAGAAAAACCGCCTCACCGACCCCAAAGTGAAGAGCCGTGGTGAGGATGCAGGCTTGAGCGATGATGTGGATGCCTATGACCTCATTCTCAAAGACAAAGCGCGCTTGCTCTCTTTCGACGAGCCGACCCGTTTCATCTTCTCCCACTCCGCACTGCGGGAAGGATGGGACAACCCGAATATTTTCGTCATCTGTACCCTCAAACATAGCGACAATACCATTGCCCGGCGTCAGGAGGTGGGGCGCGGTATGCGTATCTGCGTCGATAAAAATGGCGAACGGATGGACGACCCCTCTACGGTGCATGATATCAATGTCTTGAGCGTCGTAGCCAGTGAAAGCTACAGAGAGTTCGTCGATGGTCTGCAAAAAGAGATAGCCGCCACTCTGACCGAGCGTCCCAAGGTCGCCGATACCCGATATTTCGTCGGAAAAATCATCGAAACGGAAGATGGTACACGAAAAATCATCGAAGAACGACAGGCGAAACTGATAGAGCGCTATCTCATCAAAAACGACTATACAGATGTGGATGGCAGAATCACACAGGAGTATCACAAAGCGAAAGAAGAAGGCACCCTCGCCCCATTGCCCGAAGAGCTCGCACCCATCGCTCCCCAGGTCTTCACACTTATCGACAGCCTCTATAGCGATGCGCTGCTTCCGAGCTTCGAAAACGAGTATCGACTCAAACCCAACCCCATCAATGAAAAAAACTTGAAGAAAAAAGAGTTTCTCGCATTGTGGGAACGAATCAACAAAAAAGCGGTCTATTCCGTTCACTTCGACTCCAATGAGCTTATCGACAAGGCTGCCAACGCCCTCGATAGAGAGTTGACGGTACGGAGACTGGAGTATCACATCACTGAAGGTGAGATGGAAGCCGGACAGCGCCTGGAAGACATTGAAGAGGGTAACGCATTTTCTTCCACGGGCAGTGTCAGAAAAGAGTACAAGCAGAGTATGCATACGGCAGTCGCTTATGATTTGATAGGTAAACTGGCTTCGGAAACGAAGTTGACGCGGCGCACCATCGGTTCGATACTGCAAAAGATCAGCGACAAAACTTTCCGAAATTTCTCCATCAATCCCGAAGAGTTCATCGGCAATACTGCTCGCATCATCAACGAACAGAAAGCGACGACCATCGTCGAGTATCTGAGTTACGATACCACAACGAGAACCCATACGATGGAGGAGATCTTTACCGTAGAGGCCAATAGAAAACACGAACTCGACAAACTACAGGCAGCCAGCAAACATGTTTACGACTATGTCGTCAGCGATTCCGAGGTGGAAAAGCGCTTTGCAAAAGAGCTCGATAGTGCCGCGGAAGTCGTCGTATATGCGAAACTGCCCAAAAGCTTTTTCATCCCCACACCCGTGGGACGCTACAACCCCGACTGGGCTATCGCATTCGACGAAGGAAAGGTACGGCATATCTATTTCGTAGCCGAAACCAAAGGCTCCATCTCCACGATGGAACTACGCAAAATCGAAGAGGTCAAAATAGAGTGCGCTCGAAAGTTTTTCGACAAAATCACATCCGGCAGTGTCAGATACGATGTAGTGGAGAGTTTCGAATCTCTTATGCAGAAAGTGATGTTGCGATAGCGGTACTCGTTTTCAACGAGACTGAAGTCCGGTAAAAAAATATGAAAAACGAAGAATCGAACAACTCGGAATCTCTTTGGGCAAAATACTCGGCATGATGACGACATAAGCTATCTAAACTGCCCTAAATGTTTTTTCTGATCCAAAGAAGTGCTTTTTGTATATAAGATACTTTATGTTCAATCGTCTTTAGAGGATTGATATTTGCTTGTTTCGTTATAAACTCCAAAATATTTAACTTATTATAGCCTAAGTAGCAGATTGAAATGAAAGTCGAAAAGTATAAGTAGGTTTTGGTTGTGGGAGAGGGATTTGAACCCCCGACCTTCTGGTTATGAGAACGAATCAAAGCCCGTGCAGCAGGGCATTACATCAAAATTCTCACCACGGGCCACGCCATATGCTTCGAAGGTAAACCGATTACTTCCAGGCGATTTATATGTAGCAAGGTTTTGTCAATTTAACAAATGACTACCAATTGGTTAAAATGACAACTATGAAAATCGAACACGATGCATTTGAAACACTGCTAAAACGAAAAGGTGTTAGCAAAAAGCCTTTTCGGCGTATAGCGCTATACCTTACTTTACCGTTGCCGGTTGGAAAAAGTCAGGGTATGTTCCGGCGTATGCGATGGTACTGCTTCGTCAGATGCCCGCACAAAAAGAGTTTGTTACGGCTGCGGAGCTTATTGAGGCGGGCTTGCCCAAAGCGATACTTTGGAACAACGATCCGCAAAAAAAGGTGGCGTCCGATATTTTTATCGTCGCGACGCTTCAGCGTGCCTACAATGACTTTATCAGGGGCAGTTTACCACTTAGTAGCATGATCTCTGACTTCATCGAGGCTGTGAAAGAGATCTTGATTGAGCCAGTCATATCTGACTGTACGGTTATAGCGTTCGATGTAGGCGTTTTGTCCTCGGGCTTCGCCCTGCGGGGTTGTCGCTTTGCTCGGACGCTGTGGATTGCTAGGCTGGATATACTCCAAGGTGAACTCCTGCTTTTTGGCCCAGTTCTGCAAAGCATGGCTGATATACTCAGATCCGTTGTCGCACCGCAGTTTTTTTGGTTTGCCTCTTTGTTCGATGATCCGCTCCAGAGTCCGTATAACCCTTAGAGCTGGCAGGGAGAAGTCGACTTCGATCTCCAGCCCTTCCCTGTTGAAATCGTCCAAGATGTTTAAAAGTCTGAATTTCCTTCCATCCAGGAGTTCGTCATGCATGAAGTCCATCGACCATACCTCATTGGGAGAAGTGGCCGTATATAGCGCTTCGGGTTTATCCCGTTGAATCCGCCGTTTGGGTTTGATCCTCAAATTGAGTTCCAGTTCCCGGTAAAGGCGGTAGATTGTTTGTGCTTCCATGAATATCCCTTGACATTACGCAGATAGAGAAAACACAGACCAAATCCCCAGTTACGATATGTGTTCGTCAGACGGATCAGCCAATTGGCGATCAAGATATTCTCTTCGCTCAGTTTCACTTCGTACCGCTAACAAGACTCACTGATACGAAATGCCTTTCTCTTCTACGGCATGTTGGGCCATCTTCTTTCTCGAAGATGGCCTCACCACTTTGTTTCTCCTCGCTACGCTGTGGGATTGCGCCACGCTTCATCAAGAGCCTCCTGGACGACTCAGCTTTCAGGCGTTCTTCAGTATACATCTTTTTCAATCGACGGTTCTCTTCTTCGAGCTCTTTGAGCCGTTTCATCATCGAAACATCCATGCCACCATATTTGGCCCGCCAATTATAAAATGTCGCGCTGCTCCCGACACAACTCGGAAACCGGTACACCGTTTTCAGTTTGTTTCAATATCACCATGATCTGGCTATCGGTAAATCGTGACTTCTTCATAGAAAACTCCTCTTCTCATTTTATTGGAATTTTCTACTTTTCACAGAAAGTTTGCTCCGCAACCGCTATTCGCTACTTTTGAGAAGAGTGGTTCTTCAGGAGGATTACCGTTGGACGAGCGATATATCAAAGGCGTAGATATAAAATTATCTTTACCGCATCAAATTGACAATGATTTAGAAAATTTACTTTATAGATTTAAAAGTAACGATATGAATTTAAAGGAGATTACAGTATTTCATATATTTTTCGAAAGGATACATCCATTTGCCGATGGTAATGGAAGAGTAGGAAGACTTTTGATGGCTTACCAAGCTATTCAAAACAATATGGTTCCTCCATTGATAAAAAATGAAAGTAGAGATGAATATTTAAAAGCGATGAATGACAAAGATGCTCTATATCGATTTTTGCAAGAAAGTATAGACAAAAGTTTGGAATTGATAAGCCATTTAGATGTCTGACAAACCATTGCAGGAACAGCTTACTTAACACAAGGAGTCCGAGGCTCAATGGAGTAGGGACTTCAGTCCCATCAAAAGACTTATTCGTATCCTGCCAAATCTTAGGCTCGCTTCTGTTTGACGAAGACAAGCCCAAGAGCTATCGGGACGCTTCGTTCCCTAACGGGCTCTTCGGAAACGGGAGCTGTAGCACTTGAAGATACTCTATAGTCGAAGGGTTTTTTCCGGCTCTTTTGCAGATATGGCGAATGACGCCCGCATGGGTGCATAGCAGTATCTCCTCCTGCGGATGGAGCTGGGCGAGAAACTCGTCTATGCGCTTTTCGAAATCTTTGCGGGACTCGTCGGCTATATATTCGAACCAACTTTCGTAGGAGTCCAAAAGGGCGGGGCTGTAATCTCGGCGTCTGCTGAGCTCTTCGAAACTCCTCCCTTCGACATAGCTTTTGAAGCGAAGCTCTCTGAGCCTTTTGTCGCAGCTGTAGTTTTCGATGCCGAGAGCATCGAGTGTGGCTCTGCATCTGAGCAGATCGGAGCTGAAGATACACTCGAAACTCTTCTTCTCTACAAAGGAGCGCAACTCATCGCCAATTTCGAAATCTCTATCTATATCGATATCGCTCCAGCCGTTGAATCTGCCTCTGAGTTTCGGAGGGGGCGGAGCGTGTCTGAGGAGTGTCAGAGCCATAGTGCAGCTCCTATTATGAAGATCAGCTCGCCTGTCTCGATTACCGTGCCGAGCATATCCCCGTTGGCGAAACCGAGGGTGGATACGATATGGCGCGAGACAACGACGGCTCCTATAGTGCAAAGGAGGAGAACGGCGAGTATGGAGTAGGAACCGGCACATAGGAGTATGGCGACCGTATATAGCGGAAAGATGGCGGCTATATCTACAGCCCTTACGGAGTTTTTGAGTCTGCTTGCGAAAGATGAACGAAAGTCGTAGAGGAGAAAGAGGGGGAGTATGCCAAGGCGACTCCCTATGGCCGCGGCTATCACCACCCCCTCCATATCGTGCAGCAGAAGATAGACGATGCCCGATATCTTGAGGAGGGCGAGAGCCATACCGTAGAAGAGTCCCATCGCTCCGACCGCGGGATCTTTTATCACTTCGTAAGGGTCTTTGCCGCTATGGGCGGCGTATAGTGCATCCGCCACATCCGCCACCGCTTCGTTGTGAAGAAAACCGTAGGAGAACATATATATCAGTGCCGAAACGAGGGCGCCGTACCACTGCAGGGAGCCAAGCAGATGCCAGGAGAGTAGCGCCGCAAGAGCCGCTCCCGCACCTACCGCGGGAATCGACAGGAGCATGGCTCTATATACTCTCTCGTTATCTCTGAACTCCTCCGGCGCAATCCTCACGGGAAAACGGCTGAAGTAGCTCCATGCGAGTTTCCATCCGATATATCCGTCGCTTCTCAAAACAGAACCCCCAAAAAAAGTATGATATACAGTACGCTCTCGATTTTCGGATGCAGTGCCAGAGCCCTGTGCAGGTCGTCCGTGCCGATATTCTCTCTGCCTTTGGAGAGTCGGGGTTTGGCTCTGATTTTTCCGAAATAGCTCGCAGGCCCGCCCAGAGAGATGCGCAGAGTGTATCCCATGGCGGATATCGGCAGTCCGGCATTCGGGCTTTCGTGTCGCGCTCCGTCTCTGAATATGGCGGGCAGTGCGGAAAGCCTGCCGCCACACATGAGAATGAGAAGAGCACTAAGTCTAGATGGTATGTAGTTGGCCACATCGTCGATACGGGCCGATATCCTGCCGTAGTTTTCGTATCTTTCGTTTCTGTAGCCTATCATCGAATCGAGAGTGTTTATCGCTTTGTATGTCATGGCGCCGGGCAGGCCGAAGAGGAGCATATAGAAAAGCGGTGCCACCACACCGTCGCTCAGATTCTCGGCATAACTCTCTATGGCCGCCCTGTATCTCTCGCTACTGCTCATATTCTGTGTATCCCTGCTCACAAGCCAGGCGATTTCGTGGGGAAAACTCTCTATCCTGCGTACCGACGCTTCGAGCATATTCGCGGCTATGGCGGTGGAGGCTGCCAAGGCGACAAGAGCGAAACCAAGAAGAGAGAGCTCCTGCGACATCGCGACGAGAAGATAGGACGATAGAAAGCTGGCAAGAGGTACGAGCAGAGCAGGTACGGCACCGGCGGCTATCGAATCGGCATAGAAACGCTTCTGCAGAAAATCGATGAATCCGCCCATCAGGACTACAGGATGCCTCTTCGAGCTGAATTCGCCTATGACTTTGTCGATGAGAAGGGCGCAGAGTGTCAGTTCAAAATACACTTTCGAGCAACCTCCCTTCATCCACGAAGGAGCTCATATACTCCAGATACTCCGCTACGCTTCTTGTGCGCCTCTCTATCGCCGGCGCATCGTCGAAGAGGGCATGTACGAAACTCCCCCTTATTCTGCCATCGTCGAAGTAGAGAGGATATTTCGCGCTTCGTCCGTGATGAATCTCGAAGCCCTCGGGCAATTTCCTGCCGAAGAGCTCATATTCACCCCTTCGGACTATCTTCTCCTTTTCGAGCACTATCGTATCGTCTATGAAGGCGAGCCCCTTCTCTCTCTCGCCGGCGACACCCTCGATACCGTAGGGATCGACTATCTCTTCGAACATCATCTCGTAGCCTCCACATATACCGACTATCTCACCTCCGAAACTCCCGAGACTCTCGAAAAAGCCTCTCCTCTTGAGCCATCTGAGATCCTCCATCACAAGTTTCGAGCCCGGAAGAATCACCATATCGTAGGCGTCGAGCGCCCGGGCGGAATCGAGAAAGTCGAGCTCTATACCGGGATCGTTCATCAGCGCTTCGAGATCGTTGTAGTTGCTCATGTAGGGATATGCCGTCACCGCCACCTTTTTGGCGCCTTCTATGCTCTTCGTCTTGCGATATCCTCTGAGGCTCTGGGAGTCTTCGAAGCCGTAGTTGAGAGGGTGGTGGGGCAAAAGCGCGAAGACCGGCAGAGCGAAGCGCTCCTCTATTATCTTAATACCCTCGTCGAAGAGGGAGCGGTCGCCTCTGAATTTGTTGACCACCACTCCGCATAGATTCTTGCGCAGATCCGGCGGGAGCAGTTGCGCCACACCGTAGATCGAGGCGAAGACTCCACCCTTTTCTATATCCGCGACGAGTATGATGGCATTGCCGAAGCTTCGGGCTATGTAGATATTGGAGAGATCCTTGTCCATCAGATTCAGCTCGACCGGACTTCCCGCACCTTCGGCCACTATCGTCCGATACTCCCCACCGAGCCTTTCGTAGGCCTCCGTCACTATCGGTTCGAGTCTGTGGAGTCTGCGGTAGTACTCTCTCACCTCCGTAGGGGCTACGGCTCTGCCTTTGAGGATGAGCGAGGCGGCGTTGCCCCTTGCGGATTTGAGGAGTACGGGATTGTTGTGCCATGAGCTTCCCACTCCGGCTGTCCGTGCCTGGAAGTGCTGGGCTACGGCTATCTCCGAGCCGTCGTCGGCCACTGCTGCATTGTTGGATACATTCTGCGCCTTGAAGGGGGCGCACTCTATGCCGTTTTTGGCCAGAATATGCAGCAGGAGCATAGTTATGGTCGATTTGCCCGCGTCGCTGTGGGTACCGAAGACGGATATATCACGCATCCATGGCCTCCCCGAGACGATATAGTTTCCGGGGCTCCTTCAGGGCGAAGCGCATATAGCTGCGGTCCAGAAAGTCGAAATTGGAGCACTCTCTCGCCATAATCGCATACTGCGCGAGTCTTCGTGAGAGGGTGGGGGCGTCCACCCCGTCGAGTCGAGCCAGTACGAAGTTGGCTTCGGAGGGGTAGAACTCCTTCACATAGGGGGAGGAGCGCAGAATATCTTCGAGTATCTTTTTGGCTTCGCCGTTGCCCTCCTGCGACCTTCGGGCGAAACTTTTGTCTTCGAGTGCGAGATTCATATAGCGGCAGTCGTATGTCGAAATCTTCCATAGGGGCTCTGTAGCCGATATTTTCCGGATATTGCGAGCGGAGGAGAGAAGTGCCCCTATACGCACCCCCGCGGCCGAAAAGTATTTGCCTACGGAGCGGACTATATAGAGATTTTCATACTCCGCGATTCTCTCTATCGAAGACTCCTTTGCGGAAAATTCGAGAAAAGATTCGTCGATAACGAGACTGCATCCCCTCTCTCGGCATATACGCAAAAGTTTGGAGAGGTCGTGATATGCGCCGTCGGGGGTGGAGGGGTTTACGAATACCACTATCGAAGAGGGGCCCGGCTCGTCGTACGAGCACTCCCGTCTATCTATCTTGAAGACCCTCTTGGAGCAGGCGAGGGCGGCCCTCTCGTACTCCAGATAGAGCGGGGCGTAGAGATATACATCTCTCTGCGGCAGAAAACGCATGAGCGAAAAGATAGCCGACCCGGCTCCCGTGTATAGCTCGAGAGACTCTTCGTCGCTACCGTAGAACGATGCCAGAGCCCGTCGGAGTTTTCCGTAGTCGGGATATAGCGAGGGCTCCACGGAGTCGGCGAAGTTGGCCTCTATATGCGGTTTTACGAAGTTGATATTGGAGGAGAGGTCTATCACATCCTCTAGTCTCAGCGAATACTTTTCGGCGAAAGAGGCTATGTCGCCTCCATGTTCGAATCTTCTCATTTGAGTCTGAACTCCATTCCCAGTTTCACCTCCACGACCTCGTCGCAGAGTCTGGCGCAAAGAGCGCTCATCGCAGCGTTTCTCTCGGCGAAGAGGCGGCTTTGGGCATCGTCGGGTATCAATCCTCCGCCCGTATCGTCGGCGACGAGAAGCAGGTCGCAGCTGCTCTCGAAGAGCTCCTTCGTCATACTCTCCACCTCTTCGTACTCTCTTGCAAGAGTATTGAATATCCACATGGAGAAGGAGTCGAGCAGATATATGCCGCCCTCTTCGAGTACCCGGGAAGGCTCCATACTCTCCTCTATGGTCACAAACTCCTCTCCTCTGCGTCTTCTGTGTAGAAGCACCCTGGCGCGCATCTCTTCGTCGTGGTAGCTTCCGTCGTATGTGGCGATATATCCTATCTGCCGTCCCCGTGCCAACTCTCTAGCCCTCTCTTCGGCAAGCATACTCTTGCCCGAGCGGGACGCTCCCCAGTAGAGTATCTTCATATCCCGCCCAACTGCTCTTCGACGGAGGCTACGATATCCGATACCTTCAGCCCCTTTCCAAGAGCGTAGAGGATGGAAGCTCCCGCCCCGACCCCCTCTTTCGCCTCGCCTCTGTCGTATAGCGCGAGGGCGGGGTGGGAAGAGGAGGAGAAGTCGAATATCGGATAGGAGGCTTCGAGCTCGAAGGAGAGCATATCCAGAAGAGCTCCGATATCGCTCTTTTCATCTTCGGCCACCCATTTCGTGGTCCAGAGGCAGAGCTTCGACGAAGCTATCTCGAGCCCCTCGTGCTGCGCCAGAGTGTCGGCTATGAGAGCTACCGCCGCCATCTGGGTACCGCCTCCGAGTACGAGAGGATATCTCCCCCCGAAACCGGCCACCATACCGGCACAGAAGAGCAGCATATTGTCACTGCAGAGAGAGAGCTTTTCGAAAGGTCCCTCGCAACTCTCCTCTTCGACCCTCTTCACGGCCGCTTCTATGGTCTCCCTCTTGACCGATAGGGGTGAATCGGCGAAACTCGAGCTAAAAAGCCCCCTGCATTCGTAGCCCAGGGCGGTGACGGCCGCCTCTGCCGTGGTGGTACCGGAGGGTACCGATTCGGCCAGGATGATATACTCTCCCACGGGCTCCACACTCCGGGCATACTCGACCCCTTTGTAGAATATCTCTCTCGCCTCGATACGGCACTGCGTGGCTATGTTTCCGCAGGCCTGGATTCCCATCGGGACGAGAAGCTCCCCGACGAGAGGTTTGACTCTCAGGCCGAGGTCGAGCATACTCACAGAGGCGAAGGGGCTCAAAAGCTCCACCGCTCTGCTCATCAGGGCGGGAGTGGGCACACCCGCGGGGGTTTCGGGTATCTCTCCGAGACTCGGTACCGTACCGCTTGCGAGATACTCCGCATCGAGTGTCGGAGTGAGATATATTCTGCCGGGCAGTCCGGCCTGGGTGATTCCCTCTATGTCGGCAGTAGCACTGTTGCAAAGAGCCAGCATGAAATCCGCCTTGTTGGCAGCGAGTTCCTGGCTCAGTTTCGCATCTCCTCTGATTTTTCCAAACATTTCAACTCCTTTTTTTCAATCTTTTTATCAAAATTTCGTAGAGCTTCAGATAGCTCTTCTTTCCCATATCAAGGCGTTTCGCCATATAGTGAAAGAGGGCGAAATCGACCGCCCCCTCCAGAGAGTCGGCGCTATACACCCCTCCGTAACCTTCCAAAAGCGCCTCCGCCCTGCCTCTATCGACTCTATCTTCATCCATACACATCGACATCAGCGCCACCCCCAAATCGAAGCGGGGGTCGCCCAAAGAGGCATCGGAAAAGTCTATGAAGCCCGAAAGCCTCTCCCCGACGAAGAGGATATTGTCGGGGAAGGGGTCGCAATGGAGAATCGTTTCACGACGAGGCTCGAAATCTATCCTCCTGCGAAGCTTTTCGAAGTGCCGCGCGACAGCCGGAAGTTCGTATGCAGGGGCGTAGTTGGCGAAATCGGACTGCGCAAGAGCCTTTTTGCCGTAGTCGTGTACTCCGGCGAGAAAGGCTCCGATACGGGCAAGCTGCGGTATGGAGGGCTCGAAGGGGTGAGTGCCGTCCAGCCTTTCGTAGAGTATCGCCTCTCCTCTTTGTGTGGAGAAGCTTCCGACTATCCTCGGCACCTGCATATGCGATAGATGCGCCAGAAGCATCTTCTCCCACTCTATACGGCTCTTTTCGTACGAGGCGGGAAATATCTTGAGAAAATTGCCATCTTCGAGAATATATACATCCGCACTTATGCCATATCGGCTTTTCGTGGAGGCGCGAAGGAGAGTGTCGGCGTCGGGGAGTCGCTCTCGTGATACAGCTTGGCTCATCGTCTCTCCATCGACAGAATATCGGGATAGGCTCTGAACATCGTATGCAGATAGGTGGCCCTGAGCCTGCCTTCGTAAGCGCACCACACACCGCCGCTCCCCTCTCCCCGCGGCTCTTTCGAAAGTCTGCCGCAGGCTTTGGAGAGGCTCGCTTCGTCGGGGCGGGTATAGTGGAAAGCGTGCCCCTTCGTTCCGCTCTCGTCGTAGTAGTAACCAAGTCTTTGGAAGCGTTTTTCCATATGAAAGGCGAGCGGGAGTATGCCGCTCATCCTCTTGTCGTCCACCCTCTCGGAGAGATAGAGCAGCCCCGCACACTCCGCATATACCCGCCCCCCTCCCTGCAGATAGCTCCTCAGAGAGTCCGCGAAACGCTTCGAGCCCGCTATGCGCGCATAGGCCTCCTCACTCTCCACATAACCGCCGCAGAGCAGTACCAGGTCGCTGCGGGGGTCTATCTCCTCATCTTTCACGGCACTGACTATCTGCACCTCCCCGAAAGACTCCTTGAGGAAGAGATAGTTGTCGTGATAGAGAAAAGAGAAGTTTTCGTCATGGACCAAAACCGCTTTTTTACCGCCAATATCGTGCGCAGGGAAGGGGTTTTGCGTTTCGGGCTCGGCTATTTGGGCACTCTTGGCTATGCTCAGCAGGGCATCCGTATCTATATGCTCGAGTACCTGGGAGGCTATGCTCTGCATCAGAGAGATATCTCCCATGTCGAGTCCGAGATGGGTGGAGTGCAGAGAGGGGAGCTCTCGTCCTATCCAGCCCAGAAGCTCTATATCCGGATGCTCTCTGGCCAGGATGGAAGCTATCCTCTCGTAGTGGCTGGCCGACGAGACGCGATTGAGCACCACCGCCTTTATCATATTGCCTCTTCTATACTCTCTCATACCCTTGAGCAGTGCCGAAAGGGTGATGTAGCTCCCCGAAGCGTCCATGAGCAGAACGACAGGTACACGGAGGGCGGCCGTGACGCTGTGTGTACTACAGCCTCTATCCTCTCCGTCGTAGAAACCCATGGCCCCCTCTATCAGATTCAGCTTCGCGCTATTATCTACGAAGAGTCGCTTCAACTGCTCTTCGTTCATTATAAAGCTGTCGAGATTGACCGACGCTCTGCCGCAGAGTCTGGCATGGAAACGGGGGTCTATGAAGTCCGGCCCAATCTTGAATGCTCGTACGATATCCCTGAAGCGGTACATAAGAGCGCTCGATAGTACGGTCTTGCCTCTGCCGGATGAGCAGGAGGCTATACAGAGGGAGGGGAGCTTCACTCTCTACTCCCCTTCAGTTCACCGGCGGAGTCGTATTTGTCGAAATAGCCTCTGGGGGTGAGCACCTTCCCGTTTTTCGTGAATCTGCTGTTCGAATTGCCTACGAGTAGAAGTGTGGACATACCCATATCGGGATTTTCGACTCCGGCCTCGACGAGTTTGCAACTGCTGGTATAGACTATCTTTTCTCTCTCCCTGCCCACATTCGAAGCCACCACCACCGGACGGTCGGGATAGTTCGCCAGCCTCTCGAGGAACATTTCGTAGGGTTTGACTCTACTCCTCGATTTGGGGTTGTATATACCGAGTACGAAATCTCCCTCCAGCGCAGCCTCGACGCGTCTTCGTATCACTTCGATATCGGTCAGTCTGTCGGAGAGGGAGACGACCGCGAAATCCTGGCTCAAAGGAGCGCCCGCCTTGCTCGCTACAGCCAGAAGTGCCGTCACTCCCGGGAGGGAGCGCACTTCGAGTCTCTCCCAGAGATTCTCTTCATCCACCATCTCCACAATCAGTGTGGCCATACCGTAAACATTCACATCTCCGTTGGATATGATTGCCGTAGTCTTTCCGCTCAGGGCACTATCTATAGCCTCTTTGCACCTCTGAATCTCTTTGGTCATTCCCGAGGTTATCACCTCTTTGCCTTCGAGAAGCTCTTTGAGCTCTTTGGCATACTTGACATAGGAGACGACCACCTCGCACTCCCTCAGGGCCTCTCTCGCTTCGGCGCTTATATAGCTCTCTCCGCCCGCACCGCTACTGATTATATATAGTCTGTTCATCATATCGCTCCCGCTATCGTTATAGTTGAGTAAAATACCTCTTTGGGGAAGAGTAGCTCCCCATATTCCGACGCCAGCAGTGCCGAAGGTTCCGCCACCCCTTTGATGGAGAAGTGTTTGCCGGCGGCCGAGGGCGAAAAGCTCCCCCCGACACCCTCTATCTGGGCAGCATCGAAAAACCTCGCTTCGACTCCATAGCTCTCTATGAACTCCAAAAGCCCCCTCTCATCCTCTTTGGCGCTATAACTCGCCACCGTTTTCAACTCTCTGCGATCGATATCGTGTCTGCGCAGAAACTCCTCCACCGCTCTCTCTATCGACTCCGCGGAGCTTCCCCTCATACAGCCGATGCCAATACTCAGGGGAGGTCTCAAAACGGCCTTCTCTTTGTAATCTCCCGCCACCGCTACGATCAGATCGGCATCTTCCGCCCTCTCGACCCTCGAAAAGGAGTCATATTCGCTCAGAGAGCGGAAGATGGCGTCACTGCAGTAGAGGGCGACTCGCCGTGCATCTACGAGCATATTCGCCACCCTCGCCAGAGAGGAGAGCTTCTCTATGCGCCATCCCCTCTCGGCGGCGAGCAGGTCGATAGAGAGTCTGCCCAGCTGCTCCGATGCCGTGGTCACGAAGGAGATGGCATCGGGGACTCTCTCCTCTATTACGGCGGCCAGCCGGTTGGCCCCGGAGAGATGCCCCCCTATGAGAGGAACGACTCTTTTGAGATCGAAACTCACAGCCAGCACCGCCGGGTCCGTCGCCTTGTCTTCGAGCAGAGGAGCCAGGATGCGTATCAGCGCCCCTGTAGCCACGAAAGATACGATGGCATCGAACTGTACATAGATTTTGCGCAACTCTACGGCCAGAGAGTCGAAAAGGCGGGCGCCGCTATCGTCGCTGCATACTCCCCTTTTGCCGAATACGACACAGTCGTACTCATACAGAATATCCGCCAGCCTGAAAGCGCTTCCAAGTCCTGTCTCGTTGATGGAGACTATGGCTATCCTCTTCAACTCTCCCCGCCTCCGTAGAGATAGGAGCTCTGCGTACTCTTTCGATGCAGGAAATCTCCGAGGAGAATCAACGCCACTCCGCCTATGTGCGATACCTTTGGCGCTATATCCTCGAGGGTACCTCTATAGACTCTCTCCTCCCTCCACGATGCCTTCTCCACGACCCAACAGGGAGTATCGGGGGCGTAACCCGCACGCAACGCTTCGGCTACGAGACTCTCTATCAGCTTTATCGAGAGATAGAAGACCTTCGAAGAGTTTTTGCAGGCAAGTATCGTCTCGAGTCTCTCTGGATTGGGCGTACGCCCCTCCACACGGCTTATGACGAGAGTCTGGGAGATACCCGGAAGCGTATATTCCAGCCCGAGAGAAGCCGCCGCCGCGAAAGCCGCGCTGACTCCGGGTATGACGGTATATTCGATTCCTCTGCTTTCGAGAAACTCTATCTGCCTGGCTATCGTCGAGTAGAGTGAGGGGTCGCCGGTATGGAGCCTTACGGTGAGCTTCTGGGAGTACTTTTCGAGAAAGGAGAATATCTCGGCATAGTCCATATCTCTCGAATCCTCTATATGCGCATCTTCACGGCAATATTGCAGAATTTCAGCCGGTACGAGAGAGCCCGTATAGAGTACGGCATCGGCCTTTTCGAGCACTCTGACGGCTTTGAGCGTCAGGAGTTCGATATCTCCCGGACCTGCCCCTACGAAATAGATCATTTTCTCACCTTTATCCAGAATATCTCCCGTTGAGGTTCGGCCATCATCAGTTTTCCGCTGTATCTCGTGAAAGAGAGGGAGATGGCTTCGTACTCTATGGCGGACTCCTCGAGCGAGGAGATGGCGGCGACGAGACTATCGAGAGTCACCGCCGCCACGAGCATTATCCCGCTATCGGCGAGGATATCGTAGAGCTCGGGCAAGAGGGCAAGCACCCTTGCACCCCCTCCGCCCACGAAGATTCTCTCAGGCCTCTCGACTCTTTCTCTCCAGTGCTCTACGGCGTCTCCTACGAGCAGTTCACTGCATAGCACCCGTTTTCTTGCGAGATTCTCCTCTATATAGGCCGCTCTCCTGGGATTCTTTTCGAAGAGTACCGTCGCCACGCCGTAGCGCAGATATGCCGATATGGCACAGCTTCCGCTACCCGCACCGATATCCCACAGGGTCATACCCTCTTCGAGATCGAGATGCTGCAACGAGAGCTCTCTTTTGTACTTTTTGCTTATCATCCCTCTCTCCGTGACGAAAGAGCTATCTTCGGCTATTGTGCTTTCGCGCCCGAAGAGTCTCTCTATCAGCAGGACATACGGCTCGCCGAGATCGAACTCGCATCGGCCATAGAGGTCGAACTCTCCTATATATTCATCTTCGTATCCGAGCTTGTAGGCTATGGTGACCGAGATATCGTCTCTTTTGAGATGTTCGAGCGCTTTGGCCATCTTCCGTACGCTGTGGGCGTCGCAGAGTATGAATGTATATCTCCGTTTCAGCAGGAGGGATGGGTCGGGACGCTCTCGTGCGTGCAGAGAGATACTCTGCACATCGGCCATGGATATCGCCAGCTTGCGGCAGAGATATCCGAGCGAAGACTCCCCGTCAACGATTGTGACACTCTCCCGGGGCAGAAGCCTGGCCACGATGGTGCCTGCCGAATAGAAGAGGGGTGAACCGGTGACTACATAGAGTATCTCCTCTTTGTCGTAGTTGCGCAATATATACTCTTTGGCCTCCCTGTATCGGAGTTTGAGTATCCTCTCGGAACTCTCTTCGAAGTTGGGGTCGCATACAATCGTGTCGAAACTATCGATATCGAGATTCAGATTCTCGAAACTGTACGGCCCCATTCCGTTGCCGGCTATGGTCAGCATATCTCTCCCTTCCTATCCAGTCACTATATCGAGCTCTATATTCAGAGTCGTGAAATTTCGGCGCAATCTGCGCACAGCCCTCTCTTCTATATACCTTTCGAGCCTTCGGGCATACTCTCTCGGCAGAGAGTCGTATATCCCTCTGAGCGTCACACTCTCCTTCGGCAGTGCTGTATATCCCCATCCCCGCAACAGGGATTCGACCTCTTCGAGGTCGGCGAAGCCGTAGCGGTTGTGGGTATTTTCGAAACCCTGGGCAATCTTCAGCGCCTTGGCTATACCGCAGTAGAGAATCACCCTCTCGAAAGAGAAGTTTTCGACACGCCTGAGGGCATCGAAAACGAAATTGCCTATCTCGACCGTGATATCTTCTACATGGCTCTTTAGAGCCTCCTTTTTCGAACTCTCTCCTATCGTCAATACCACCTTCTCTCTCGAGCGGGCGGATATGACGGACAGCTCCGTCTCTATGGAGTCGAGATATGCCATGCTCGATACCGGCTTGACCCATCCGCTGGTGCCGAGTATGGAGATACCCCCGAGCACACCGACCTTTTCGTTGGCTGTACGGGGAGCGAGCATCTCCCCCTCCAGCACTCCGATAGATGCGTATATCTTCGCATCGTATGAGGGGAGAAGCCTTCGGCATATGGCTTCGAGATGCTTCAGCGGCACCGGATTGACGGCCGCGTAGCCCTTCGGGGCTTTCAAGCCGGCTTTGCAGACCACACCGGTCCCTCTGCCGGCATACAGCAGTACCGGGCCCAAATCGTAGGCTTCGTGCTCTATCGGGTTGAGATTCAAAAGCCCTTTCTCGGAAGCCACCTCGGCAAATATCCCGCAACCAATCGTTACATCGATATCGTCGTTGGCGATTTTCCTGCTTATGGACATACTGGGCTCTCCCGTGCGCAAAAAGGCCTCCAGCGCCCCTCTCATGGCGAAACAGGCATGCACACCCGTGCTAAATCCCCTCCTTTGCCGGGACAATCAGTCATACTCCTTCATTTCGATACTCTCGAAGCCTCTGCCCAGAAGCTCGATATCGCTATCGAGAGTCTCGAAGAGCTCTCTCCATCTCGATTCGTCGTAGCGATGGACCGCTTTGAGCCATAGGTTGTCGTTGCCCGAAAAGCCGTTGCCTCTGCTGTTTTCATATATATTGGCGACCGTCCTGAAACGGCAGGTACCGAAACAGCCTCCCGTCGAAATCTTTATACGCCTGCTCCCTTTGTGCAGTCTCATACTTTTGAGTATATCCCTCAGATAGGAGGGAAGGTCATCTCTCTTCCAGGCTTTGCGACATCTATCGCCGCAACAGATGAAGATATGGCTCTTGTAATACATCATCGCCTTTTGCGGGTCGGCTACAAGCGGTTTGCATCGATAGCCATCCTCCACGACGGAGCCCATCTCGTTTATCCGAGGCTCTCTATCTGCCATTGTACTTTCCCTCCGAATCGAAATCCTCTATGAGCCTGTATATGGCGTGTAGCGCCGCTACCGTAGAGGTGGAGCCTCCGAATCTGCCTTTGAGCGCAATGGCGGCGGAGGAGAACTCCTCGGCATATGAAAGACCGTACTCTTTGGACTCCACGACATTCACGAAACCTACCGGAAAGAGTATGAAGGCACAGCTCGAAGGGTCGATACCCTCGTCGATGAGAGTGTTCACCGCGGCATAGATGAAGGTTGGCGCGTTGCCGCAGGCGAATATCATCGCTCTATCCGAATGCCTCTTCACCGCTTCGCATACGGCCGCATAGCTCCTCGTGACTCCATCTTTTCGGGCTCTTTCGTAGGCGAAGCTCTCATTTACATAACATACGCTTTCGTTGCCGTACTTTTGGAGATAGAAGGAGCTCAACCCCACCTTTATCATATTCACATCGGTCACTATGAGAGCCCCTTCGGCGAGAAGCTTCATAATGCGCTCCACGGCATTTTCCGTGAAATGGAGGCTCTCGAGCACCTGAGAGAAACAGCTCGTCGTATGTATCAGCCTCTTGGCGACCTCCAACTCCCGGAAGGTGAATCTCGCACACTCCTCGTAGCCCCGAAGCTCTCTCTCTATCGTCTCGAAGGAGAGTCTCGAGATATCTGCCGCCTCGTTCACCGGAGGCTCCATTCTGATAAACGGCATCACTCCTCCCTCTTTCGGCAAAAATCTATAAAGAGGGTCATATAGCTATCTATCTCATCACCTCTGCCTAGGAGAATTTTTTCTCTCTCTCCGTCGAGATTTTCGAAGCGGTAGAGCTCTCCCGACTCCGGTATGCTCCCTGTGGGCATACCGACCCAGGGGCGCATATAGACTCTGCTTCGTTGCGTCTCGCGCAGGGGCAGAGGCTCTATACTAAGAGCGCTCTCACCCAGACAGAGAGGCTTCTTCACCTTGGCGGATGCCTGAGAAAAGGATGTGACACCGGCTATCACCTCACACTTTTCATAGAGTTCGGGATAGTCCCTCTCGAAGATATCCAGCAGATAGTAGACACTGCTGTATATGGCGGCATCTCCGAGTGTCACGAAGGCCGTTTCGCCATATCTATCCAGACAGTCGGCTATCTCTTTGGCCTGCTCTCTCCAATCCTCTTCCCTATAGTTCATCGGAGCGTATATCGGTACTCTCCGGGCTTTCAGAGAGTATCTCGAAGCCAACTCCTCCACGATGCGGTAGCTCAGAGATTTCGTGAAACTCCTGTCTCCGCTTTTGGTGGGTATGCATATCGCATCCACGGCCTTTAGAGTATCGAGCGCCTTGAGGGTGACGAGCGAGGGGTCTCCCGGCCCCAAAGAAACCATATAAAGCATCTTCTCAGCAACCGAATTTCTCTATCTCTTCGAAGATTTTCCTGCGTATCAGCCGAGGTATATCTTCGAATTCGAGCAGATTGAATCTCTCGCTCTGGCCGAGGGCGGGTGCGATGAAACTCTCGAATCGTTCGCTGAGTTCATCCCTGATTCCCACCATATCCTTGATATAGTGGTTGCCGCTGACAAGAAGCATCGGCACCACCTGCACCTTTTTGTAGCCTCTTTGCGCGATATCGTGCATCAATCTATCTTTGAGAGCGGACCACGGATAGGCGCCCTCGAGCGAACAGCAGAAGTTCGCGGGCGAGAGGGCTTCGAGGAGACCATGGCTATATTCGACGGCTCCAAGCCCCTTCAAATCCAGAGGAGGCACCCCGTGTATGACATATAGATTAGCGCACTCCTCGCGCCCTATCGTATCGTCGAGCTTTTTCAGCACAGCGCTAGTCTGCGCACTCGAGTCGAATATGGCTCCGGTGTGCCGTATCCGGGAGAGACTGAAGCGGCTGAATCCCTCTACCGTCTTTACGAGCAGTTCGTGTTCGTCGGTGGGGAAGAGATTGATAGATGCCACGACAATCCTTCTATAGCCGGCCCTGTCGGTATCTGCGAGAACTTGTGGCAGATTCCTATACTCCATACCTCTTGCGGCAAGCTCCTTGAGAACCATTCTCGAGCTGAAGGAGATGAAGAAATCCACCCCCTCGAAACTCTCCTGCATTGCGCTTTTCAAATCTTCGTAGAGCTTCTGCTCCACGACCGAGCCAAAGCACGAGAGTATGACCGCCGTACCTTTGTCGTAGTGTCTGTAGCGCTTCAAAACGCCGCCTTACAGCCCAGAAGTCTGCTCTCGAAAAGGAGTTTGCACTCTCCTTCGCGATAGAGTGTTTTTACTGCCGCAAGTACGGCGAGATCGACAAGAGGCTCTATTATGACCACCAACATATAGGAGCTTCCAAAAGCCAGAATATTGGAGAGATTTTCCGCACCGAAACCCTGTCCGTAGAGGGCCCAGAAGGCCACCCAGCTCACGATGGCCCCCTCCCACGCCACGGAGAGTTTCAGCAGTTGGCTATATCCGATATCCTTGTATGCCATACCCTCGGGAATGACTCTTCTGGCCACTGTATGGAGTATGAGAATACTCGCGAGCAGTGTCGTTACATTTATCCCATATTGGGGAAGGTCGGAAGGAGCGAAAAAGAGCCCCTGTATCAGCAGTCCCGCAGCCAGTCCAGTCATCGCCGGCGCCAGTCCGAATATGAGGTATATCGTGGTACCGAGTATCAGATGCACTTCACTCACCCCCACCGGATAGTGGGGCAGTATCTCGAAACAGCTGAATACTATGGCGGTAGCCAGAAGCGCTTTGAGCAGATAGGAGACGATACCGTACTTTGCGACATTCTCCCATACCATTTTGAACCCTACAGCCATAGTGGCCGTACCTGTAGCATAAGCCAATACCATTTTGCCGCCCTCGACGACACCCGCTTCTATATGCATCTACAATCCTTTCGCAAAACATTCGCTAATCTATAACGATTATGGTCGCAAAGATACGACTACTCTATATACGGCTCCATTGACGCTACAGTCGTTTCGATAGGCTCTTGTTATCTCACAGGAAATGGGACAGGACCCGACTTCGAAACGCTACCGTAGAGCTCTCACAACTGCGGCGGGGATGTCTTTTTCTCGGGATCTTCGTAGGCAGAACGGTGGTATCTGTAGTTGCTCTCGTCCCTTCCGAGTTTGTGAAGAGAGGAGTATATGGCTATGATTGCGAGATTGAAGTATCTCCTGCCTCTGCCTCGTAGATGTTTCATAGCCGTATTATATATAAAAGTGCACTTTTTATACATTAACACTCTCTATAATCAAAAAAATCGGCTTTTTGATTATAGATAGAGAAGCTTATCGGCACAACAGCTATTCTCTACCTTGAAATAGCCATAATATCATGAATAGTTATAGTTTTAAGGATATGCTATACACTCCATGAGTTTCTTATCGGTAAGCCACAATCCGTAATCTCTCTTTTGTGCATTCTCTTGTAGATGACTATATTCGGCTTTTTCCTTATCCGAAAGCAGATAGTGCCCCATTACAACCGCATAACCATATCTTGCAATCTCCTTGCCTATGAAATCCCCGTCATATATGATTTTGCATACGCTCCTGGAATAGATGTCGCTATCCACGATCGCCACATCATACTCTTCTCCTACTCTCAATCTTTGCTCCACGAAATGCTTTGCTCTTACACCGGCTCTTTTAATTATATCTTTCGGGATAGAACACTTCTCGGATATTCTTCTTAGCTTGGAACTCTCAATCGATTCCGGGGTATCTATACCATTTACTCTGCATGTTATATTTTCACCATCAAAATCAAATCTATATGTATCTCCATCGATAATTTTCGTCAACTTCATACTTTTATAGGAATACTCAGAATAGAAATCACCATCTATATTTTTACTGCTTTCATGCTCATATCTACTACTATCAATAGCAATCTTTACACTACCTGATAGATCCCTATCCTGAATCTGTAAATCTTCACTATTTAAAGATATATTTTTTATGCTTATTAAATTCGTATCGATCTTTTCAAAAGAGCTCTTGATATCGCTATTCGTAGAAGCAAATACCTTAGCATTCGAGTTGCTCGCAAGCACTATAGCTTTATTTGAAAAATCTCCATTGTGTCCACATAGTAATACACTGCCATCTCTATTGACAGCAAAGGAGTCAAACCAAGCTGTATCTATCTTCGCTGAATATACAAAATTGCCGCCCTGATCGATCTTCATGATACTTCTATCTGTTGCGGATATATAGATATAACCCAATTCATCACTCTTTGTGGCTTTGAAATATGAAGATAGACAAGAGGAGGAATAGCGTTCGACAGAGAAGGGCTCACCATCATAATCCATTTTGAATCCCATCAAACTATCTACCCTATCTCTATATGTCATATCTTGAGCAATCAACAACAAGCCATCTTTTATTTTCTCTATTCCAAGACCTCTCGTATCATATCCGTCACAATACTCTTTTTTGCCATCATCTGCAAAAAGATATCTTAGATACCTTTTCAACCACAAAAAGTTTCCGTTTCCATCTATTTTGCTCAATATTATTTTGGAATTACTACTGCTCTTTTTCTCATAACCTGTCAAATATATGCCATCTTCACTTTCGAGGGCATCTGTAAAAAAATATCCATTTTTCTTGGCAAAATAGCGTTTGACAAAAAGCGCTTTGCCAGCGGAATCGAATCGCCCCACAAGAGCTGAAACACTATCGTTATCATCCCTACCGCCCTGCTCTCCCAATACAAGAAAACCACCATCACTTAACGGTATAACTTTCGTAAATCTAAGCCAATTGTCTATATTTTGTAGATTGGAGCCTTTTATAGTATAGAGTTTAGATAACAGTGTATTATCATTATCTGTAAAAATTGTGATATCTGCCATCGTCGTTGCATTTTTTTCAAATTCACCCAAAATGAGGTATCGATTTTTTGAAATTTTGTCAATCTGTATGAATCTTTTTTTTGAAAAATCGAAACCATCGGCTTTGAGTTCAAAAGTATTTACTACAGTTCCGTTCTTGTCGGTTTCAAGTATTATGGCATCTTCGTTTTTATGTGCAAAATAGTCATATGTAGAGCCCACAAAGATATAACCGCCCTCCTCTCTCTCTATTATATCTCTGAAATTCAGAGCTTTTTGACTATCCGATTTTATACTATATTGAAAACCTTTTCGATATACCAAGAGGCTTTGAGGAGAATTCCTGTCAATATAATCCATCGCTTCAATCAGCGACTCTCTATCTGTATCGATATATTTCATAACCTTGGTGGCCAAGCTTATATCGTTCAGGCCCAAGCTATAAAAATAGTAACCTATCTCTGTCTTGTTCTTCAGGATATCTCTATCTCTCTCCCCTCCACTACTTGCCATCGCTCCATTGATAAGTGCCAAGATAAATGAAGATGGCTCAATAGCTCCGCTTAGAAGTCTCTCTTTCCAATACTCCAAACCTGCACTATCTGGTTCACGATTGAAAAGATTTAGATAAACTTGTCGAATAAATTGCTCTTTGTCACTTAGATCTTTATAGATATTTCTTGTCTCCGGCTGCTCGAAAAAGCTTTTGGCTATCTCTTGCAAATTCAAGCCCGAATCAAAAAGCCAATACTCTATACCAGCTGCATCGGGAGCCCTATTGAAAGTCGCCACATAGAGTCTAATGAGACTCTCTTCGGTCGGTTTTTCCGCATGAAGAAATAAAGAAAATAGAATTATAAAAATAGTTGTTATTATACTGTTTCTATACATGACAAAACCCTTCGAGAAAATTGAAATTGTCCGGCAAGAAAGATAGAAACGGGGAGTTGCGATACCGCAAAGGTATCGCGAAGCAGTGCTCGAGCCTCAATGTCCGCAGCCGCAGCTTCCATCCATACAGCCGCCACCGACCTCACCGCTGAGAATCTCCTCTTCTGTAGCAGGTCTTACACTCGTAACGGTCACATCAAACTGTAGATTCTTGCCGGCCATAGGGTGGTTGAAATCTATCGTAACGCTCTCGTCATCGAAATCTTTTACACTCACCTGGATAGTCTGACCATTCTCTCCCTGTCCGTAGAGGGCCATTCCCTTCTGCAGGTCTATACCTTCGAACTGCTCTTTAGGGAGAGTCTGTGTCGCTTCAGGGTCATACTCGCCGTAGGCATCGGCTGCCTTTACGGTGATAGTTTTGCTCTCACCGCTACTCATACCGACAAGTCCATTCTCCAGACCCGGTATGATACGCCCTTTGCCCATCACGAACTCCAAGGGGGCCGCTCCCTTGTTGCTGTCGAGTACCGTATCTCCACCCTCTTCTCTGAGCTCGTATTCTATGCCTACTACACTGTTTTCCTGTTCGATTGTCATCTATTTTTTCCTTTTCGTTATTGCCGAAACTCTCTTGTGAAAATTCCGTAAATATGCATTTTATCTTTCACAGCTTAACAAAAGCTGAATAAAATATGCTCCAAGAGACTATCTAAGATGCTTTTTGGCTACTTTCGCGCTGCTGGTTCCAGGATAGGCATCCACTATCGCCTGATAGAATTTTTTCGCCTGCCCCTTTTCGCCTTCGTTTTCGAGCGATATACCCGTATGAAGCAGCAGCCTGTCCATATAGGCGGCATTTTCGTTCAATTCGGCGCTCTTCTGGTAATATTTGATGGCATCTCTGTATCTTCCGCTTCTATATGCTATCTCTCCCATATAGAAACTCGAAGCGGCGGGTTTGTAGTTTCGCCTGAGCAGAATCTCGAACCTCTTTTTCGCCTCGGCATAGTGCTTTTTGCCGAAGAGAATCACCCCCCTACTGTATAGTACGGACGATTTTGCACTCTCGAGTCCGCCCCCCGGACCGCTCTTTTTAACGGCTACGGGGCTTTGGGGGCTTCTATGTACAATGCTCTTCTTCGATAATCTTTGAGCCTTCGGTGCGGCTGTACTCTTCGAGCTCTCAACACCATAGCGTTTTTCCAGTCTCGCCACTCTCTCTTTCAGGGCTTCGAGTTCGGAGATATCCACACTCCCCTTTTTCTCGGACGATGCACCTGTGCGCATCCTGTCGGAGAGTCCCTGTACGATACTTTTGAGCCCCTCCACCTCCTCTTTCAGAGCTGCCACCTGCTGACGCAAAGCGTAAACAGAAGCACCACCTCCTGTAGTGGAGTGTGCCCGTGCATAAACCGAAGGCTCGGCGGTGAGTGCTGAAAATATCGCCAATGTACAGAGTGCCGTTTTTATCAGTCCCATATATTCCTCCTACCAGTCTATCGACTGTATTCTCTCCACTCCCATCGGAAAGAGCAGTGACTGCCCCGTCGTCAGACCTATATAGCCAATCGCGTTTCCACCCCTATCACGCTTTATGTACTGTACGATATCACCGTTTGGAGAGAAACGGGGAAACTGGTTGACACCTCCCGCGGTAATGGGCCTAGGAGCGCTGCCGTCACTGTTTATTATGAAAAGATTGTAGTTCTTCATATCCTCTTTCGAAGAGAATACGATTCTGTTTCCGTATGTATCGCAGGAGTTGTTGTTTTTGCCGAAAAAGACCAGTTGCCTGACATCGTTGCCATCGAGACTCTTTATATATATGTTGGGATATCCCATTCTGTTGGAGACGAATACCACACTCTTTCCATCATCGGCATATTTGCCGTTTACATCGATACCGGAAAAGAAGGTTATTCTTTTGAGATTTCGACTGAGCATATCATATTCGTATATATCGGGCTGACCGTCCGGTGCCATGGTCAAAAGAACCCTTTTGCCGTCATCGCTCACATCCGAGCATACGAGCATACCCTGCGAATCGAGAAGTTTGACCCTTTTGCCCGTACGCAGGTCCAGACGGTAGAGTATCGGAAGCTCACCATTGTAATCGGTATAGTAGAGTGTAGTCTGTCGGCTGTCTCCCCATTTGGGAAAGATGGAAAGTCCGCCTTTGATAATCGCCTTTTTGTAGTGGAAAGTACAGTCCGCAAGTACTATTTCGCTCCTCTTCTTGCCGATATATCTCGAAAGTACGACATATCTGTTGAGCCAGGATACCGATTTGTAGCCCAAGGCGTCGTTGATTTCGCTTACCGCCTTGTGGACGAGAAAGGGATATTTCGAAGCCAAGGCTATATGATATCTACTCTCGAATACCATAGACGAGTTGCCACCTCTGAACAATCTGACTTTCAACTCCGCACCAGATTTGTTTTCACTGTATAGATACTTCAAAACATAGTCATACTTTCTCAAGTCGGGAGCTAGACTTCTCGAGAAGCTATCTTCGAGATAGTCACGGGAGACTTTGAAGTGAGCGCTGAGTCTGAAATCCGCCATGAATATATCGAATATCTTTCTGCTATGTCTATCTAAAGAGTCCGAAGCATCCACTACGGCGATATTGGCCCTCTCATCCACATCTTTCTCTATCTTCAAAACCGCATCGACCGCAAAGATCTTCATACACACAAATATAATCAGCAAAAGATATCTCATAGGAACCTTCGAGTTGATATTTTCCAATATTATATCTTCGCTATACTGAAAGGGTTATGAAGCTTCAATCATGAGCTATAAATTTGACCTCTATTTCATAGGGCCTCTTCCTATCGTGAGGGTCGAAACCACTTCTTCGAAGTGTATCGAGATAGGCTACGAGGGCATCGTTGAACTCCCGGTTGTCGGAAAATTTGAGAATTTTATACTCGAATTTGCCGCTTGCGTAAATTTTGAGATATACATCTATCTCTTCACCGGCGAAATTTACCTGTGCAGGCCAGCCCTTGAGTCTCCTCTCGACTCCCGCCAGATATTTATTGACAATACCCTTTGCCTCTTTGGAGCTCTTTTTCAGACTCTTACGGGCCACGGGAGCGGAGCCCTCCTTTTTCGTATCGCTTGCATGTGAAATTTTTGAAAAGAGGCTTTTTGTATCTGGCCTTTTTCTGTGAATACTCTTTTTCTCTATCTTTTTTCGGGGCCTTTTCCCTCTCTTGCTCTTGATTTTTTTCTTATGAGGTACTCTTTTGTTGATCTTTTTTTTCACTCTCTTTCGAACTTTTCTATCTTTCCTGACACTTCTTTTTCGGGCTCTTTTTTCATCTGCGAGGCTCACCTTTATGCTTTGGGAATTCTTTTCGACAAAATGCACCGCTCTCTCTCGTGTAGCTCTGTAGGCGAAAAGATAGTAGGCTGAGACGACAACGGTAATGTAGGCTACAAGCGACACGGCGAGCGCTATGAGTTTCTCTCTCATCATTCCGTTATCAGAGAGACATGTCTAAAACCGCTCTCTTTGATAATTTTCAGCAGCAGTATCACATCGGCATATCTTAGACTTCTATCCGCCCGTATGAAGACATCACTATCCGCACTATATGAAGATGCCTTGAGGATAAAAGCGGATGCGAAACTTTTGAGTTCATAGACATTGCTGCCCAGATATACTCTTCGCTTTCTATCCATTCTAATCGTCAGAGGTGGATTTTTACGGGTTTGATTGCTCTTCGTACCGCTGGGAAGAGTAATCTTCTCCTGATAGACAATCGTGGGAGCAGTGACCATTAGTATGGCCATGAGTACCAACATAACATCGACGAAAGGAGTTATATTGAGGTCCGGATTTTCGTCCCACTTGAACAAGACATCACTCCCGTGCACTTTGGGCTAACACTATCTCCGACTCCGACTGCATAAGAGACTGAAGCTCATACGCCATGCGCTTGAGTATCAGATGAAATGTATAGGCGAAGATAGCCACGAATATTCCAATGGCCGTAGCTACGAGAGCTTCGCTAATAGCGGGAGCGACCACGGAGAGTGAGGCACTCTTTTGCAGACTGAGTCTGCTGAAGGCTTCCAAAATTCCCACAACCGTACCGAAGAGACCGACAAAAGGAGAAGTGGATGCCATTATCGAGAGTTGGGTAAGACCCTTCGTAGCATTTCTGACCGAATCGTTTATAGCGGCGTTCATCATCTGTGCAACAGGAGTATCGACCTTTTGTATATATCTAAAGAGCATGGAGTTTTTGGAAACACCTGACGAAAGACCCATGTAGAGCTTGGTCAGTGAGCGCGACTCTATATCTATCCTTTGGGAGAGTACTCTATAGCGATATACGAAAAGCCACACGCTATATACAAAATAGATGGAGAGAACCGATACGACGATAATCGTAACGGCGCTTCCATTGGCGAGATAGTCTGAGAGAAATCGGAAAAAACCCACTTCAGTAAGACTTTTTGATCGATTCCACTCTGCTGACAGCCGTAGCGATAGCGACATCGGAGGATTGTGCTTTTTGCAGAAGCTCTTTTGCCTCTTCGAGACTTTCGCTAATGCTTCCCTCTTCGTCGCTTATCAATACGGCACCATCGACGATACAGCTGACCTTGTTTTCATCCACCTTGACATAACCGCCGTTTATGGCGACGATTATCTCTTTGCCATCAGCTGTCTCTACAGTTATCAATCCGGCATCGAGGAGAGATACGAGAGAGGCGTGCTCGGGAAGCACACCAAACTCCCCCTCCTTACCCGGAAGAGTAACCATTTTCGTTTCGCCGTCATAGATTAGACCCGTAGGGGTCACAATCTCAAGCTTCATAGTGTTCATGATTATCCTTTAGGGCTCAGGAGGCCTTGGCTTTCATTTTTTCAGCTTTTTCTATCGCCTCTTCTATGCTACCGACCATATAGAATGCAGGCTCGGGAAGATCGTCGTAATCTCCATTGAGCAGACCTTTGAATCCTTTGACGGTATCTTCGAGTGTGACATAGACACCGGGGCTACCCGTAAAGACTTCGGCGACATGGAAAGGCTGAGAAAGGAACTTCTCGACTTTTCTCGCTCTCTCGACGACCAGCTTGTCGTCCTCACTAAGCTCGTCCATACCGAGGATGGCGATGATATCCTGCAGATCTTTGTATTTCTGCAGAATCTGCTGAACCCCTCTGGCCACCTCGTAGTGCTCTTCACCGATAATCTGGGGATCGAGCATTCTCGAAGTGGAATCGAGAGGATCGACTGCGGGATAGATACCTTTTTCCGCAATAGCTCTGTTGAGAACCGTCGTCGCATCCAAGTGTGCGAAGACCGATGCGGGAGCAGGGTCGGTGAGGTCATCAGCAGGTACATATACAGCCTGTACGGATGTGATGGAGCCTTTGGTGGTAGAGGTAATTCTCTCCTGCAGCTTACCCATCTCACTGGCGAGTGTGGGCTGATAACCAACGGCAGAGGGGATTCGTCCCAAAAGCGCCGACATCTCCGCACCAGACTGCGCAAAACGGAAGATGTTGTCGATAAACATAAGAACATCGAGCCCCATCTCGTCACGGAAATATTCCGCCATAGTCAGACCTGTGAGGGCGATACGGTTACGAGCTCCCGGAGGCTCGTTCATCTGGCCGTAGCAGAGGGCAACTTTGTCCAATACATTGGACTCTTTCATCTCATTGTAGAGGTCGTTACCTTCACGGGTTCTTTCACCAACACCAGCGAATACGGAATATCCGCTGTGCTTCATGGCGACATTGTTGATAAGCTCCATGATGATAACTGTCTTACCGACCCCGGCACCACCGAAAAGACCGACTTTACCACCCTTTGAATAGGGAGCGAGGAGATCGACGACCTTGATACCGGTTTCGAAGATTTCCGCTTTCGTACTCTGCTCTTCGAAGACGGGAGGCTTTCTGTGTATAGACCACTCGACTTCGGCTTTTACCTGCTCACCATTGTCTATGGCTTCACCAATAACATTGAAGATTCTTCCAAGAACCACTTCACCGACGGGAACCTTGATGGAGTCGCCTGTCGCCTTGACTTCCTGGCCTCTTACGAGACCTTCCGTCATATCCATCGAAATCGTTCTGACCCTGTTGTCGCCCAATTGGCTGGCCACCTCCAAAACGAGGCGATGCTCCACACCCTCTCTCGTAACCGTAGTCTCAAGAGCTTCGTTTATCTCCGGAAGATAGTCGTCGAACTCTACATCGACGACCGGTCCCATAACCTGTATGATTTTACCAGTCATTAATATTCTCCTCAAACTTATTTCATTGATTCAACGCCACTGATTATCTCTATGAGCTCAGTGGTAATAGCTTCCTGTCTCGCCTTGTTGTATGCGATTGTCAGCGACTTGACCATATCGCTGGCATTGTTGGTGGCCGCATCCATCGCCTGCATTCTCGCACCATGTTCAGCTGCAAGAGAATCGATAAGAGCGTAATACATCACATACTCCAGATACCTTCTAACCAGTGCATCGAGCAGAGTATCGTCATCATCGGGCTCGAGCTCCAATTCGGATGGAGATGGCTCCTTGTTTCCGACACTGGAAGGATCAACCGGCAGGAGATTGTCGATTCTTATCTCCTGTGTAATCATATTGACATAACCGTTATGCACCACGAGCACTTTATCGGTCAGACCTTCGAGATAGTCCGCTATACACCGATTGATGAAACCGGCGGCATCCTGGTATTTGGGGGCAGAGCTCATACCCTCGATCTCGTCGAGCATCTCGACCCTATTGAATCTAAAAAAGGCGATCCCCTTCTTGCCAATACCCCGTAGGCGTACCTGAGCACCTTCGGACTCATACTTTTCTTTCAGCTTTGCAACGGTTTTTATCGTCTGAGAGTTGAAACCGCCACAGAGACCTTTGTCCGCAGTTACAAAGACGATATCGACAACCTTCGGATTCCTGACCCTTCTGAAAAACGGGTTGTCGAGCGACTCCTCATGCTTTGCGATATTCAGAGCGATTTCGTCTATCATCTCGGTAATTTTCTTCGCATAGATTTTGGAGCGTTTTGCGAGCTCTTCGGCTCTCTTGAGTTTGGCGGAAGAGACCAGTTTCATTGCTCTGGTCGTCTTCCCCGTACCCTTAACACTCTTGATCTTGCGTTTGATATCTTTCAAACTAGCCATATTTAAGCCTTTACGCTACAAACTGTGACTTGAAATCCTCAAGCGCTTTTTCCAGCTCCTCTTCGGTATCAGTATCGAGTTTTTTGGACTCTCTGATACTTTCGAGAATATTGGAGTATTTACTATCCATAAACGAATAGAGCTCCGCCTCGAATTTGGTTACCGCCGAGGCAGGTATATCGTCGAGATAACCCTTGGTGCCGGCGTATATTACAACAACCTGTTTCTCTACCGGAATAGGAGAGTAGGGAGGCTGCTTGAGCACCTCCACCATGCGGGTTCCTCTTTCGAGTTGGTGTCTGCTGTGCTCGTCGAGATCGCTCGCAAACTGTGCGAAGGCCTGTAGCTCTCTATAGGAGGCGAGATCGAGTCTCAATGTACCGGAAACCTGCTTGATAGCCTTGATCTGCGCCGCACCACCGACACGAGATACGGAGAGGCCGACATTGATAGCAGGTCTTACACCAGAGTTGAAGAGATCGGTTTCGAGGAATATCTGACCGTCGGTAATGGAGATGACATTCGTCGGGATATATGCGGAAACATCACCGGCCTGAGTCTCGATAATGGGGAATGCAGTAATCGAACCTGCTCCGAGCTCATCGCTGAGTTTCGCTGCTCTTTCGAGAAGTCTGGAGTGTAGATAGAATACATCCCCAGGATAGGCTTCACGGCCTGGAGGTCTTCTGAGAATCAGAGACATCTCTCTGTAGGCCACTGCGTGCTTGGAGAGGTCATCGTAGAATATGACGGCATGTCTGCCGTTATCTCTGAAATACTCCGCCATAGTGACACCGGCATAGGGAGCGAGATACTGAAGCGCCGAAGGATCGGAAGCGCCTGCATTGACGACAATGGTATATTCCATAGCGCCGTGCTCTTCGAGCTTTTTGACCATGGATGCGACTGTGGACTGCTTCTGGCCGATGGCTACATAGATGCAGACGACATCCTGTCCTTTCTGGTTGATAATCGTATCGATGGCAAGAGTCGTTTTACCAGTCTGTCTGTCACCGATGATCAGCTCACGCTGACCTCTACCGACAGGAACGAGAGCGTCTATGGCCTTGATACCTGTCTGGAGAGGCTCATGTACCGACTTACGAGCCATGATGCCCGGTGCCTTCTCCTCGACGAACCTCCTCTCCTTGGCCTCGACCGCACCTTTTCCATCCAAAGGCTCACCGAGAGGATTGACTATACGACCGACTACCTCGTCTCCAACCGGCACTTCAAGAAGCGAACCAAGACGCTTGACGCTCATACCCTCTTTGATATCGGTGTACTCTCCGAGAACGACGATACCTACACTCGCCTCTTCCAGGTTGAGTACCATACCCTTGGTACCATTTTCGAATTCGATCATCTCACCGGCCATGACATTGCTCAATCCGTAAACCTGAGCGATACCGTCACCGATACCTATTACCTTCCCCACTTCATTGATATCCACATTCAACTCAAAGTTTTCTATACGCTCTTTGATTATGGAACTGATCTCGTCCGCTTGCAATTTCGCTGCCACATCTACTCCTTTCTGTATTTTTGTTTCTTTTTACAAGGCCTGCTGAATAAAAGCCAGAAGATCGGCTTTGACTCTCTCTTTGGAATAACTGAGCTCTATACCGAGATCTTCCACCTCGACTCTCAAGCCATCCTCTCTTTGCGCACCTTTTTCGAGAACGATTTTCGCTCCGCTGTACTCGCTGAGTCTCTTTTCGAGCCGCTTTATATCCTCGTCGGCAAGCGTAGCGTCACTTTCGATTTTTCCTACGAAGCTCTTGGAGGCCAGCTTCCTCTCATATTCGAGTATCGAAGCGAGCTCCGGTACCAGATCGAGTCTGCCGTTCTCACTCATTATCTCGAGAAGTCTATATAGTTTCTCGTCTATCTTGCCTTTCATGGGTGCCACAAGTGTCTCGAATTTCACCCTCGATGCTATCAGGGGATTGGCAACAATCTCTTGTGCCTTTTCACTCTCGAGTGTTGTGGAGAACTCCTGTAGGGAGGCTATGATATCTCCCAGAGCCTTTTCATCACAAAGATCCATCAACGCCTTCGCATATCTCTTAGCTATGAGCTCTTCCATATCAAGCCACCTTTCCAGATATTTTCTCTACGACAGCACTACCGGTTATGGGTATGTCATCCGTAGATATATTCTCATCGAGAAGTTTTGCAATCAACTCTCTTCTCATTTTTCTCTCTTCGAGTCTCATCTTCTCTTCGAACTGCTTTTCGAGATTGGCCAACTCTTTTTCACCCGCCTCTTTGTATTGAGAGACAACTACCTCGATCTCTTTCTCGGTATCTTTCAAAATCTCCTCAGCCTTTTTTCTACTCTCTACTACAGCCTCTTCGGCGGATACTCTCGCTTCTTTGGCTTCGTGAAGTCTCTTTTCGATCTCCTTGAGCTGAGCGGAGATGCTTCCACTTCTGGAGGCGAAAAACCCTCTAATAGGCTCGGCTATCAGATAATAGCTCAAACCTGCGAATATCAGGAAGTTGAAAAGTCTGGGTAAGAAATCGTATTCCCGACCCGCTATTGCGAGATAGTGTCCTCCTTCTCCCCCTTCATTCCCAAGCAGTAGCATGGGAAGCAAAAGGAGAGCTGTAAAAATCATGGTTCTTTTTTTCATGGCACCTTCCTGCTTCATATTTTGCTGAATTTGGCTTTCAGACTCTCTTTGATGAGAGGCAACTGCGAAAGCACACTGCCTCTGAGTGCCTCTCTCTCCTCATCGAGGCGACTCATGAATCTCTCATACTCTGCCACAAGCTCCGCTTGCCTCTTTTCATAAGCGGCGAGATTCTCCTCTTTGCACTTCTCTATGGCATCCTGCCTCATCTGAGCCGCTTTGGCTTTCGCTTCGCTCAGATTGGCCTGAGCCTCGGCAAACAGCTCTTCGCTATCGCTACTGAGATTCCCGGCATCCTTGAGGTCTCTGGCTATCGTCTCATCTCTCCTGTCCATAAACCTCAACAAAGGAACATAGAGTCTCTTGTTGAGCTGAACCAGCAGAAAGAAAAAGATCGCCAACACCACAATCATCAACGATACATGTAAATCTAGCATCTACTCTCCTCTCGAAATTTGCGGTATTTTATCATCAACGGAGTTAAAGGCGCTTTAAGTACTGCCACTTCAGCTTCTCTTTTTCATAAATGAAACGAATTTTTCATACTCGCTCTCACTCTCAAATATCAACTCCACACTCTTTTTTCGTATTTTGTGTCTAAAAGGCGAAAATATCTCTCCAAGAAGCTCTTTTGCCTCTTCGTCGAGTCTGAATATATTCTCACTCTTTTTAGAGGAGACTCCTCTCTTCTTACTGTTTTGCACCAACCTTTCGGTCTCTCTGACACTCAGCCTCCTGCCTATGACCGTATCTGCGACGATTCTTTGCTCCCGAGCAGGAAGAGATACCAGAATCTTGGCATGTCCTTGTGTAATCTTCCCTTCAGCCACCTTTTGGGCAACATAGTCGTCGAGTGCTAGGAGTCTTAGCGTATTGCTTATCTGTGACCTGCTTTTGTGTACGATACCCGAGAGCTCTTCATGCGTCAGTCCATGTACCTCTATGAGCTCCTTGTAGGAGCGCGCCAGATCCATCGGATTGAGATCCTCTCGTTGGATATTTTCTACCAGAGCCAACTGTCGCATACGACTCTCGTCGAAATCGACAGCGGCCACGATTGCCTTTATCTTCGGTATTCCAGCTATCTTGTGGGCTCTGAGTCTCCTCTCGCCCGCTATGAGTATATATCTACCCTCCCAAGGGAAAAGCACCACCGGCTGTAGCAGACCGTGCATTCTGATAGACTCCGCCAGCTCCGCGAGACTCTTTTCGTCGAAACTTTTTCTGGGTTGATATGGATTGGGGTCTATGAGCTCTAAATCTATCTCCCCTATCTCATCCCCTGCATACTCATCAGGAGTGACATCGAGCCCCTTCTCATAGACTCTGCCCATCTCTTCGAGTATCTCACCCAGCCCCTTGCCAAGAGCCATCTTCTCAAGCCTTCAATATCGCGGATGCGAGAGCTTTGTATGCCATGGAGCCCTTGGATGCGGAGGCGTAGTGCGTTACAGGCTTGCCGAAACTGGGACTTTCGGCTATCTTGACATTTCTGGGAACTACGACAAAGTTCTTCCTGTAGTTGAAGAGTTTGTCTTTGAAGTGGTGCTCCAAATCCGCGAGAACCTGCTTGGAGAGGTTGTTCTGGCTCGAATACATCGTGGGCAGGAAACCCTTGATTCTGAGTTTGGGATTGATCGTCTTCTTCAGAAGAGATACGGTGTTGAGCAGCTGTGCCAGACCCTCGAGAGCGAAAAATTCACACTGTATGGGTATTATCACCGAATCGGATGCACTCAATGCGTTTATCGTGATAGGACCCAGCGCAGGAGGGGAGTCGATGATTATATAGTCGTACTTCTCCCGCACATTCTCTATCGCTTTTTTGAGAACCAGTTCCCGTTTTTTCTTCCTGCCGTCGTAAAACTCCTTCTCTATCCCCACCAAACCGATATTGGATGGAGCCAGATGCAGCCTTTTCACCGATGTCTTGAGTATTATTTCAGACATCTTCTTGCTTCCTATAAGCACATGATAGATATTGAATTCGTAATCGTTACGGCTATATCCGAGATTTGTCGTGGCGTTCGACTGCGGATCTATATCTATCAGGAGCACCTTCTTACCTTTGTCCGCCAACGATGCAGCCAGATTGACTGCCGTCGTCGTCTTCCCCACTCCACCTTTCTGATTGGCTATACTGATTACTTCACTCATCTGAGACTCACTATCCTTTCACCCTTTACAATAAGCGACCCGTCGTCGCACAATCGAGCCTCTCTCAGGCTCTCGACTCTCTCTTCCATATGGAAAAAAGCAGCTCTGTTAAGTTCAAATTCTAACTGATACTTACTAAATATATCCTTCCATGAGACTCTCTCTTCTATCTTCCCGATATAGAGCCGGCAGAGCTCCAAAGGCTCGATATTTGCCTCCACAGAGGCATATCCTGCGGGTTCTCGGGCGAGATTGACACCTATGCCGACTATGAGAAAATCGCCTATCTTCTGCGTGATTACACCTCCCGCCTTGCCCCTTGCGGTATATATGTCGTTGGGCCACTTCAGCCATACGCTGCAGCCTATATCCTCGAGCAGCTCTCTCATAAGCCAGCCGAAATAGATCGAGGCCGACAGCAGAGGCAAATCCTGCGGCAATTGCCCAGCGCGGAGCGCTATGGAGGCATGAAAATTGCCCCTCGCTCCAATCCAAGTGTTGCCACGACTTCCTATGCCGTCGGACTGTTCGAGCGCCAAAACGGCCATAGATTCCGAAATCTCGCCATCTCTGACCATCCCCGCAAGATAGCGCTGTGTGGAGGGAAGGGTCTCAAATAAGTGTATCTCCAACTCTCAACCCCCTTCCCAGCGCGTAGGCTTTGGCACTCATCGCTCTTTTGGATTTGGGCTGAAGAGTATGCACTCTCAACAGACCTCTCCTGCAGCCTATATCCATACTATCTGCACCGATATGCACAATCTCACCCGCTTCATACTCTCCATCCTCATCCAAAAGTTCTAACTCCAGAAGCTTCAGCCCATCGGGCAGATAGACTCCGGGCCAGCCTTCGAAAGCCCTGTAGCGCCTATAGACATCTACAGCCCTTTCGAGCCTCACTTCTCCGTCGCCCCTTCTTATCTTCCTGCAGTGCGTCGAGAGTGCATCTATCTGGGGAATGGGATGCAGGCGCTCGTATGCAAGAAGAGTATCGACAATCAGTTCGGCCGCCATCACCGAGAGTCTCTGCATCAGAGCCGAAAGTGTCGTTCTATCCTCTATATCCATGACGCTGTATGCAAGTACCGGACCGCTGTCGAGCCCCTCTTCCATGAGCATCGCAGTCACTCCCGTGGCCAAATCTCCGTTGAGAAGAGCGTTCTGTACGGGAGAGGCCCCTCTATACTCCGGTAGAAGTGAAGCGTGAAGATTGATACATGGAGCTATCGAAAGAATCTCCTTTGGCAATATCTGTCCATAGGCCGCCACCACGATGAAATCCGGGGAGTACCCTCTCAAAACGGCACTCAAGTCTCCATCTTTCAGGCTGTGGGGTTGCAAAAACTCCAAATCTTTTTCTTGGGCATAGAGTTTCACCGGCGGTGCCGTCATGACTCTTTTTCGACCCACGGGACGATCCGGCTGGGTGAGTACCAGAGCTATATCGAACTCGTCACACTCATGCAGTCTCTGCAAAATCACCCTCGCATACTCTGGTGTTCCCATATATATAATGTTGATTTTCTCTCTATCCACTGCCGCTCTCCAGAAAATTTTACGAAATTATAGCGGATTGCGAATTGTCGCTTTCAACAAAGAGAGTCGATAAACATCTTTTCAGTTTCACACAAGAAACAGGCTGGTAATATAGCGGACATATCAAATCCCCAAGGAGAGAAAATGAGGAAAGCTTTCAGTTTTGTAGCGGCCGCGGCGCTCATGAGTGCCATTGCGACAGCCAAAGAGGTGAAGATAGGTGTCGTATTGCCTCTTACTGGTCCCATAGCTGCATTCGGTCAGACCAGCAAAGGAGGTCTGGACATAGCGTACGAGCAGAATCACAAACTCAAAAATGGAGACGATGTGAAACTTGTAGTCCTCGACGACAGAGGCGACAAAGTGGAAGCCGCTACCGCCGTCAAGAGGCTCATCGACAAAGATGGTGTAGCCGTGATACTCGGCGAAGTGGCATCGAGCAACTCGATGGCGATGGCCCCTGTAGCCGAAAGAGCACACACTCCAATGATAACCCACGCCTCTACCAACCCGAGAGTGACCAAGGGCAAGAAGTATGTCACGAGAGCCTGCTTTATCGATCCTTTTCAGGGCTCGGTGATGGCCAAATACGCACTTGAGAACGGTATGAAGAAGGCTGTCGTGGTTACCGACGCAAAACAGGACTACTCCGTAGGTCTCTCCAAGGCTTTCAAAAAGGCATATAGAGCCGGTGGCGGCAAAATCCTCAAAACAGTTCTCATCAATTCCGGCGACAAAGATTTCAACGCTCAGGTATCGGCCATAAAAGCGACTTCTCCCGACATTATAGCGTTCACCGGATACTATCCCGAAGCGGCGCTTATGGTCAAGCAGGCCAGAAGTATGGGTATCGATACCCCCTTTATCGGCGCGGACGGCGTAGGTTTTCCCGAACTGGTCGAAATCGGCGGCAAAGCCTCCGAAGGCTTCATGTACACCGACCACTTCAACGAAACTGCGGCCAACTCTCCGGAAGCCAAAGCCTATGTGGAAGCATTTCACAAAAAGTATTCCAAAGCAGCAGACTCCATGGGCGCACTTGCGGCGGATGCCTACGGGATGATTCTATCCGCAATGAATCAATGTATCGACGAAGGCAAAGCCTCCGACGACAAGGAGTGCATCAACGACAAACTCCGCCACACCAAAGAGTACAGTGGCGTTACCGGAGTGATCACTATCGACAAAAATGGCAATGCGGTCAAATCCGCAGTGGTAAACGAAGTGAAAAAGGGCGATTTCGTTTATAAAACGACCGTCAATCCCTGATGGGATATCGGGCCTAGCCCGATTTTCTCCGGCGAAAACTCGATGGAGTTTTAGCTGGAGAAACGAATCCAATACTGGAGAGTGGCAGATGGATCTTTCCACATTTTTGCAACAACTCGTCAACGGGGCGAGTCTGGGTAGTATGTATGCACTCATAGCCATAGGATATACGATGGTATATGGCGTGCTCAGGCTGATAAACTTCGCCCACGGAGATATCATGATGGTAGGAGCCTTCCTCACCTACTTCGCCGTCTCGTTCAAATTTCCCTTCGAAGCGGCCGTGGCGCTGGCCATATTCGGCTCCATTGTCGTGGGTATTCTGACGGACAAAATAGCCTACAAACCTCTCAGGAACGCACCCAAGATATCTCTGCTCATTACAGCAATCGGCATCAGTTTCTTTCTCGAAAACCTCTTCAATGTCCTCTTCGGCGGAGTACCCAGAGCCTTCAGCGCTCCAGAATACCTGAGCAAAGTGATGCACTTCAACGGTATCTATATGCCTGTTACCGTAGTCATAATTCCGATAATGACCGTTATCATACTCGCTTCGCTACTCTGGATTCTCTACCGTACGAAATACGGAATGGCGATAAGAGCGCTGGCTTTCGATATCCCCACCGTCAAGTTGATGGGTATAAATGCCGACTCCATCATAAGTATCGTCTTTGCTCTCGGCTCGGCACTGGCCGCCATCGGCGGTATCTTCTACGCTGTCAGCTACCCTTCCATCGATCCTCTCATGGGCATCATCGTAGGACTCAAGGCCTTCGCGGCGGCTGTGCTGGGAGGTATCGGGAGTGTCACGGGTGCCGTACTGGGAGGATTCATACTCGGTTTTACCGAAATCTTCGTAGTGGCGCTCTTTCCGGAGCTCGGAGGATACAAGGACGCTTTCGCATTTTTCTTTCTGATACTGGTTCTTCTCTTCAGACCCACCGGTATAATGGGGGAAGATCTCGAGAGAAGCAGATTCTAAGGAGCTCTCATGAAAGGTACTGTTTTCAAAACGATAGCCATACTCTCGACTCTTCTTTTCATCTATCTGTGCGATAGATTTCTGGACTCTTATACACTCAGTATAATGAACAATATCGGCATCTTCGCCATACTCGCTCTCAGCTACAACCTGATAAACGGAGTGACCGGACAATTCTCTCTCGAACCCAACGGCTTCGTAGCTATAGGGGCGTATGTGACGGCTCTCTTTCTCATACCGGCCGATATCAAGAGCGATATGTTCGCACTCGTCGATCCGGCAGAGACGGTACTGGCCATGCACGCCCCTTTTCTGCCCGCAATCGTCGCGGGAGGTATCGCATCCATGTTCATAGCCCTGCTACTCTCCTTTCCGGTATTCAGAGTCAGAGGCGACTACCTTGCGATAGTCACCCTCGGCTTCGGCTTCATCATAAGAATATTCGCCATCAACAATCCCGCCTATACCAACGGAGCGATGGGGCTCAACGATATCCCCGACAATGCGGATTTTCTCTGGATAGGCAGTATCGCTCTGATAACTTTCGTCGTGATGCTCCATATCGTATACTCCAGATACGGCAGAGCGATGAAGGCTGTAAGAGACGATGAGGATGCGGCCATAGCCATGGGCATAGACACCTTCAAAATAAAGACCACGGCATTCGCGACGAGTGCCTTCTTCGAAGGCCTGGGAGGCGGTCTGCTCGCATCGTTCCTCACCACGATATCCCCCGACCAGTTCACCTTCATGCTGACCTTCCAGCTACTCATCATAATCGTGCTCGGCGGACTGGGCAGTATGAGCGGGACACTGCTATCAACGGTCCTCGTGATGGGCAGTATGGAGTGGTTGCGCTTTCTCGACGACGACATGGTGATATTCGCTATGCATACCGGTGCCCATCCGGGAATGAGAATGGTGGTATTTTCGATACTCCTCATAGTGATGATGCTCTTCGCCAGAAGGGGACTCTTCGGAGACAGGGAAATCATGGATATCATAGGAGAAAAATTGGGCAAGAGGTCCGGCAGATGAGAGAGAGACTACTCGAAATAGAGAGCGTAACTATGAAATTCGGCGGGGTGACGGCTATAGATGCACTATCCTTCGCCATAGCCAGAGGCGAGATATACGGTCTGATAGGTCCCAACGGAGCCGGAAAGACCACCATATTCAACATAATCACCGGAAATTACAGACCCACATCCGGCAGAGTGCTCTTCAGGGGAGAGGATATAAGCGGTATCAAAGCCTCGGAAGCGGTCCATAGGGGTATTGCCAGAACTTTCCAGAATATCAGACTCTTCAAGAGTATGAGCGTACTGGAGAATATTCTCATAGGTTTACACGAGCAGACGAAATATAGCTATATCGAAGCGATTTTGAGACTACCGAGATATTTCAGCTACGAGAAGATGATGAGAGAGAAGGCCATGGAGATACTCGAAGAGTTCGCAATAGCCGGTTTCGCCCACAGCAATGCGTCCGCACTGAGCTACGGCAACCAGAGAAAGGTCGAGATAGCCAGAGCCCTCGCCACCAACCCTACCCTTCTGATGCTCGACGAACCGGCTGCGGGGATGAACCCCATAGAGACCGAAGAGCTCTCCAGGATAATACGAAAGATAAAAGAGGATTACGACTTGACGATACTTCTCATAGAACATGATATGAAATTTGTAAATGCAATCTGCGACAGAGTGACGGTACTCGATTATGGAGAGAAGATTTTCGACGGTTCACCGGCGGATGCAGTAGTCGATGAAAAGGTCATAAGCGCATATCTCGGAGAGTTCAGAAATGCTTGAGATAAAGAATCTTCAGGTCTATTACGGAGTGATTGCGGCGGTGCGCGGCATAGATATGCATATCAAAAGGGGAGAGATAGTGACACTCATAGGCTCCAACGGAGCGGGAAAGACATCTACTCTCAACGCTCTGGTCAACTCCGTCAAGAAGAGCGGTCGGGTGATATTCGAAGGTAGAAACATCAGCACTCACCCCACTCACAAAATCGTCAGAGAGGGTATAGCCCTCGTCCCCGAAGGAAGAAGAGTCTTCATAAATCTCAGCGTAGAAGAGAATCTGAGAATGGGAGCCTTCAACAATGACGAGAACTTCGAGAGACTCAGGGGAAGAATGTACGAGCTCTTTCCCAGGCTTTACGACAAGAGAGAGCAGATGGCGGGTACCCTCAGTGGCGGAGAACAGCAGATGCTGGCCATAGCCAGAGCACTGATGAGCGAACCGAAACTCCTGATGCTCGACGAGCCGAGTCTGGGGCTGGCACCCCGTATCGTAGGTGAGCTCTTCGAGGTGATAGCCGAACTCAAGAAGAGTTTCCCCATACTGCTCGTGGAGCAGAACGCCTTTGCCGCCCTATCGATAGCCGACTATGGGTATGTGCTGGAAAACGGCATAATATCTCTCGAGGGAGAGTCCGAAAAACTCGAGGGAAACGATGATGTCAGGAAGAGGTATCTCGGAGTATGAGTATGCTTCGAATTTCACATATACAAACGGTGGAATCGACAAAATGCCGATATCCTATATAACGAAGTAGCGTGCTATGCTACTTATCATAATTTAAAATGGAGCTTTCGCCAATGTCATCTACAAAAGTGAAAAAAATCGGCGCTTCGGTACTTTATCTATCTGGTAGCAAAAAAGATAGCTACCTGCCAAAACTCCTATCTGGACTTTTCGAAGACTGCGATATAGAGAATGCTTTGCAAAATCGGATAGAAGATAAAGATATAAAAAGATTTTCGAATTATCCCCTGATTGTCTGCGATATAGGTAGCGATGAAAAAGACGCGAAAAACTGTAGCGAACTTCTCGACTCTATGGCGACACGGGATTACGATTCGAAATTCCTCATAATCTACAATGAAGGCGCGATGGAAAAAACGATTCTATCCATTTTGAAGTCTTCCGCCGCAATTTGCTATACTCTTTCACGCCCATACAACAAAAAGAGCCTTTCGCTACTCTTGAAAAGATTGTACAGGGATTTCAACAAGAGCTCAATAGACAATACGCCGGAGCAAAAATCCGATAGCGAAGAGATGGCTTTGTTGATAGACTTTTATAAAAACAGGGCTTTAAACATAAAAGCCGATCTCGACAATTTGAACAAGATCCTAAAATTACTCAAAGAGCTCTATAGTGACAAAAAGATATCTCTCTTTTTGAACGAGATGAAAAAATATCTCTCCAATATAGACGATACGGTAGCGATATTGATGGATTTTTCCGATGAACTGGGAGAGAGAGACGGTTGCACAAAAAAGATATTCGACATCAATATCATGTTGAAATCGATACACAACACAATGCAAAACATCAGCTCCTCGGAAAATAGAGAGTTCGATATCATTTTTGCCGTCGAAAAGAGTGTACCGGCAAAAATGTTGGGACACCCGTTATCCATAGAAAATAGACTGCTCAAGATTCTAAAAAGCATTTTCGAGATGAAGAGCCTTGCAAACAAAACGACAATCAATATTTATACGGTGACTAATCGAAACGACTTTCTCACTCTGCATTTCAAGATTACTACCAAAATTGAAGGAGAGTGCAGTGATGAGGAGAAAGAACTTATCAGCAGGAATTTCGACAACCTTACGGAAGAGTTTCATATAGATACAGAAAACGAAAGATGCACGATCGAACTGACTTTCCCCATATCGACCGTGGAGCGAAGAAGTTATAGACTACCGTCGAAGGATATGATGCGCAAAAGGGTACTTAGCTATATAGCCATGGAAGATTTGAGAATCTCCTTAGAGAAAATGCTTGGCTATTTTCACTTTGCAACCGATCATGCCCACAATGACAAAGAGTTCGAAAAACTTTTCAATAGCGACTCTTACGATATAGTGATATTGGAAAACGGCTCTTTGCAAAAATGGATGAGAGCCTGCAAATACAAAACCCCGTGGATAAAATTGGTAGCTCTACAAAAATCCTCCGAAAGAGAGAGTGAAAGCGAAGAAAACTCTTTTATCGATGCCATATTGTACAGTCCGTTCACACAAAAGGATATCATGGATATGATAGTCTCTTTGTACTCTTCGAAGAAAAAAAACTATCTCAACGAGACTCTCATCCTAAAAGATTTCGCCAAAGATTCGAGCATAGGCAAGAGTCTGCTTTTCATAGGAAGAGAAGATAGCGACAAAACCGCTACGGAACTTCTTGTGGCGAAGGTGAATATCTCTTTCAAATATCTTCCCGATATCGACGATGCCATGAGAGATATCTATTTTTACGATATGATTATCATAGAACTCGAACCCTTCATCGCCGATCTATACAATGGCAACTCTTCGGAAAATTTGAAGAGACTCGTCACTTTCCTCAGACATAGAGGGAAATTCAGTACTATAATCGGGCTTGTAGATAGTGAGCGATTCCCCGATATGCGCAAGATTTCCGAATATACCGGCATCGAAATCTTCCTTACTTCGCCAATCGATCCAGAAGAGTTCTACAAGACACTCGTAGATATCATAACTACCGATCCGAAAAAGGGTTTCGAATTTGCGTAAAAAAGGGGAGAAGTGATACTTGTCGAACAAAGCTTACAATCCTTTCTCTTCGAGGTACCTAAACGGCTTGCAAAAACTTCTTGCCGAACTTCTCGAAGATATCTCTCTGATATCACTATTTTCGAATTGTTTTCAGAAAAAGAGAACTATCAGAGCATATCTGCCGAATTTGGCGATAGAGACGATGAGAATGAAGCTCGACAGCCGATAGTGCAGAGCCCCGGCCACCAGAGTGAGGGGGTCTCCGACTATCGGAAGCCAGCTTAGAAGCAGGCTGTATCCTCCCCAGCGCCCGAAAAACTTTTCGCTTCTATGTAGCGATGCGGGAGAGATTTTGCCTTTTTGTATCAGATAGTCCGTACCCTTGCGGCCAAGCAGATAGTTGAGCACGGAGCCCATAGTGTTGCCCGTACCGGCGAAGAGAAGCAGAAGCAGTGGGTCCAAACCCTCTCTCAGATAGTAGTAGAGTGTCGCTTCGCTCGATACGGGGAGTATCGTAGCTGCGACGAAGGAGATTAGAAAAAGTGTGCTATATTCCATAACTTTTCGCTACGATTTTTCGCAATTATATCCCAATATCGGGAAATAGACGATTATGGAGCAAACGAATGAAAAACGACACCAGCATAGAGCTGCACCTTCCCACTCCGGTAGAGAAGATGAGCTTCAGAGGCAGAGACTATTTTCTCAAACGAGACGAGCTTATAAGCGAGGATTTTTCCGGAAACAAAGGCCGTAAATTCCACTCCATCCTGAAGAAGGAGCTTCCCCACATAAAAAGGGTCATCTCCTACGGCTCCAACCAGTCCAACGCCATGTACTCTCTCTCCGTACTCGCCAAAGCGAGAGGCTGGGAGTTCATATACCATACCGACCATATCCCCGATCTTCTGCGCCGAACCCCCGTGGGCAACTATGCCGCGGCTTTGAGAAACGGTACGCAGTTCATAACGGGGAAGAAGATGGATGAAATAGAGCTCGACGATGAGACCCTCTTCATCGAAGAGGGAGGGAGGGAGCTCTTCGCACTCGAGGGTGTACGGGAGCTGGCGATGGAGATAGAGAGATGGTATAGTGAAGAGAATCTCGATGAGCTCGATATCTTCCTCCCCTCGGGTACGGGTACGACAGCTCTCTTTCTGCAAAAGAGCCTGATCGAGGCGGGCAGTGCGATCAGGGTATATACCACCCCCTGCGTCGGCGACAGAGACTATCTGCTCGAACAGTTTCGTATGCTCGAAGAGGATCGAAGCCTCTATCCGACAATAGTCGATAGCGCACGCAAATACCACTTCGGCAAGCTCTACCGCGAGTTTTACGAAATTTGGATAGAATTGCGCGACAGTTGTGGCGTGGAGTTCGATCTGCTCTACGATCCCAAAGGATGGCTCGTTTTGACGCAGTATGAGCGGGAGATGGCGAAGAATATACTCTATATTCACCAGGGCGGCATCAAAGGGAACGAGAGCATGCTAGCCCGATACGAAAGAAAGTTTGCGAGGAGATAGAGAGATGAGGATTTTTTACAGCGAAGAGGAGAGCTTCGAAAGGGAGTTTGCCGAGCTTCTCGGTAGAGGGAAGATGGATATCGAGAGTGTCGAGGGGAGCGTGAGGACCATACTCGACGAGATACGGCACGACGGAGACGATGCTCTTTTGCGACAGATAGGGCGTTTCGACCGCTGGGAACCGGCCGATAGCTCCGAGCTTCGCGTAGATATAGAAGATATGAAAAGAGCCTACGACTCTCTCGATTCGGATTTGAAAAGCGCTCTGCATCTGGCATACGAGAGGATAGAGGAGTATCATCGCAAACTGATGCCCAAAAGCTGGATCGAGTTCGACGAAAACGGCTCCATGCTGGGACAGAAGGTGAGCGCCGTAGAGAGAGCGGGGCTATATATACCCGGGGGCAAAGCGGCATATCCCAGTTCTCTGCTCATGAACGCCATACCGGCTCTCGTGGCTGGAGTGGAGGATATAGTCGTCTGCACCCCTACACCCGACGCCCATATAAACGAACTGCTGCTTGCGGCCTGTCACCTCTGCGGTATAGAGAAGGTTTTCAGAGTGGGCGGCGCATCCGCCATAGGAGCCATGGCATACGGTACGCAGAGTATCCCGAAAGTGGATGTCGTCACAGGCCCCGGCAACATCTTCGTAGCGACGGCCAAGAAGATGGTCTATGGAGATGTCAATATAGATATGATAGCCGGTCCCAGCGAAATAGGTATCCTGGCGGATGAGAGCGCGAGGGCCGACTGGGTGGCCATAGACCTCCTCAGCCAGGCAGAGCACGACGAGATGGCGAGCTCCATACTCATCACCGACTCTGCGAAACTGGCCGAGATGGTATCGCAGGAGGTGGAGAGAGAGCTTTCGACACTCGACAGAGAGGAGATAGCGCGAAAATCGATAGAGGATAGAGGGGCTATCATAGTCACCTCCGATATGCAGGAGGCTGTCTCTCTCATGAACGAGATAGCTCCCGAGCATCTCGAAGTGATGACCGTCGCCCCAATGCAACTGCTCTCGTCCATAAAACATGCAGGAGCTATTTTTCTCGGCAGATATACGCCCGAACCGATAGGAGACTATATCGCGGGACCGAACCACACACTGCCCACCGGAGGGACGGCGAGATTCTACTCACCTCTGAGCGTGGAGCATTTCCTCAAGAAATCTTCACTCATCATGATGAGCGAAGAGGGGCTTGGAAAAATCGGAGAGGAGTGTGCACTAATCGCCGCCACGGAAGGTTTGACGGCTCATGAGAAGAGTGTGAGAGAGAGGCTGAAGAGCAAGTAGCTACTTCTCGATCTTTCTGTTGAGTATGGCCAGCTCTATGTAGCTCTGGATGAAGTTGGAGAAGAAGGTGATAAATTTTATATCTTCTTTGTCGAAAGCTCCCTCCTTGCTGTTTATCACCTCGAAAACTCCTATGGCGACACCGTTGGAGTTGAGAATCGGTACCGCTATGACATTCTTCGTCACGAAGCCGCTCTCCTTGTCGATTTTGGAAAAGAAGCGGGGGTCGTTGCGGACATCGTTCACTATAATGGGCTCCGCTATATGCAGAGATGCCCCCGCTATCCCTTCGTCGTCGTTTATCACTATCTCCGAAATGCCGTCGCTGAGCATCGTCCAGAGCTTCCTTCTGTTTTTGTCATGGATATATATGCTACACCTCTGGGCACCCACCAGACTTCTCGCATACTCGGCTATCATCGGAAGCCCCTCTTCCAGTGACGGTTGTTCTATAAGCTTATGTCCGAATTCACTCAGTTGATGATAAGCCTCTTTGTATTTCATCTCTCTTCCCCCGACACTATTGCCATCAATTATATCACAACGAAGCGATAACCCCTCCCTACTTCAGAAGGTCCCAACTCTCTCCAATCGCCACGGAACACTTCAGAGCCGTTTCGAGAGGATAGATATTCTCCATAGTATATCCGAATCTTCGTGCCAGGCTCTCCGCCTCCTTCTCATCCACTTCGAAGATCAATTCGTCGTGTATCTGAAGAAGCATCTTCGCCTTCAACCCCTCCTCCTCTATCATGCTGTGCAGATCGAGCATGGCCAGTTTTATGAGATCGGCGGCGCTACCCTGAAAGACTGTATTGACACCCTCCCTCAACATAGCCGCTTTCTGTACGGGAGAGGCCTGAGCGTAGTCGAATACCCGCCGTCTGCCAAGCAGGGTCTCTACATAGCCCTCTCTCTTTATCCGCTCCTCGATATCTGCAAGATAGCTTTTCACTGTCGGGAAGGCTGCGAAGTAGGACTCTATTATACTCTTCGCTTCGGCTGTAGATATTCCGAGCTCGGCGGCGAGTTTCCTCGAGCCCATACCGTAGAGCAGTCCGAAGTTTATGGATTTCGCGAAGTTTCTCTTCGCAGCGGCCTCCTCCTCGCCAAAGAGTCTGACGGCTGTAGCCATATGGATATCCTCTCCCGACGCGAAAGCCTCCATGAGTGCGCCATCACCGCTGAAGTGAGCCAGAAGTCTCAACTCTATCTGCGAATAGTCGATAGATACAAGCCTGTACCCCTCCGAAGCGACGAAAGCTCTTCTCACTCTTCTACCCAATTCCGAGCGTACGGGAATATTCTGGAGATTGGGCTCTTTGGAAGAGAGTCTTCCCGTGGCCGTACCGGTCTGCAAAAAGGTGGTGTGTACTCTGCCGTCGGCCTCTTTGGACGCCAGTTTCAGGAGGGGCTTCACATAGGTCGAGAGCATCTTCTGATGCTCTCTATACTCCAGAATCATGGATATGACGGGATGTTTGTCGATAAGAGAGCGAAGTACGCTCTCGTTGGTACTGAAACCGGTTTTGGTCTTTTTGCCGCCTTTGAGTCCGAGTTTGCCGAAGAGTATCTCACCCAGCTGTTTCGTGGATTTGATATTGAACTCCTCTCCCGTCTCTTCATAGATGGCGAGAGTCAGACGCCCCAGCTCATCTTCGAGCTCCTTCGCCAGTCTGCGAAGATGCTGCGTATCGACCTTTATACCCTCTCTCTCCATGGCTATCAGAACATTTATAAACGGATACTCCACATCGACCGCCTCTTTCTGCACTCTGTCGAGAGAGAGATTTTTAAAGAGTGCCGACAGCTTTTTGTACAGTCTGTATGTCATCCAGGCATCTTCGGCGGCATAGAATGTGGCCTCCTCTATCTCCACCGAAGAGAAATTCTCTCCTCTCTTGACGGTTTCACCGAAAGATTTCATCCTATAAGAGAAATATTTCATCGCCAGATGGTCCAGGCCCACTCTCGAGCCCGGGTCCAACAACCACGCCATAAGCATCGTATCCGCATGGGGCTCTATCTCGGGCAAAGAGTATATTCTATAAAGCAGGGAAAGGTCGAATTTGAGGTTCTGTCCGACCACCCTGTATCGCATGAGTCTGGATAGCAGCTCTCCCGCATCTCTCCTGCCGACCTGTTCGCCGACTCCGAGATAGCTGTGGGATATGGGGACATAGTACGCTCTGTTATCCTCGAATGCGAAAGAGAAACCCACGATATCGTCTCTTCTCGTATCCAGACCCGTAGTCTCCGTATCCAGAGCCACCACACTCCCCTCCTCTATCCTCTCGAGTACCTCCTCGACTTTTTCTCTGCTATCGAGTGTAACGGCCTCGAAAGAGGGAGCCTCGCTCTTTTCGCTCACTTCAGGCTCTCTCCTGCCGCTATCCGTGGCAAGAGCCCAGGAGAGAGCCTGCTTCATATCGTACTTTTCGAACTCATCCTCGAGAGCCGAGAGATAGTTTTTCTCTTCGAAGGTGAACTCTCTGAGGGAACACTCCTCGAAGATATCGTCTCTCAGCCGTACCAGCTCCCTCGACAGAAAAGCCTTTTGCCGATTTTCTATCAGCAGTCTCCTTATTCTCGGCGTGGCGGCCTCTTCGATATGTTCATAGAGATTTTCGAGTGTATGGTATTCGGATATGAGCTTGGAAGCCGTTTTGGGACCTATGCCCGGTACACCCGGCACATTGTCCGAGCTGTCACCGACAAGCGCCTGAAAATCGACGAAATATCTGGGTGCTATACCGAACTTCTCCATACAGCCCTTCTCGTCCACGACACTCTTTTTTACCCAGTCGTAGATAAAGACCCTGCTGTCGTCTATGAGCTGATAGAGGTCTTTGTCCGAGCTGACAATCTTGGCGATGAGCCCCTGCTCCCTCGAACATCTGCATATCGAAGCTATCACATCGTCGGCTTCGTAACCCTCTTTGGAGATACTCGCAAATCCCATCTTTTCGACCCACTCTATGGCTATGGGCAACTGCTTCATCAAATCTTCCGGCGGAGTGGGACGATTGGCTTTGTACTCTTCGTATATAGTGTCTCTGAATGTCGGCCCCTTGCTGTCGAGCGCGAAAACTATATAGTCCGTGGCATGCTCTTTTTGCAGTTGATGAATGAAATTGACGAAGCCTGTGAGCAATCCAGTCGGAAAGCCCTCTCTATTCTTCAGAGGAGGAAGAGCGAAGTAGGCTCTGAAAAAGAATGCGAAGGTATCTATTATCGTTATGGTTTTCATATCTTTCCTTTGTTCTCATATATCGACGAGAGGCGGATATGAAGGCTATATCAGCCCCTCCTGCCCTATTCTATAGAGAGCGAAATCGTATCTGACGGGATCTTCCGGATCGAAGCCCGCCAGAACTTTCGTCAACTCCATGGCTGCCTTCATATCGTAGCTCTTTCTCTCTATCAGTCCCAGCTTCAAAGAGACTTTGTGGGTGTGTGTATCCAGAGGCATTATGAGATCTCTTCTCTCTATGGAGCTCCACAAACCCATATCGAGCTCATCTTTGCGAACCATCCAGCGAAAATACATCATATATCTCTTGTAGGGTGCACAGCGCAGCGTATCGGAAGGGACTCTACCCACGAGAAAATCGTACCCCCTGCTGCTGTAGGGATATGCCGAGCGGATAGCCTCTATGAGAGACCAGAGCCCGTCCCTGATATCTCCCCTGCGCTCATAACCCCTCCTTACATACTCCTCTATCCCACCCTCCCGGGAGATTCTCGCAAGGGCTATGAAGAGGGCTTTTATATCTTCACTCTTCTGGAATCTGTAATATCTGCCTTCGACTCCCCTCTCTATCTCCTCCTCGGAAGCGTCCAGCAGGGAGAAATCGAGCCTATCGAGAAAGCTGACAATCTGCGAAGCGTTGCCATATGCGAAAAGAGCGGCTATCAGAGCTATACGCTCATCCGCATATCTCGAAGCCACCAACAGAGGGTCGGGTTTTTCGTAGGAGAGCTCCTCGCTGTCATTTCTATATTCGGCCTGCTCCTCGAGCATTTTTCGAACTTTTTCTCTATCCACTCTCTCCCTCTGTCGAGCCATTTTTCGACAATTCTACTCGAAATGGCATTTATACGCGGTTAAGCAGTGGTATAATCGCGACAAAAAAGGCTATCTATGTCCTCCATCGTCTTCGGCCCCATACTCTCCAGGCGTTTCGGCAAATCTCTGGGTATCGACCTTAGCCCATACACAAAGATATGCAACTACGACTGCCTCTATTGCGAACTATCCCCGGCCAGGCCCACTACAGAGCCGCAGGAGGTACCGGAGGTGGAGGAGATAGTCGCAGAGGTCCAAAAGGCTCTGCACAGATACGACGATATAGATATCCTCACCATCACCGCCAACGGAGAGCCCACACTCTATCCGAAACTGGCGAAATTGATAAAACGGCTCAAGGAGATATCGGGAGGCAGAAAGATTCTGATTCTAAGCAACGGCAGTACGGTACCCGATAGAGAGACCAGAGAGGCTCTCAAGATGCTCGATATCGTCAAACTCTCTCTCGACTGCGCCACCCCCCGCTGTCTCAGACGCATAGACAGAATGCACAAAAGTATCGACCCGGAGCGCATAAAAGAGGGTATGTTGAAGTTCGCCGACGAATATGAGGGTTCACTGATAATAGAGATTCTCGTCGTCGCCGGTATAAACGACAGGGAGTCCGAGATGAGGGCTCTGAGCGATTTCCTCGTGAAACTCGCTCCCGAGCGTATAGATATAGGTACGATAGACCGCCCTCCGGCATATGATGTCAAGGCGGTGGACTACGGCAGACTGCGAGAGTTGTCGATGTGCTTCGACCCCTCCTTGCATATAGCCATCACCTCGAGAGAGGGCGCGACCGATACAAAAGCCTCCTCATATACGCGAGAGGAGATAATCTCGACCCTCTCACGCCGACCCCTGACCCCTCACGATGTAGAGATTCTCTTCGACCGCGAAAGCGCCCAGAGGCTCGATTCTCTCGTAAAAGAGGGCAAAGTGACCAAAGTGGAGAAAAATGGAGTGATTTTTTTCGAAAATTGCACGAAAACTCTTGACAAATAGAGAAAAGTTCTCTATAATCCCACTCACATTTCGGCAACGGAATGTCCACACGATTCCGGATTAGCTCAGCGGTAGAGTAGGTGACTGTTAATCACTTGGTCGCTGGTTCGAATCCAGCATCCGGAGCCACTCTTCATACCCACAGAAAATATTTTTCCTCAAGTACAAATTACCATACCTCATAAAGCATAAACGCTTGATTTCGATGAAAGCCATATATCCGTTTGTCGGAATATGCTACGAAAGAGTCTCGTAATCCGTTGTAACGCATCATAAGAGCTCCAATACAAAAGCCCGGATCCCGTTTGTAAAATTCCCTGGCTATCTCGAGCAGAGATGAAGAGGCTACATAGGAACGAGACATATCGAGCTCCTTGAGATACCGCCAAATGAAGGTACTCCTGAAATACCACGAGCCGAAGTGAGCTCATCCGGGAAAATATCTGCCGATTCAGTTTCCATCCCACTCAATACACCTATCACAATTCACCCGAGCATTCACCAAAAACGCTATGGAGATCTCTATACGCAACCGTTATAATGAATCCGAATAGAAATAGAGGGAGAGACGATGCCAAAAGCGGGAAGAAAAAGCTGGATAAATATGATGGAGATAGGATTGGCCACGGTGATACTCCAGGCAGGAGCACTGAAAGAGCCTTTGGAGATGAACCTCTCTCTCGAGGGGGTGAGTTTCCATATCGAAGCTGCCGACGAAGGCTCCATCAACAGACTCACCGTCACTCCCGAAGGGCTCAAAGAACAGAGCCGACCCGTCACAATGGATATCGAGGGGAGCGTCAGCGGGATGGAGGTCGCCGACCTGAACCGTGACGGCTCACCCGAGCTCTATATCTTCGTCAGCTCAGCCGGAAGCGGCAGTTACGGCAGACTCGTCGCCTTCAGCGTCAACCGGATGAGATCGATGAGCGGTATCCACCTGCCGAAGCTCGACCTAAATTCCGCGGAGGCCCGGGCTATATGGGGCACGATAGATTCAGCATCGAAAAAGCTCACCTCGTCCGCACCTTTCCCATATATGAAAAGGATGGCCCAAACTGCTGTCCGAGCGGAGGTATCCGAAAGCTCTACTACCGGCTTCTCCCCGGCGAAGCCACATGGCAGTTGAGACTCGTCAGGAGTGAAACGCTCACTTCCAAAAACACAAAAATAAAGCAGCGATCCGATTCAAACGATGAAAACGATCTCCATATCCATTCTCACAAAGCTTTTCACAGCCTGTGTCGCCCCCACCGACTGCAATACCACAAGGCAAATCACGGATAACTTGGCAGTGACAAGAGACTCTCCAGATAGAGTATTTTTACTTTTTCTTATATTTGATAATTATATTATGCTCTACCTGAAAATGTTTTTTAAGCTTTTATTAAAACATTTTTCTATATTATCCACTACTGGTTGGATAATATGAGCAGGAGAGTGGAAGTGTCACCCTATTCGGACGGAGTATGAGATGAAATATATCCTTCGACACTACAAAGCATCGGCACTCAAAGCTTCGTTTGTCACTCTTCTCTTTCTTGTAGTGTATCTATTCTACAATAGCGAGCTCATAAGAGAGCATGTCGAGGATATAGCGTTCGACACGATAAACAAATACTTCATCAAAACCGAGCATACCGACACCAAAACACCACAAGTGATGATCTTCGCCATAGACGACCTATACATGAAAGAACAGCATCTCTATGATGAATACAATCAAAGCAATTACGGATACCTCTTCCCAAGAGATAAAATTGCCGATTTTATAGAAAGAGTCGATGAGCTCTGCTCTAATATAGAAAGAAAAAATCTACCAAAAGCGCTTTTTATAGACTACGACATGAGCTTCACCTCCCTGCCCTATGGTAAAAAATTGTCCAAAGAGGATAAAAAGCTTTTGGATCTCTTGAAAAGAGAGAGACCCTACAAGATACTCCTACCAAAAACCAGAAGATACAATTTTGTAGAACAAAGCGACGATCCAGATATACAAAATGCCATAAAAAGGGGAGATATAATATTTGTGTCAGTAGCTTTTTTGAAGAGCAGAGATGGTAGCACCAGAAGATACAACGGCTATAGGTATTTGAGAGAAGATGACAAAATCAAAAAATATATCAGCGTCGATATTGGATTGTGGCAGCTTATCAACTATGGAGCCATCGATATAAACTCCTCTGATGAGAGGTTCAAAAAGGATGACATCATAGCCAATAGAATATGGTTCAAATCATACTCGGAACGGATTGTGGATGATGGATGCAGTATGCAAAAAAGCTATTGGGAGAAATTGAGCAAATACTCCGCGAACTGTTCTTTATTCGATATAGTCGAAGAGGACTTTGCGGGAAGTGTATTGATGCTTGGGGGTACGCACAGATACAATGGCGATAGCTTCAGTGTACTGAATGTACACGAGAGTGAAACTCTTTCTGGGATAGATATGCATGCAAATGCATTGATGACCATGCTATATCTTGGGAAGGGGATGCAAAGGCTCTCATTGGGAAAAAGTCTGGCGATTGTATTTTTTTCCTTTTTTATCATATCATTGTCGATATCAGTAATTTTCTCTATACTGAGATTTCATAATGAGGAGTTTGAGTTTATGACCCAGCTTCTGCTCAACACTATCGCCTTAATCTCAATCTCCGCCTATCTTATCCACAAATACAACTTGTGGTTCAATTGGTTCATTCCTCTTATTCTCTTCGAGTTGGTAGAGATCTATGACTATGTAGAGAATTTTATTCCGCTTATAACGAAATTCATATCAAGGAGTAAAGTATGATATCAAGATGTCTTGTCGTAGCCCTTGGCGTTTGCAGTCTATATGGATACAATGCCGAAGTGAAGAGTTCGGATGTGAATATATCTATCAATGATGAAAACAGAAGCTTCAAAGCAGGGGATCGCTTCCGCCTCGATCCCGGCGATATCGTCTGTTTCGAAGGTGGCGATGGAAGGGTCGTCATCAAAGGAGAGAGATACAAAAAGCAGTTGAGCAAAAGATCTGTAGGATGTAAACATTTACCGCACGAGAGCGGTAAGCCGAGCAGATATGCCCAAGCGCTCGAGCATAGCATTCTTTCTCTTTTTGAAAAATCCAAAGAGAAGAGTGTCGATGGTGTGAGCCGCAAATCGACAAGCATACATACAATAAAAGCCCCTATTGTCATAAATCCAGAAAATAGATATCTGCTCATCGAAAACAATCGATGGATCTTGCCCGTAACTTTGCGTATCAGCAATGAGAAAGGAGAGGTGTTGCATACGATGACAAACGAAGAGGATTTGACGACTTCGTTCGTACTGCCAAGATCTCTTTTGAAAGATGGCTATAGTATCGTCATAACGAATGGACTGGATGATGTGGTAGTGGAGTCCAAAATAGTCATAAACGAGGTGAAATGATGGATGTCAAAAATATGAAAATGAAAATATTTTTTATATTATTGATTGTGGGATTTTTGAATGCAAATAATTTCGAGGAAGCTAAAAAGATATGCGATGCAGGCGCTAATAAAGATACTCCGCAAGCTATTTTATTAATGTATTGTATTGTTACAGCAAAAGAATTATGGAATCAAAATAATTATAGAGAGGCGTTAAGCTATTATAAAAAAATCTTACCATCAGCAGAAAAACTGTTTGGCAATGAAAGTCAAGGGATTGCAAAACTTTACAACAATATAGGTGGTCTCTATAACGAAATTGGGGATTATAAAAAAGCGCTTGAGTATTATAAAAAAGCTCTAAGGATAAAAGAAAAAGTTCTTGGCAAGGAGCATCCCGATACCGCGACATCTTACAACAATATAGGCTTGCTTTATGGTGATATGGGAGATTATAAAAAAGCTCTTGAATATTATAAAATAGCTATCAATATAGAAGAAAAAGTTCTTGGCAAAGAGCATCCCGATACCGCACAATCTTACAACAATATAGGCTCACTTTATAGTGATATAGGAGATTATAAAAAAGCGCTTGAGTATCATAAAAAAGCTATCAATATTGAAGAAAAAGTTCTTGGCAAGGAGCATCCCGATACCGCAAAAACTAACAACAATATAGGCTGGCTTTATTACCAAATGGGTGATTACAAAAAAGCATATAACTATTTTAAAAAATCTTTTGATATTTTTATAAAAAACAGAGATAGAGTCTTTACCTTCCTAAGCAGCAAACAAAAAGAGTTATATCTAAAAGCCAATAGCTACAAAATCCCAAACCTGCTTGATGCGGGATATCGATATATCCAAACATTGAATGATAAAGATAGCAAGACAAAACTAAAACAAGAACTAATCGATGCCTGGCTAAACTACAAAGGCTCAATCTTCGATAGTGAAAACGCCATAGCGATGCTCTATATGAGTAGCGATGACAAAGATCTAAAAGCACAGATAGAAAAACTAAACAATCTAAAAAGATATTTGGCAAGACTCTACCAAAGAGTACCCAAAGCAAAGCAGAGAAAAGCTTGGCAAAAAAAGATCGAAGATACGAAAAACGATATAGATGCTTTGGAGAGACAAATCGCTTCAAAAGCCCAAAGCTTCAAAGAACAACTGGGACTTAAAAATATAAGCTACAAAGATATCTCCAAAAACCTCAAAGAAAACGAACTCTATATAGACTTCGCCAAAACGGATGAGTATTACTATATCTTTACTATCGATCACAAAGGCACTGTGACATTTGATAGAATCACCCAGGATGATAGCAAAGAGATAGATGCAACCATCAAAGCCTTTAGAGAAGACATCAAACAGATGGATGATCATGAGTCCAAAGCCAACGACAAAGCATACAGAGCCAAACTCTCTAAACTCTATAAACTCGTCTTTACACCTATACAAAACCATATCGATGCAAAATCCTCTCTTATCATCTCCCCAGATGGTGCATTGAAACTAATGCCCTTTGAAGCACTGATAAAAGATGGCAAATACCTCATAGAGCAAAAAGATATACGATACATACCAAGCGGAAAAGAGCTGGTAAGGCTCTATAGATATAGAAAAGATACGACAGGTGCAAATACCGTAGCACTCTTTGCCAATCCCAAGTTCGATGATGCGACAATAGCCAAAGAGAGCAAAAAAGAGGATATCTCAATCACACCAAATACCAGAGCGGGGATTGTCAAATCGCTCTTTAAAATGCGATTTTCCAATTTGCCCGGAACCAAAGAAGAGGCTAAAATCGTAAAAGAGACACTACAAAAAGATAAAGTAAACATAAAAGACTTCGAAGAAGAAAAAGCCAATGAAGAGAATCTAATGCATATAAAAAATCCTAAAATACTACATATAGCAACACACGGCTTTTTTATCGATGATGCTACGGTACCAAATCCGATGCTCAAATCTGGTATCGCACTAAGCGGTGCCAATGCCGGAGCGGTATATGGAAACGGAGCGGGGATAGTAACGGCACTCAAGCTATCGGGTATGAAACTAAGAGGTACGGACTTGGTAGTGTTGTCAGCCTGTGAGACGGGTGTGGTGGATGTCAACTCCACCGATGCGGTTTCCGGACTGAGCAAAGCGTTTATCCAGGCGGGAACGAAAGATGTGATAATGAGTCTGTGGTCGGTAAATGATAAAGCAACCAAAAATCTGATGGAGTCTTTTTATAAAGAACAAAGAGTGAACAAAAACTATGTCAAATCACTCAAAGAGGCCAAGTTACGAATGATTCACGAGAACCTGCATCCATATTTCTGGGCTCCGTTTGTGATTAGCGGGATGTAAAATCATGCATACGATATTGGGAGTATTCAAATTTCTGCTTCACCTGAAGAATGAAAGAGTTCAATTTCGATGAAACCCCGCAGATAATAAAGACTCCCCCGAGCAAGCAGTTGATCGAGGCGTCTCCGGAGACTAAGATATAGAACTACCTCTCCTAGGGGGATTACCCAATCTTCAATCGGAATCTATCCCTATCTCAATTGACCATGTGCTACAAAGGCAGGTCGGATAGTCAACTGGAGTTGTGATATGATTGTGGCCTGCTTCGAGTTGACACAAGGCAGTAAATGTTCTCGGCAGTTTGGAGAGTTGCCTCATATCACAAACTATTGAGCTTGCACTCGTTCTTTTATATCGATCGTTGTACAAAAAAGAGTATCATCAAAGGCGTTTGTCACTTGAATTTTCGTACCGTTCGATATCTTCTCCACAGGAATTTTAAAAATCGTAGTCAAATTGTCTTCGTTTACTTGAACAATTTCTATCTCCCCGTTCGGATTCTTTGCGCTCAATCTTACCGGCAAAGGACCAAATCTTTCACTGCTGAGTATGATGAAGCTATCACCTTTAAATATTGTTGTATGTTTGTCGCATGTTTTATTTGTTATCATCACACTTTTTCGAGAAAGTTTTCTCGATACAAATTGAGAATAATCGACTAAGCTTCTTTTTTTGTTTTTCTTGGAGACAGCTTCAAATGTATAGCCACCTGCCACCAAGAAAATTGAAGCCAATATCGACACACAAGCATATCTCTTCATCTACAACCTCCATATATTCATAGTGACAACAATTGTAGCGTACTCCTGCTTAGCGGAGAAAACTCCACAAAGAAGTGTTATAGCCAAGGAGGTAATTCAATCATAAGCCAAACAAAAGAAATCTTTAGCCAAAAAGGAGGGAGGATGCGTTCGCTGGTCGTGGTGTTTCGGGCCCTTCACGACTATCGACAGGCGAAAAATCAGCTCCACCAATGTCTTGGAGCGTATCAACAAAGAGATACGAAGGCGCTCACGGGTCATATCGGTCTTCCCCCTAGGCCTCCTATATCAGACTCATCGGCACCTATTTGATAGAGTATGCCAAGGATTGGGAGATAGAAAGAAGCTACATCAGGTGATGAAAATTTACGAGGCGCGGCTGAATGCCGTTTGAATATATTTATTAGGAAGGAAAATTGCGAACATTTCTTGACATTATCTATCCCGTTTGAGCGCAGCAGTATGACGCATGATGTTGGCATCGTACTCTTCGAGTTTCTCTTTGGGGAGGTTGGGATTGTCGAACAGGCGCATCGTCAGATGACGGAAGAAAAGGCTTTTCCCCTCTTCATCCACCCCTTCCAGGCGCGTATCTTTCATGTCGTCTGTGAGTTCTTTGATGCTTTCCACACCAAATAGAGAAATGATGTAGCGGTTGAGTACCAACATTTGATTGAATTTCATTCTAGGACCTCCCAATGCCCCTTACGCGCACTACCGATGCGTTGTACCTTGCCCGCTTTCTTGAGCGAGGCCATCTGCTTTTCCACCGCCCGGGTGCTCAGGCCAAGCGCTTCGGCGACTTCCGCCATCGTGGCCGTGGGGTGTTCTTTGAGCAGTTGCAGAATCTTTTCATCGGTTTTTACCGAACTTTTTACCGAACTTTTTACCGAACTTTCGATGCTCTCCTCGATAATTTCCAGCATGAACTCGATGAACGGGGTGCTCTCCCATTCCTCACCCGACTTTTCCAGAGCCTCGTAGTATCGCTCCTGATGGTCTCGTACGATGCTTTCGGTCGGGATGGAGGCGAAAAGGTCGTTGTAGTGGTAGAGGATGACGCTTTGCCAAAGTCTTCCGATACGGCCGTTGCCGTCGCTGAAGGGGTGGATGAACTCGAATTCATAGTGAAAGACGCAGCTTTTGATGAGTAGATGTTCATCACTTCCTTTGAGCCAATCGTAGAGCTGATGCATCAGCTGGGGCACACGCTCAAAGGGAGGTGCCACATGGGATATCCCTTCACTCCCGCCGACACCTACATTGATGGTACGGAACCGCCCCGCATCTTTAAGCAAAGCTCCCATCATGAGGCGGTTGGCTTCGAGCAAATCCTCCAGCTCGTCATATCGATAACGCTCCAGCTCCTGATAGGCGGCGATGGCCCCTTCGACTTCGGTAATTTCCCGCATCGTGCCAAGTACCCGCTTGCCTTCTAGGATGGCCGTGACCTTCTCCTCTCCTAGGAGATTTCCCTCTATCTCCAGCGTTCCTGCCACCGTTTTGATGCGATTGGTCTTTCGAAGACGGGGATTGACTAGGGCACTGCGCCGCATTTCGAGCTTGGTAATCTCTTCGGAGATTTTAGCCACATAGCGGAGGATTTTGGAAGTGATGGTATAAGGAGGCTTATAGGATGACATCATACATATCCTTTTTGTCAAACAATGTTTGACATCATATAAAAAATCTGTTATAGTTCTCTCAAAGTTCCCATCTGCCGACAAGACTCCAAGGGAGGCTTCTTCGGATAGGCAGAATGGGTCATTTCTTCTCATAAAACTCATTTTTCCTATTCTTCGTCATCTCATCGATTTTTATGATATATTTTTCTATGTTTTTGAAAAAAGAATCATCGTTATGTTCATACTTTCTGAAGATAGCCCATCCTATATAATCGATGACTTGTAAATTCGCACTCGATGCGCTGCAGTGATGAAAGATATCATATCGAATAGAGAGTCTTTTATGGCGAATATACTCCTTGATTCCTTTTTTTAGCGCAGCGATTTGCCTCTTTTTGTTTTGTTTGACCGGCAATCTATCCGTCATAATGATAAAATTTTTATCTATGGATAACAATTTCAACAACCGTTTAATGGCAAAATTGAGATTTTCAATATAAAATTTATCTTTTTCATGACGCTTATCCGGTAAAACTTTCGGCTTTTCGAGAATATAGCTATATACCTTTATCTCATCTTCATTAAAGGTTCCAATGATTTCAAACATTCTTTTTTTAATATATCTATTATCTTCGTTGGCATGAAAAGCTTCGATATCAAGTCTCTTGAAATTATCCTTTTGAAGGTTCCTTTCCAGCAGCGAATATCTGTAGTTGGCAATGTGCTCATGCAGATGAAAAGGTCGCTGTTTCACCAAAAAATGAAACATATAATATCTCGAACCTTTAGCGGAAAAGTCCATATCACCCGCTTCGTCAACAAAAATATAAACAAGATCATTAACGGAAAACCCACTATATTTTTCGGTATTGACTTTAAATTCGATACGCGTTATACGCCTATGTGTATAAAGCCCTTCAAAAAATACAATAAGTTGCGATGTATCTTGAAAATCTATAAAATGCGGGAAAACATCATGACGAACATAAATATATAGTGTTCCATTTTCAATGCCATCATATTCTTCATATGCTTCAAATGCGTGCGCTGCCCCTTCCAGTTTGACAGCCAAGTCATGCAGTCCCGCTTCTTTCAACATCTCCTGGATTAAAGGGATGTAATTTATCTCCTGTTCTTTATGCATCGAACATCAACCTTTTGAACTCTTCCTCGATGAGTTTGACCTTGAAGTGTTCATCCTCTTTTCTTAAGTTAGCCAAGTTGTTGTCGCAATTGACATAAATAGTGTCAAATTCCCTGTCATAGACACTCCAGTCCATCTTCTCGAAAAATGTATTGAGCGCATCATTGTCGGGATTTTCGCGCCAGATAATCAGGATTTTTTCATTTTTGAGGTTCTCTCCCTCGATGACGAGATACTCTCTGATGCGTTCTCTTCGTCTAACGCGCAATCCGAGCAGATAGTTGAAAGTCTCTACCAAATCGACGGCAACCTCGCTGGTCTCTCCTACGCTTCCCGTAGCCACATTGAGTTTGTAATCAAAGGGCTTTTTGAAAGCCTCGATGTTCAGCAGCGAACCACGGCTTTCGAAGTCGAGCATATAGCCCAGCAGATACTCCTCTTTGAGTTTAGGATTGTTTTGGAGTACTTTCTCCTGCGCTTGTGTGCGCTGCAAGACGAGATTGTTGAGGGTATCTTCGTAACTCTCCAAAGAGAAGTATTTGAACATATGCGAGATACCCTCTTTGTCCTGCGCTTTGCCGTCCTTCCATGAGAGACTATAAATTATCCGTTTTGCCCTTTTCATCAAAATAGCATCGAAGTACTCCCCCATCTCCATAAAGATATATTGCCGTCTCTTTTCATCGGAAAAATTCTGTTTCAGAAGTGCGTGCATCGTACTACCGGAACCGACGAATGTGTCCAAAACGGTATCGCCTTCCTGGGTTGTGATTTCTATGAGTTTTTGAATGACTGTTGTCGGCTTTGGATTGGGGAATGTTCCTCTCTCTCCTATCACATTGGCCAACTCTTTCTCACCATCCGTAAAGTCGGTTATGACCGATTTCATAACATCCGTTCCCACATTATGTAAGAATCGTTTGATTTGGGGAATTTTGTTTTCATCCTCTCCGTAAGCAATCAAATGCTGTCTGTCCAACTGTTCGAATGAGAGTGTATTGGGTTTTTCTCGGTTTGGCTTTTGTCGCCAGCGCCAGCCTGTTTTAGGGGCTGGACATGGTTGCTTCGTTACAGGATGGATGGGTCGATAAAAACGGTACTCATCGCTTTGAGGGTCTCTATGAGCAGAGGTTAAAGTATTGGCATTTGGCCAAGATGGATTATCTTCACGATAAATCCAAATTTTCGCTTTCCTCTTTTTTGCTTCATTTTCGTTTATCCATGTACCATCATCCAGTCGATATTCGGCATATTTATATTGACGAATCCCTTTCCAGGGGTCGTTACGCTTGGTCTCTTCGTTCCACTCCAGACCTTGAGCCAATACCTCTTGTTTATAGGCTTCTTTTTTTTCTTTGTATAATTTCCGAATAGCTTTTTCTATCTCTTCCATTTTTGGGTAATGAGGTTGGAGTCTATGTATCAACTCCATTACTTCTGTAAAACCTGGCTTATTCTGGCGAAACATGCTGTGTTCTTTTGAAGCCTCAGAGCGTATTTTTGAAAAGGTAAGAATATATTCATGGTTGTGCGAAAATGTCTTTGCATCGTTATGTGTCGTATTCTTCACCCAAATGAGATTGTCAAGATAGTTGTTTTTTCCAAAAACATCTTCCAAAAGTTGCATAAGGCGATGGGAAACTTTGTTTTCATCATCTTTGTCATCGATGCTGGAAAAAAAGACGCCATCTCTACGCATCAGTCTGTGTATCAATGCCGTTCTATCGTAAAGCATACTCATCCAGGAAGAGTTTCGGAAACTATCTTTGTATAGAAAATCGTTACCACCCGTATTGTAGGGTGGGTCAATATAAATACACTTCACCTGCTCCCTATATCTCTCCTGCAATAGATTGAGCGCTCCGAAGTTCTCACTCTTGACCAGCACTCCATCACACTCGGCATCGAGGTCGTCGAATTCGGAGAGGAGTCTATCTCTGAACTCGTCGGAGAAAAACTTGGTATCGAGCACCAGGAAGGGTTCGGCTTTCAATTCTTCCACCGATGCAATGCGAACACCGTAGAGACTCTCCCACTCTTCGAGCTGTTTTTCGTTTTGCACTATCTCTTCGTAACACTCCTCTGGCACTTTGTCGAGGGTCATACAGTAGTGGACATCGTAGATGAACTTCTTTTTGAGCCATAGCTTCTTTTGGAACTCTTCGAGCTGGGCGAGAAAGGCGATAATCTTCCTAGCTACCTGCTTGAAGGCCTTGACCTTCCCCAGCACCGCTTCGATTTTGAGCGCACTGGCCTCTTCGATATCGTCGATATACAGCATCTCGTTTTTAATGTAAAAATCCAGCTCCCTTTGCAGAAAACCTCCGAGGTCTTTGTGGATGAAGTAGTCGAAGCTGTTGCGGCTGGTGTAGGATTTGAGATGCTTTTCAAGCAGTGTTCTGTTTGGGTTTTTGTCCGTGGGCACTACCGTCTTGAGCAAAGCGATATAGTCCTTGTATGCTTCGTCACTATCGAAACTGAAAATCTTCTCTTTCGCTTTTTCGTTGAGTTTGTCCTGCTTCTCTTTTCCGACACTTTTGTACTCGAAATAGATATAGAGCTCGCCATCTATCACTTCGAGAGGTTTTTCCCCATAGAGAACGAAGCGGCGCTCTTTGTCGCCGCTGGCTTTGTTGTTGTTGGCTTCGCTTTGGGCATCTACGAGTTTGAAATGGATAGTCTTCTCTCCGTCTCCGAAGAGGCCTGAAGCTTTGGCTTTGAAGGTGTAGTCTTTGAAGTATTCGCTGGTTTTGATGTAGTATTGGTCGTAGTTTGCCCAGTAGAGCTTGACCTCTTCACCTTCGTAGGGGATGGCGTAGGTGTCTTTTTTGTAGCGGCGCAGAGAGATGAAGTCGCCGTCTTTGTAGTAGCGGGAGAAAAAGGTCACGAGGTGGGAATAGACTTCATCTTCGAGGGCATTGATATCACCGAGATCTTCGAGCTTTTGGCGTAGCTCCTGTACTTTTGGGCTCTCGTCTGGATTGACGCCCGCATCTTCGAGTGTTTTGACAAGTTTTTTCAACTCTTCCTGTAAAGCTTGGTTGTCTTCGCTTGCAAACTCTTCCCGGATGGAAGCTATCAACTCCTTTTCCAAAAAAGTGTCAATCTCCTCCGACTTGGCATTCATGATGCGGTAGATACCAAAGTCAAGCTCGCTGTGTTCGAGCTGGAACATCTCTCTCAAAAGCTCTACGAGTCGTTCTTGTTTTTCGGTCATCAGACTATCTCCCATTCCAAGATAAAAAGTTCGTTCTCTTCGATACGCTGTTTCATCGCCTGTTTGAGTTCCTCGATGAGGGCATCCCTCTCCTTAGCGATTTCATCCTCGATATCGAAGATTTCCCGCTGGATGCGTCGCCGTTTACGCTCCTGTTCACGGATGAGCTGCTGAATATGGCTCTGCTCCTGCATATCTTCGATTTTTTGGCTTCACGCTTGAGCTCTTCTTTGAAACTTTTGCCATCGATGATGATGGAGTCGAGGAAAAACTTCTCTTTGAGCTCTGCACTCCACTGTTTTCTGAGGCTGGCAGGAGCGATGATAAGCAGTCTTCTTTTTCGTTCACTCCAGTACTGGCACAATACCAAGCCCGCTTCGATAGTCTTTCCCAACCCCACTTCGTCGGCCAGTATGACCCTATTGAAAAGAGGAGACTTAAAAGCGAAAAGCGCCGCCTCCACCTGATGGGGATTGATATCTATTTGAGCGTTGAAAATGGACTGGAAAAGTCTGTCGGTGTCTTCCGCACTCTTTTGCAGGGTCAGAAGATAGGCGAAGTACTTGGAATGGTAACCTATCATTTCATCCATTCTTCTCTTTTTTTACTCAACTTTCGCACATAGATTCCAGACAAAAATCCATCTACGAAAGCCCATAAACAGGCACTTTTGAATACAATTTGTTAGCACACACATCGTATAAAGGAGCCTGTTTTATGGAGCTTGACAAGTATATCGAATCTGCGCTAAGAAGTCTCTTGAGAAATCCGATTGTCTCACTGCTTCGCCAGATTGGCTTCGCATCTATTTTGAAACAGTCGAATTTCACGAAGCGAAGTGTCGGTGTCTCACCCTATCTGGTAGTGCTGCATTTCGTCTATATGCTCGTAATGCATAAACGACAGTCTGCCTTTATCAAACAAAGCGATGATGCTTTTGGCAAAGATGTCTATTACCGCTTTTTGAAGCAATCTCGCTTCAACTGGCGTAAGCTGCTACAGCTAAGCGCTTTGAGACTTATCGAAAAGATCGAAGCGCTCCATGCTATCGATGAACAGTGCGTGCTGATTATCGACGATACGGTCGAACCCAAGTATGGCAAGAAGATCGGGGGAGGCTGCAAAGCCATTTGGAGCAACAAAGAAAAACGCACAATAGGTGGGCTCAATATCGTTTCGCTCAACTATGCCGACAGCTATTGCACTTTCCAACTGGACTTTGCCCTGCGCATAAATCAAAGCCGACACAAAGCCCCCAAGGAGTACACCCGGAAGCTACATCATCGCAGCAACGCCTACCGAAGAAGAGAAGAAGGACTCAAAGGGAAGAATGTCCTGGCACTTGAAATGGTGAAACGCGCCCTGGATACAGGCATCATGGCAGATTATCTGCTGGTGGACAGTTGGTATGCCAAACCCGAGTTCATTCTCAAAGCCAAAGAGATAGGTATCGATACCGTTGCCCGCTTAGCGAACAATCCGAAACTGTGGCACTTCAAAGGCAAGTATAAAAGTCTACAGGCACTCTATGATCATTATCATAAGATTCGGCGTATGCAAAACGGTCGCTACGGAAAGATCCGTTACCGTTATTTCGACATGATCGCAGAGCATCATACTCTTGGCAAGGTGAAACTACTTTTCCTGCATACATCGAAAGAACTGCTCATCTTCATCAGCACCGATCTCTCTCTTTCAGGCAAAGAGCTCATCGACACCTATAAAAAACGCTGGAATATCGAACAAGGCTACAAAGACCTCAGAGAACATTTCGGACTGGGGAAAGAGGAGAACCGGCTCTATGAAGCGATTATCGCCCGTATCACTCTTTCGATGTTCACCTACAATCTCGTCACTACGATCAACCGCTTTCATCATGAACCCAAAACATTGGGAGAACTCTTCAGGGACTTAGAATGTGAGCTTGAAGCATTGGCCATCTCTATGCGGCTCTTTCTTGAAATACTCACTAAAATAGCTCAAGTCGAACAGATTATCAAGAAGAATAAAGATCTTCTTCAGATTATCGCTCTACTGAGGGCTTACGCTCAAAAAGAGCTTGGTTTTATGTGCGAAAGTTGAGTAAGCTTTTTGCTTTTCTTTCATACCGATGATGAGCAAGAGTGTTTTGGAATCGGAGGCTTTAAGCCCCGCAAAATCGTGACATAACGGGACTGAAATCCCTGCTCTAGGTAGATGGACTCTTACTTTCCAAAGCGAGGCTTAGCCTGTATGGACTTCAACACAAATCCGCGACTGAAGTCGCGGCCCCAAAATGATGATACGGATTAGAACCCTCACAGGGGCGGCGACTTTAGTCGCCGGAAGAGTTTTATATGCAGTATCGGTTAGATTTCGCCATCTCGATATGAAGTGAGAGGAAGCAAGGAGTCGGAGGCTTCAGCCCCGTCAAAAAGATACGACAACAGGGTTAAGCTCTAATCAATAAAAATAGGTCGAATTGCACTTTCCTCTTCACATTTCTCAATAACCATATAATCTTAGCAAGAATTAAAGATTGTGTAAGTTTATATTTGATATAAAAAAGGTAATTCATGAGTAACCAAATACACAAGAAGAGGAAGAGGCAATGAGTGAAGAAGAGGCCAAAAAATTATCAGAAAAATTTACTGAACTTACGGGGATAAAGTGTGAATGTACTTTTATGAAAAGAGGAGATAAACATAAACCAAGCACTTTGCGAGATAATAAATGTGGTGTTTATGTATTTTTACTTTCAGATAAAAAAGTTTGCTTTAAGGTTGGAAAAGCTGGCGCGAATAGTAAAGCGAGATGGGAATCTCATCATTATCGTTTGGATATAGAAACACCTAGTACTTTTACTAAATCATTCCTGTCCGATTTAGACAATTTTGAAATATATTTTGCTAATAATGAAGGAATTAAGAATTTTAAGGAAACATTAA
>OFBV01000002.1_pt1 | contig 108294 bp, 91 predicted proteins | sample 1520691 | NCBI WGS metagenome assembly OFBV01 (sample SAMEA3696450, study PRJEB22514) | metagenome | biome: water; feature: marine; material: hydrothermal vent | place: Pacific Ocean | collected 2014-08-16 | depth 1514 m | reverse complement strand
CAACACAAAAGTTCATACAGGCTTACCATCGCCATGGATTATAAAAGTCCATCTATTTGGGGCTGCGACTTCAGTCGCGGAATTGGCGTTGAAGTCCATAGAACTTGCCATCGAAATGGAAAGCGAAAGTCCATCTACCATCTATGCGGGATTGAAGCTTCTGACTCCTTGGGTTTCGGACTCCATCTCGCAATGGCTAAATTTGACCCCTGCTCTATGCAAGGTTCTTTCGGCGACTGAAGTCGCCGCCCCATAGAATGCGTCGCCGTTTTGGGGCTGCGACTTCAGTCGCGGAATCATATCGGAGTTCATAGAGGCTGACTATCGCTTTGGAAACAGGGATTGAAGCTTCCGACTCCTTTGAATCTAATGGTAATGTTATGCTGTTTCCGAGCTCGGAAGTAGAATAATGATAAACCTAAAGACACCAGAAGAGGCGGTCGGGCTTCTTCGAAAGGGCACGAAGAGTCGATAACCCTCCCTATATAATCAGTGATAAAGTGTGGCTATTATCGCATAACCCACAAAAAACATCAGATGGGAGATTCCTTCGAAATAGTTGGTCTCTCCATCGTCGGTGGTTTTCCAAGCGAGTATTATAGTCAATATCAGTGCCCCTACCTGAAAGGCATTGAAGTCCAGAGTCAATCTGATACCGTTGATATATGCAAGCGCCATCAATATCGGAACGGTCAGCATGATAGAGACGGTGGAGGCACCCATGGCGATATTGACCACCCTCTGTATCTCGTCGTCTCTTGCCGCCTTGATTGCAGTCAGCAATTCGGGAGCCGCGGCTATGACGGCGATTATAAGTCCGGCAAGTCCCGTGGATATGTGCTGTTCTCTGGCTACGGCGATACCGTCGGTCGAAAACAGCTCCGCAAGAACTCCTATGAAGAGTATAAATATGAACATGAAGACGAAATTCACGATATTTGTGAACCTGTCGAATATATAGTCATCTTCATCATCCTCATCCTCCTCTCTGCGATGCTTTTTTATGTGAAAGAGTCTGCTCTTGGCGGTCGCTTTGAAAAAGTAGGCGTGTGTTCTTGTCTGAAAGATAAAGATAGCTATATAGAAAACCATCAGCATCAGTGCGATGAGTACCGATGCCTCGAAGAGGGTATGACTGTCGTTGGTATAGGTAAGGATACTCGGCACCAGAAGGGCGGAAGATGCCACGAGAAGTATGGTGGTATAGGTGCTCGAGGTATCTTCGTTGTGCTCTTGTTCCTTGTAGCTCAATCCGCCGATGAAGATCGCTAGCCCCAAGAGTACATTCATATCGACGATAACCGCCGATATAATACCTCCCTTCACCGTATCCAGAGCCTCTGGAGAGTGAACGGCCTCCCGAACAATCATGAACAGAAGTATTATCTCTACCGCCACCGCCGAAAAGGTGAGTACGAAACTCGCATAGGGCTCTTCGAGTCTCTCGGCCAGAATTTCCGCTATCTGTGCAACTGTTATCGAAAAGAGACCGATAGCTATCGCCGAAAAGAGAATCGCGAAATAGGGGTGTAAACCCAGATGGGAATAGAAAGCCACAATACCAAAAAGCAATCCAAAAAAGATATCTCCATGCTCGGAGATGAGGTGAAGATATTTACGGGCAGTACCTACTCCGATACTACCCGATGGAGGTTGAGAATCCAAAATTACTACTCCTTTGTCTAAAATGAGCATGAATCATAACACAATTCATAATCTTTTTTATGCCTTCAGCAACTTCTCTATCTCTTCCGGTTTCATAGGTTTCGAATAGTAATAGCCCTGATACTCATCGCAACCATATGCTTTGAGAAACTTTAGTACCCTGGCATTTTCCACACCCTCGGCAACCGTTTTCATACCAAATATTTTTGCCGTTTTTATTATCAATTTGACTATGGAAGCATTTTTCTTCCCTTCGAATATATGAGATATGAAGCTCTTGTCGAGTTTGAGCGTATCAACCGGTAATCTATAGAGATAGTTCAAAGAGGAGTAACCTGTACCGAAATCGTCTATGCTGAATTTGATTCCTCTGCTTTTTAGATTTTTGATAGTCTTTATAGATCTCTCGATATCACCCAGCAAAGCATCTTCGACGATCTCCAACTCCAAAAGGTTCGGATCCAAGCCGCACTCATCAATCAAAGATAAAAAATCATCTTCAAATTTCGGATCGGCAAACTGTTCCGAGGAGATATTTACCGCAATTCGCCAATTGAATTTTTCATATATCCTCTTCCACTGTATTATTTGAGAGCATACTCTTCTAAGCACATACTCATTGAGCTTGTATCCCAGCTGATTTCCGGCAGTAGCATAGATGAAATCGTTTGGTGAAAGACATCCTCTTATGGGATGATACCACCTCACGAGGGCTTCGAAACCACTTATCTCCCCACTCGAGATTTGCACCTTCGGTTGATACACGATTCTAAGCTGATCGTTTTGCAAAAGTGCTCTCGAGAGCTCATTTTTGGTAAGCAGATAATTTTTGGATCTCTCGTCGAGGTCATCATCGAAGAAATGGTACATGTTTTTACCGCTCTTTTTTGCATGATACATCGCAATATCGGCATCTACCATAATCTCTTTGACATCGTTTTCCATATCTGGAAAGATTTTGATACCTATACTAAAACTAATCTCTATATTATTGTCTTCGATTTTGAGAGGAGCTTTAAAAAGAGACATGAGCATTTCGACACACATTGTAGCCTTGGCTATGGCCACATCCCTATCTTTGCCGAGTCTCGTGGCGATAACGGCAAATTCATCGCCTGCAACTCTATATATATTGTCGTTTCTATAGAAAGATTTTTTCAATATATGCGCAATCTCTCTCAATACCATATCGCCTATATCGTGCCCATAGAAATCGTTTATATGTTTGAAGTTATCCAGATCGAAGAAGATGAAAGCTCCATACTCTCCAATCTCAAAATACTCATTATATATTCTATCGAGATCCTCTTTCATCTGTTGACGATTGTACAGATCGGTCAAAGGATCGTGCAATGCACGATACTCCGCCTTCTGCTGAGCCTCTTTCATATCGGATATATCGAAAAAATGGGCTACATAATGTGTAATGTCTCCATTCTCATCCTTTATTGCACTGATAGAGAGCATTTCTGGATATATCTCTCCATTTTTTCGTCGATTGTATATCTCTCCTTTCCAGTAACCATTTTTTCTTATACTATCCCACATCTTAATATAGAAATTCTTATCATGCCTATCCGATTTGAGTATATTCGGATTCTTTCCTATCACTTCATCTTCCGTATAACCCGTAATTTTTGTAAAAGCTTCGTTGACTCTTATGATTTTGCCGTGTATGTCAGCAATAGTAATAGCTTCATAGGTATCGAAGGCCGATGCGGTTATGCGGAGCTCGTTTCGTAGTCGAAGCTCCCTATTTTTGATATCTATCTTTTCAAAAGCGGATGTTACGGCACCGCACATTCTACCTATCATATCATTCATATTTATATCGAACTCCTCGGTATTGTCATTTATACTCAAGACCAGTAGATAGGAGATCGAGTTCTTTAGCATAATAGGATAGATAATGAAAAATTTGACTCCACCCTCTATGGCTTCGATTCTGTTTTCAGGATAGGAGATTAGCTGTCTCCCCTCTTTGAGGACTCTTCTCATGTCGCAAAAGAGCTTCGCTTTTTTACTGTGTCGTATCTCTTTGTTTAAAGTGGAGACAGATATATTTTCTGTGATATATGGAACGATATCGCCGTTTTCATCGATCTTCGCTATCCAGACATTCCTAAACTTATCCGTTTGATTCAAGATTACACACATTGAGGTCAAGATCGTATTTTTATCGTCGTTGTATATCAATAGTTCGGAAAATTCGGAAAAACTTTTGTATATCTTTTTCTGTTCATCGATTTGCGATAGCAATTTACCAAAAGTATTGACGATTTTACTCACTATTTTCAATAGAAAGAATAGAGCTGTTATCGACAAAAGCCAAATAAGCATACTGATTGTCAAAGTGCTCAATGCATCGACTTTCAAATCACTTTTCATCTTTAGTAGCAAAAAGAGAATCGCCCTATTCGTTCGATGAAACGCCTCTATATATTTACTCGAGATATCCCACCATTTTTTGCTATCGAGTTCGTCGAATCTCTTCTTGAATATGATCTTGTGCTTGATGTCGAAAAAGTGTTTTTCAAAGCCTATATCGATATATCTGCGATATAGTGTAAAGAGTTCGAGCGGAGAATCTTTAGAGAGCTCTTCATTGATCTGCTTGAGCTCCATCTCGAGTTTGATTAGAATATTTTCTATTTTACCGTCATACTCTCTCTTCTCCAGTATATACGAAACAAGAGCCCTCTCTCTGCCGCTCAATTCGGCCAGCATCATCACTCTTTTGAAAGAGACTATGGTTCGAAGAAATTTTTCATTTACATATTTCACTCTCAGAATATCGGTACTTCTTATCAATGACGAAATCATATTGCTGTAGTAAGACAATACTCTAAACATATCACAGCTCTTTTCGTCGATTGTTTTTCTGAAGCTATCTATGGAGGAGTATATGTTGACGACATTTTTCAGTTCGTTCTCCTTTTGTGGAGCTTCACCGCTTCGCAGATACTCTTCGACTTTTCTATAGGCCGTATCGCTCTTGCAGCGCTGCTCTTTGAGCTTTTGACTGAAATAGTCCGAGCTCTTGGAGAGGTAGGCGATACTAAGTCCCCTCTCTCTTTGTAATTGACTTATAAGCTCGTCACACAATCCGGCATATTTGGATATCTTATCGAGATATTGCGTGTTGTCATATTGAATTATTTTGTCGTAAAGATAGCCCGAAGAGAAGTAGAGCATACCTACCGCAGGTACGAAAAAGATTATCAAGAGCTTGAGTTTGAGGTTTTTTATAAATTCGTTCATCTTCTTTCCGTTAAATGCGAATTGTGTTGTCTCGTCAGAAAAGAGAATACTCTTTTTTCATCTCCTTGAGTATCTTCCTGTCGCATGAATAGACGAAAGCATAGTTGAAATAGCCCTTTTTCAATATATCTCTCGCTTCGTCGATACTGGAAAACCATATAGGGCGCTCTCTGTTTTCGAGTTTGGTGCCTGTTGGTGCAAGTACGATACTTTTGGTCCAGGTGCTCTGCGATTTCACATACTCTCCAGCTTTGAGTATATCGTCCGTATTGTCGCAGAAAATCACGACTCTATCGCTCCCCCCTTTCGGAACACTCGTAAGCGAAGAGTCCACGAAAACTGGGTCGAAATGTTTCGTATATCTTATTCTATCCAGCGAATAGGGAAGCTGATGAAGTTTGCAGAAGTGTAGCACTTTGAGAAGATGCTCCAGATGAAAGGGTGCCATCTCCCTGTTTTGATAGATATAGCCGTCTATCTTGAAAGTGGAACGAAAGAGTGTATCTGCAACCATATACCCCTCTTCGGACTCCTCGATAGACTTCGTATCCGCAGATATCGTATGCATCAACTCCGCATCGGCACTTACGAAAAGTACTTCGTCGCTGTTGAGTATAGATTCGAAAGCCTTCATCCACTCAGGCGGCAGAAAGACGATATTTTGCCTCTGCTTCAGTATCATCTTGAGGAAAGTCATTTCGTGGGGATTGAGGAGATAGAGGTCGGCATCTTTGCCCAGCAGTACATATCTAAGCAGCCTGAAAGCCGCCTCTTTTACGGAATCGACAGATATCCAAGCTATCTCGGTATCTACGATATCTGGTGCTTCTCCCTCGAAGACTATAGCATACGCTCCACCCGCGACGGCAGCGGGGATATCCTCTCTTCTTGCGGCGAAGAAGAGCTCTCCCGCTTCCACCTTCGACGGAAATACGGTCGCACTCTCTATCGCCTGTACGACCGGAGTGTTGATACACTCTCCCTGTGTAATATTGACTACATCGCTTATTTTCATCACTATCCTATGACTGTACCGGCTTTTTTCGGCTTCTCGGGTCTGACAAGAGAGAGTCCGCTATCGTCTTTTGCCGCCAGAATCATACCTTCGGAGAGCATTCCCATCAGTTTCGCGGGTTTGAGATTCGCCACCACGCAGACCTGAGTATCTACCAGGTCGGCAGGAGAGTACCACTCTTTTATTCCGGCCACTATCTGCCTAGGGCTATCCTCCCCAAGGTCCACCATGAGTCTGAGAAGTTTTTTGCTTTTGGGTACCTCGTGCGCCTCCACGACAGTTCCGACCTTCAGAGTCGTTTGGAAAAACTGCTCTATACTTATAACTCCGTCGGACTCTTCAGCACTCGCGCCTTTGTCGCTCCCCTTCCCTTTCGGGCTCTTCTTCTCCTCTTTTACCGCTCCCTTCTCTTCCATCCTCACCTCTTCTATTCTCGGGAAGAGAGGGGGTATCCTCTCTATCGTGAATTTCGGCAGAAGCTCATCACCCTTTATATATTTTCTATAGCTTTCGTTATCTATCACAAAAGAGAGAGCGGAGGCTATCTTTTCCGTAGTACGGGGCATTACGGGATGCAGCATTATGGCCACTTTCGCCAGAATATTGGCGATTAGCGCATTGAGGGCGAGTGCCTCCTCCGTTTTTCCCTCTTTCATCATCACCCATGGCTGGTAGCTGTCTATGGCTTTGTTGGCGATAGATAGCGGTCTCCACAACTCTTCGAGATATCTGTGCAGCTGCATATCGAAAAGCAGGGGTTCGAGTCTCCCGATAGAGTCGTTCACCGCCTCCAACTCTTTCGAATAGTATTCACGCAGATTTTGCGAATCTATCTCACCCTCCGAATATTTTGCGCTCATCCCTATGAGTCGATTGAGCAGATTGCCTAGGTCGTTGCCCAAATCCGAGTTTATCCTGTCCATGAGAGCCTTCTGGCTGAAATCCCCGTCACCGCCGAAGGGTACCTCCCTGAGCATGAAATATCTGAAATTCTCCAAACCATAGGCATCGACTACCTCTTTGGGGTCTATGACATTACCCTTGGATTTGGACATCTTCTCACCATTTCTCGTCCACCAGCCGTGTGCGGCGATATGTTTGGGCAGAGGCATATCCAGACTCATCAGAAAAGCCGGCCAGTAGATGGCATGGAAACGGAGAATATCCTTGCCTATGAGATGCACTCTCGCCGGCCAGTAGTCCATCCTCTTCTCATCCCCGCCGTAACCCAGTGCGGTAAGATAGTTCATCAAAGCGTCCAGCCATACATACATCACATGTGCGGGGTCGTTCAGGGATTTGGGCAGCTTCACACCCCAGTCGAAACTCGTCCTCGTTATCGACAGGTCTTCGAGCCCGCTTTCGACGAAACGGATCACTTCGTTTCTCCTCGTCTTGGGGAGAATACACTTTTCGTTCTCCTCATACCAGCGAAGCAGTCTATCCTGATATTTCGAAAGACGGAAAAAGTAGCTCTCCTCCTCCACGATATTGGTCTGCTTGCCACACTCGGGGCAGAATTCTCCATCCACCAGTTGTGTTTCGGTAAAGAATGTTTCACAGGAGATACAGTAGTGACCGCTGTATGTGTCTTTATATATATCTCCCTTCTCGTACATCTTCTCGAATGCCTTGCGGACACCTCTTTTGTGCTCCTCATCGGTAGTACGGATGAACTTGTCGTAGCTAATATCAAACTCATCCCAGAGTTTTCTGAATCTCGCCGATATCTCATCGGCATACTCCTTGGGCAGTTTGTCTCTCTTTCTCGCGGCCTCCTCTATCTTCTGACCATGCTCGTCGGTACCTGTCAGAAAAAAGGTATCCAACCCCGCCATCCTAGAATATACGGCGAGGGTATCGGCTATTATGGTGGTATATGCATGACCGATATGGGGGATATCGTTCACATAGTAGATGGGAGTCGTTATATATACTTTCTTACACTTCTCAGACATGTCGGCTTATCCTTGCACAGAGTATAGATTGAATTTTAGCGAAAAAAAGTCCGTTTTCGGCTTCACAACTCTCGGAATACGGGAGAGTCGAAGCATACCGCCTCATACAGACTCGAAAATATCGTAAACTTGCAAATCGAAGCTCGAATCACCCGTATAGAGGTAATATCGAGACTGGACGACACATAGGGGTAGTTTTCGAATCTCGCCATTTCCTGTACGGGAGCGCGAAGCACTCCGCCTTCGCGGCTATCTGCCGCAAGCTCTGCCCGGAACATTCAGCGCCTCTTGGGTATAATATCCCTATTTTGCGAAGAGTACCTGATATTTAAGGAGAGTTATGAGCGATCTATTCAGCTATGATGAAAATGTGGAACAGGTCAGGATAGAAGAGAGCATAAGAGGAAGCTATCTCGACTACTCCATGAGTGTCATCATCGGACGGGCACTACCCGATGCGAGAGACGGTCTCAAACCGGTACATAGGCGTATTCTCTACGCCATGAACGAACTCAATCTCACCCACAGAGCCGCATACAAAAAATCCGCCCGTATCGTCGGAGATGTGATAGGTAAGTATCACCCGCACGGCGATACTGCCGTTTATGACGCCCTGGTGCGTATGGCGCAGGATTTCTCCATGAGAGCTCCGATAGTTGATGGTCAGGGGAACTTCGGCTCGATAGACGGGGACAACCCGGCGGCGATGAGATATACCGAAGCGAGGATGACCAGACTCGCCGAAGAGCTCCTCTCCGATATAGACAAAGAGACGGTCGATTTCATTCCCAACTACGACGATAGTATGAGTGAGCCCGATGTATTGCCGAGTCGGCTTCCCAATCTTCTGCTCAACGGCTCTTCGGGAATAGCCGTCGGAATGGCTACCAATATACCGCCTCATCGTCTCGACGAACTGATAGAGGCTCTTTTGCTTCGTATAGACAAGCCCGAATGTGAAGTGCCGACTCTGATGCAGGCTCTCAAAGGTCCCGACTTTCCCACGGGAGGTGTGATATTCGGCAAGAAGGGTATCGTGGATGCATACTCCACGGGACGGGGTAGGATAAAGGTAAGAGCCAAAACGCACATAGAGCACAATCGCAACCGTGAAGTCATCGTAATCGACGAGCTCCCCTATCAGGTCAACAAGTCCAAACTGATAGAGAGCATAGCCAATCTGGTAAAAGAGAAGCAGATAGAAGGCATCTCGGAGGTAAGGGACGAATCGGACAGAGAGGGTATCAGAGTCGTCATAGAGCTCAAAAAAGACGCCATGAGCGAAATCGTGTTGAACAATCTCTTCAAATCGACACAGTTGCAGGTGACCTTCGGAATCATCATGCTCGCGATAGTCAACAAAGAGCCCAAAATCTTCACCCTGCCCGAACTTCTCGACCTCTTCCTCAACCATAGAAAGACGGTTATCATCCGCAGGACCATCTTCGAGCTCGAAAAAGCTAGGGCCAGAGCGCACATACTCGAGGGTCTCAAAATAGCCGTCGACAATATCGACGAAGTTATCCGTATCATCAGGGCCAGCGGAGACGACAACGAAGCCAGAGAGAGCCTCATGGAGCGCTTCAGCCTGAGCGAATTGCAGGCAAGAGCGATTCTCGAGATGAGACTGCGCCGCCTGACCGGACTGGAGATAGAGAAGATAGAGAGCGAACTAAAGCAACTCCTCGAAACGATAGAGAGGCTCGAAGGGATACTCAGAAGCGAAGAGAAGATAACTCAAATCATACGGGAAGAGCTTCTGGAGTTAAAAGAGAACTATGGAGACGAGCGGCGTACCGAAATCGTGGACGACTACGACGATATCAACATAGAGGACCTCATCCCCAACGAACCCATGGTCGTGACCATCACCCACAGGGGATATATCAAGAGAGTGGCCGTAAAACAGTACGAAAAACAGCGTAGAGGTGGAAAGGGCAAGACGGCCGTAACCACCTACGAAGATGACTTCATAGAGAAATTCTTCATATCCCATACACACGATACGCTGATGTTCGTCACCGACAGGGGACAACTCTACTGGCTCAAAGTCTATAGAATACCCGAAGGTAGTCGTACGGCCAAGGGGAAAGCGGTGGTGAACCTGATAAATCTCGACAAAGACGAGAAGATAATGGCCATCATACCCACTACCGACTTCGCCGAAGACAAGAGCCTCGTCTTCTTCACCCGCAACGGTATCGTCAAGCGTACCAATCTAAAAGAGTACTCCAACATCAGGAGCAACGGCGTCAGGGCCATCAACCTCGACGAAAACGATACTCTCATAGATGCGAAAATCGTACGACCCGACACCAGATGGCTCTTTGTGGTGACCAAAAAGGGTATGTGTATCCGCTTCCCGATAGAGGATGTCAGAGAGATAGGCAGAGTCGCCAGAGGGGTGACGGCTATCAAATTCAAGATAGAGGGAGATTTCGTATGCGGCGCCACCCTCATAGAGAAGGAAGAGGACGAGATACTCATAGTGAGCGAAAAGGGTCTGGGCAAACGCACCGAAGCCAGAGAGTATAGAGAGCAAAGCCGCGCCGGAAAGGGTGTGATAGCGATGAAACTCACAGGCAGAACGGGTAATGCAGTGGGGGTGGTCTTCGTGGAGGAGGACAAAGATTTGATGTGCCTCACGAGTGCTGGCAAGATGATAAGAACCGATATGCAGAGTATCAGAAAGGCTGGAAGGAACACCTCCGGCGTGAAAGTCGTGAATGTCGAGGGCAAGGATAGGGTGGTGAGTATCGCCAAATGTCCCAAAGAAGAAAATGAAGAAAATATCATCGAAGAAGGAACGACAAATGAGTAGAAGATACAATGTAGCGGTCGTGGGCGCCACAGGCGCTGTAGGCGAAGAGATATTCAGAGTACTCGAAGAGAGCGAATTTCCCACAGGGGAGATACTTCCTCTCGCCAGTGCCAGAAGTGCTGGTGCTACTATCGAGTATCGCGGGAGAGAGTTTAGAGTCGAAGAGTTGACACAGAGTGTATTTGAAGGCAGAGATATAGATATAGCCTTCTTCAGCGCAGGCGGAAGCGTCTCTGCCCACTATGCCAAATATGCTGTAGAAGCGGGTGCGGTAGTCATAGACAACACATCTCACTTCAGGATGGAGCCGGATATCCCTCTCGTGGTCCCCGAAATCAACCCCCAAGATATAGAGCTATGGAGAGAAAGCGGCATAATAGCCAATCCCAACTGCTCTACTATACAGATGGTATTGGCGCTCAAACCTCTCTACGACCTCTACGGAGGGAAAATCAGGAGAGTCGATGTGAGCACCTATCAGGCGGTCAGCGGAGCGGGCAAAAGCGGTATGGAAGAGCTGGTGAAGCAGATGCAAGACTTTTTCGCCTTCAGGCTCGACGAAAGCGAGCATAGAGCCTTTATGCACCAGATAGCGCTCAATGTCATACCCCAAATCGACAAGCCCCAGCCAAACGGCTATACGAAAGAGGAGATGAAGATGGTCAACGAGACCAACAAAATCATGCACTCCGACATAGCCGTCAGCGCTACCTGCGTGAGAGTACCCGTACTCAGGAGCCATAGCGAAGCCCTAACCATCACCTTCGACGACGATATCTCGGTGGATGTAGAGAAGTGTCGTCTCGCCCTGAGCGAATTTCCCGATGTGGAGGTGATGGACGAGCTCGAAAAAGCTATCTATCCCATGCCAATAGTGGCTACAGATACCGATACCACCTTCGTAGGGAGAATCAGAAAGGATATATTTGCCGACAACATACTCCACCTCTGGGTCGTGGCCGACCAAGTGAGAGTGGGAGCTGCCACCAATGCCGTGAGAATCGCGCAGAGGTGGATAGAGTTGGAGGATCTGTGATGAAGTGGCTCGAAGAGAGTTTCGAAAATCTGCTCTGGAGCACCCGCTTTTTCGTCCTGCTGGCCGTAATCTTCAATATGGTCGGGGGTATAGCTCTCTTCATCGTCGCAAGTGTGGATATCTGGCATGTGGCGGCGCTGGTTGGCGATACATACCTCAACGGCCTACATCCAGTGGATTTCCACGAAGATATAGTAAGCGATCTAATAGGGGCTATCGACCTATACCTGATGGCGATAGTACTCTTCATTTTCGGTTTCGGGCTCTATGAGCTCTTCATATCGGAGATAGATATAGCCAAAAGAAGCGCCGCATCCAGAATACTCGAAATACACACCCTTGACGAACTCAAGGACAAACTTGCCAAAGTCATCATAATGGTTCTTATCGTCAGCTTCTTCAAGAGGGTGATGCATCTTAGATACGAATCCCCGTACGAGATGCTGGCATTCGCCGGTTCAATACTATTTTTGTCTCTGGCTTTCTATTTCATGCACAAAGGTGAGCACTAATGAGTAAAATTTTCGTAGATGCCTGTTTTGGCAAAGAGACCCCATACACTCCGGTATGGATGATGAGACAGGCAGGTAGATACCTGCCTGAATATATGCAAGTCAGAGCCAAAGCGGGCAATTTCCTCAAGCTCTGTCACACACCAGAGATGGCGGCGGAGGTGACTCTGCAGCCGGTCGATATCGTAGGAGTCGATGCCGCCATACTCTTTAGCGATATACTCGTAGTACCCAACGAGATGGGTATGAAGCTCGATTTCGTCAAGGGCGAAGGGCCCATATTCGAAAAACCCGTATCCGGTATCGAAGATGTGGATGCTCTTCTCGGAGGAGAAGAGGCGGCCGACAGACTCTCCTATGTTTACGATACGATTCGTATCGTCAGAGAGAGGCTGGCGGACGACAAGGCGCTCATAGGCTTCACTGGCGCGCCTTGGACACTTGCTACCTATATGATAGAGGGTCAGGGCACCAAAACATACAGTATCGTCAAGAAGCTCATATATACGGACCCCGAATTGATGCACAGACTCCTCGCGAAGGTGACGGAAGTGGTGAAACACTACCTCATCAAGCAGATAGAGGCCGGGGCGGATGCGGTACAGATTTTCGACAGCTGGGCGGCAGCACTCGAAAAGCCGGCATATTTCGAATTTAGCTGGAGATATATGAAAGAGATATCCTCCTATATCAAAGAGAGATACCCCCATATCCCTGTCATCATCTTTCCCAAGGGTATAGGCGCCTATCTCGACGATATAGACGGAGATTTCGATGTCTTCGGTGTGGACTGGGGTACCCCGATGGCACTGGCCAAAGAGAAACTCGCAGATAGATATGTACTGCAGGGCAATATGGAGCCCTGCCGACTCTACTCCAAAGAGGCTACGAAAGAGTGTGTCGAGAGTCTCGCCGAATTGATGAGAGATGGACGGCACATCTTCAATCTCGGACACGGGATACTCCCCGATGTACCGGTAGAAAACGCCAAATATTTCGTATCTCTCTGCAAAGAGGTAAGTAAGAGGGATAGATAGTTTTTTTACCTCTCGCACCCGCCCCTGCGGGTGCTTTCCCTACTCCATATATTGTCGATCGAGACACCGAAGCCATACTCTCATAGAAAACATTCGATACAAAGTAGCTTCTTTCGTTCCCACTAGGAATGAGAGGAACGAACCTACAATTTCATGAATGATAGAGAATAGTAGGGTCGGCTTCAGCCGACGCGACGATAGGAAGTGTCTTGATTATCCTATCTTCGGTATGCATTCCCACCGAGACGGTGGGAACGAGAGAAAACCACTGCTTTGAAAAGAAGAAGTTCATCTATCTGGGGCCGCGACTTTAGTCGCGGAATCGACATCGAAAGTCCATACAGGTCAACTATCGTTTTGGAGAGTAGAAGTCCATCTACCATCTGTGTGAGGCTGAAGCCTCCGCTTCCTTCGATTTTAGGACTTCATATTGTGATGGCGAAATCAAAGCTACACTGCATATAAGGTTTTTTCGGCGACTGAAGTCGCCGCTCCGGAAGAGTTGTAATTATCTTGGGGCCGCGACTTCAGTCGCGGAATCGCCACCGAAAATTCATACAGATCGACTATTGTTTTGGAGAGTAGAAGTCCATCTACCCAAAGCAGGGACTTCAGTCCCGTCATCTCACCGTTTTGCGGGGCTGAAGCCTCCGACTCCTTTGGGTTTCGGACTCCATTTTGCAATGGCTAAAATCAAAACTTGCTCTATGCGAGATTCTACCGGCGACTGAAGTCATCGCCCCATAGAGCTCGAGTTCGCATAAACTGGGGCCGCGACTTCAGTCGTGGATTCAATCTTGAGGTCAATAGGGAGTGTTCAAATTTCTGTGTCACCTGAAGTAGAATAACGCAGACAAAAAAGGAGTGACACGATAAAAGAGTTCGATTTCGATTCTGCAAGAGCTAAGCGAAGCGAAAGATGCATACAACTCTGTCGCCATACACTTTGCCGATTGCAAGCTCGCAGGAGTTTGCGCCATCCAAAGCCCGCTTTGAATACCTTCTCTAAAATCTCTGAAGTTTTTTCAAAGCCCTTTTTACCAAAGTGGCGGTATCCCCCGTTTCGCCCGAAAGTGCTTTTTTAATGGCCTCTTTCTTGAATCCGAGGCTCTCGAGGGCCATAAACGCCTCATCCATATTTTCGTTACCCTCTCCCCTCTCTCTCTCGCTCTCGACTATGAAATCGGCAAGCTCAACGAAAATTCTGCTGGCGGCTTTGGGGCCGATACCCGGAACTCTCTTGAGCATATCCACATCCTTGGAGGATATGATTCTGGCAAATGTCTCGGGGGTGAATGTCGAACATACCGCCAGAGCTACCTTGGGCCCCACTCCGTTTATCTTCAGCAGAGTATCGAACATTCTCTTTTCGGAAAAATCCATGAATCCGAAAAGCAGATGGGCATCTTCTCTTATGATTTGAGTTATATGGAGTCTGACTCTCTTATCTTTTATAGCGGCAGAGCAGTTGAGAGAAACCTGCACCTCATATATCAGACCTCCCGTCGCTATGTGTAGATATGTCGGCTCCCTCGACAGCACTTCACCCTCGATTCCTACAATCATCGCTAACTCCTTTCTCTATTGGGTACTTCTTCGCTCTCCATGCTCTATCATAACCATTTTCCGAAAGAGTCGGAAATAAATAGTCTATATCTTCTAATAAATGTCGCGGATGTGGCACAGAGTCTCGAAAGACTCTGTATCGGAAGGATAATCAGGCGTTGTAGATATCGTGTATATGTTTTTCCAGAAGCTCTTTTGTCTCCTCTATCGCTTCCAAACTTTCGGCATTTAACTCACCATTTTTCGCAAGCGGTATCGATAGAAGAGTCTCTATCTCTCTTATAAATCCAATCATATGCTCGAGCTCTTTTTTGCTTCTCTCGTGCAACTCTTCGAAATCGGGCGTATTTTCGAGATATAGTGCGCGTCTAAGAGTGGCATTTTTCTCATCGAGAAGAACCTCATATTTGCGTACGAGCTCGTTTATATCTCTTATGGAATCAGCCACTTCGAGAACTTTGAGTTTACATTCATTCTTGCGCTCACAATACTCGTTGGCCTTCTCCTCTATCTCTTTTGCAATCTCTATATTCTTGGAAGTCTGCAAACCTACCTTGATAGAATAGACTATCCACATCACTATGAGTGTGGATACGACCACAACCGCCATTCCAGCTTGCGCACTACCTCCCAGACTGAGCAAAGTGGAGATTTTGGATGCCAACTTCTCCGCTACGGCCATATTCAAACCTTCTACCGCACCAGAGCCTTTCGTAGCCAACATATACCATCCTCCAAGAGTTGCGGCACCAAAAATCAAAGAGAGGAAAAAGGCTCCACCCTTACCGGAAGAGATAGATTGAAGATCGAGCCCTTTGGCCTCTTTCAAGAGAGTGAAATCCGCTTTCGGCTCCGGCAACTCTCCAATCTCATCATCTTGCATACCAACCTTCTGCACTATCCGCCTACTCTCATCGACTATAGGTGCAAGAGCGCTTTTCTCATACTCTATGAACTCGTCGAGCTTCTCCTCTATCGCTTCGAGAGCCTCCTGCACCTCTTTCTCGGCAGAGCTGACTCTCTCTCTGGCACTCTCGACTATATCCTCGGGTCTATTTCCGGAGGGAGTGGAAACGACTTCATCCTCTTCATCGGACTCTTCGATCTCGTGTGACGACTCCTCTTCGGCCTCCGAAGCCTTCTCGTCGGACTTCTCTTCGCTCTCTACAGAACTCTCCTCTACCGGGGTACTCTCTTCATTCTCCTCTTGAGAAAGAGCCTCCTCTTCCTTCTCTACGCTCTCTTCGACCATCTCCTGCTCTTTCATCTCTTTTTCCGACATTTCTCCTCCTTTGTTTTGCATTTGCGAATATTGTAGCGTAAATGTCATTCAAAAAACTAAAAAAAGGAGCGATTTTTTTAGATATAATTGACATTAAAAAATAGGAGAAATATTGAGTTTCATTCTCTATCTATTTACAGCGCTCATCGCTCTCTCGGTCATGATCTTCATACATGAACTGGGCCACTTCATAGTCGCCAGAATAAACGGAGTGAAGGTGGAGCGCTTCAGTATCGGCTTCGGAAAGATTCTCGCCCGCAGGGAGTGCTGCTCCACGGAGTGGGCTATCAGTATGATTCCACTGGGAGGATATGTGAAGATGAAGGGGCAGGATGACTCCGACCCCCTCTTAAGAGACTACGACTCCGACAGTTACGGTGCCAAAAAACCATGGCAGCGAATCACCATTTTGCTCGCCGGACCTCTCGCGAATATAGTGCTCGCATTTTTCATATATCTCTATCTCGCTCTCTCGGGCGCTCCACTGATAGCGGCAAAGGACTACATAGCTCCAGTCGTAGGGAAACTGTCTCCCGATTCTCCAGCACAGAAAGCGGGACTCAAGAAGGGTGACCTGATTCTGGCGATAGGAGAGCACAAAATCAAATACTGGTACGAGATAGGCGAATATATACAGCAAGAAGCCGACCCTGTTGATATCACCATCGAAAGAGAGGGAAAGATTATGCGCTTTTCTCTCTCGACCAAGACAATCGACGATAGAAACGAATTTCAACAGAGTATCAAAAGAAGAATCATCGGCATAGCACCCGAAATAGAGAAAAATATCATAATACGATTCGGATTGCGCGATGCACTTTTCTATGCCTACAACGAAACGAAAAAGGCATCGTTTCTTATCGTAAGGGGTATCAAGAAGATGCTCACCGGAGAGGTCGCCAGCAGCAATGTAGGCGGTCCGATAACCATCTTCGACCTGATGATGAAATTCGCACAGGCAGGTTTTTCGTATCTTCTTTTCATAACCGCACTACTTTCGGTCAATCTGGGGGTTTTGAATCTTCTGCCGATTCCGGCACTCGACGGAGGGCACATATTGTTGAATCTGTATGAAATCGTAAGCGGTAAAGAGCCGTCCGAATTGGCCTATTACAGACTCACACTGCTGGGCTGGGCTATTCTGGCAGCACTTATGTTTCTCGGATTCTACAACGATATAAATAGACTTATAGGAGGAGTTGATGGCTGATGAAAATATGAGAATACAAGAGCTGTCCGTAAGACTCGACGAAGTAATAGCGAAAATAGAGAAGGCAAGGCTGAAAGTGAGCGCCCATCATATCGTACAGCTGGTGGCAGTAAGCAAATATACGGACGAAACGGATATCGGACTGCTCTTCGAACTGGGACAAAGAGCCTTCGGAGAGAGTCAGGTACAGCAACTCTCCACCCGTATGCAGAAGCTGGAGGAGCTACCCATAGAGTGGCATATGATAGGCCGACTCCAGAAAAACAAGATCAACAAACTCATAGAGCTACGACCGGCCCTGCTGCACTCGCTGGACTCTCTCGAACTCGCAGAGGCTCTCAACAAGAGGCTCGAGAACAAAAATACCAAGATGAGAGCTCTCCTACAGCTCAACAGCGCAAAAGAGGCCAGCAAGGCGGGAGTGAGCCCGGATGAAGCGGCGGATATATATGCGCAGATAGAAGAGTCCTGCCGAAATATAGAGCTATGCGGCCTCATGAGCATAGGGGCACACAGCGATGACAGAGAAGAGATAAAAAGAAGCTTCGAGATGACGAGAAAGGTTTTCGACACTCTAAACTCTCCTAGTGCCTCGATATGTTCCATGGGTATGAGCGGAGATTTCGAATTGGCTATCGAATGCGGTTCCAATATGGTAAGAGTGGGCTCTATGATTTTTACGAAAGCATAGAGGTGGTATGCCAAGATGATAAGAAGACTCTTCAAGAAAAAGAGACACGACCCCCAAAGTAAACTTGGGAAGATACTCGACAAGTACAATATCCCCAGAGAGTACTTCTCTATAAATAGGCGTTCCATATCAAGAGGAGTACTGATAGGTCTCTTCTGGGGCTTCATACCCATGCCGATGCAGATGCTCGCTGTTGTGATGAGTACTCCCTTTATACGCTTCAATGTCCCCATAGCCATCTCGATGGTATGGCTGAGCAATCCCGTAACGATGCCTCCTATGTACTATATGGAATATCTCACGGGCAATTTTCTTCTCGGCAAAGAGGGCATAGGAGGGATCGAGTTGACGATGGAGTGGTTCAAAAACCATCTCGCAGATATCTTCGTGCCTCTATATGTAGGTACGGCTTTCTACTCCATAGTGGTCTCTTACATTATATATCTATTGATAAACTGGCTCTGGATACGCTCCGTAAAAGCTGAAAAACATAGAAAAGAGAGGGAGAGAAGAGCTCGACACGAGCAGTGACTCTCCTACTGAATCAACGAAAGGTGAAAATATGCAAAAAATATATATATACGACAGTGTGGAAAAGAGAAAAAGATTGTTCGAGCCGATACACGAAGGGGAAGCCTCCATCTATGTCTGCGGTCCTACGGTATATGACGAGGCACATCTCGGACATGCACGAAGCGCACTCAGCTTCGATATGCTCTCGAGACTGCTCGCAAGTGCCGGATATAGAGTCAAAATGGCCAAAAATTTTACCGATATAGACGACAAGATTATAAAAAAGATGGCGGATACGGGGAAATCTCTCAAAGAGATAACGGAGCACTATATAAAGAGATATCTCGACGAAATGGCTCTGCTTGGAGTTCGCAGAGCCGATATAGAGCCCAAAGCCACCGAATCTCTCGACGCCATTTCCGAGCTGGTCGAGAGACTTCTGGAAAAGGGGTGTGCCTACAGGACATCCTCTGGCGATATCTATTTCGACACCTCCAAAGACAGCGCATACGGCTCCATCTCGCATATGATAGGTGACGAAGAGGAGAGCCGAAGCAGGGTATCTCATACACAAGAGAAGAGAAATCCGAGAGATTTCGCACTCTGGAAAGGATGTGACGAAAAAGGCGGCGATGTCTGTTTCGATTCGGCCATAGGCAGAGGAAGACCCGGCTGGCACATAGAGTGTTCGGCCATGATCGAAAAACATTTCAAAGGCGACGGCAGATATACCATAGATATACACGGCGGTGGAGCCGATCTGCTTTTCCCGCACCACGAAAACGAAGCAGCACAAACACGCTGTGCCACCGGACACGAAATCGCCAAATATTGGATGCACAACGGTTTCGTCCAGATCGACGGAGAGAAGATGAGCAAAAGTCTGGGCAACAGCTTTTTTCTCAAAGACGCTCTGGCTCTATACCCCGGAGAACTGCTGCGCTTCTATCTCATAAGCGTACACTACCGCAACGACTTCAACTTCAACGAAGAGGATCTGCTATCGGCCAAAAAGAGACTCGACAGACTCTACAGACTCAAAAAGCGTGTAGTTGCGTCGAAGAGGAGAGATGCCGACCCTCTCTTCAAAGAGAGACTCCTATCTGCCATGGCCGACGACCTCAACAGCTCCATGGCGATGTCTATCATAGACGAGATGGTTGCCGATACCAACGACAAACTGGATAAAAAGCCCGCAGATAAAGCTCTCAAAGGAGAAATACTGGGGAATATCGCCTTTATCGAAGAGTTGATGGGTTTTGGAGGTAGCGACCCCTACGAGTGGTTTCAGCATGGTATAGACAATGAAACAAAAAGAGAGATAGAGGAGCTCATCCGCAGACGGGATGAAGCCAAGAAGGAGAAAGATTTCGCCACCGCCGACGCTATAAGAGAGAGACTCGGACAAAAGGGTATAGCCCTTATGGATACACCCGATGGCACCAAATGGGAGAGACTTTGATATCAAAGCCACTATATCTCCCGATATACGATGTTTGTGAAACTTCAACCGATACTAAATCTATCTGGAGCGGGGAGTTCAGTCACATTATATTCGTGCAGGACTGAAACCTCCGACTCCCTTGGCTTTCTAACTTCATATCATGATAGCGAAATCAAAGCAATGCTGTATGCAAGATTCCACCGGCGACTAAAGTCGCCGCCCCTGAAGAGTTGTAATCGTCTCGGGGCCGCGACTTTAGTCGCGGATTTAACATCGAAGTCCATATTTGAAATTGAGGATATATTCATCCTCTGGAGTCTTTTTATCTCCCTGCCTGACCTTGGCGCCGTCTGGATTCCTCCCCAGTGCTATGCCGTTTCGCATCAGATATAGTTTTCTCTCCGATTTATCGACGACTACCCTGTCGGCATAACCTTCGACCTTCTGCAAATCCATAAAGGAGGGGGTCATCTGAAAGATTCGAGCGTTATAGCCACGAATAGTACGAAGGGTAGAAGATATCCGTTCATACGACAGACTTCACACTATGATATGCCCTACGAATTTGGACATATTGTTCAATATCTCTCCACCCATCCTGAAACCGAGTCCGCACGATTCATAGGCGTAGAAGAGTCCGGCCTGATAGCGCCTCCCCTCCGAATCGGAAGGAAGTTCGTAATATCTCTGATAGATAGAGGGGAAGGCTCCGTATTCACCCGGCATATCCACTACCACGCTTCCATCGCCCTCCAATATGGCGACGCTTCCCCCCTCTCTTCCGAAAAAGGGTTTCTTCACCTGCAATCCTCCATCGAGCGCTTCGAAAGAGCTCTCCAGCAAAAGCGGATGCCCAGGATAGAGATCCCACAATATTTTGAGTATCGCTTTGCTCTGGAATATGAGAGTGTAGGCGGGATTAAAGATTATCGCCTTTTGATTTTTCACTATCGAGCCAAGCAGCATAGCGAGATCCGGCTCTTCGAGAGCGATATCTTCCCACGGTATGAGTTTGAACCATAGTTCGTAATTGACCCCTTCGTAAAAGATACCCTCCGTAGAAGAGAACTCTATCTCATCGATATACGCGAACTCCGTATCGAAACCGGCCTCATCCGCGATAAACTGCAGGAGTTTTACCGTATTCTCCTCTTCGGCATTTCCTCTTACGGAAGTGAAGAGAAATTTCCACCCCTCATACTTCTCATGAAAGCTCTCGACACTCTCTTCGAGCGTGACGATTCGTTTGAAATTCTCCAATATCTTCTCGTACACCACATTGAACTGTCTCATCTCGTCGAGTCCGTTCCTCTTGAGCATCGCCCACTGGACTATTGCTGTTTCAAAAAGTGCTGTCGGTGTATCGGCATTGAACTCCAGAAGTTTGATATCCCTGCCGTCTATACCTCCGGCGAGGTCGAATCTGCCATAGAGATGCCAGTGGATATCGTTCTCCCAACTCCTCTTGACGATATCGGCCAGATTGAACGGTATTCCTATCTCATGCAGCAGATTTTTCTCTATCACATACTCCCCGGCCTCTACGAACATATCGTATAGTTCGTTGCCGGCTTCGTAGTACGCCTCCGCCTCTCTTTCGCTTATCTCCACGACTCTATCCGCGAGATAGGGACTCTCATCCTCGTCCGTATGCCATAAGAAACCCAACTCCTCCAGATATGAATTATCCAGAGCCTGCAACTCTCTGACTCTAAGCATCTCTATCCACCGTACGAGCCTCTATACCTACCAAAAGAAGATTTCGACGAAGAGCCGAAAAAGCCGCTCCTTCTCGAAGCCGAAGAGCTCCTGGAAGCGGAAGATGATTTTTTGCCGAAGCTATTGAGACTTCTACTATAGGTCGAAGGCGACTTGTAACCAGCTCTTCTATTGTGCTGATAATTGGGATTGTTGAACAGCTTGCTGCCTATCCACGACCCTATGATGGCACCTGCCGCGCTGGCGAGGATGGCTTCTCCCAGTCCCATGCCACCGCTTTGCTGAGCCACTTGCGCACCATTTTCTTTAGTGAGGTTGGATCTACCTTCATCGATTTTGGCAGCCTCCTGCTTTATCAGTTCGTCCATCTCCTCTCTACTGAGTACCTTTTCCGTGCCATCGAGTTTTTTGAGTATGATTCTCGTCTCTTTGGCGGGAAACTCTTCGACTATCTTGTACTTACCCGGAGCGCTCTCCTCTATGACTACGAATGCCGCTCTCTTTTCGCTTTCAGCGTTTCCTACACCCTTTTCACTCTTATGCTCACAGGCTGTCAAGCCCCCGGCGAGCAGTACTCCTATGCCTATACCAGCCCCTATGGAACTCAGTTTTTTTATATATGTCACGATATTCACTCCATATTTTTATCTATCAGCGATTTTTGAAAAAAGATAATATTGGAAAAAAGAAGAATATTTCTCTATCGGTACAAGAAGGGGGGGTCCCTTCTCGGGTAATCAATCCATCTGCTTGCGCAGGAAGGTGGGCACATCCAAGATGTCCTCTTCATCACCGTCATAACCGCCCACCACTCTTCTACCCATTCCACCGAATTTGGGCTGGTATGGTTGATTGGGATCGAAGGCCTGTGTCTTTTTCGGCTCGTTGACAAGCGTATTCTTAGCTGCAAGGACTTCGGAGGCGACTGCTGCTTTTTCGCAAGCCGGTGCCGAAGAGCTGGAAGCCGGAATAGAATCGGGGTCTTCAAAACCTGTAGCCACGATAGTTATTCTCACTTCGTCTATCTCGAGATCAGCTGTGGTAGTGGTACCGAAAATTACATTCGCATCCTCGTCGGCATGTTCTTCTATAATCGCCATAGCTTCCGAAATCTGCAAGAGCGGATAGTCTGGATGGATATGGAAGTGTACGAGCACACCCTTCGCGCCGTTGATGGAGATATTGTCCAGAAGTGGAGAGTCTATGGCGGCCTTCGCGGCATCGTATGCCGCATTCGAACCTGTGGAGCTTCCAGAACCCATAAGAGCAAGACCCCTATGACTCATGACTGTCTTGACATCGGCGAAGTCGAGGTTGATATCGTTGGGGCCATGAGAGATTATCACATTCGAGATTCCCGTAACCGCCTGGCAGAGTACATCATCGACCAGCCTGAAGCTCTCTTTGAGACCGAGATTCTTTTCGACAATGGAGAGGAGTTTTTCATTGGGAACGACTATTATGGAATCACTCTCTTTTTTGAGCTCTTCCAGCCCTTCCTTGGCGAGTCTCGAGCGTTTACGACCTTCGAATTTAAAGGGATTGGTCACTACCGATACAGTCAGAGCGCCCACCTCTTTGGCCGCCTGTGCTATCACCGGTGCGGCACCCGTACCGGTACCGCCTCCCAAACCTGCGGAGATAAATACGATATCGGCACCGGCAAGCGTATCTTTGAGCTCGCTATAGTTCTCCATAGCCGCTTCTCTTCCAACCTCCGGCTTCATTCCCGCTCCAAGCCCTCTGGTGATATTGACTCCAAGCTGAATCTTCACCGGCGCCTGAGAAGTCGCCAATGCCTGAGCATCGGTATTGGCGGCAATGAGGTCTATGCCACTAACTCCCTCACCGATCATATGGTTGATCATATTTCCACCGCCTCCACCGACTCCGATGGCCTTGATTTTCGCTCCTTCGCTTATACAATCTTCTCTTTCTATTTCGAATTCAAAATTATCCATCATATTCCCCTCTTCTTAGAATAGTTGTTTTGCCCAATTCACTATTTTACCAAACAGATTTCCATTACCCCGATCCGGTACCGGAAGATCCGTAAACTGAATACCCTCTTTGCCAGCTTTTCTCGGCACTGTTTCGGATGAAGCCGAAATTTCGTTTTTGATTACGGCTCTCTCTCTCGTATTGTTGTGTCTATTTTCCGGCACACTGTGTTGTCTGCCCAGCTCTATATCTCTTATGCCTTCTTCACTTATACCCTCTTTATGGTGAAGAAGCTCTTTACTGTTATCTATTTCGTATTGCGTATGTTTACCAGCTTGATATAGCAAAAGCCCGATTACCGTGGAATAGGAGGGGTCCTTGAGCTCCTCGAAAAGACCTCCAAGGCCGTGAGGCATCGCTATGCGCACCGGCATACCGTGGAATACGGCCTGTGCCAACTCCCTTATTCCTCTGAGTTTGGTCATACCTCCAGTCAGAATCACACCGGCACCTATCTGCTCTCTGAGAGCACTCTTATCCAGAGACTTGGAAAGAATCATCAAAGCCTCCTCCACACGCGCAAGTATGACGCTGTGGACTATTTCGAGAGAAATCAGATTTTTACTCTTCTCGTCTCCTATAACGGGGAGCTCTATCGTATCGCTCGAAACCTCCAGCAGATTGCCGTACCTCGTCTTGACATCCTCGGCTATATGCAGAGGAGTGTGCAGTGCCATGGAGAGGTCGTTGGTGATATGGTTGGAGCCAACTCCGAGAAAATCGTTGTAGCGTATGGAGTTACCCACATGTACGATCATACTGCTGGTCTGTCCTCCCATATCTATGACAGCCACTCCAAGCTCCTTCTCGTCCTCTCCCATCGTGGCTATCGCGGAAGCGTAGCTGTTGAGAACGATACCCTCTATTTCGAGCCCTGCCGAACGAACGGCCTTCTTCAGATTGCTCAGACTCGATTTCTGCGTAATGACGATATTGGTATCGACCTCCATGCGGGTGGCGTTCATTCCGTACGGATCTTCTATGAAATCCTGGTCATCTACCTTGAAATTGTACGGAAGCACATGAATCACTTCGTACTCATTGGGAATATTGGCATTGTAAAGAGCGGTATCCATCACCCTCTTTATCTCTTTTATGGAAATATCCTTATGCGGGATATTCACGATTCCCGATGAACTTTGACTCTTGGCGTATGCATTGGAGATAGATACTGTAGCCAGCGATATGTTGTTGCCGGCTATCCTTCTTGCGTCGTTGAGCGCTTTTTTGATCGACTTCGCCGCAAGCTCTATATTGGTGATTACCCCCTTTTTCACACCATTCGATTTAGCGGAACCATGTCCGGTAATTTTGATGGCACCGAATTCATCGATCTCGGCTATTACGGCCGCCACTTTCGTAGACCCGATATCGATAGCCAAAATAGTCTTAGACAACTCAAATCCCTTTTACAAACTTTTTGACCGTATATTTGGAGGAGAGCTCTTCTATGAGTCTCTCCTCAAATTCGCCCTTCTTGATTCGACCGGCACTCTTCTTTACCAGCATAGACAAATTCTCGTCTCTCTCGCCAATCTTCTGATCGACGATTCTGTAAACAATGCGTTTATCGGATAGCGTTATCATACCTTTTTGTTTATTAGATGTAAATAATTTTTGGAGAAATTGTAAAGTTTCTTTCTCGGAAAGCGGGGGAAGCACCTGTGGATTTCGAAGCGATACGAAATCGCTCTCTTTGTCAAACCTCCCGTCACTCTCGAGATACTCTCTCGCCTTTTCATCGAGCCTTTTTCGAACGACAATCTCTCCAAGATCTTTTTCGACCCTCTCTTTGGCCTCGTTGAAATCCATTATCTTCGGCTCCACCACCTCTTCAAGGCGCAGGGTGACATATCTATCGTCGATGGCTTTGGGTTTGACGATACTCCCGATTTCGGCATTGCGAATCTCGTTCCACAAAGCACGGCTCAAGGTCGCATCGTTTTCCGGTAGCAGCACGACTCTATCCGCACTCCTCTTCCCTTTCTTGAAGGCTATATAGTCCAATAGTGCTCTTTTTTTACCCTTTTTGATTCTGTAATCCTTTTCGACAAGGCTCTTGGCACTGGCAAAATCCATCACCTTGCCATCGGCATCGGTATAGTTGTAACTGTTTTTGTCATAGAACTTCTTCAACTCTTCAACGCTGACATTCATATCATCAAGATGGGTTTCGACAAGCGAGAGCCGATACTTTTTGGCGCTCATATACTCACTCTTGTGCTTTTTCCAATAGCTTTCGAGTTCACCGTCGGAGAGATTTCCGTCGATATTGGAGGCATCGAGGACGGTATATTGCAATTTGTCACTCACACTCAGAGCCATAGAGAGTATCTTGGCTTCGTACTTGACGGCATCCGCACTAAGCAGCTTCATCAGTTTGGATATTCTTATGTCGTCTCGCAAGATGGCTTCGAAATTTTTCGCCTTCATAGCATTGTTCTGTAAATAGGCATCATAGATTTCTCTACTGAAGACTCCACCGTTTTGAAAAGTCGGAAGCGAAGCTATATAATCGGCAAGCTCGCGCTCGGAGACGACTATGCCGTATTCATTCGCGAGATTGAGCAGATAAGCCTGCATCACCAGAGTGTCGAAAACCTTTTTGACAAGCCCTATCTCCTTGGCCTTGGCCTCATCGAACTGCCCTTTGAAAAGGTCGTTGTACTCTCTATAGAGATTTCTGTAAGTAAAATCGAATTTGCTCTGTGATATCTCTACATCTCCGACTTGCGCTATCGATTCCGCCTTCTTGCCGTACTTATAGCTCCCCCACCCTACGAAGCCGGCACCTATAAACGCTATCGTAGCTATCCAAATCGTGACTACGAGATATTTGTTGTGCTTCTGCATCCATGCAATCATGACCATTCTGCCTTGTATGATAAAATTTGCAATATTTTAGTCAAGTTGTCATTAAAGCCGTATTATTTCCACAAAGAGTATAAAATCGAAAATCGAAAGGTTCGCAAAATGAAAAAAAACAGGAGAAAGAGAGATTCCAACGAAACGATAGCGCAAAGAGATCTCAGTGTGATATGGCATCCCTGCACACAGATGAAAGATCATGAAAAACTTCCCATGATAGCGATAAAAAAGGCTAGGGGTCCATATCTCTACGACTTCGACGGAAACAGATATATAGATGCCATAAGCAGCTGGTGGGTCAATCTCTTCGGACATGCCAACGAAAAGATAAACAAAGCGGTCAAATCGCAACTCGATCGGCTCGAACATGTACTGCTCGCCGGTTTCACACATGAGCCTGCGCTCAGACTTGCCGAAAAACTGGTGGAGCTCACTCCCAAGGGGCTGGAGAGGGTATTCTTCGCGGACAATGGCTCGAGTGCCGTGGAGGTGGCACTGAAGATGAGCTATCACTACCACAGGAATCTAGGCAAGGAGAGGGAGCTCTTCCTATCTCTGAGCAACAGCTACCACGGAGAGACGATAGGAGCCCTGAGTGTAGGCGATGTCGGACTCTACAAGGAGACCTACGAGCCCCTGCTCATAAAGAATATTCAGACTCCCGTACCCGAAGACGAGAGTCAAGAAGCTACGAAAAAGGCCCTCTACGCTCTGGAGAAGATACTCGCAAGAGACGGCAAAAGGATTTCCGCCATGATTGTCGAGCCTCTCGTACAGGGGGCCGGAGGAATGCATATCTACTCTGCCGACTATCTGAAGGAGGCCAGAAAGATGACCGAGAGTTACGGCATACATCTCATAGCCGACGAGATAATGACGGGGTTCGGCAGGACAGGCACTATGTTCGCCTGCGAACAGGCGGATATAGTACCGGACTTCATGACACTCTCCAAAGGACTTACGGGTGGATATATGCCTCTTTCCACCGTAATGATGACGGAGGATATCTACTCGGCCTTCTACTGCGACTATTCGCAGAGAGGGAAAAGCTTCCTTCATTCACACAGCTATACCGGAAATCCTCTTGCATGTTCGGCCGCACTCGCGACACTCGAAATTTTCGAAAAGGAGAATATTCTCGAAAAAAACAGAAAAAAGAGCGCCTATATCTACGAAAAACTGAAAAAGTTCAGGAAGCTGGAAAATGTAGAAAAGATAAGAAACATAGGGATGATAGCCGCCGTCGAACTCTCCGGATACTCCGCCGACAAAAGGGTCGGTCTGGAGGTTTACAAATACGCTTTACGAAAAGGGGTGCTTCTAAGGCCTCTTGGAAATGTAATCTATTTCATGCCGCCTTACATTATAAAGAGAAAAGAGATAGACAAAATGATGGATACCGCTTACAGAGCGATTGAGAGGCTGACGAAAAAGTAGTCGCGCACTACTCGAGCTCTCTCTCCCTGTTGGCCAGATAGCGCGCGATACCTTCGGCTATGCCACGGGCCATCAGATCCTGATAGACTGGGTCGAAGAGTCTCTTCCTCTCCATAGGATTGGTTATATATCCAGTCTCTATCAAAATCGCCGGCATCTCGGCACCCACGAGGACCCAGAAGGGAGCGGGGCGTATTCCTCCATCCTTTACATTTGCATATCTGCTTCTAAGATATGAAAGCATCTGTTTTTGTACATCGATTGCCAGTTTGTTGGATAGAACTATTTTGGGCCCCGTATATATCGCGTTGAGAATGACATTTTTGCTCAATCTGTCTTTTTTGTTCAAAACCACGCTGTTTTCTCTCGCCGCCACTCTCTTGGCTCTTTCGTTTCTGGTAACCTGCAGAAAATATGTCTCCACACCATGGCTGATATTCCATTTCCTCTTCGGTACGGCATTGGCGTGGATGGATACGAATATGTCTCCATGTTTTTTATTGGCGAATCTGGTGCGTTGCGGCAACTCCACGAATCTATCGGAACTTCTCGTCATCAGAACATCGAAGCCGAGATTTTTCAGATGTCTTCTCAGGCGCAGAGCTATCTGGAGTACCGCATTTTTCTCCATGGCTCTTTTGTCGGTTCCTCCAAGAGCACCGCTGTCATGACCGCCGTGACCGGGATCGACAACTATTCTATAGTGCCCTTTCGGACGAATCGTCCCGGAATTTTTCATCAAATAGCTACCAGGCACCCTTTCGGTTCCGAAGAGTTCTTCACCGCTATAGAGCACCTCGTCCCTCGATTCTCGCGGAGCTTTCGAAACATTCTTTTCGGACAAAGAGGAGAAGAGTTTTTTGATGGAGCGCGTATCTTCGGTACTTCCCGGCGGCAAACTAATGAGATATCTATTCGAATCGCTTTTGTAGCTCTGCATGTTGTAAGCTTTTCGACTCTCGAGCACCACTCTGGCAACTTTTTTTCTATACTGCGACGAGCGAATGGCTATAAGCTCTCCGCCATACTCCGGTTTGGAAAGCGGATCTTTCAAAGCCAAAACGGTATCTGAAAAATCGAAAACATAACGGATACTTCTACGGCCGCCCAGCTTGAAGGCGTGGATCTTGCTCTCATCTAAAGCTTTGGCAAACTTTATCGTCAATTTGCCATTTGCAATCTCCATCTTCTCTATCTGGTTTAGATTGGATGCCGACAATAGCAGCGAGTGCAACACGATAAGAAAAAGTACTTGTTTCAATCTCGAATACAAAACGCCCTTACTCTCCATAGATCAATTTATCCATCAGCTCTTTGACGCTGATGATTTCGTTCAGTCTGTAGCCGTTGGCACCGGTGAAGAAGAGTCCCGTATCCTCTTTCCCCTCGAAGGCATCACTGAGACGGTCGGCTATGCAGTAACCCACCACTTTGGCCTCCTCTCCTCTGTGACAGGGGGCTACGCAGTTGGATATACAGGCTATTTTGGGAGCTTTGCCCTCCTCTATCAATCTATGCAGCTCGCTCTTGACCCCTCTGGCAGGATAGCCGACAGGCGACTTGAAGAGTCTGATATCCTCCTCTGTCGCATCGAGAATCTTCTTTTTGAAGATATCGCTGGCGTCACACTCATGGGTACCTATGAATCTCGTACCCAGCTGTACACCCGAAGCCCCGAGCTCCATCATCCTGACGATATCGTCTCTATCCCAGATACCGCCGGCAGCTATTACGGGAATATCTCCCCACTTTTTCGCCTCTTCTACCACAGGAGGCAAAATAGCTTCGAGCTGATTCTCGGCCTTGAAACACTCTTCGTATTTGAATCCCTGATGACCGCCGCTCAGCGGTCCTTCGACAACCACCGCATCGGGCAGTCTGCCGTGAGCCTTCTCCCATCTGCGACAGAGTATTCTAAGAGCCTTTGCGGTAGATACGATGGGCACGAGTGCCACATCGGGAAAGTCCCTAGCCGCTTCCGGCATACTCAGAGGCAGACCAGCACCCGTGATTATGATATCCGCTCCCGCTTCGCAACTGTCTCTCACCACTCTGTCGTAGTCGTTTATCGCATAGAGGACATTCACGGCCAGAGGTCTATCGCCACATATCTTCCTGGCATTTTTCATTATTTCGAAAAGTGCTTTCGTCGAATAGAAATTTATCGCTTCGTATGGACGGCCGTCTCCCATCACCTTATCGGCAAACGCTCTGTCGTGATAGACTCCCGTACCTACCGAGCTGACCACTCCAAGGCCGCCTTCGGCACTGACTGTGCCCGCAAGCCTGTCCCACGATATTCCAAGTCCCATTCCACCCTGTACTATGGGCTTCTCTATCAGATGTTTGCCGATTTTCAATGATTTGAATTCCATACTACTCTACCTTCGCTTTTACGAATTTTCTCTTTCCTACCTGAAGTATATACTCACCACTCCCGAGCTTGAGCTGTTCATCCGTAATCTTCTCTCCCCCTACTCTCACTGCGCCCTGTTTTATATCTCTTCTGGCTTGGGATGTAGAGGGCTCTATTCCACCCTCGACGAGAGCCTTGCATATCCATATTCCGCTCTCGAGAGATACTTCCGGTATATCCTGCGGTATCTCCTTCGCCTTGAAGAGAGAGTCGAACGCCGCTTTCGCCTCCCTGGCCGCCTCTTCATCGTGGAAACGGGCCGTAATCTCCAATGCGAGCGTCTCCTTCGCACTTTTGGGGTGCAGTCGGCCGGCGGCCACTGCACTCTTCATCTCCTCTATCTCTTCGAGCTCTCTATCGCTGAGAAGTTCGTAGTATCTCCACATCAGCTCATCGGAGATAGACAATATTTTGGCATAAATTTCCTTTGCCGGTTCGGTTATACCTATATAGTTGCCCAGAGATTTGCTCATCTTCTGTACACCGTCGAGCCCTTCGAGTATCGGCATCATAAGTACCGACTGCTCTTTGCCTACACCGTATGCTCTTTGCAGATGTCTGCCCATGAGGAGGTTGAATTTCTGATCCGTTCCGCCCAGCTCTATATCCGATTTCAGAGCTACACTGTCGTAACCCTGCAAAAGAGGATAGATGAATTCCGATATCGAGATACTCTGTCCCGCCTTGTAGCGTTTCTCGAAATCGTCTCTTTCGAGCATTCTGGCGACATTGAACTGTGTAGTCAGCTCTACGAGCCCATCCGCACCCAGTTCATCGAGCCAGCCCGAGTTGAATACCAGCTCCGTCTTTTGCGGGTCGAGAATCTTGAAAGCCTGTTCCTTGTAGGTTTCGGCATTTCTGGCCACACTCTCTCTGTCGAGAACTTTTCTCGTTTCGCTCTTGCCGGTAGGATCGCCTATCATCGCCGTGAAATCGCCTATAAGAAGCTGTACAATCGCCCCATGTTTCTGAAAGACGGAGAGTTTCTGCAATATTACGGTATGTCCCAGATGCAGATCCGGTGCCGTCGGGTCGAGTCCGAGCTTTACATAATATCTCTCACCCTTCTCGTAATACGAGCGTATCAGACTCTCTATCCTCTCTCTGTCGATAATTTCGGCGGCTCCACGCTCTATCTCGGCAAGTGCTTTTTCTACCATTGTCTATCCTCCGTTATTCTATCTTAAGCGACTATTTCGAATTGTACGCATCATCCAGAGCGACTATCTCTATCAGTTTGAAGCCCCCGGAAATCTCCGCGGCAATCTCTTTTTTGGCAAGATGTTCGGACTCCACCTCTATTTTGCAATACTCCGCACTCTCGGCACTATTTATCCCCATCTCTATACCGAGTACATTTATATCGAGTTTCGATATTTTCGATAGAAGTTTAGCCAATACTCCCTTTTGATTCTGTAATGCCACTATCAGACGGTATCTGCCGATTTTGTTTTTCCGCCACTGCACGAAGAGCATCGGCTCGCCTTCTTTCATCATCTGATAGGCTTTGCGACAGAGTTTATGGTGTATAATCGCTCTGTTTCGTCTATAGAAAGCCACGATATCGTCACCCGCTTTGGGATGGCAGCAGAAGTCGAACTCCACCTTCTCTATCGCTTTGTTACTGAAGAAGATAAAGTGCTCGAGCTCTTTGACATAGGGTTTGCGATAGCCTCTCTTGAGCAACTCCCAGATTCGCACCTCTTTGATATGTGCCAACTTGGCTATCTTGCCTATCTTTTCGCTCAGAGCGTCCATCCGCTCCGAAATCCTATAGACACTCTTTTTGAAACCACCCTCTTCGGCCAGCCTCTCTATCTCCTCTCTGTCTCTGTCGAATATCGTCGAAAGGATATTGTATGCGGTGAGCTCGTTGACCTCTCTTATTCTCTGCCTGCATCGTATCTTTATCCCCTCCTTGGCTTTGGAGGTCTTTACCGTATCTACCCACGAGCAGTGCAACACCGGCTCGTCCGCAGTCACTATTCGCACGATATCGCCATTTTTGAGAATGGTGAGCAAAGAAGCCTTCTCTTTGTTGATGACGGCACTGGTAGCATTGTCGCCTATCTCGGAGTGTATCATATAGGCAAAGTCGAGTGCCACCGAGCCCTTGGGTAGAGTGAAGTAGTCCCCTCTTGGCGAAAAGACGACGATATCCTCGCTGTAGAGATCGTTTTTGGCCATCTCGTAGAACTCCTCTATGGAGTCGTCCTGATAAGGCAGACTCTTGAGCCAGTCGAGATTGAAACTCTTCAAACCGCCCTCCTTGTATTTCCAGTGGGCGGCGATGCCATATTCGGCAATTTTGTGCATCTGCCTCGTTCTTATCTGGGCCTCCACGATACTCTCGTCGTCGAAAAGCGTCGTATGGATGGTCTGATAGCCATTGTCTTTGGGTATGGCCACATAGTCTTTGAAGCGGGATATGAGAGGTGTGAAATCCAGATGCAAGGCACCGAGCACCTCGTAGCACTCGATGGGCTCTCTGACTACTATCCTTACGGCGAGCAGGTCGAGCACCTCCTCTATACTTATACCTTTACGGTGCATTTTGAGATATATGGAGTAGTAGTGTTTCATCCTCCCTATCACTTCGAAATCGTCTCTATGAAAGCCTCTTTTATTCAGCGACTCCTTCACCTTGCCTATGAAGCTGTTGAGTCTGATATGCAGACTCTGGTCGTTGGATTTGATATAGTTGTCTATCTTCTCGAAATCTTCGGGATATATATGCATAAAACTCAGGTCTTCGAGCAGATTCTTGATGCGCGAGATACCGAGTCTGTGCGCGATGGGGGCATAGACGACTAGGGTCTCTTCCGAAATTCTCAGCCTCTTCTTCCTAGGAAGCGCATCGAGAGTCAGCATATTGTGCAGACGATCGCAGAGCTTTATCACCAATACCCTCACATCCTCTATCGAAGCTATGAGCATCTTGCGGAAGGTCAGAGCCGATGTTATCAGTCTCTCATCCGAAGAGGAGGGGGCGAGCTCCATCTCCCTTATCTCCACGATTTTGGTCAGCCCTTCGACTATATGATATACATCGTAGCCGAATCTCTTTCGGATATCTTCGGAGCTATATTCGGTATCTTCCACGACATCGTGCAGCAGAGCGCTTATGACCATCACCTTGTCACCGCTTATCGAAGCGGTTATCGCCGCCACGAGTATCGGGTGTATCACATAGGCTTCACCGCTCTTTCTAAACTGTCCCTCGTGCGCCTCTATGGCGAAGTGTAGAGCCTCCTCTATCTCTTCGTCGATTTCAATCTGCCGCCCGAGTATCTCTACGGCATCTTCGACACTTTTGAGCCGTTTTATCAGTTCCAGAAAATCGTTCAAAAATCAGCTTCCCATTTCCACTTTCAGTTTGCCTTCCGCTATTTCGTATATAGCGATATCGGTGGCTTTGTGCTTTTTGATATCCATATCCACCAGCGCTTTCGCCCCGGCGTTGAGCTCTTCGGCTCTCTTGCCCACTACTTTGGAGAGTAGATATCTATCGTTGTTGAGTCTATCCAGTGCTTTTGCCGTAACCTGCTCCAATCTCATAATCGATCCTTTCTGACAATTTTATATTTTTCGTAAATCCAATACCGTCGCTACTTCACCACGGAGCAGAGCTCCATATCGCCCTTGATAATATTCAGGAGATTTCCCTTTGCGAACATATTGCATACGACTATGGGAAGTCTGTTCTCCTTGGCCAGGGCGATAGCGGTATCGTCCATCACTCTGATATGGTCGCTCAGGGCTCTGTCGTAACTTATTTCGGGGAGTTTCTTCGCATCCTCGTATCTCATCGGGTCCTTGTCATAGACTCCATCGACCTTGGTGGCCTTTATCAACATATCGGCCTCTATCTCGCTCGCTCTCAGAGTGGCCGCGGTATCTGTCGTGAAGTAGGGATTGCCCGTACCTCCGGCGAAGACCACCACTCTGCCCTTCTCCAGATGTCTCCTGGCACGCCTTACGATAAAGGACTCTCCTATTTCGTGCATCTCTATCGCGGTCTGAAGTCTCGCCTCGAGCCCGATACTCTCCAGAGCCTCCTGTATGGCGACTCCGTTTATGACGGTAGCGAGCATCCCCATATAATCACCGCTCGTTCTTTTGATGATACCGTCTTTCGCGGCGGTGACTCCCCTTATGATATTTCCGCCACCCACGACTATGGCCACCTCTATATCGCTGTTTACGAGACTCTCTATCTCACCGGCTATATACTCGAGTATGCGGGTATCTATCCCGTAGCCATCCTCTCCCGCAAGTGCTTCTCCAGAAAATTTCACCAAAACACGAGTTCTGCTCTTCATCTTCGTCACTCCAATATTTTATCGCGATTATATCCAAAGCTCCATAATCCCAAGATAAGAGCGGCAAATCCGGACAAAAAGCCGATTCTCCCTAGACTCCGAAGCACTATCTCGCAACGATAACAATTTTATCAAAGGAGAAAATTTCACATTTTACGAAGATATCCCTGCCTTTCGGTTATAATTCATCAAAAACAACGGAGTGTAAAAATGAGTTTTTCTACGGCAGATCTTTGCGACTGTAAAGGGGGTGAGATACAGGTAGCCGATCCTATATTCAGACAGTATGGAGGTGCCAAACACTGCTTCGGAAGAATCAGGACGATAGAGCTCGACGAAGACAACAGCGAACTCGTCAAAATGCTTAGAGACGAAGAGGGGTGCGGGGATATAGTCGTAGTCGATGTAAAGGGTGCAAAATGCGCAGTTGTGGGAGATACCCTGATGGGATATGCCCACAAAAACGGTTGGAGTGCCATCGTGATAAACGGCTATGTCAGAGATACGAAAATAACTTCGAATATCCCTGTCGGATTGTGGGCACTGGGCACCTATCCTCTGAAAAGCTCCAAAAAAGCTCCCGCGAAAAGAGATGTGGATCTCACTTTCGCCTCCGTGACTTTTCGTCCGGGGGAGTACCTGTATGCCGACTGTGACGGAATCGTGGTAACGAAAGACAACACTGTAGAACTACGGTAAAATTCTGAAAATAGCAAATGAAGGAGAGTCGATGAGGGCTAAGAAGTACTACAATCCCAAAGGGGAAAATATACTCGATGAAAAAATTTTTGGCGGTTCACCGACGGGGTTTGTCGATTTCAACCGTTCGAGATATAGATGGGATAGCAATATATATGACCTGATGAATGCCAACACATGGTTTCCTTCGGAGGTGAATACCGTCAACGAAAAGAAGAATTTCGAACTACTGACGGAGAACGAGCAGGCGATATACAAGCTCACATTCGCACAGTTGAGTTTCAACGACAGCGCACAGGAGGAGTATCTGAGCGACTTCAGGCGTCTGGCGAACAACAGGCTGGTAAAGGCTGTACTCAGCCTTCAGATTATGCAGGAGGTCAACCATTCCAAAAGTTACGCCGTACTCCTCGATGCCGCGGGAAACTCCGGAGAGGTTTTCGATCTCTATAAATATGACGCAGCACTCAATAGAAAAAATCAGCGTATCGCAGAGCAGTTCGCCAGATATATAGAGGGAGGCTCGGCGGAGAAGATGCTTCTAAGCGCAATGGCCAGTGTGAATCTCGAGGGTATATATTTCCTACTCGGTTTCGCATATATCTATGTACTCGGCGACAAGGTTCCCGGAGCGAGAGATATGATCAAATTCATCGCAAGAGACGAGCTAAATACCCATCTGCCTCTTTTTGCCAATATCTTCAAAACCATACACAAAGAGAACAAAATATCGACCTCTACGATAGACGATATATACGGCATGATAAAAGAGGCTGTCGATATCGAGCTCGAATATGGTAGATATCTGCTGGAAAATTATCCAATAATGGGATTGACAGAAGATCTGATAGAGAAAACTGTTTACAACTATGCCAACGACAGACTCGAAAAAATAGGTTTGGAGCCGATTTTCGAACAATCTTCCCAGACATATCTGCAGAAGCTGGTACAAAAACATCTAAATATGAACGATGTAAGAAGCAACTTTTTCGAAAGCAATGTGAGCAACTATGCCAAATCCAGTATAGATCTGGATGATTTCTGAGTCGAAAATCCGCCCTTCAGACATATGACTATGGGGTGGGACCTCTACTCCTCGGCTTCGAGTATAGCGGCTATCTGCGCGAAACTCTCCACGCTGAAAGTGGGAGAGAAACTCTCTATATCGATATCGTAGTTGTAGCCGTAGCTGACGGCTATGGAGTCCATTCCCGCCGATTTGGCGGCGAGGATGTCGTTGCTCGAATCACCCACCATCACCGCTCTTTCGATATCTACGGCGAGCTCTTTACAACAGTGAAGCAGTGGCAGAGGGTCGGGCTTTTTGAGAGGCAGACTCTCTGCGCCAAGAATCATCTCGAATCTCTCATCGATAGAGAGTCCTTTCAGGATAGGGGCTATGAAGGGCTCGGGTTTGTTGCTCACTATCGCCATACGGTATCCTCTTTTCTCCAGCAGCTCCAGAGTCTCTCTCACCTGCGGGTAGAGTCGGGTGCGTCCGGGCAGATTCTCTCCATAGTGGCGCAGAAATATCTCCATCGCCTCCCGCAAGAGGCTCTCTTGGGGCTCTACATCGAACTCCCTGCATCCGGCAAGCGCCCTTTTTACCAGCATGGCCGCACCGTTGCCTACCCATCCTCTGACAATATCTTCGCAATAGCCTCTCCTGCCGAGTCTGCGCATCGTATAGTCGATGGAGTCCGTCAGGTCTGGTACACTGTCTATGAGTGTCCCGTCGAGGTCGAAGATTATCAAATCCTTCTTTGGCATTGTCTCATCCCTATCACCCCTCGTATCGTCTTTGCAAGCATACTCGGATATAGATAAATATCAAGAGAGTCGCTCGAGGAGTCCCCGGTAAAGAGAAGAGAGTACGGGAGTCTCCAGAGAGAGACGGGAAGCCTCTGTGCAAACATAGCCCGTCAGAGACTCCAATTCGGGCTTTTTGCCCCTTTCGATATCGAGTTGCATGGAGGTTTTGGCACCTTCGGAAACCTGCGATGCCTGTTTCATACTCTTTTGTATCTCCTCCTCGCCTATCTCTATCCCCTTCGCCGACGCTACAGAGGCGACCTCTCTCATAGCCGCCTCCAACTCCTCGCCGTGTCTGTCGTATATCTCCCGCATAGTTTCGCCGTAGAAGGAGGTCAATGTCGCCATGGAAGAGATGAAGATATATTTTCTCCACTGCGCCCGGGCTATATCGCGACTATACTCGTGTCTGAAACCGGCTCTGTCGAAGAGTCGGGAGATATCCGCATATTCCGACGACTCTCTCTCGGCGTCTCCCCAGCATAGCTTGAAGACCTTGCCTCTTTTCTCTATCACACCCGCTCTGAGGATATTGGATACGATATAGATACAGGCCGGCAGGACTCTCGCCTGCGCATAGCGCTCCTGAATCTTTTGCAGCTGCTCCACACCGTTCATCACCGGCAGGATTAGACTCTTTTCGCCCACATTTTCCGAAATGGCATCCAGAGCGCTTTGGAGATCGACACTCTTGACCGATATTATCAGCAGGTCGAATAGACCCAGCCCCGAAGCATCTTCCGTAACCGTTACGGGGTAGAGTCGGGAAGAGCCCTCCTCCACAATCTCGAGCCCCCTCCTGCGCATGGCCTCGGCGTGCTCCCCTCTGGCGAGAAAGTGCACATCGGCTCCGGCCTGAAGAAGCCTGGCGCCCAGATATCCGCCGACTCCGCCGCTACCCACTATCAGCAGACGCATTTTACCGTCTCTACTCACTATCGTCCCCCACATAGTAGAACTCCGAAAGACCATCCAGAAAATCTTTCAGGATATCGTCGGGACAGCTTCTATATTTGGGGTGGAAAGGGTTGCGGAAGATATCTCTCAGGAGTGAAGAGCCTATCTCTCTATCTACGAGAGCGAAGATGATTTTGAGCTCCTCCTCTTTGAGCTGAAGAGCGATACGAAGCTTTTTGAGAATGAGATTGTTCTCGAGAATCACCTCTTCGTCATCGGCGACTCTCTGGGGGGACTCTCCCCTGCGATAGGCTATGAGACCGTCGAGGAGAGAGCCCAGCTCATCATAGCTCGCCTCTTCATGTATCTTCTTGTCGGGGCGTGCCAGTATGGCATCGAGACGCTCCGCGCTCATAGGATAGTCCGCCAGCTCATATATCCTCATTATCGTCGGTCTGTTGAGAGAGAGTGCCTCTTTCAGCGCTCTGATAACTTCTCCCGCCTTCATCTCTCGCCCTTTTTTATGGAATCGCTCGCCTCGTCCAGGTCTCTTGCCACCAGCATCACGAGCCCGATACACTCTTTGTCTCTGATATTGTGCTTGAGCGACCAGTATTCCGGATTGGTATAGACCAGATGGGACGAGCCGTCGAGTCTGTTGTATATGGCGACCCGTATGGGCATCTCCAGTGCCATCGTCGGATTGCACGATATCAGTTTTCCGGATATTCTGGGGTTGTTTATCTCCAGCGTGAGAGTGGGATAGAGATACTCCCCTCCCTTGGCCGCCTCTCTCTCCTGGTCTATGGTGTAAAGCACTCTGTAGTTCTTCTGCGCAAGTGCCGAGGAGAATCTCTTCGCACTCTGTGTTATATTGTAGTCGCTGTCTCTCTCTTTGAGGAAGCTTCCCCTACTCTGGCCGCAGCCATCCAGAAGATAGGCCATAAAGACAAGTAGCGCCAGAAGCGCCGGTTTCGCCGCTCTCACAGCCCCATCCCTATACATTGAATCTGAAGTGCATCACATCGCCATCGCGCACTATATACTCTTTGCCTTCGAGTCTCATTTTGCCCGCCTCTTTGGCCCCACTCTCTCCGCCGTAGGCTATGAAATCTTCATAACTTATCACTTCGGCACGTATGAAACCCTTCTCGAAATCGTTGTGGATGACCGCCGCCGCTTTGGGGGCTGTCGTACCCTTTCGAATGGTCCACGCTCTCACCTCCTTGACTCCGGCGGTAAAGTAGCTCATGAGGCCGAGTTTGTCGAAGCCCTTGCGGATAATCTGGTCCAGACCTGACTCCTCCACACCGAGAGATTCGAGCATCTCTCTCTTCTCATCCTCGTCGAAGCTGACCATCTCCTCCTCTATCTTGGCGCAGAGTTTGATCACCTCTCTGTCGAATTTTGCGGCATAGTCCCGAAGGGCTTTTACATAGTCGTTATCCTCTTCGAGCCCATCTTCATCGACATTGGCTCCATAGATTATCTCCTTGGCCGTAAGGAGTCTCAAATCTCTCTGAAGCTCCCTGTATGCGTCGCTGTCGGCTTCGGGGAAGGTCGATGCCGGATTTTCCGCTTCGAGGTGCTCGAGCAGTTTCCCTGCTATCTCGAGCTGTGCCCTGGCCTCTCTATCGTTACCTTTCGCTCTTCGTGTAAGTGTGGATATTCTCTTCTCCAGAGCCTCCATATCGGCAAGCAGCAACTCGGTCTCTATAATCTCTATATCTCTTACGGGGTCTATCGAGCCCTCCACATGGGTGATGTTTTCATCTTCGAAACATCTGACTATCTGGAGGATGACCTCCGTCTCTCTGATATTGGAGAGAAATTTGTTTCCAAGCCCTTCGCCTCTGCTCGCCCCTTTGACCAGACCGGCGATATCCACGAAATCGAGAGTGGAGTGCTGTATCCTCTCCGGATTGACGATTTTGGCCAACTCTTCCAGCCTCCTGTCCGGTACCGGAACCACCGCTTTGTTCGGTTCTATAGTACAGAAGGGGTAGTTGGCGCTCTCCGCGTTCTGAGCCTTGGTCAATGCATTGAAAGTGGTGGACTTGCCTACATTGGGCAATCCTACCAGTCCTATTCCCAAACCCATATCGATCCTTGATATATAAATTTTTCGCAATTATACCCGATGAGCCTGCATTCACGATTTTTTACAAAAATATCCTTCTATGCTTCGAAGATTGCGGCATTTTTCACTCACCTGTATAAATATCCTGAAATTGTAATCGATATCTATTGTCGCTCTTTGTGAAGAACTCCGAAATTTATAGTAGAATTTCGAAATTCCGAAGCATGGAGAGATGTATGAAATGTGATTTTCTCATCATAGGAGCGGGTATCATGGGACTGGGAGTCGCTAATGCCCTGCAAGGCAAATACCCCTCCGCTTCGATTGTAATCATAGAGAAAGAGCGAAGCCCGGGACTGCACGCCAGCGGCAGAAACAGCGGTGTACTGCATGCCGGCTTCTACTATACCGCCGACTCTCTCAAAGCCAGATTCACCAAAGAGGGAAACTCCGCACTCAAGGAGTTTTGCAAAGAGCACTCGCTCAAACTCAACGAGTGCGGCAAGGTGGTAGTGGCCGCGAACGAGGAGGAGATTGCGACTCTGCTCGAACTATACGAAAGAGGCCTCGCGAACGGGGTCGAGCTCACTGTAGTGGATGAAGAGGAGCTCCGCCACATAGAGCCCAACGCAAAAACCTGCGGCAAGGCACTGCACTCCCCCAATACAGCTACGGTGGACCCTGCACAGGTAGTGGACAAACTGAAAGATATCGTGCTCTCCCGAGGTGCGAAACTCTACTGCAACACTGCCTACGAGCACAACCCCGCCCCCGGTAGCGTAATGAGCTCGCAGGGGGATATAGATGCGGGTATCGTAATAAACTGCGCCGGACTCTATGCCGACAGGGTGGCGAAGAGTTTCGGCTTCGCTCGAAACTATACGATAATTCCCTTCAAGGGGGTCTATCTGAAATATGCTATGCCCGACAGACCTGTAAAGAGCAATATCTACCCCGTGCCGAAACTGGAAAATCCCTTTCTCGGCGTGCACTATACCGTTACCGCGGATGGAGATATCAAAATAGGCCCCACTGCAATCCCGGCTTTTGGCAGAGAAAACTATCTGGGGTTCGAGGGTATAGAGCTTTCGGATCTGGCCGAGATACTCTACTACGAAAGCAGACTTTTCATACACGACAGTTTCCATTTCCGCTCTCTCGCTCTCGAGGAGTTCAAGAAATACGATCGCGCCTATCTGGCTTCGTTGGCGAAAAAGATGGTACACAGCATCGACGAAGAGGGCTTCGACAGCTGGAGCAGACCGGGCATAAGAGCCCAACTCCTCGATAGCAGAACGCTCGAACTGGTACAGGATTTCGTCGTAGAGGCGGATAGCCGCTCGGTCCATCTGCTCAATGCGGTATCTCCCGCCTTTACCTGTAGTCTCCCCTTCAGTGAATGGATAGTGGAGAACTATATCGACTAAGACACGATGGGCACAATTCTTCCCAAACCCCTTTTCTATTTTTGATCACCTCTTTTTGATGAAAGCCTCTGGGGTGAAACTTCTTCTCACGGTAGGGAGTACGGCCATCGCGTCGGACTCCTTTTCGAAAGGGCCGGCGAGCAGTTTGTTCATTCCATTCTCTTGTACGATTATATAGTCGTATCCGGCGGCTTCGAGGTGTCGTAGCCATGAGCTGTCGGGGGAATCGGAAAAGGAGCCAAGCTGTATATAGTACTCTCCTCTTGCTGCTGTAACCTTCTGTGGGACGGTATAGCAGTTTTCGCATTCGGTGGTAGAGGGCTCTTTCGCATATTTTCGCGGAATATGGGCGAAGAGTGCTTTGGCCGATATCTTCTGCGTGTCGGTATCGGGAATATAGCGGCGGGCTATGCGAAATCTCCCGCTATAGTAGGGATCGTCGAGGGAGGAGATTTTGACCCCCTCTTTTTCGTTCGAAGCGTGCTGAAACTTTCCGTCGCCGATATATATCCCTACATGGGTTATCTGCCCGGTTTTGTGAGCCGTCGTATCGAAAAAGAGAAGGTCACCATATTTCAGCTCATCTCTTGAAACCGCCTTGCCTATGCGTGCCTGCTCGGAAGAGCTCCTTGGAATCTCCATATTCATCGAGCCGTAACAGTAGTATGTCAATCCTGAACAGTCGAAGCTGTCCGGTCCCTCTTCGGCCCATCTGTAATCTTTGCCCAGAGTTTTGCGAAGCATGTGGCGCAGGGCTTTTTGGCTCGGTTTGTCGTAGAGGACTTTGGGCTTGTGAAGTGTATAGTCGTAGCGGGGTGAGCATCCGCTCAAGAGTATGAGGAAAAAGAGTAACGCAATGCTTTTCAAACACTAATCTTTCAGGATATCGTTCATTCTTTTCGTATCCGGATTGTCGTTGGGGTCTTGCGGCGGCTTTCGCAACTCATATACGATAGTCGCCACGAGTGAAATCGCTATAAAGGCTATCGCGATATGCAGTATCAGATATCTGGGCTCTTCAAAGATAATCATGTGTACTCCTTACAGTATCAGCATGGCATCGCCGTAGCTGTAGAATCTATATCTCTTCTCTATCGCTTCCCGGTATAGCTCGAGAGTCTTTTGCCTGCCTATGAAGGCGCTTACGAGCATAATGAGAGTACTTTTGGGAAGATGAAAATTGCTAAGCAGATAATTTACCCTGGAAGGGGGATTGTGAGGGTGGATGAAGATATCGCACTCTCCCTCTCGCCTGCCTGTACGGATATAGTGCTCTATCGTTCTTGTAACGGTGGTGCCCACAGCCAGAATATCCCTTTTGGAGTCTATCACTGCGGCCGCTTCTGTCGGTATGTGGAAAAACTCCGAATGCATCGGATGGTCTATGATCTTTTCGGACTCTACGGGTCTGAAGGTTCCCGAGCCGACATGAAGTGTGAGTGTATAGGTATCGTGTCTCTCTTTGAGTCTTTGTAGAAGCTCCTTGGTGAAGTGCAAAGAGGCTGTGGGTGCCGCTACGGCTCCGACCTTTTTGGCGAAGATAGATTGATAGTGCTCCTCATCTTCTCCTCTATCCTCTCTGCGCATATAGGGAGGCAGGGGAACATGCCCTATCTTTTCCAGAATATCCACGAGAGTTTCGAAATCGACTCTCTTGCCATCCTTTTCGAAGACGACCCGTCTGCTCCCGTCTGCTTCGAGAGAGAGCACCTGGGCGACAAGCCCCTCTTTGAAGTGGATTTTGCTACCCTCTTTCACCCTGCCTCTGATAATAGTTCTGAAATCTCCATTGCCAAGGGCTCTTTCAAAGAGCATCTCTATCCTGCCGCCGCTCTCTTTTTTGCCGTATAGTCTGGCTTTTATCACTTTGGTATCGTTGAGGAAAACGGCACAATCTTTCGGTAGAAAATCGAGAATTTCGGAGAATCTGCTATGAATCACTCTCCCCTCTATTCTGTCATAGACCAGCAGTCTGGCCGAGTCGGGAGGGGTGGCCGGTTCGGTGGCGACAAGCTCCTTGGGGAGGTTGTAGTCGTAGGAGTCGGTCAGTAGCTCCGGGCTATTTTGCATCGTCGAGTTTTCCGAAATCTTTTTCGGCCCTATCTCTGTCGCTGCTCTTTTCATCCTCCTCATCCTCCTTTTCCGGGTTTACCGCTCTTACGATAAGTATCGAGATACCGTAAAGCAGTATCAGAGGTGCAGCCATGAGAAGCTGGGTCAGAACATCGGGCGGTGTCAGTAGTGCAGCTACGAGGAATATTATGACTATGGCGTATTTGAAGAAAGAGATGAGACTTCTGTCCGTAATGAGCCCAAGAAGTGCCAGGAAGTAGGTGAATACGGGCAATTCAAACGCCAGACCGAAACCGAACATGATTTTCGTGAAGAATCCCACATAATCCTCTATGTTTATGAGAGGTGTGTAGAGGAAGGAGCCGAATGTTATGAGAAACTGGAATCCGAAGGGAGTGACGATATAGTATGCGAAGAGTACCCCCACCATAAACATCAGCGAACCGCCTATGACGAAGGGAAGTACCATCTTCTTCTCGTTTTCGTATAGCCCCGGAGCCACGAAGAGCCAGAGTTGCCAGAGTATCATGGGCATAGCCATGAGTAGGCCCGCGAAGAAAGATACCTTGAGAGCCACGAAGAAGGCACCTCCTACCTGATGGGTCGTAATCATACCGTTGAAACTGCTCTCTCTGAGTATCTTCGTGGCGTTTTCGTCGAGTCTCCTTAGCCTGTCTGAGATGAGAACTTTGAGCTCTCTGGAGTTTTCGGCGATTGAGAGAGCCGATTTGGCCGCTATGCTCAAAAGCGAGGCGAGGGCTTTTTGCTCTTTGTCGGCGGCCGAACTCTCCACAAGCTCGGCCGCCTCGTGCAGAGCCTGACTCATCTTTTGGGCATTGCGGGAGATATCCATGGCAAGCATGGGACCCTTGGGGGTCTCTTTTTTCGTACCGATATTTTTCTCTTCCGATATCTTCCAGCTGTCGTAGTTGCGGCTTTCGACTATCTTACCCACCTGTACGAGAGCTTCGTTGAGAGGTTTGGTTATCCATCCGAGAATGGCGTTGTGGAAGGTGAAGGCGATAATGAAACCGATAAAGACGGATAGTACCGAGATACCCAGACGCTGTCTGAGCTCCACGAGATGGGGTTTGATACTTTCGAACATCAGGCCCTCGCCTCCTTTTCGGTACCGTTTTTCCCACTCTCTACTTCCGAGCGGGCCGATTCGCCCATATCTTCGGCGCTCTTCTCTCCGCTTTCAGTAGTCTGTGAATCGACCTTCTGCCCACTCTGTTTGGTATCGGACGATTTTTCGGCACGCTCCAGGTCGGCGAAGAGCTCGTCGTCGAATCTGCGGCTGTTCATGTAGTCTGTGCCGATTTTGCCTATCTCATCCTGAATCTGAGTTATCGGTTCGGCTACCGCATTTTTGAAACCTGATATATCGGCACCGGCACCCTCTATCTCTCTTTTGTAGCTGAGGGCCTCCTCTTTGAGCTCCTTCATGTGAATCTCTTCTTCGAAACTCATCTTGACTTCGTTTATGCTCTTTTTGAAACTGTTGAAAAATTTCGCTATCTGTACCATCGCCTCCGGGAGCTTGTCCGGACCGAGGAAGAGGATGGCAACTATAGCTATCAACAATATCTCCGTAAAACCCATACCAAACATACCGCTCCTCACTCTCTGCGTCAACTGCGCCTGAATTTTTCATGTAGATTTTATCCAAAAATAGTAAAAAGCCCCATCTGCCGATTTCATCCCAGTAGATAGAGTGCTATCTCATCGGCTATGAAGAGGTCGGGATTGTAGAGTATCCCCTCTTTTTCATAGAGTTTGCCTTCGGCTGTCAATATGTCTGCTCTTTCGGACATAGCCAAATCTAGGACCGACCTCTGCACACCTATATCGCTTCTGAGTCCCAGAAATATCTTCTCCATCCTTATATCCTCTTCGTCAAGAATTTCGATCCGTGTATCGGAGGGATTGGCGATATATCTCTCTATATCGCTGTGGGGATAGTATCTCCTGTATTTCCCGAAGCCGACGGCGCCGGCACCTATGCCGATATACTCTTTATGCATCCAGTAGCCTCTGTTGTGTGTGCAAGGGTCTCCGAAATTGGATATCTCGTACTGCGCGAAACCTCGCGCCTCTATCTCCTTTGCCACGAATCGCGCCAGAGCGTCGTTTCTCTGCGCATATCCCTCACCCGAAGAGAAAACGGTTCCACTCTCTATACTCAGTTCGTAGGCCGAAATATGCGATATGGGCAGCTTGAAAGCCTCTTCTATATCGTGGAGCATACCCTCTTCGTCATCCCCCGCACAGTTGTAGATGAGGTCTATGGAGATTCTGCCCAAACCGGCCCGTGCCGCTCTCTTTACAGCCTTTATGGCATCCTGCGGGCTGTGGGCTCTGTTTAGAAACTTCAGCTTTTGGCTGCGAAAACTCTGTACTCCGAAACTCATTCTGTTGACACCCAGGGCCACCATCGCTTCTATCCACTCCTGTGTCGCCGAGTTGGGATTGGCTTCGACCGTTATCTCCGCATCGTCTCTGAGATAGGGAGATAGCTTCGCGAAAAGCGGCTCGTATAGTCCGCTCTCTATGCTCGAAGGTGTCCCCCCGCCTATGAAGAGAGACTCTATAGAGGATTTTTCCGGTGAAAATCTCTCTATCTCGTAATCGAACTGCCTTTCGAGAGCTTTCATATAGTCTCTTTTGGTATCGAAGCGTCCCGTATAGGAGTTGAAACTACAGTAGTGGCACTTGCTGTCGCAGTAGGGTATGTGTATATAAAGTAACACTCTTCTCCTTCGTGGGGTCTGTCGGAATCCTTCGTCCATACCGGGGGATGGAGCGTTTCAAATCCCTATAATGACTTTTCGGATAGAATGTTATCAAAATAAGAAGCGCAGGTGCTATACCTGCCGTGATTATCGGAATGCAAATTTATAAATAGAGAAGAGTAGAGCGATGGCCAGATTTACGAAATATCGTCCCAATGTGGCGGCCATTGTACTCTCCGAAGAGTATCCAGAAAAGTGCGAATTTATGATCGCAAGGCGCAAGGGAATGCGTCGGGGATGGCAGTTTCCGCAGGGCGGAATAGACGAGAACGAAAGTACGGAAGAGGCGCTAAGAAGAGAGCTGAGGGAAGAGATAGGTACGGACGAGATAGAGATAATAGCCGAATATCCAGAGTGGATAAGCTATGATTTTCCGAAAAATGCCAAAAATCCCAAAATGTATCCTTTCAAAGGTCAGAGACAGAAGTACTACCTCGTACGCCTGAAAGAGAATGCCAGAATCGATCTGGAGAGTTACGAAACACCGGAGTTCGAAGAGTACAAATTTGTCACGGGAGACGAACTGTTCAAACAGGTAGCCTTCTTCAAAAGGAAGGTCTATCGCAGAGTTATAGAGTATTTTACGAAAGAGGGACTTATATAGATGCTTATTGTACAGAAGTATGGAGGAACCAGCGTAGGTAGCCTCGAAAGGATAGAGAAGGTGGCTCGAAGAGTCGCCCGGAGCAAAGATGACGGCAACGAACTGGTGGTGGTGGTATCGGCCATGAGCGGAGAGACCAACAAGCTCATAGAGTATGCGCACCACTTCTCCAGGACACCTTCGAAGAGGGAGATGGATATACTCCTGAGCTCCGGAGAGAGGGTTACCGCCTCTTTGCTGGCCATAGCTCTGCAGGAGATGGGCTATGACGCAATCGCCATGACGGGCAGACAGGCGGGTATAAAGACGGACGACAGCCACACCTACGCGAGAATCGAGTCTATCAAAACCGAAGCTCTCACAAGAGAGCTCGAGAAGGGCAGAATCGTGATAGTGGCGGGCTTCCAGGGGATAAGCGAAAGCGGAAATGTCACGACACTGGGTAGAGGAGGCAGCGATCTGAGTGCGGTGGCTCTGGCGGGAGCGCTCAAAGCCGATGCGTGCGAAATATACAGTGATGTGGACGGTATCTATACCACCGACCCGCGCATAGAACCCAAGGCACGCAAACTCGACTTCATATCCTACGACGAGATGCTCGAGCTCTCGAGTCTCGGAGCCAAGGTTCTGCAGAACCGCTCGGTGGAACTTGCCAAAAAGATGGGAGTCAGGATAGTGGCCAAAAGCAGTTTCAGTGATTCGGAAGGTACAATAATCGCACAGGAGGATGAAAAGATGGAAGCGGTACTTGTGAGCGGAATAGCTCTCGACAAAAACCAGGCCAGAGTCTCTCTTAGAGACCTGCCGGACCGTCCGGGAATAGCGGCGGAGATATTCGACAGACTCGCGAAAGAGCAGATAAATGTCGATATGATTATCCAGAATGCGAGCAGAGAGGGCATGACCAATCTCGGCTTTACCGTCCCCCAGAGCGAGCTTGCGAGGGCTGCGAAGGTGATAGAGAGTACGGGGCACAAAATAGGAAGCGCCGATTATGACGAGAATGTATGCAAGGTCTCCGTCGTGGGTGTGGGGATGAAGTCTCATAGCGGAATAGCCGCGGAAGCCTTCAAGGCGCTGGCTTCGAACAATATCAATATCGAAATGATATCTACGAGTGAAATCAAGATATCCATGATAATAGATGAAAAATTCGGGGAGCTCGCGGTAAGAGTACTGCACGAAGTGTACGAACTGGACAAGTGATATGCAGAGACTTCTGGAGTGGACACTCGAAAAAATACGCTCTGAAAGCTCCGATTTCAGCTGGATGGAGGAGTTTCGTTTCGAATGGACTCCTCTGACGAGAAGTGCGATAGTGAAACTGCTGGAGGGGCAGAGTATGCTTCTGCTCACCGACGAGAGAAGAGTCTGGTTCAAAAGCTATGTTCTAAGCCATATAAACGAGCCGCAAAGACAGCGTCCGTTTCTGCCCGTTTACGATATGAGAGCCATGTTTCCCAATCTGTGCGAGCTCAATCGTACCGAAGATATGGAGTTGGTAGAGGATATGTTCTCCATCTCTTTCCCCAACGGATATTTCATATGGTATATCGGAGACGGAGAGGAGAGTGTGAGTAAATTCCCGTACAGAAACGAAGAGAGTCTCCTCTGGCTCATAGACAGAGAGTTGCCCGAAAGTTTCCAGCTTAGGGGTAGCGACCCTCTTTTGGATATAAAACTGCTTCAACTATACAAACTCTTCGACCAGACTCTCGAAGCGGCGCTCTTTGCGCAACTGGATATGGGCTGATGAGAATCAGAAGTCAGGTCATAGTGACATCCGACCCGGTATCGGCGATGGAAGAGCTCGAGAGAGCGGCCGAAACTTCGGATAGATTCGTAAAGATAGAAAAAGAGGACAGATTGCTCGCAGAAGATGCCCGGATGGCTATAGAGAAGGCATATCTGGCGAGTGAAGAGAGAGTTGTGATAGTGCTGAGTGCTCCTCAAATCAGCGATGTGGTACAGAATAAACTGCTCAAGGTGATAGAGGAGCCCCCGCCCGGGAAAGAGTTCGTCATAATAGTGCCCTCCAAATCGATGATACTCCCGACGATACGCTCCAGACTGCCTATCGTTTCTCTCTACGATAGCAAAGAGGAGGAAGATTCGGACCTCGACCTGCGCTCTCTAAATCTGCGTACGGTTTACGACTATGTGCAGAAAAATAGATATCTCTCCGCCCCTGAGATGCGCAAAGTGGTCGAGAAGCTGGTGAAAGAGGCGCTTAAAAGCGGCTTGTACGATACCGACGAGAAGAGTCTGAGGCTTTTTGGCCGGGCGGTTTTGTTGCTTGAGAAGGGTTCGACACCGGTTTTCGTATTGACGGCGGTTTTGCTCGAACTTCTGAAGAAGAGGAGAGTCGCAGGATGAGAATCTATAGAGTGGGTGAGAGCAGCGAGAGAGAGGAGATACTTGCACAGCTTGGAGTGGAGCCTACAGGTATCTCGATAATGTCGAAAAAAATGCAACTCTTATGGATAGCCATCAGAGGATTGCCAACACCGGCTGCGAACATTTTGAAACAGGACGCTCTGAGTATCGGTGCGGAGTTGGCCGTACCTCGAGATACGGTTCTTTGCAGGAGAGATAGGATCGACTCTCTGCTCATAGCCAACAGAAAACAGATAGAGATACTCTCACGCAAAGAGAGAGTACAGCCCTTCGGGCTCGAGAAGCTAGCTTGCACTCTGGAGAGCTTTCTCGTTCGAGAGCCCAATGAAATATCTCTGATGGCTGTCTTGAACATCAACTCGGACAGTTTCTATCCCAAGAGCAGATTCGAAGCCCGTTTCGCCGTGGAAGAGGCACGAAGGATGATAGATCTGGGTGCCGATATCGTGGATATCGGAGCGGTATCGTCGCGTCCAGGATCCAAAAGTGTGCAAGAGGAGGAGGAGCTGGCCCGTCTCGTTCCTCTGCTCGATGCCATAGAGGAGAGCGGGCTGAGCGAGCGGGCACTCTTTAGTATCGACAGTCATACTCCCGTCGTCGTGGAGTATGCGCTAAAAAGAGGTTTCAGACTGGTCAACGATATACGGGGGGCCTCCGATGCGAGGCTGGTGGAGTTGGCGGTGGAGTATGGTGCGAGGTACTGCATCATGCATATGCAGGGCGAGCCTGAAAATATGCAAAAGGCTCCAAGTTACGAGGATGTCACGGCTGAGGTCGGGGAGTTTTTCGAAGAGAGGATAGAGCGCTGCGAGAAGATAGGACTAAAAAGAGACGAGATTATTCTCGATGTCGGTATAGGATTCGGCAAAAGTCTGCAACACAATCTCACGCTGCTGAAAAATCACAAAAATTTTCTGCGCTACGGCTGTGAGCTTCTCGTAGGTGCCAGCAGAAAGTCCATGATAGATGCCATATATCCGTCTCCGGTAGAGGAGAGACTTCCCGGGACGATAGCCATTCATCTCAAAGCCATCGAGAATGGAGCATCCATCGTAAGATGCCACGATGTGGCTGAGCACAGACAGGCTATCGCACTGTGGAGAGCCATGTCGTGAGCGCTTCACCCCTCTCGAGTATAATGCCAAATATACTCCTCCTTGATAGTGTACAAGACTCCTCTCTCGTTCCCATCCATCCCACCAAGAACACATAAGTTATCGGGTTTTTGTAGCCATAGATGTATCCGTCATTGGATGGACTTTTAAAAATCAGAACATTTTGACTTGGCCGAAGGTACTGCTTTCTATCATAACGATAGTTGTGGGAGTGTTCAAATTTCTGTCTCACCTGAAGTGGAATAACACAGACAAAAAGGGCTGACACAATGAAAGAGTTCAATTTCGATGAAGCCCTGAAGGCCGAGATAGAGAGTCACTCTCATGGGAGTTGCGTAACCGAGAGAATGGAGCAAAGCTATCTGCAAGCGGAATCTGGCTCTATCTCGATTGGCCATTTGCTATGAGGGCAGGTTGGATAGCTATCTGGAGTTGTGCTCTACTTTGGATTGAGACAAAAGATTGAACAGTCTCCTATTTTCGGATTCGGGTCTGAAATATTCGCTATCTCTCTTTTTGCATCTTTTTGTGGACATTGAGTAGATGTCTGCCATAACTCTTCGAAAAGTCGTGTCTGCCTTTTCTGTTTTTCATGAAGTAGAGATAGTCGCTCTTTACTGGATGCAGGGCTGCCTCTATGGCCGAAAGCGATACGCTGCATACTGGATAGTCCGGGAGACCAGAGTGCTTGTATGTATTGTATGTACTTTTGTCGTTTCTGATTCTTTCGGGAGTGACTCTGCTGTGCGAGTATCTGCCGTAGTTGAGTGTGCCGTCCATCTGCAATCTCATTCTCTTCTTCAAGCGATTGTATATTACGGAAGATACCAGAGGCATCTCTCTTCTATCCGCAGCCTCTTTCTCTATGATAGAGGCGATAGTTAGGAATTTATTCCATAATCTTCTGTTGTATGAGCCGAGATTTTCTATCGCCAACTTTTTGTAGCGTCTTTCGCTGAGAGAGCAGAGGTATGAAATTATTCTACTTTCATCATAGCGTATTGGTATATTATAGCTGTCGGCGGCAATTCCTCCCTCTTTGTAGAAGCAGATTTTTCGATATGCTTCAAGCAGTGCACTCTCGTTTCTATCCAATTCGCGTGCGAGCTGTTTCATGAAAAAGTAGGATGTCTCTCCCGGGATGAGAGTCACTTTTTTGTATCTGTTTCTGCCCGAGGCTATCTCGTATATGAGTTCGATTCTGTTCATCTTCTGTGCACCGAGGTATATCCAGCCTTCCGATACCTCCCCCATGGCATCGAGAATCAGCTTGTCCACGAAGCCGAGGTCGATGCCCGATTTTTGCAGTTTCTCTATCGTCGCCTTCGAGCTTATGTATAGATTTTTGGGGGTCTTCACCGGTATAGTGATATAGAAGAGCAGACTCACGAGAAGGAAGAGTGCAACAGACTCAAAAATATCCAGTAGTTTCGAAATCCTCATAGACTCTCCGCCATCTCGTTTTTCGACGGAGATTATAGCTTAGAGCCACTTTCATACTCTTTTGGCAAAAGGTATCAAGAGGAGTTTTTCTACAGCTTCTTGGTGCTTCGCTATATTTTGTATTTGTCATACTCAAAGCATCTCTTATTCTCCAGTTAGAATATGCCCGATAGTCGATGAAATGTTCTCTACCCTTGTGTATCTCGATATCGATATAGTCCGTTCAAATAGAGACGAAGCGAAGAAGTCTTGGCTTGAGTTCTATATCTCTTTTCGCCAAGCCGCTCATATTCCGTTCATCTCTCTCGTCATCATATCGTCGTAACTCTTCTGACTCATCGGTATCATCAATATCTGTCCGTTGTGCACCTTTCTGCTACGCAGGGAGTTGGCTATGGTGATGTCGAGTTCGGGGATTCTGTATCTCGAGGAGATATCTCTAAGTGTCTCGCCGCCTTTGACTATATGTGTAACGAGTTTCGTATATCCCTCTCTGGCGAAAATCTCTTTCAGAGTCGGAGGATGGTAGTAGGCTCTGAACCACGGCAGCCTTTTCGTCGGGATGAATATCTGGGTGATGGAGATTTCCGGGGGTATCACCCCTCCCTTTATCTGCGGATTGAGGCGATACAGCTCCCCGGGATTGGCATGAATCAGAGCGGCAATCTCTTCGAGTGTGGTACCGCCGTAGATATTGACAAGAGTTTCGCTATCCGGGAGTATCTCCCGCTTAATCCTCTTCTCTTCGCTCTTTTTGGAGCTCCTTATCCTCTCTCCCATCATGGAGAGGAGCAGAATCTTCTGTATATATCGTCTCGTTTCGGCCGGTATGTATCTCTTCTCTTCGCTCATAAGAGTTTCGAAATCGTCCGTTTGGGCCCTCTCTATGGCTCTCTTGAGCCTGCCCTCTCCGCAGTTGTATGCCATGAGTACCAGATACCATTTACCGAAGAGGCTGTAGAGGAAGCGGATATATTTCGAAGCCGCCTCCGTAGATGCCACAGGGTCGTATCGTTCGTCTATATCCTTTCCCACCTTCAGGTTGAAACGCTTCGCCGTAGCGGCCATGAACTGCCAGAGTCCAGCCGCCTGTTTGGGCGAGCGGGCGTAGGTCTGAAAACCCGATTCGGTCATCGACATATATATGAAGAGGTCGCTGAGCCCCTGGGATATGAGCAGCTGTTTGAACATAGGTATATACGCCGCTCCTCTCTTGAGAGAGTTTTTGTAGAAGCGGCGGTACTTCTCTTCGTTGAGTGTCACGAACTTCATGAAGTCGGGATTTTCTATATAGGATGCCTGAATATCGAACTCTTTGAAAACGGTCTCGAAGTTCGGATAGCTCTTCTGCAGGGCTGTCGGATAGAGCAGTGCCGGCAGAAGGGGTAGGGCGAGTATGAAAGTGCGTCTGTTCATCATAAACGGAGTCCGAATAGGCGTCGGGTGTTGTCGAGGCAGATTCTCTCCATCTCATCCTCCCGTAGGGAGGAGAGCTCCGCCATTTTGCGCAGTATGATACGACAGTATGCCGGTTCGTTTCGTTTGCCCCGATAGGGGTGCGGCGTGAGATAGGGGGCGTCGGTTTCGACTAGGAGTCTCGATTGCGCGATGGAGGGGTAAACCTCTATCAGTTTTCTGGCGTTTTTGAAGGTGAGTACTCCTCCGATACCGAAATAGAAGTTTCTCTCAGCCAGCGAGAGGAGTTGTCTGTCGGCATTGTAGCAGTGCAGTACTCCACCCCTCCTGCCGGCATACTCTTTCAAAATCCCGAGAGAGTCGGCTCCTGCATCTCTGATATGCACTATCAGAGGCTTTTCGTAATCTTTGGCAAGCTCTATCTGCTCTATGAATATCTCTTTCTGGATTCTCTTTTGCGACTCTATCTCATCCCTCTTTTCCGGGAGTCGGTAGTAGTCGAGTCCGCACTCCCCCACAGCTACGCACTTTTCGTGTCCGATATATCTTTCGAGCACTTTGCGATCGTAGTTGCGGGCATCGTAGGGGTGCACACCTACGGCGAAGAAGACCGCTTCGTATCTTTCGGCTATCTCCACGGCTCTTGGCAGTGTGAGAGGATCGGCACCGGGGATTATGAAGCGTTCCACTCCAGCTTTTGCCGCTCTTTGCAGGACCTCGTCCAGGTCGTCGGCGAATCTTTCGTCGTCGAGATGACAGTGGCTGTCTATGATCATTTTCACTCCTCCTTCGTTCTTGCGCTACTCTCTATCAGTTCCACGAGCTCTTCGCTATGGATGGAGAGGGAGTCCCAGGGATTGCCGTCGAAGCCATCCTCGGTGAAATAGATGTATTCCAGGTCGTGCCTTCGGGCGAAATCGAAAAGCTCTCCGACCTCTCCCGAATCCATCCGGTATATCAGTATCGCCAACGCCGTATCATCCTCCGAGCGCGCAGGCGGTGTCGAGGGAGCTTCCTCCGTGAAATTCTCGTAGGGATTCTCATACCATACCACCACATCCGCCATACCGGAATCGAGGTATGCCTCGTCGATGGCGGTACCGGGATTGAGTACGATGAACTCCAGACCCTCGGAGCGTGCATAGCGGCAGAGAGTCTCATAATATTGCAGATTCTCCTTTTTGGTGGATACCTCGTCGAAGAATATACCCTCCACGCCCGCTTCGCCGTAAAATTTTTTCCAAGCGGATATATTCTCCCTGATACGCTCGGCATCTCTGCGTCCGTAAGAGGTATATACATAGCCTATCACCCTTATTCCAGCTTCGCGCAGCATGGGAATGGCTTTGGCGTATGAAGAGCTTTGCCGATCGAAATCGCCGTTGCTCTGGTTTACGATAACCGTGATATCGACAAGAGGGTGTGCCTTTTTGATATCTATCGCTCTTTGCCATACGAAGTTGTCGCTCTGTATCTCGGGATAGCTGTAGAGAGGTATGAGCAGGTGCATCCTGCTATGACTGTACGAAAGCTCTTCGAGAGCTTTTCCCGTCTTGCCATCCAGAATCTTGGCATCGTCGCCCTGTGCGCCGTTTATGACGGCAAGTAGGAAGAGAGACTTCTCTATCTCCCCGCTGCGCAATCTCTGCAGCCAATACTCCAGACCCGCACTCTCAGGTTCCCTGTCGAAGAGATTTTCATATACCGCCCGTACGAACTCCTCGTCGTCGGAATCCGGCGGATAGCGCTCCATCGTCTCCTCCTGCTCGAAAAAGCTCGACGCTATACCCTCGAGCTTCAAACCGGAGTCGTCGAGCCAGTATCTGAGCCCCTCGTAGTCTGGGACCCTGTCGAAAGTGGCTATATAGAGTCTGGTCACACTCTGAATATCGGCTTTCTGGGCATAGAGAAGAGAGATGGAAAGAAAGAAGAGAAGCGAAAAAATTTTCATGCTGTACCTCGCGATTTATATTGGCTTGCGGCTTGTGACGATATTCTATAATATTTTCGCCAAGTCCCCAAAGCGACCTCTCTTACGAAAGACTCACCTACTCTTCGAGAGGAGGGATGGGCGTCAGTAGAGTCCCATGATTTCGAACTGTATATACCAGAGTATCAGAGAGAGTATATATCCCGCCAAGACCGTCCATGCCAGCTTTATATGGCTTGCGAAGGTGTATATACCTCTGAGTCTGCCCATCACCCCCACTCCTGCGGCTGAACCGAAACTTATGAGACTTCCGCCTATACCGGCGGTGAGTACGACCAGAAGCCACTGGTCTATCCCCATCTGCGGAGACGATTTGAGTATGGCGCTCATGACTGGTACATTGTCTATGATTGCGGATATGAAGCCGACTCCTATATTTGTGACTGTGGCACCGAAGTGTTCGTATAGACGATGTATATATTCGAGATAGCCCAGATAGTGCAGGGCACCTACGGCGGAGAGGATACCGAAAAAGAAGAGCAGGGTGTCGTTTTCGACCCTTTTCATATTCACGAAGATATCGAAACCCTCTGTGCTACAGCCGCGATTGAGTCTGTATGAGTAGAGTTTGAGCAGTGATAGGCCGAACATCATTCCCCACATGGCGGGGAAGTGGAAGAGTTGGTGTCCGATGACCGCAATGAAGATGGTGAAGCCCCCCAGCCATACCACAGCCATACCGCCATCTTTGATTTTCGGTCTCTTCTCCTTTTGGGCATCGAAATGGGGCTCTCCGGAGGGTACATAGAGGCTCAGTAGCCATGCTGTAAAGAACCACCCTGCTACCGAAGGGATGAAGAGAAAGAGGAAATCGACAAACTCTCCCTTGCCTGCCGTCCATGCCATCAGAGTGGTGATATCTCCAAAGGGACTCCACGCTCCCCCTGCATTGGCCGCCACTACGATATTTATGGCACCAGCTACGAGAAAGTCTCTCTTCTGCCTGTCTATCGTGAAAAGTACGGTCGAGAGAATCAGGGCCGTGGTCAGGTTGTCGGCTACTGGAGAGATGAAAAAGGCCAGAGTACCAGTAAGCCAGAAGAGCTTTTTGTAGCTGTATCCCTTCGAGACCAGTTTGTACTTCAGGGCTTCGAAGACACCCCTCTCTATGAGGGTTTCGATATATGTCATGGCTACGAAGAGGAAAAAGTATATCTCCGCTATTTCGAGAATCAGTTTGCCCATCTCTTCGTGCAGAGGCTCCGGGTCGAGTCCGTTTAGAGCGTAGTATATGCCGATTATCATAAACATGAAGGTACCGGCGAAGAGTGCCGGTTTGGCTTTGTTTATTTCATATCTCTCCTCGGTGGCTACGATGATATAGGCTAATACGAATACGAGAAGATTGACCACTCCCGCCCATGTGGCGGTCATATTTATGCTTTCATGCATCTTTTTTTTCCTTGCTTGTGTTGTCTTCTATGTAGTGTGAGCCCAGAGACTCTTTACGGGCGAGTGCGGCCTCCACGATGGCGGCGGCGGTATTGAGCCTCAGTTGAAGGAGTCTGCCGATATCTCTGTTTTTTATGTCGTATATGAAGTTTTTGGCTTCGTGCAGGCCTCCGGTGCTTCTGATGATTCCCACATCCTTCCACATGATTTCGCGCAGAGCGTATTTGTACTCTTTGTCATGCTCCTTTTTCAGCTGGGTATCGTAATCTTTGTCGAAAAAGGGTATCTTGTGTCTCACTTCGCACCTGCCGAGTATGTCCTGGGCACATCTTTTGGCGAAGACGGCAGCTTCAAGCAGAGAGTTGGAGGCGAGTCTGTTGGCACCGTGTACTCCGGTACAGGCGGCTTCGCCCGCTACATAGAGTCCGTCCATGCCCGGAATCCTGCCCCTATCGTCACAGGCGATTCCTCCGTTGGCATAGTGAAAGGCCGGAGAGATGGGTACTCTCTGTCGGGGAAGTCTATAGCCCAGTGCCTCGAAGGTATGGCTGATATTGGGAAAGCGCTTGCGAAACCACTCCTCTTCGAACATTGAAAAGTCGAGATAAACCTCCATAGAGCTCTTTCTTCTATAGTCGAAGATGGCTCTGGAGACGATATCCCTGCCGGCGAGCTCCCCTCTCGGGTCGTAATCGAAGAGGAAGCGCCTCCCCTCCTCGTCCACTATCCAAGCGCCTTCTCCCCTCAGCGCTTCTGTGAGGAGCAGTTTTCTCGCATAGGGAGTCTTGACGAATACGGTAGGGTGAAACTGCATGAACTCCATATCCTTGAGCTCGATACCCTTTTCCATACAGATACCGTGTATATCCGCGCTTACGGTTCTGGAGTTGGTATTGAAGGCATACAGAGAGCCTATACCACCGCTGGCTATGATGACATTATTGGCATAGATGGTGGTGGGTCGGTAGTTGACCATGGCTCTTATGCCGTAGCATCTGCCACCCTCTATGAGCAGGTCGTAAACCAGTGTGTTGCGCTGTAAGAGATGGGGATTGTTTCTCATCATGAAGTAGTGCATATATCTGCCGGTGGCATCTCCTCCGGCATGCAGGATTCTGCTCGAGGAGTGGGCCGCTTCGCGCGTATATAGCAGATGTCCGTCTTCCGCTCTGTCGAACTCCATCCCCCGCTCTATGAGATCCTCTCTCAGCTGCATCGACTCCTCGGACATAATTCGCACAATCTCTTTCATATTGTGGAAGGCCCCCGCTTTGAGGGTGTCTTCGATATGAAGAGGTACATCCTTCTCGTCCAGTGCCGTCACTATTCCGCCCTGTGCGTAGAAGGTGTTACACTCCCAAGGAATATCCTTGCATACGACCAGTACTTTCATGGAGGCGGGTAGCTGCATGGCAGCATAGAGACCCGCTATACCGGCTCCTATCACTATTACATCGAATCTCTTCACCGTATTTCGCCGTCCGTAGCGTTCTGTGAAGTCGTCTGTTTCTTGATCGGTGCCATATAGACAGGCTCCGTCTTGTGTCCGCAACCTCCCAGAGCGAGAAGAAGAACGGATGCTATAATTACGCCATGAAAAATGCTGCAACGATAATCGACGCTATTGGATTTCAAGCTCAATACAAACCTCTTTCAAATCATAGATGTTTCAGGAAATTTCTGGAGTTGCTTCCTCCCCGCTTTCGCAAGGCTATCTCCTTCCTTTATATCAGAGACGACAGACTCTATATCGCTCTCTCCCATCCCGGCTACAAAATGGAGCTCAATTATAATAAAGATGTTATAAAAAGCCTATTAACTCCTTTTCGCAGAAGCCAGAAGCAGTGCTCTTTCATGAAGGCCGAGGATGTCATCTTTTTCGTCTCGAAATATGCCCACGACCCCGTCGAAGCCTCCCATGCTCAGAGTGTTCCGCGCTACAGTGAGCTGGCGGATGGAGAGTTCGAGGCGAAGCTCAGCGACAGTGAGCTTGCGGAGCGCTTCGAAAGAATAAGAGAGATTGTAAAAACGATGAAGAGGAGAGGCTGAATGGATAGTGGGTATGAGAAGATAGCCGCCATACTCTCCCGACTGCCGGATTCGCCCGGAGTGTATCGTTATCTCGATGAGAAAGGGAGACTGCTCTATGTGGGCAAGGCGAAGAGTCTCAAAAGGAGAGTCAGAAGCTACTGGAGAACGAGACCGCAACTAAGGCCCAATCCGGATTTGGGAGTGCGGATAGCGAAGATGCTTCGGGAGTGCAGAGAGCTCGATTATATCGTCGTCGATAGTGAAGGGGATGCGCTTATCCTCGAAAATACTCTGATAAAACAGCTCAAACCCAAATACAATATTCTGCTCAGAGATGACAAGACCTACCCCTATATCTATATCGACGAAGCTGTGGACTATCCGCGCTTCGAGCTGACGAGACGGGTCGTGAAAGGGAAGAAAATCAGATATTACGGTCCCTTCCCGAGTGGAGGGAGGGCTCTGCTCGATACACTCTACGAGCTCTATCCCTTGGTACAGAAAAAGGGAAGCCTCAAGGGCAAGAAAGCCTGCCTCTTCCATCAGATAGGGAGATGTCTGGCTCCCTGTGAAGGGAAGATATCTCCCGAAGACTATGCGGTATATGTGGAGGAGGCGAAGAGAGCGATAGAAGAGCGCAGCATACTTGTAGAGAAGCTTCGCGCCCGGATGAGCCTTCTGGCAAAGCAGGAGCGCTTCGAAGAGGCCGCCGCCGCAAGAGACAGGATAGCTGCCATAGAGTCGTTGCAGATACACTCCGATATGGACCTGGCGCGCAGTGCCGATTACGATATCTTCGCCATAGAGGCAGGGGAGGAGAGAGGTGTGGTGAGCAGACTCTTCATCCGCAGCGGCAGACTCTCTTGTACATCCCACTCCTTTTTCGCTTCGTTGGAGAACTACGATGTGCAGGAGGCCTACAGGCAGGCGATAATCTCTTTCTATACGGCGGATATGCCTCATACCTCTTCGCTTATCCTTGTGGCCCATCCTCTCGAAGATACGCAGGAGATAGCCGCAGCAGTCTCCGAAAGGGTGGGGAGGAAGATGCAGATACGATACCCTAGAAGAGGAGTCGGTGTCCGTCTCATAGAGCTCGCTTCGAAAAATGGCCGTGAACTGCTCGCGAAAAGAGCTTCCACGGCCTGGGACGATATGGCGAAGAGGGTGGCACTCCTCTTCTCACTCGAGAGGATTCCCGTCAGGGTCGAAGTTTTCGACAATTCCCATATGGCGGGAGAGGCGGCGGTAGGTGCGATGACGGTATATAACGACGGCGTATGGGAGAAGTCTTCCTATCGTCGATACTCCCTGAGTGCGGCCGACGAGTATCGGCAGATGAGAGAGATGCTCGAGCGCAGAATAGCCGATTTCGACAAAGAACCCCCGCCAGAGCTATGGCTGCTGGATGGGGGCAAGGCGGCGCTCGACCTAGCCCGCAGACTGCTCGATAAAGCCGGTGTGAGGCTCGATTGTCTCGCCATAGCCAAAGAGAAGCTCGACGGCAAAGCGCACCGTGCCAAAGGTGCCGCCGAAGATATCATCTACCATACGGGAGGTATGGAGCGTCTCTCTGCGTCGGATGGAAGGTTGCAGTGGCTTCAGATGTTGCGCGATGAAGCGCATCGATTCGCCCTAAGCTATCACAGAAGCAAAAAGAGAAGAGAGGATAGACGCATATCTCTGCTTCAGAAAAAGGGTATAGGCCCGGCTACGGTAAAAAGACTGCTCGATTTTTTCGGTACTTTCGAAGCCATAGAGAGGGCCGGCTATGAAGAGATAGCCCAAGTGAGCAGCGAGAGAGTCGCCGCCGCTCTCAAAGGGAGAGATACCGAGTGATAGCCACATATACGGAAAATAGAGGAAAGAGTCGATATAATTTGTGACATAAGACTGTTTTAAATAGTTTTAACCTTTGGTATTATAAGATTTGTGATTAATGATGGATATTTCATCTTTGAATCGAGAGAATATTGGAGAGTCAAGGAAAGGAGAAGGAGAGTATGTTTTTCGTTGTCAATCAAAGGGGAGAGATAGTAGCGGCAAGTAGAGATTTTCTGAAGGAGAGTGGCAGTGAGAGTATGGCGGAGGCCGGAAAACTTCTCAAAGAGGGTGCGATAGCCTACGATGAAGAGAATACTCTATTGAAGATTGCTTCAGAGGGAGTCGAGTATCCATGCAGCAGAAACGAGATAGTCACGGTGTTGGGGGATTTCACTCTATATCTATATCCGAGCGTGGAGAGAGGCGAAGAGAGTCTCTCTTCTGGACTTGTCGGTGGTGCGACCGCTGCGGCCGCCGCCGGTGTACTTGCTGGAATAGGTGACGAGACTCCGGAGAGTGTCGAAAGCGGGAAGGAAGAGAGAGAGGAGCCTGCGAAGCAGGAAGAAGGTAGCGTCGAGAAAGAGGAGAGCGAAGAGGATCTCATCGATATTTCGGGATTCGAATCCGAATCCCCAGAAGAGGAGAGTGTCGAGGCCGAAGAGGAGGAGAAGGAGAGTGAAGCCGAAGGTACGGAGGATATAGAAGATGAGTTGATGGATCTTCTGAAACTTTCCGATGAAGAGGAGAGTGTGGAAGAGTCCGTAGCCGAAGAGGAGAAGCCTGCCAAGAGCGAAGCTGCGGACGAAGAAGATGAAGAGCTGATGAAACTTCTCGATATCGATTTGCAAAGCTCCGAAGAGAGCGAGGAGGAGCAGATAGATATTTCGCAAATGCTCTCCGTAGAGGAGGAAGAGAAGGAAGAGCTCGACGATATCTTGGAAGAACCATCGTCGATAGAGAGTGGAGTCGATACGGAAGAGTCCGAATCGATAGATGAAGAGGATGAAGAGTTGATGAGACTCTTGAATCTCGACCTCGAAGAGTCCGAAGAGAATGCGAAGGAAGATATATCGAAAATAGAGCCTGTGCAGGAGGAGCGGAGTGTAGAGCCCGCACAGAGTGAAGATGAAGATTTGATGGAAATTCTCGATATTGTACAAGAGCCTTCAACTACCGAGAGTGCGCAAGTTGTCGAAAAAGAGGACTCTTTGCAGGAGGAGGAAGATGAGGAGCTCTTCGATCTGCTCGAGATAAAAGAGTTCGAGGAGGAGAGCACTGCTGCGGTAGAGAGTTCTTCTGGGAAAAACGAGGAAGATGAGGAGCTTATGGAGCTGCTCGATATCAAAGAGCCTGCAGAGGAGGATATGGTCGAAACCAGCGAGAGCTCTTCCGAAAAAGAGAAAGATGAGGAGCTCTTCGATCTGTTCGAGATAAAAGAGATTGAAGAGGAGAGTGGCTCCGAAACAGAGAGTTCTACCGAGAAGGTAAAAGATGAAGAACCTATGGAAGTGCTCGATATCGAGAAGTCTTTGTCGAAGAGAAAGGTGCCTCAAGAGCAGGGTGTATCGGAGATAATCAAATCCTCGCAAGATGAGATGCGTAGTCCTCGGGAAGCTTCGAAAGCACCCGGCAGTGGGGTGGAGGCGCCTGCTGAGAGTGAATCGGTGAAGATAGAGTTGGATATAGATCTGGAGGCTCAGGCTAAAATTCTCGAGGTACCGATAGATGAATACAACTCTCTATTGCAGGATTTCATTTCCGATGCGAGGGAGATGAAGAGCGAATTTACCGACGACTCTTCCGTTCACTCTACAGTATCGATACTCAAAGATGCGATACTTCTGTTGCAACTTGAATCTTTGGAAAAGATACTAAACGATATCGAAAAAGCACCGGCATCGAAGCGAAACTCACTTATTGGTGATTTTTATGTAATTCTCGACAGAATCGAGATGGCTATCGAGAATGGTGAAAGCAGAGTCGAGTTTTCGACAGATACCGAGAACGGGAAAGTAAAAGAGAATATTGCCGAAGGCGTAACACATATACCCGAACAAAAGAGTGATGAGAGACCGAAAAAGCAGATATCCGAATCTCCAAAAGAGGAGCTTGCGGATAAAATCAAGAAGGAGAAGGGAGCTTCCATATCTTCCAAGATGACAGCAGAGGAGATATTGAAAGATTCCAAAGTAATTCCGATAGAGTTCAGTCTCGATGTAGCCTCACAGGAGTTGAGTCTGCCAAAAGATTTAGTATTGGAATTTATAAGTGATTTTGCGAAACAAGGCCACGAAAATATACCTGTACTCATAGAAGCGTATAGAAACGACGAGCTCGACAAACTGCAAAAGACTGCCCATATGCTCAAGGGGGCCGCGAGCAATTTGCGCGTAGAGCAGATGGTAAACAATCTCTATGAGTTGCAGTACGACAACAATATAGATAATGCGCCTAGGAGAATAAAACTCTTTGTGGGACAGCTCATGGGGCTGGATAACTATCTGCAACAGATGAATGCAAAGTAGGAGATTACGAATGAAAATCGTCAACAAATTCAGATTGGCCGGGATTGTACCTTCGGTTCTGCTGCTTTTGGCAGCATTTTATCTGTTATACGAAGCGTATATGGGATATATCAGAAGTCGTTCATTCGAAATCTCGCTGAACAATGCCAAATATATAAACAAGGCACTCGTCGAGATAGGTAAGGAGAGGGGGTTGAGCTCTCTATATTTGGCAATGGGAACGCAAATATACAAAGATGCACTCGACAAACAGAGAAAGAAAACCGATGGTGCCATATCGGCGCTTAGAAGCGAACTTCGAATGAAGGTACAATATGCCTATATCGATAGAGATTATCTAAGAGATGAGCGTATCGTTCCCGATAAAAAAGCGTATCTTTTGGCTATAGAATCTCTATCGGCATTGAAGAAACTTAGAGCAGATGTAGATGATAGGGAAAACAGCGATTTCAATACAGTCGTTTTGGATGGTTTTGAAAGGGTGACGACAACTTCTTTGTTACCCACAGCAAAAGAGTTGCGCAAATTTGCTTCCACACCGAAAGAAGTCGAGATTTCGACAGCTATACAAGAGATATATGAAGCACAGGAGAATATCGGACTAACAAGAGATATAGGTGCATATTTCATTGCAAGAAAAAAGATTTTCGATGATGAAGCGACAGAGGTTTTCGATAGATCGTTTATCAAATCTTTTGCATTCTCTCCGGCAGTAATTACCGATAGTAAAATATCACCATCCATATCTGCCATATTTGCAAATGCCAAAATGAAAGATATAAAAAGAGCGATAACAAAGGAGTATCGCAAGATTGTACAACATATGGAAGATGTGGAGTATGGTATAGATTCCATCGATTGGTTTACAAATCTGACAAAGGCCATCACACTCCATGAGAAAGCGGCTATTGTATGCTACGCCGCTGGTTTCTCAGAAGCCAAGAAAAGTTTGAACTTCTCCTATATAATGGCTATAGGTGCTGGAGTGATAACTCTTATCTCCATGATTCTGCTATATTTGGGTTACAGAGCAGCTAACGATATCGAGAATAATATTTTGGAGTTGAAACATACACTCAAACGGACTGCCGCGGAGATGGAAGAGAGTGAGCCCGAGTATGCCGAAAAGTTCAAGGAGATGGAAAACATCGATTTCGGTACGGCCGAAGGAATACAAAAAGCCTACAAGTTCCTCGAAATGATCATAGAGATGGCCAAGAACGACAAGATTGCCGCCGTCGAAGCCAACGAGGCCAAATCTCTCTTCTTGGCCAATATGTCGCATGAGATACGAACACCGATGAACGGTATAATAGGCTTTACCGAGCTTTTGAAAAATACTCGACTCAACGACGAGCAGAAAGAGTATGCGAATATCATCGAAAAGAGCTCGTCGAACCTTCTGCACATAATCAACAATATTCTGGATCTCTCAAAACTTGAAAACAAGAATGCCGAGGTGGAATATGTCACCTTCGATGTCCATAAAGAGTTCGAGAATGTGATAGAAACCATAGGTACCATAGCTGCCGAAAAAGATTTGGAGCTAAATTATTATATCGATCCACAGATAGGGAAAAAGCTCAAAGGTGATCCTACCAAGCTGAAAGAGATGTTGAACAATCTGCTCAATAATGCAGTGAAATTTACAGAGGAAGGTGGAGAGATCGATGTGGAGATAGAGAAGCTCTCCGAAGCCTCGGATAACAAGATTATGGTCTCTTTCAAAGTCAAGGATACGGGTATCGGGATGTCTGAGCATCAGCTCAAAAAGGTCTTTCAACCTTTTGCTCAAGGCGACGCCGGAATAATGCGTAAGTATGGAGGTACGGGTTTGGGACTTACGCTTACCAAGGAGTATGCCGAACTTATGGGAGGTGAACTGAGAGTAGAGAGTGTCAAAGATAAGGGCTCGACTTTTATATTCGTCGTGCCACTTGAGAGATTCGATGGTGAAGAGGATGTCTATAGGGGAATTTTCAATACCGTCGAGATATGTAGATTTTCCAAGGGTTCCGAAAGTACTCTTAGCAAATATTTCGATAGATATTTTAATTATCTTGGCGCAAAGGTGGATGAGTTCGATTCACTTGCTTCCTACAAACACTTGGATGTCAATGAGCAGTGTGGTATGATTTTGTTCGATTACGACAAGTTGCCGGAGGAGATGTGTGATGAGATGAAAAGCTTCCCCTCCGACAGATTGGTGATACTCGTAAATCCAGCAAGACGGACAGAGATGGAGAGTATGGGCTTTCCCAAAAAGAGTATCCTCTACAAGCCTATAACATACACGAAGCTGATTGATACGCTCAAAGAGTACTCCAAAGAGAAAGAGAACATAGAGAAGAGAGTTTCAAAAGCTCCCTCTTTACCGACAAAGTTTTTAGGCACCGTCTTGGTTGTGGAAGATAATATCATTAACCAGAAGCTTATTAAGAATATTCTTGAAGGTATGGGACTTGATGTGGATATAGCCAATAATGGCTTGGAAGCGTTCGAGAAGAGAAAAAAATCCAAATACGACCTTATCTTCATGGATATACAGATGCCTGTAATGAACGGGGTGGAGGCGACACACGAGATTTTGGAGTATGAGGAGGATGAGAAAATCGAGCATATTCCGATTGTGGCTCTGACGGCGAACGCGCTCAAAGGCGATAGGGAGAGATTCCTCGACGAGGGTCTGGACGAATATATATCCAAACCTATAAATATGTCCGAATTGATATATATCTTGAATAAGTTCATGAGAGACAAAGCTCACTTGGAGATAAACGGTGAGGATATTTCTCTCTCGGAGCCCACTGCGAAGGAGAGTGATGGCGTCGGAAACGAGAGTGTCACTCAGGAGAGAGAAGAGCCGGCAGAGATAGAGAGTGATTCTGCAAAAAGCGTATCGGAGCAGGGAGAAGCCAAAGTTGAAAATAGCATTAGTACAGAAAAAGTTGTGCAAGATGATATATCGAAATCTCCCAAGGACGAAGGAGGAAAGATTCTATTGGCCAAAGAGATGGCATTTAGCAGTAAATTCATAGCCAAGAGTTTGGATAAACTCGGACTCGACTACGATACCGTCGAAAGTGTCAAGGATATGAACAGAAAGCTTCTCGGTGGCGGTTACGATATCGTATTGAGTGACGAAAATATGATCAACGGTATATTGAAAAACTATGTGAAAAATAAGGGGGCGACTCTGCTTTTGACCAAAAAGCCGGAAAAGCCCGATGATATCGCTGGCTTACGATATATGGTGATGGAGGGTAGAATCTCCAAAGAGTTGATAGAGGAAACAATTAAGAAAATCAGGGGTGAAAAATGAATTTGAATGTTTTGGTTGTCGATGATGATTTTATCAATAGAAAACTGATCCAAGCTATGCTCAAAAGGCATCCGGATATGTTCGGTGAAATTGTGGAGGCCGAAAACGGTTCCGAGGCTCTTTCGATAATGAAAGCGAGGGGGGATATCAACCTCATACTACTGGATATACTGATGCCTGTTCTCGACGGCAAGGAGTTTCTCAAGATATTCAGAGCCGATGAGGAAAACAGGAAGATACCCGTTATCGTTCTCTCTACGGACGATACTCAAAAAAGTACCGTACTGAGTCTCGGGGCGCAGGATTTTATCATCAAACCCATCAATGAAGATGAACTAATAGATAGAATCAGAAAATGGACATCATAGAAGGGCTTCGTGCTGTGTCGCTCTATTCGGCGGCGACACTTATCTTCTTTTTACAATCTCACTTTTAATCCGCTTTGCCGGGAATGTGTGAGAGCCTAAGCCGTCAAAAACTCTCCACCTCAAAGGCCTTGCCAAAAGCGTGTCGGCTTTTACAGTCGTTCAAAAGTTGTATCGGCTACCTCTTTGTAGCTTTTGCATTTCAATCTTGTTTCTATTTTATATCCTCCATGTCTCTGCTCTTTCTAAGTTCTTGCATTATATTCTGTGTGGCTTTCCGGGCTTACAAGAGTAGAGAGTCTTGATATTTTGGACTATCTGCAGAAATGTGTTATACTCGAAGATATTTTGGATAGTGGGGGAGTGTGATGTACGAAGATAGAAACGAAATCAAACTGCAAAAGAGTGAAGAGATGATTGTCTTGGCTGTCGAAATGTATGAGGCTATCGGCATGTTCGTAAAGCTTTTCGACAAATTGTTGCGGAGGGAGAGGATAGATAACTACTCGATAATAGTGTGCGAATCCAAGTTTGCCGATTTTGGGGAGTTTCTAAAAAAAGAGAAGAGACGGAGTGATATTTTGGTGTCTATCGAAGCCAAAGGGGGGCTATATGCTCTCATATGTCCGCAGACGGAAGCCGATGGGGACTACTATTTTTTCAAGAGACTTTCTGATGAACTCTATCGCGCACATTCCGAGGAGATAAGGGCGGCGGTGCTTTCCGTATCGGCTGGTCTCGATGATATTTGGGATTGCATAATAGATATCATGGATGCCTATATCGAGTTGAAATTCGACGATAAGATACGAGATATCGTTCTCAAGACGAGGAGATAGGATGCTGAACAAACCTCGCTTTGGTATTTTGCGAAATATCGGATACTCATTGCAAGGGATGAGAGATGTCCTCAGAAGTGAATTCTCCTTTCGGATACAAGTTACGGTGATAATACTGCTTTCCATGCTACTAATGGCTGTAGATATAGGATACTGGGAGAGAGCGGTATTGATACTCTCCATGCTTCCAGTACTTATTGCGGAGGCTCTAAACAGTGCCATAGAGAGAGTGGTCGATCTTGTCACGAAGGAGCATCACGAATTGGCGAGACAGGCCAAGGATATAGGTGCGTTCGCCGTACTTCTGGCTTTTCTTTTCGCCCTAATTACTTGGCTTTTCGTCATTTCGTCGCATATCCTCGATATGAATTAGTCTATCAAAGTAAGGAGAAAAGATGAAAGAGCAAACTATCGTCATACATGAAGGCTACGAAAAAAAGAGCGATGGTGCCATGGCCGTGCCTATCTATCAGACAACCGCCTACGAATTCGAAAATGCCGAACATGCCGCCAGACTCTTCGAACTTGAAGAGAATGGAAATATCTATACGAGGCTGATGAATCCCACTACGGATGTTTTCGAAAAGAGATTTGCCAGTCTCGAGGGGGGAGTGGCGGCAATCGCGACGGCAAGCGGTATGAGCGCCATCTTCTATGCCATCGCCAATGTAGCGCAGGCAGGAGAGAATATAGCGGTGGCGAAGCAGGTCTATGGAGGTACAACCACCCTAACAGGCCATACGCTCAAACGCTTCGGTATCGAGGCCCGCTATTTCGATATTCACAATCCTGAAGAGTTGGAGTCTATCATAGATGACGATACGAGGCTCATACTCTTCGAGACAATAAGCAATCCAAGCATAGATGTCGCAGATATAGAGAGAATCGTGGAGATTGCCGACAGACATTCCATTATCAGCTGTACCGACAATACGGTGGCTACGGCGATTATCTGCAAACCTATTCTCCATGGGGTCGATCTGGTAGTACACAGTGCCAGCAAATATACTACCGGCCAAGGACTCGCCATCGGCGGTATCATAGTCGAGAGTGCCTCTCTATCCGCCAAGATAGAGGGGAACGAAAGATATCGCCATTTCAACGAACCCGACGCCAGCTATCACGGTCTGATATATACCGAGCTGGATTGGGCTCCCTTCACGGCCAGAGCGAGACTCTCCCTGCTCAGGGATCTTGGAGCCGCTCCCAGCCCTTTCAATTCGTGGCTCTATATTCAGGGGCTGGAGACTCTGCCCCTTAGAATGGTACAGCACTCCCAATCCGCACTGGCCATAGCCGAATATCTCTCATCGCACCCCCGAGTAGAAAAGGTCAACTATCCGGGACTTACCGACGATCCCAATCATGAGATGGCCAAGAGATATTTCAAAGATACGATGTGCAGCGGTCTGCTCAGTTTCGAAGTGCGTAGCAGAGATGAGGCCCAGAAGATAGCGGATAGTCTCGAGATATTCAGTCTCGTAGTGAATATCGGCGACAGCAAGTCGATAGTGACCCACCCCGCGAGTACCACCCATCAGCAGTTGAGTGCACAAGAGTTGAAAGCTGCCGGTGTGCCAGAAGGATTGATCCGTCTGAGTGTAGGCCTAGAAGATGCGGAAGATCTCATAAAAGATCTCGATAGAGCCTTATCGTAGTCGATATCGAACTCTATCTGGAGCTTTTGTTCTGCGTCACGATTTCGGAGATATCGACAAGTACCTCCGTCCTTCCGCTTTTGTCACTGGAGATACTTACTGCTATGTTCAATCTCGAAGAGAGTTTTCTCACGATATTCATACCCATACCTCTACCCACCATATCGAAAGCCTCTCTATAGAATCTCGAGAATATTTTGTCGGGATTTTCTATCTCCCTTCCTCTGTTGACGATATGGAGTCTCTTTTCATCTCTTTCGAGAAAAATCTCGACTACACCGCCAGCCCCACTATATTTGGCGGCATTTTCGAGAATATTGTCCAGCACTCTCTGAAAGGCTCTTCTCTCACACATGAGTGTCAGAGGCTCCACGGCATAGCTGAACTCTATAGAAGGGTATGACGAAGAGAGCAGTTCCGTTCTCTCTCTCAGGAAGCTCAGGAGATCGAAACGCTCCTGCTCCTTTTCTCTCCTCTCGAGCTCCTCTCTGAGGTGTTGTTGTAGCTGAAGTATGCTCTCGACCCCCTTCTCTATCCGTTTCAGCTCTTTGCTCTCTTGTATTTTCGCGGCCAGCAGGGAGCTGTTGAGCCTGATTACGGAGAGAGGAGTATTGAAGTCGTGGAGAATATCGGCGGCGAACTCCTCGGTCAATCTCAGAGCCCTTCTTAGAGGTTTGAGAGAGTATAGAGCGAAAAGTAGAGCCAAGGCAGAGGCGAGTATCAGCAAGATGATATATTTTATCAGCAGCGGAGTGACGATATCCAAGTATCTCTCCCGATAGTTCCTCTCGACAAGTCTGATGCGCAAAAGATAGTTGTCCGAGCCCGGTACTTCGAAATCGGCATAGAAATCACCGTTCTCTCTAAAGAGCCCTCCCGTTTTCGTAAGAGACTTCTCTATGAAATCATAGCTATATTCACTACAGTCGAGCTCATAGCTGCAGAATCTCATATGCTCGTAGATATCCTTTTGCATGTTTCTCATCTCTTTGTCGTATTCGAAATAGAGAAGTAGCGTTATGAGAGAGAAGAGAGATAGGAAATAGAGAGCGAAACTCTTTAACAGAGCCTCTTTTTCAGCACTTTTCAAGTATATACCCCACGCCTCTTACGCTTTTGATGGGAAGGCCTGTCTCTTTTTTGAGCTTGTTCATAGCCACTCTCAGGGCTACATCGGAGTGTGAGCTCAGAGAGTCCATAAGCTCGGATTTGTCCACGACACTGTTACCCGAGGAGATGAGTTTGTAGAGCAAAGAGCCGAGCAACTCGCTCAAGACCACTCTCTTTTGCGGGCACTCCAGTATTCTGGAGTCGCTATGATAGATACAATCCCCGCATAGCAGACTCTTTTGCCCGGAACTCTTCTTGTCGAATCTGGCTCTAATCCTGAGCAGGAGCTCTTCCGGGAAAAACGGCTTTTTGATATAGTCGAAGCCGCCGCTCGAGAAGCCATCTCTGACCGAGTCGAGGTCCACTCTGGCACTGATGAAAAAGGCGGGAGTTTTATCTTCGCCTTCTCTAAGCGCTCTGAGCAGTTCGGTCCCCTCCATATCCGGTACTCCGATATCGAAAATGTAGAGGTCGAATCTCTCTGAAAAGGTGGCATCTATCACCTCATCCGCTCTTTGGCACCAGAGAATTTCGTAGCCCTCATCCTCCAGCATATCCTTTATGGTCTCTCCGAGTACTTCGTCATCTTCGAGTAGTACAATCTTCATTTCAGCGCACCCTTAGAAAGTGTATCCGATACCTATCGAAAATCCCCCGTCGTAATCGAGTCCCTCTACACCGTACATAGTCGATGAGTTGAGGTACCAGTTTTCATCCACCATATAATAGAAATAGGCGCTCATCGTCTCTTTTCTTCCGCTCCCTTCGTACTCTTCGCTTGAATATGCATAGCTCGTACTGAAGTAGAGTCTGTCGGTGGCGAAAATACCCAGACCTCCATAGATAGTGTAGTTGTCTTTCAAAAGGTAGTAGTCGTCGTCTATACCATTGAATCTATATACGGCTCCGAAATATGGATTGAGATTTTCATGTATATAAGAGAGATTCATCGACACTCCGGCATCTATCCTTTCGGATATATCGCCTTTGCCCTGCAGGGCGGGAAAAACCAGACCTGCCCCCATCTTCAGGTCGAGCTCGTCGCTCAGGTCTATTTTGTAGTAGCTCCAGACTCTCGTATCGTTGATGGCGCTATCGAGGGCGCTGAAGAGAGATATGGAGAAATTTTCGTAGCTATATACTCCCTGTACGGTGGCATATGTTCTGTCGTCGTAGTGGCTGACTCCCAGAGAAATATCCAGACCGTGCAAAGAGGAGTGTTTTTTTTCTCTCTTCTCTTTCGGACTCTGCATATCTTCATTCTCTGCGAGAGACTCTACGCTACATCCTCTCTCATCCACTATGTCACTGAATGGAGTATTGGGGCAGATATCGATACGGTCGTCCACACCGTCGAGGTCACTGTCGATATATTTTGCCGTTTGGGCATAAATCAGCGATATACAAAAGAGTGGTAGAAATATAAATCTTGTTATCTTCAATCTCTTCCACCTCTTGTAGAACTCATATCGACCCTGACCGGGGCCGCTTGGGGCTGCGAGTTGGTGAGAGTCTCACTGTGTGACTGCACCGTGATGCTCGAAGATATATCGACACCGTGTCGTATAGTCTCCTGCTCCACTTTGTGCGAAATCTGAATACCCTTTTGGAGAGTCTCCTGCTCCACTTTGTGCAAATCCGCAGTGGGAAGACTCTTTTGCGGAAGCTCTTTGACCATATCCTTCGTCTCGGGGAGGGTGGGCGAAGCTGTTTTTTCCGAAATATCCACACTCTTGTCGGGGAGCTTCATCTTCGGGATATTCGGAGCGACGACCACATCGCCTGTCGCCGTTTTGTCGGGTATATCCACGGGAGTATCGATATGCTTCGCAATATCTGTAGCATGACTGTTTTGCTCTATCAGACTCTCAACGCTTTTTGGATGGTGGGGAACTTTGTCCATATCGTGTGCCATACCCGTAACGGTATGAGGAGCGACACTCTCCACTCTTTTATGCAAAGAATTTCGGGGTTTTGCATGTGAGGGAATGCCTCTTTCTCCCTTTTTTCCGCCGGCTATCCTACTGCGAAGTTTTCTAACGGCCCTTATTCTCTCTTCTCTCTTCATACGGAAGATTTTTCTTTTGAGCCTGTTCATCAGCTTCACTCTCAAAGCGGGGGGAGCGCTCTTTATCCTAGCTATCTCCCTGTCGATATCCGACGCGGCAGAAGAGGTGTGGATTATGGATACGAAAACGATAATCGCTGTCAAATATTTCAATTTCTCTATATTCATAGCGATATTCTAACTTCTCTTTGTTAGTGTTGTATTAGCCATATCGTCATCTTTCCTTTGCTATCCAATCCGCTTTCGCCCCTTTTTCCAATCTTGCAAGCCCCCGCACACTATTGCGGTACTTCCGATTCGTGGATTGTAGCAGTACAAACTTATAAAAAAGTGGATTTGCACTATCCCAAATCCCGAAACAGAAAACAAAAAATAAGTGAAAATGCCGCAGAATACAGGAAGAGAGACCGACAGAAGTCCACTTGCCACTTTCGGCTATCAGGTGGGGCTCCTGATGGGAGTTGGAGTATGACACAGATCGTTTCAAATTTCACTGAGACAAAGAGTACAAAAGGACACTTGAGTCCCCAAGCCGGTGAAGCCATTTAAAGCCTGTTTGTCTTTGTGACAGACATCTGCCCCAGCCTCAAAGCAACAAGGCTTGCAAGCCATATACCTTCATTCAGCCGCTGTCAAGCACAGGTAGATACCTCGAAGATATCCGCATGATCGCTTCAGACAAGACATTGCGCAGACTACCTTGGTATCAATAGTGTACCTACAGCACGAAGCATAGGCAAATAGTCAAAAAGAGACGGTACAAACAAGCATAATGCTATAAGGAAGATTAACCATATCTATCCTGCTTAAACACCATCTTTGCAGAATCGATGTTCCTTGAGTGATATAAGGGTATAATATCTCTTTATGGGGTCAAAGAGGGTCTAAAGGTCATTCTCTGCGAATGGGTGAATTTAAAAAAGGAGTCATATGGCATTGGCCGTAATGTGTTCGGGTGGTGATGCGCCCGGAATGAATGCAGCTGTAAAAAAATTCGTCGATTATACGCAAAAGAGAGGGGAGAGACCCTTTCTAATCTACGATGGTCTCGAAGGATTGATAGATGGTAGAATAAAAGAGGCGGAGTTTGCGGATGTCGCCGGTATTCTTCATAGAGGAGGCTCCATAATCCGCTCCTCCCGTTCGAAGCGTTTCTACGAGGCGAAATATAGAAAGATGGCTCACGACAATCTGAAGAGATACGGGATAGACGGACTCGTCGTACTTGGAGGAGACGGCTCTTTCCGTGCTATGGAGCGATTCTGGGAAGAGTACGATATAAACTTCGTCGGAATTCCGACCACCATAGACAACGACATCTACGGTACGGAGTACTGCCTCGGGGTCGATACGGCTCTAAATACGATACGGGAGGCTCTCGACAAGATATACGATACCGCTTCGACCTTCAACAGGGCTTTCGTAGTGGAGGTGATGGGTAGAGACTGCGGCTATCTCGCCGCCATATCCGCCATAAGTTCGGGTGCGGAAATCTGCATCATTCCCGAAGTGGATTTCAACAGAGCCGTGGTGGAGAAGAGATTGCGCTACGAGCTGGAAAACGGCCGAAGGTATATACTCGCCATCGTGGCCGAGGGAACGGGAATGACACAGGAGATAGCCCGATGGCTCTCGGACGATATGGGAATGGATACGAGAATAACCATACTCGGACATATCCAGAGGGGCGGGATTCCGAGCTCCTTCGATAGAATGATGGGATTCGAATTCGCGATTCAGGCGGTGGAGCATCTGCTTGGAAGCAAAAATTCGAACAAGGTCGTGGTATGGAACGAGGGGAGTTTCGGACTACTCGATATAGAGACGGTCGTAAACAATAAAAACAGAGTCAATCCCTATCACCTCAGCATGCTGAATGTACTGGATTGAAAAGGAGAAAGAGATGATAAAGAGTACCAGAAGAGCTTCGAAGGTCTGGGTCACCTTCACTGTCGATGCGAAGAGTGCGGAAAAAATATATGTAAAGGGTAGCTGGGACGACTGGAAACCCAAAGAGATGAAACGAAAAAAGAGTGGAGAGTTCTACCTCACGAAGGTCTTGCCTGCCGGAGAGTGTTTCGAATTCGGTTATCTCGATGACGGGGGGAGATGGTTTGCCGACGACTCTCTCGAGACCGTAGAGAGCCCTTTCGGAAGCCCGAACTCGCTTTTGAAGCTATAAGCCTACATCTGCAAAAGCCCTCTGAGAGTCTCACAGAATGGATAAAAACAAAAACCGGAAAGGATTGCCAATGAGTAGAAAAGTCAAAGCTGTCATGATGGCGGGAGGATTCGGCACCAGAATCCAGCCGCTGACCAACTCGATACCCAAACCGATGCTGCCTGTCGTGAATCTCCCGATGATGGAGCATACCCTCGACAAACTCATACAAAGCGGTGTCGATGAGGTGGTCATACTGCTCTACTACAAGCCTGAGGTGATAAAAGAGTACTTCGGTGACGGAAGCCGCTATGGGATAAAAATCCACTATATCCTGCCCGACGACGACTACGGTACGGCGGGTGCGGTAGGTTTCGCAAGAGAGCATCTCGACACCACCTTCATGATTGTCAGCGGAGACCTGGTGACCGATTTCGACTTCAATGCCATCTTCGAGCACCACTTCCAAAGAGAGTCGAAGTTGACGATAACTCTCACTTCCGTGGAAAATCCCCTGCAGTTTGGTGTGGTCATAACCGACGAGAACGGTAAGATAGAGAAGTTTCTCGAAAAGCCGAGCTGGGGAGAGGTCTTCAGCGACACCATCAATACCGGTATCTACATAATCGAGCCGGAAATCCTCGACTATATACCGGTAGGAGAGAATTTCGATTTCGCCAAAGATCTCTTCCCTCTGCTGATGAAAGAGGGTATCGACCTTCTGGGCTACGATGCCAAAGGTTACTGGCGGGATGTAGGCAATCCGGACAGCTACAGAGAGGTTCACGACGACATACTCAACGGCAGACTCGATTTCAGGATTCCCGGAAAGGTTGTCAACTATCCCGACGGCAGACTCTATATGACGGGTGATGATATAGATATAGACGAAAGTGTCGAGATACTGGGAAATGTGGTAGTGGGCTCGGGGGCGAAGATAGGCAAAGGATGCAAGCTTCACAACTGTGTGATAGCTGAGCGTACCGTAGTGGAGGAGGAGTGTAAAATAAGAAACTCCGTACTCTGGCACGATGCGAAAATAGGCAGAAAGTTCGTCCTGGACAACGGTGTGATATGCAACGACAATGTGATAGAGGACAATGTAAGCGCCAAAGCGGGTCTGATACTGGCCGAGGGCTGTCATGTAGGCAGACTGGCCCGTTTCGACCAGGATGTGACCATATGGCCGCACAAGGAGATAGAGCCTGCCTCCATAGTGAGCCACAATGTGGTATGGGGAAGCAGATACAAAAACTCCATATTCCAAAACGGCAGTGTGATAGGTACGAGCAATGTCGAGCTCAGCTGCGAAATGGTTACGAAACTCGCCGAAGCCTTCGCCAGTGAACTGCCCGTAGGCTCCACCGTGATAGTGGGCAGAGACCACGGCAAAAGCTCCCGTATGCTAAAGAGAGCCTTTCTGGGAGGCATACTCTCAGCCGGTGTGAATGTACTGGATGTCAAGAGTGTTCCCCCCTCCGTACTCAGGCATACCCTCTCCCACTCCCCCTCTATCATAGGTGGAGCCTATTTCAGAAGAAACATAGACGACCCGACCGCCACCGAGATAAATTTCTTCAATGAAAACGCACTTCGTATAGATACGAATACGGCCAAATCGATAGAGAAATCCTTTTTCAACGAAAAGTTCAGAAGGGTCGAATTCAACAATATTGGCGAAATCAGGGAGAGTCTGCACTTCCGGGAATGCCACGACTACCGCAGCGACCTGATAAGGCATATAGACAAAAAGGCTCTGCACAACAAGGCGGTGAGGATAGCCGTGGATATGATGAAGGGAATAACGGGCGATATAATGCCCGACATTCTCGAAGAGTTGGGGCTGGATGCCATCACTCTGAGACCACAGAGCCACAGCAACTCCCTCGCTTCGATAAACTGTGTGCAGGAGAAGGCCATAGGCGAACTGCAGACCATCGTCACGGCACTCAAGCTCGATGCCGGTTTCATCATCTACCCAGGCGGACAGAGAATGGCTTTCGTGGGAGACAAGGGGAGATATTACGACAAGATAAAAGCTCTGCCTATCGTTTTGAAACTACTCGATCTCGAAGGTGCAAGAGTGGGCAGGAAGATGAAGGTCTTTCTCCCAACCTGGGCCCCCGACCTGATAAGCTACGACAACCTCGAAATAGAGCTTGGCATCTACAACAACTTCAGAGCCGAAAAGCTCAGAGAGTACGACCTCGTCGCCACGATAGACGGCAACTACGCCTTTACCCAATTCCAGCTCCACAGAGATGCCATGTTCGCCACTCTCAAGATAATAGAGATGCTCAATCGTCATGATACTTCGATATCCGAGATAGCGGACAATATAGAGTCGTTCTACTATCGTATGGAGCATATCCCCTGCCCACAGGCCCTCAAAGGCAAAATGATGCGTAAATTCCTCGAAGCCTCCAGAGGCAAGAAGAGCTCCACCATCGACGGAGTGAAGATATGGGAGAGTGAGAGCGACTGGATACTGATGATACCCGATTCATACAGCGACCGACTCAATCTCTATATACAGGCGGCCAACGAGAAGGCGGGAGAAGCCATAAGAGAGAGATACCTGTCGGCAATCGAAGAGTGGATGAACGGATAGATGCCCGTCAGACTCAATTTCCTCTGGCATATGCACCAGCCGGACTACAGAACTCCGGATGGTCATATAGAGATGCCGTGGGTCTTTCTCCATGCCATAAAAGACTACTACGATATGCCGTGGATTCTCTCCACCTTCCACTCTCCGAAGGCGACCTTCAATCTCACACCGTCGCTGATGGAGCAGCTGAGAATATATGAAAGGGACTGGAGAAGAGACAGATTTCTCTCTCTCTGGATAGAGGAGCCCTCCACACTCTCTGCTGCAGAGAGGGAGTGGGTGTTGAGAATATGTCGTTCGTCCCGGTACGATACGATGGTGAAGCCTCTTGCCGCATTCGCACAGCTATACGACAAAGAGTCTCTCGACGATGCTCAATTGCTGGATATGGAAGTACTCTTCATACTCTCGTGGTGCGGCAACTATCTGAGAAGAAACTCTACGGTGGTGAGAGAGCTTATAGGCAAAGGCTCGGGATTCGACTCCTCCGACAAGAAGAGACTGCTCGACGAACTGCTCTCTTTCATACCTAGCATTCTGCCCTTCTACGGACTCCTGCAGGATATGGGCAGGATTTCGGTCTCGACCACTCCGCTCAACCACCCTATCCTTCCGCTGCTCATAGATATGAAAAACGCCTCCATATCCAATCCTCATACGCAGATACCGGCAAATCCGGTCTCTTTGGAGGATGATGCGAGAGAGCAGATAGACAGAGCGCTGAAACTATACGAAGAGATATTCGGCAAAACCCCCGGCGGTTTCTGGCCTGCCGAAGGAGCGGTGGACGAGAAGAGTCTCGGACTCTACCGTGAGTACGGATTGGGATGGGTCGCTACGGACGAAGCGATACTTCTTCGTTCTCTCGAGAGCGACGATAGGTCGCTCATATACGAGAGATACTCCTACGAAGGTCTCCATATCGCTTTCAGAGATCACGCACTTAGCGATCTCATAGCTTTCAGCTACAGATACAAAGACCCCATAGAGGCCGCTTCCGACCTCCTCTCCCATATAGAGAAGATAGGTCGAAGCGCTGAGGGAGACAAAACGGTCTCCATCATTCTCGACGGTGAAAACGCCTGGGAGTTCTATCCCAACAATGGGATGGATTTCTTCGAGGCACTATATAGTGCTCTGGAGAGTCACGACACTATCGAGACGGCGACGATGGACGAGCTCTCCCGTCTTCCCTCGAAAGAGCTCGAGAAGCTGCATCCCGGCTCCTGGATCTACGGTACCTTCGATACCTGGGTGGGAGCTCCCGAAAAGAACAGAGCCTGGGAGCTCATCTTCCAGACCCACTCCGACTATATGCATCACAGAGAGAGGCTCGATAGTGAAACGAGGGAGAAGATAGGCGAAGAGTTTCTCATCGCCGAGTGTTCGGACTGGTTTTGGTGGTATGGAGACGATCACTATACCGAATATTCCGAAGAGTTCGATTCTCTCTTCAGAGAACACCTCATGAAGATATACGAATATATGGGTATGGCCGCTCCTTCGAGTCTCTTTCGTCCAATCTCCCGCAAGGGAGACCTTCATGCGATAGTGATAGAGCCCAGATTCGCCATCACCCCTCTCGTCAACGGAAGGGTGGAGTCGTTTTTCGAGTGGCTGGGCAGCGGAATGATAGATGAATCGAAACTCTTTTCGACCATGGACAGGGTCAGGGGACCCATAGAGACTATCCACTGGGGAGAGGACAGTGAAAATATCTATATCAGACTCGATGGAGATATGAAGAGTTGGGATAGAATCGACCTCTATGCAGAAGAGACAAAAGAGAGTTTTTCGATAGAGAAAGAGGCGAAATTTTCCGACGGATATATCCGGGCCGCCGTTGATGAGATAGTCGAGATAGCTATCGACAAGAGGCTCTTTTCCGGAAAGGAGAGAGCGACTTTGAGGCTGGAGATGATAAAAGAGGATATTCCCGTACAGACTCTGCCCGGGAGCGGAGAGCTCACGATAGAGCTGAAAAAGAGAGAGTGTAGAGACTGGTTCGTATAGTCTCTATTCCAAGAGCCAAAGAGATAAGGAGATATTTTGGAAAAGAGGAGTGTGCTTCTATTCGGTATCCATATGCACCAGCCGGTGGATAATTTCGATGAAACGATAGAGAGAGCCGTAGAGAGCTGTTATGCGCCGTTCTTCTCCACGATGAAGAGCTTCGGGGGCTTCAGATTCAGTCTCCACTGCAGCGGATGGCTGCTACAGAAGATAGCGTCCGGGTACCCCTCGCTTTTCGAAGATATGAGAGAGATAAGCGCACGGGGCGATATAGAGTGGATAGGAGCGGGCTACTACGAACCCATACTGAGCTCCATCCCCTCCAAAGACAGAGTCGGCCAGATAGAGATGCTAAACACTCTTCTGGAAAAGCTCTTCGGCAAGAGGGCTTGCGGGCTGTGGCTGACTGAAAGGGTGTGGGAGTCCTCTCTCGTATCGGACCTCGTGAAAGCCGGTATGAAATTCAGCATGATCGACGACTACCACTTCCTCGCATCGGGCTTCGAGCAAGAGAGACTCGACGGCTACTACTTCACGGAGGATTCCGGAGAGAAGATAGCCCTCTTCCCCATATCTCGGAAACTTCGCTATGCGATACCCTTCGAAAGTCCCAAAAGCTCCATAGAGGCCATCAAGGAGGCCGGAAACTCCGCGAATGGAGCCGCCATAATCTTCGATGATGCAGAAAAGTTCGGGATGTGGCCCCGCACCCACGACTGGGTCTATGGCAGAGGCTGGCTCGAAAAGTGGCTCTCTTCGATAATGCAGGACGAAGAGATAGTCACTATGCACTACAGCGAATATCTCGAGAGTCACAGGGCCAGAGGTATAGCCTATCTGCCCAATGTCTCATATTTCGAAATGGGTGAATGGAGCCTCGAAGCCGACGATGCCGTAAAACTCGAAGAGTATCGCGACAAAATGGGTGAAGAGCTCTTCGAAAGCGAAGGTGTCAAGTTTCTCAAAGGTGGTATCTGGAAAAACTTCTTCGTCAAATATGAAGAGTCCAACAGACTTCACAAGAGGATGCTCGAACTCTCCGGCAGAAAGTATAGAAGTGCGGCATACAAAGATGCACTCTACCGACTGCAGACCAACGATGTCTTCTGGCACGGGGTATTCGGAGGGCTCTATCTGCCCAATCTCAGAGACAACGCCTACAGATATCTGTGCATCTGCGAAAATATCCACTACAAGGATAGAGAGGCTATAGAGCTTTACGACTGCAATATGGACGGCTACGACGAGGTCAAAGCGGTCAGTGCGGATATGATAGCACGCTTCGACAGCGCCAACGGCGGACAACTGGTGGAACTTTTACACCGTAAAAGCCTCTTCAATTTCCAGAATGTACTCAGACGCCGCAAAGAGGCCTATCACGAAAAGATTCTCCGCGCCGAAGATGCAGAAGAGGAGAAGGCACATACAGATGATTCGATAGATACGATACATACGGCCAATGCGAAGGTGAGCGATGAAATCAGAGAGGCTCTCATCTACGACTGGTATCCCAAAAACTCCTTTGTCGACCATATCAGCGACGACTCTCTCAATCTCGAGAGCGTAAGAGAGTGCAGATTCTGGGAGTATGGTGATTTCGCCAACCAACCCTTCGTCTGCAGAGTGGACGAGGGGTCGATAGAGTTCGTCAGAGAGGGTGGAATATACTTCGACAGAAGCTGGCGTACGATACTTAAAAAACGCTATGAGATTGAGGATAATACGATAGCCTTCACAATCGACCTGCATAGCGAAAGTCCCGAGAGATACATATACGCTCTGGAGTTGAATCTACACTTCGCGGATATCTCTGAAGTGGAGATAGACGGAGTGCCCTTCGCCGAAGAGAGGACTATCGAAGGTCTGGATAGTTTCACACTCCACGACCCCTACACAGCTACACGAATACGCTTCGAAAGCGGGATGAGCTTCACACTCTACGCCTGCGCTCTACGCACGGTATCGCAGAGTGAGGAGGGGTATGAGCTGACGACACAGGGAATGACCCTGATGCTGGCCTTCCCTTTCCACAAAAGTTCTCTGATAGAGGGGAAGATGGAGATAGAAGATGTCTGATATACGCTACGACCTGATTCACGACGAATATGTCATCATAGCGCCCGAAAGATTGAGGCGTCCGGACTGCTTCTTTATCGATGCCGACAGCCGGAAGCCCGGAAGAGACGATAGAGGGAAGTGCCCCTTCTGTCCGGGAAACGAAAAGATGACTGCAAAAGAGATTTTCTCCATCAGAGACTCCGGAGAGCCCGACACTCCCGGATGGAGGACGAGAGTGGTACCCAATCTCTACAAGGCGGTGCAGATAGAGAGCCCCTGGCGGAGTGAAGATGCCGGGCTCTACGAAAAGTGGGCCGGTTTCGGAGCTCACGAGGTCATAATAGACACCCCCGAACATAAAGAGAGGATGGATGGGTGGAGTTTGCAGGAGTATGGAGACTGGCTCAGGACACTGAGATACAGAGTGATGGAGCTACGCAAGGATATCAGACTCGTACATATGTCGATATTCAAAAATCACGGTCACTACGGCGCCGCCACCCAGAGCCATCCGCACACCCAGCTCATAGCTCTGCCGGTAGTGCCGAAAATCAAGAGAGAGTCTTTGAGACACGCCCTGTACTTCTATAGAGAGCATGGCAGAAGCCGCTACGCCACCGTCATAGGCAAGGAGCTTCATGAGCGGGAGAGAGTTGTATGCGAAAGCGGCAGATTCGTCGCTATCTGCCCTTTCGCTTCCGCCTTTCCCTTCGAAGTGGCCATCTACAGCCTCGAAGAGAGGAAGATATCTCTCTCGGAGTTCGACGACGGAGATATCGAAGAGCTCTCCGAAATACTCTCCGAAGTTTTCGAAGCTCTATATCTGCAGCTGGGGAATTTCGATTTCAACATACTCTTCGATATACCGCCTCTGCAGAAAAACTACGCTACGGAAGAGTTTTTCGACGACCTGCCCGATATATGGAGATTTTCTATAAGGATCGTCCCCAGAATATACCGTATGGGCGGTTTCGAGCTCGGAAGCGGAATGATGATAAATCCGGTGGCACCAGAAGAGGCAGCCAAGCTTCTTCGAAAGGACACAAAGAGTCGATAGCCCTCCCCTGCTCTATGCAAGATTCTTCCGGCGACTAAAGTCGCCGCCCCTATAAAGGTTTAAACTCATATCGCCATTTTGGAGCCGCGACTTTAGTCGCGGATTCGTGTCGGAGTCCATAGAGGCTAACTATCGCTTTGAAATGAAGAAGTTCATCTACTTGGGGCTGCGACTTTAGTCGCGGAATCGACATCGACAACCATAAAGGTTGACTATCGCCTTGGAAAGTAGAAGTCCATCTACCATCTGCACAGGACTGAAACCTTCAACCTCTTTGGGTTTCGGACTCCATCTCGCAATGGCTAAATTTAGACCCTGCTCTATGCAAGGTTCTATCGGCGACTGAAGTCGCCGCCCCTATAAAGAGACTTACCATCGTAAAGCTATGTTTTGGTAGTTCATACTCTCGTATGCATTCCCATTGAGGACGGTGGGGACGAGAAAAAAAGAGCTCCTTGTGGGGGTTTCTCTCTTTGCATCATTGGGATTCAATGGATGGGGTATATCTTTCTTAGCGAAAACCATTCGGCGCGGGGAAGGGGTTTTTTGTAGAAGTAGTCCACTATCCATCTATCCTTCTCGGCGCCGAGCAATACGCACTCGCATCTATCCTTCTCGCGCGCGCATATCTCTCCCGGATTGATATAGAGTGTGCCTCCCTTCATTCCGGAGTCGAAGATGTGGGTATGGCCGTATATCACTACATCCGTATCGGGTGTAAGATAGTAGGGGATGTGCATCAGTTTGACTGTGACATCTCTCAGTTTCAGATAGTAGGGTTCACTCTTTATCCTGTATTGCGAGGCAAACTCCCTGAGATGGCCGTCGTTGTTGCCTAAAACCGCGGCATAGGGAAGATTGCTTCCGGCAAGACTCTCTATATTCTCTTTGCTTATGAAATCCCCGGCGTGCAGGAGATACTGCGCACCCTCCTCCTTGAGTTTGGAGATAGCCTCTCTCTGCAGGTCACCCCTGCCGTGCGGGTCGGAAAGGATACCTACCTTCACCTCTCCGGACTCTCCTGTGTATTTTCATCGACCGCCATTCTGTGTTTGCATTTGAAACACTCGTAGATATCCTTTTTCCTGAAGAGTTTTCTGCCCATCATGTAGCCGCACTCGGGACACTTTTTGTCCACCGGTTCGAAGTTGGCTATGAATTTGCACTTGGGATAGTTCGAACAACCGAAAAAGCTTCCTCTGCGCCCCTCTCTCTCGAGCAGTTTTCCGCCGCACTCGGGGCAAGGTACATCGAGCTCTCTGGGCGGTTTGAGAGGTTTGGCGTTTTTACATTTCGGATAGGCGCTGCAGGCGAGGAATTTGCCTCTTCTGGAGTTTTTTACGACCATCGCGGAACCGCACTTTTCGCACACTTCGTTGCTCTCTTCGGGTTTCTCCTTTTCGCTGCCGTCTATATTTTTGCTGTATTTGCATTTTGGAAAGTTGCTACAGGCTATGAATTCTCCGTAGCGCCCCTTTCGTATGAGCAGTTCGGCACCGCACTGCGGGCACTTCTCTCCCGTAGGTTTGGAGACTTTCAGAGACTTTATACTCTTTTTCCCCTTCTCTATCTTCTGCATGAAAGGTTCGTAGAATCTCGCGAGAACCTTCTGCCACTCCTCCTTGCCCTCGGCTATAGCGTCGAGCGTCTCTTCCATCCTGGATGTGAAGTTGCTGTCAACTATCTCTGGAAAGTGCTCTTCGAGCATCTCTATCACGGTAAAAGCTATCTCTGTGGGGTGGATTTTCTTCTTCTCTATCTCGATATATTTTCTGTTTTGCAGGATGGATATCGTCGGTGCGTAGGTACTGGGGCGTCCTATTCCGAGAGATTCGAGTCTCTTGATAAGGCTGGCCTCCGTATATCTGGCGGGCGGTTCGGTGAAGTGCTGTTTCATCTCTATCTTGTCGAGAGAGGCCTCCTCCCCCTCCTTCATCACGGGTAGAAGCCTGTCTTTCTCGTTGTATCCCAGTACCTTGTAGTATCCGTCGAAGACGAGTCTTCTGCCGGAAGCTTTGAAAACACTCTTTTCGCCTTTGAAGAGGATACTTTGAGTCTCGAACTCCGCATCCTTCATCTGCGAAGCGAGAAAACGCCTGTATATCAATCTGTAGAGTTTCAACTCATCGGCGCCGAGATAGGCCTTGGCCTTTTCCGGTGTGAAATCGACTCTGGTGGGGCGTATGGCCTCATGAGCCTCCTGGGCACCCTTGGCTTTCGAGCTGTAGCGTTTGGCGGAGGAGGGGAGATACTCCTCCCCTATATTGGAGAGTATGAAGGCTCTGGCCTCTTCAACCGCCTCTTTCGCCAGATTGAGGCTATCCGTCCTCATATAGGTGATTACACCGCTGACGCCGAGGTCGGTATTGACCCCTTCATAGAGTTTCTGGGCTATCATCATCGTCTTTTTCGGAGAAAATCCCAGCTGCGTCGATGCGGTCTGTTGCAGAGTCGATGTCATGAAGGGGGGAGGAGTTTTGCTCTTCCTCCTGCTCTTTTCGATCCTGTCCACGACAAAGGACTCTGTGAGTGCCGACTCTTTTATCCTGGATGCCATCGCTTCGTTTTTGAGAGTCATCTTCTCTATCTTTTGCCCTTCGAAGCTGTAGATTTCAGACTCCACGCTGGTATTGAAGAGGGCTTCGATACTCCAGTACTCCTCCGGTTTGAAGGCCTTTATCTCCCTTTCGCGGTCGATAACGATCTTCAGAGCCGCACTCTGTACCCTTCCGGCGCTGAGCCCCTTTTGTATCTTGTTGGCCAGCAGGGGTGAGAGTTTGTAGCCCACTATTCTATCGAGCAGTCTTCTCGTCTGTTGGGCATCCACACTCTGCATATCTATCTTGCGCGGATTCTCCAGAGCGTGTCGTATAGCGTTTTTCGTTATCTCGTGAAAGACTATCCTCGGCAGAGTTTCGGGATCTTTGCCTATGGCTTTGGCTATATGGTAGCCTATCGCCTCCCCCTCTCTGTCTTCGTCGGTCGCTATATATACCGTTTCGGCCTCTTTGGCGAGCTTTTTCAGCTCCTTCACCGTAGGGTTGGCCTCTCTGGGGATGGTATATTTCGGTTTGAATATGCCATCTTCGACCGTTATTCCGAAACTGCTTTTGGGAAGGTCTCTGATATGCCCCTTGGAGGCGACCACCTTGTACTCTTTGCCCAAAAAGTTGCCTATGGTTCTCGCTTTTGCCGGTGATTCGACAATAATAAGATTTTTCATCTATATCACGCCACCTTTTCGATTCTGAAAAAATTGCACCATTGTATCACAAACGCTGAGCCTCTACTCTACCGTCACACTTTTGGCCAGGTTTCTGGGCATATCGACATCGTTGCCGAGCCTTACGGATATCTCGAGGGCCAGGAGTTGGGTCACCACCATCATTTCGAAAAATTCCAGCATCGGATGTTCGCTGTATCGTGTCTCTATGAAGTCGTCGGCTATATCGAATCTCTCCGGAGAGATGGCCAGAATCGTGGCGTCTCTGGCACTCAACTCCTCCACATTCGACCTCATCTTTTCGTAGAGCACGCTCGATGGCATGAGCGCTATGGTGAAGAGTTCGCTGTCTGCGAGGGCTATGGGGCCGTGCTTCATCTCTCCGGCAGGGTAGCCTTCGGCATGCAGATAGCTTATCTCCTTGAGCTTCAGTGCCCCTTCGAGAGCGAGGGGATAGAATAAATCCCTACCTATGTAGAAAAAACCGTGCCCGTGCAGATATCTTTTGCTGAGTCTATGTATGCGCTGATGGAGGCTCTCTGCGACCATCAGTACCTTGGGTGCCTTTCTCATCGCCTCCAACTCCTCTTCGAGCCTGCAAGCCTCTATCGCTCCTCTTCTTTTGGCCAGATAGAGTACCAGCATCCAGAGTACCATCATCTGGGTGGCGAAAGCCTTGGTGCTGGCCACTCCCTTCTCTATACCGGCCCTCGTCAGGAGTGTGGCGTCGCTGAGTCTGACTATGGAGGAGTTGTCCACATTGCAGATGCTCAGAGTCTTCAGGCCGGACTTTTTGGCCATCTTGAGGGCCTCCAGCGTATCAGCGGTCTCACCACTTTGGGATATGGTTATGAAGAGTGTTCTCTTCGAAAGCAGAGGCTCTTTGTATCTGAATTCGGAGGCAATCTCGACTCTACACTCTATCTTGGCGACTCTCTCGAAGAGATAGGATGCTGCCAGTGCCGAGTGGTAGCTGGTCCCGCAGGCACATATTTCTATATTTTCGATGCCGTCAAAAAAGCTCTCTTCCAACTCTTCGAAGAAGATACCCTCGTCGAGCACCCTGCCCAGCATGGTATCGGCAATGACCCTGCTTTGCTCGTAAATCTCCTTTTCCATAAAGAAACGATATCCCTCTTTTCGGGCCATGGCCTTGTCGGAGGGGAGATTTTTGAAGTGTGCTTCGACCCTCTCTTTCTCCCGGAAAATCGCCAGCCTCCCCCTTTCGGCCCAGCCATATTCACCATCTTCGAGATAGTATGCCTCCTTGGCCCTGCCGATGACAGCCGTATCGGAAGAGGCGAAATAGATATCCTCTCCATCCGTGGCTATGAGCAGAGGAGAGCCGTTTTTGGCGAAAAATATCTTTTCGGGCTCGGCGCGGCTGATAAGAAGTATGGCGAAGGCACCCTCCAGCTCCCCAATAGTCTCAACGAAGGCTTCGTGGGGGTCCATCCCCCTCTTTATGGCATACTCGAAGAGATGTACTATCGTCTCGGTATCGGTCTGACTCAGAAAATTCACACCCTCTTTTTCGAGTCTCTCCCTTATCTGTTGGTAGTTCTCTATTATTCCGTTGTGAACGACATAGCTGAAGGCTCCGGAGTGGGGATGGGCGTTTAGCTCCGTAGGTTTGCCGTGTGTAGCCCAGCGGGTATGCCCTATCGCCACACCGTAACCCTCGCTTTCGAAATTCTCCGCTTTGCGTTTGAGATTCTCCAGTTTGCCCACCGCCTTGAAGTGTCGCAGTTCCTCCCCCGCCATTACGGCAATACCTGCCGAATCGTAGCCTCTGTACTCCAGCTCTCCGAGCCCTTCGATCAATATCTCTTTTTTCTCTTTTTCACCCAGATATCCAACTATTCCGCACATGTACACTCCGTCAATTTTTTTGTAATTTTTTCGATATTATGGCAGAACTTGCCGTTTTTCTCTATAAGGAAGAGGTCGTTGACCCTCCCCTTTATCGTATGGACCTTCGCGGAGGCTATATCTATGCCGTAGTCGTCGAAGAGTCTTATCAGATAGGCCAGCAGACCAGACTGGTCTGCTGTGCGCAGTTTCATCATCGCATACTCCCGGGAGTGCTCACAATCCACCTCTATTTCGTCGGGATGGATTGTCGGTATCTTCGGCGGAGGACTCTTTCTATCGCCGAAGGAGTCGGCTATTATCCTTTCGAGCAGAGGTATATCGTCGGTATCGAGTCTCTCGTTGAAATCTATCTTGAAATATTTCATATTGTCGAAGAGTTTCGTTATCCCCATCGCCACCACCTGCATACGGGAGAGTTTCGAAAGCATGTAGGATAGATTGAAGTCATGCCTTCGTATGATTTCGATGCTTAGGTACTTCTCGTTTCCTATGATGAAGCTGTAATCCCCCGTGGAGTGGGCTGCCTTGCAGACAGCGACTATCCTTTTGTTGCTGTGTCTGATGAAGAAGGCGTTGGAGGGTATGGAGAGTATCTTCTTCCTGAGAGTCTGCGGCAACTCCCTGAAGAAGGGGCTTCTTTGCAGAGACTCTATGCGTTTCATCCTCTTGGCCGTTTCGTCTATCAGCCTCTCCTGCCCCATAAGCTCGAGTGAGTTTTTGTAAAGTGTACGAAGCAGTTTGGAGCTGAAGTCGTTGTAGACATCCGTACCCACCCCTCTCATATCGGCATAGGTGAGCAGATATATGAGTCCCAACATCTTCTCGTTGGAAAATCGGGAGAGGAAACGCAGTATCGTCTTTTCGCTGTATATATCTTCGTTCTGTGCGGTGGTGCTCATGAGTGTATGGTGGAGAATCAGAGTCTCTCCCATCTTCACGAGCTCCTCCTCCATTCCTATCTTTCTCGCGAATATCACGAACAAAGAGGCCCCTACCAGACGGTGGTCTCTCTTCCTCCCCTTGCCTGCATCGTGAAGCAGGAGAGCACACTTGAGCATCGCTACGCTACGCTCGTCGAGACTTTCGTAGATATCGAGAAGGAACTCATCTTCCATATTTTCGAGCATGCGCAGAGACTCCAGAGAGTGTTTGTCCACACTGTATCTGTGATAACCGTCGAACTGGGGCAGACTCACCACCTTTTTCATAGGAGGCAGGATATAAGATAGAAGTCTGGCTTCGGCCATGCTTTCGAAGACGCTGTGGGCGTAGCGTGCCTCGAATATCTTCGCCACCATCGCATATATATCCCTGTCGGGACGCTCGGGTTTTTGCGCATCTATCAGAGCGTGCAGCAGACGGGGATGGGCCTTGAAGGGGCTATGTGCCCTTCTTCTCATGGCATCGAGGAGCTCCATGAAGCTTCTGCCCTCCGTCTCGGGGAGGAAACAGTCCCTATAGAGCTCTTTGGCTATATCCCCCGCCATCGCCTCTATCCATATTCTGCTGTAGAGATTGATTGTCTTGAGCTGGTCGATTACCTTTCTGGCGAAACGCATATGCGCTTTGGGGCTGGAGTCGTACTTGAGCAGTTTCGCCACCTCCGGCAGAAGTTCCAGTCTCAGACGGTCCGACTTCTTCCCCTCCACGATATGAAGGGCGCTCCTGACTCTGAATAGAAACTCCAGTGCCATTGCGAACTCTCGGTAGTCTTTCTCGTTTACCACATTAGAATCTATATCCTTGATACGGGGAGCGTTGTAGAGTATCTTGCCTATCCAGAATACGGTATTGGCATCTCTGAATCCTCCCGTCCCCTCTTTTATGTTCGGTTCCATGGTGAGAGGATAGCTCTCCTGCATGGAGCGCCTCTCTTCGAGTTTGGCTCTTATGAACTCCTCCCGTTCCCTTTTCCTGATGGCGCTCAGAGAGTTTTCTATCTCGGTCCAGAGAAATCTCGACCCCTCGATGAACCTCGATTCGAGCATGGCGCTCTTTATCGTTATGTCGCTTTGCGCCGCATCCTCGAGTTCACAGACCTCGTGCACTCTATGTCCGAGTTTCAGGCCGCTATCCCAGAGCAGATAGAGTATCTTCTCTATCAGTGCCTTGGAGCAGAAGCCGGGAAGCTCCCTGTAGACAAACATTATATCTATATCGGAGTGTACGCACAGCTGCTCTCTACCGTAACTGCCAAGAGCCACGAGAGTGATTGGAATATTGTTTTTGAGTGGAAGATAGTTGCCGAAGCTCCCTCTCGTAGCCACCGAATATATGAGCTGTATCACCGCATCGATTCTGCGGGTATGTCTGAGCAGAAAATCCTTGCCGCCGCTGTTTTCGAAGATGGATGGGAGGGAGGAGAAGTACTCCCCAAGCTCACTTTTTACGACTCTGGCTATTTCGAAATCGGGCGCGTTTTCATATATGAGGCTTTCAACCCTCTGCTGTAGTTTCGTCATCTCCTCTCCTTCGGCGAAAAGGCCCGCTTTTTACAGCTGGGCAATCGTGGCACCCATATTTCCGGGTACTCTGTAGAAGTTCTTCACTCTCGGATGTCTCTTGAGCTGTTCGCTCACCGCCCTGGCCAGTGCTCCCGTACCGGTGCCGTGTATTATCTCCACCTCCGAGAGTCCGTGCAGCAGGGAGTTGGATATGAAGTCGTCGAGAGCCTCCATGGCTTCGTCGACCCTCATACCGAGCAGTTTTATATGCAGGGGGGCTCTGTCGCTCTTCTCCACTCTTATGGAGTCGATCCTGCTTTGGCTTTTGAGCTTTGCGACGGCGTCGGGGAGAGCTTTCAATTCCGAAAGCGGCACCCTCATCTTCATACCGTCGAGGGAGATGAAAGCCTCCTTCTCCTTCAGAGAGAGAATTTCGGCGGTGTGGGAGCGGTATTTCACTCTCTCTCCCTTTTTGAATTCGACGGGGCGGCTCTTCTCTTTCGATTTTTTGTTTCGGACACGGCTTTTGTGTCTGTGCGCTTCGTTCAGAAGCCGTCTCGCTTCGGCGTTTTCCACCTTTTTCAGAGCCGCCAGCGCTCTTTTGGTGGCCGCATTGTAACGATTTTCGAGTGTTTCGAGGATTTTGCGCTGCTCCTCTCTCATCTTCTCTTCGGTCTCTTCGAGGGCTCTGTATCTGCGCTGAAGCTCTTTGCTCTCCTCTTCGAGAGAGGCTATCTTCATCCTCATCTCTCTCTCGAGACGGGTCGAGCTCTCTATGAGTTCGTTGAGTCTCTCTCTATCCTCTCCATACAGAGCTCTGGCCTTTTGCACCACCGGTACCGGAATACCGTATCTTTCGGCAGTTTCGAAGGCGTAGCTCTTGCCGATACTCCCCTGCAGGTAGGTATATGTCGGCAATCTTCTCTCCTCATCGAAGAGGGCCGCCACCAGCTCCACATCCTCGTCTCCCGCCATCAGCGAAGCCAGTCTCTTGTGGTGGGTTGTGACCACGAAGGTGATACCTCTCTTTTTGAGCTCGTCTATCAGCACCCTGAAGAGAGAGGCGGCTTCGTCGGCATCGGTCCCCAGCTCTATTTCGTCCACCCCCACCAGGGCATCTTTTATCCTGAAGAGTCTCGAAAACTCCAGCATACGGCCTGCGAAGGTGGAGATATCGTTTTTGACCGACTGCGGGTCGTCGATGATAGCCTCTATCTTGGCGAATCTGCCTATGGAGGTTTTGGAGGGGTTGCACCTGAAAGGAAGCAGGTGTCTGCTCATATATACCGCGGATAGTATCGATTTGAGGAGCATGGTCTTTCCCCCCGCATTCACTCCCGTTATCAGCATCACTCTCTTCTTCAGAGAGATGGAGACGGGTACCCCCCTCTCCAGGGCGGGATGGACGAACTCTTCGAGTATCACATCTTTCCCCCCGCCGGGGAGTATGAATTCGTAGTCGAAGGCTCTTGCGAAACGGACTCTCGCCTGGTAGTGGTCGAATCGTTCGAAGGAGTTGTCGAGAAAACGGAGGAAGCGTACCCAGCGGTGCATGGTGCGGGAGAATTCCATACAGTATCTCAGGATGATATCTTCTCTCCTGTGTAAAAGTTCCGCCTCCGTCTCTTTCATCCGTCGCAGTCTCTCCGGCAGCACATAGAAGAAACCGGCACTGCTCCTGCCCACCACACTACCCTTGATGACCGACGAGAAGCCCCCTCTCAGCAGCAGAGTCTCTTCTCCATTGTGCAGATGCACCTGCGTATCGACCAGATAGTCCTGCACTCTGCGCTCGGAGCTTATCGAGCGAAGCGTCTCTCTCATCCCGTCACGGTTTCTCTCCAGCGCCGTCTCTATCTCTGCGAGTTCGGGCTCTTTCGCACTGTCGAGTCTCCCCTCAGGCGTGAAAAAAGAGGCTATCTCGGCTATCTCCGGCGCTATCTCTATCTCCCTTATCCAACTTCCCGCAGGTTCGGGCAGTTCACAGGCGCGCAGTCTGTTGAAATAGAATACCATCTGCACGAAGTTGAAGATTTCATGCAGTCTCAAAACACCCTGTTTGGAGAGTTTCGCGAGAGCCTCTTCATTCTCCCGCAGCTGCGGAGGTTCTGGAAATTCCGTTTTGGAGAGTGCGTTTATGAAGCGGATATGTACGGAACCATCCCCCTGCATCGCCACATGGCCGGGACGCGCCATGAAGGAGCGGAAGCGTTCGAGATACTCCTGCAGATCGAGTTTGGCCGTAATTCTGTCCTTTTGTATAGCTGCTTTCACTCATCCTCCTGCACTTTTAAAACCACTATTGTCAAGGTGTTCGAAATATTTTGAAAGTGTAGCATATCGTCATTTCTCTTTCTGGGGTCAAAAATCATCTCCTCTCCCAGATTCGACTTCAAGATGCGTACTCTCATATCGAATCAAGATATATATGGCAAGTTTCGATGCAAAATAAGGCTAAAAAGAGAGATATTGAGCTAAAATTCTTTTATTATTTAATATTAGAAAAGAAGAGTACCATGCTTGAAGAGTTTTATCTGAAGAAAATGGTAGAAGAGATAGATAGAATCTTTCCTCTCGAGCCCTATGTAAAAAGAGCCTTTATGCAAGTCGATAGGGAGAAATTCGTACCGAAGGGCTTTCAGCATCTCTCCTATAGCCTCGATGCTCTACCGATGATGGAGAAGCAGTGGATATCCTCTCCTCTGACCGTTGCCAAAATGACACAGCATCTCGAGCTCGAAGGTGTCGATAGCGTATTGGAGATAGGGTGTGGAAGCGGCTACCAAGCCGCCATTCTCTCCAAAATAGTGCGCAGGGTCTTTACGATAGAGAGGATAGAGCCGCTGCTTAGAGAGGCGCGGGAGCGTTTCAGAGATATGGAGATGGACAATATCTTTACAAGATACGACGATGGGCAGAGGGGCTGGAAGGAGTATGCACCCTATGAAAGGATACTCTTTTCGGCCACCGTTGACAGAATCCCCGATATCCTCTTCGAACAGTTGGCGGAGGGGGGAATACTGCTCGCCCCCATAAACGAAGAGGGATTACAAATCATTACAAGATTCTACAAGCGTAATGCGAAAGTGACATACGAAGCGATAGAGTCTTGCTATTTCGTTCCCGTTTTAAACGGTACTCAGCACTAAACTCTCGATGTAGCCAATGCAAATTCGATAAAAATTGAATTTGCATTGAAATATCATTATACTTTTTAACTAAAAAAAGGTATATTATCATTTATCAAATAAAAAAGAGAACAAGAAGGATGAGGTAGATGAAAGACAAAGGTTTGCTGGTTCTTGCTATTGTCGGAGTCGCTTTTGCATATTTCGTTTTCAACTTCGTTGGAGATGTAGAAAACGAAGATATTCACAAAATCGAATCGCTCAATCCCTCCAATGCGGAGGAGAGAAAAAAGAAAGAGATACTCGAATATTACAGACAGGATGTTACCGGTACACCAATTCTGGATCTTTCGGGTGTCTCGATAGAGAATGCCAAAAGGATATGGAAGGAGTCCCCTACCAAAAAGCGTATAATGCAACTCTTCCCCAACTTTCATCTGATGAGAGATATGATCAAGCTAAAGCTGGCGCCCTCCGAATTTAGAGATCTTCTTCTCGAGAAGCTTTCCCAAATAGAGTCGGACTATCTTTCGGGCACCATAAGCTCCTACAAAGCGAAGGAAGAGATAGGTAACCTGAAATAGTTCGGGCCGACTCAATCGGCCAGGGCTATCAGGACACCCTCCAAGATCTTGTCTATATCTCCGTCGAGAATGGCCTCCACATTGCTGAAGGCCTGACCGCTTCTGCTATCCTTCACCTGCTGGTAGGGTTGAAGTACATAGGAGCGAATCTGGTGCCCCCAGCCTATCTCCGATTTCTCCATACCGTCAATCTCCGCCTGTTTTTTCGCCATTTCGTATTCGTACAGTCTGGATTTGAGCATCTTCATGGCGGCCGCTTTGTTTTTGTGCTGTGAGCGGTCGTTCTGGCACTGTACCACTATGTTCGTGGGGATATGGGTTATACGGATTGCCGATTCGGTCTTGTTTACATGCTGTCCTCCCGCCCCCGAGGCTCTGTAGGTATCTATGCGTATATCTTTGTCCTCAATCTCTATCTCTATATCGTCGTCTATCTCGGGAGAGACCATCACCGAAGTGAAAGATGTGTGCCTCTTGGCGTTGGAGTCGAAAGGGCTGATTCTTACGAGGCGATGTATGCCGTTTTCGACCTTCAGGTATCCGTAGGCATTCTCCCCCTTTATGATGAAACTGACATCCTTGATACCGGCTTCGTCTCCCGGCTGATAGTCGAGCAGTTCCACCTTGAAGCCGTGTCTCTCCGCCCATCTGAGATACATTCTATAGAGCATACTCGCCCAATCCTGGCTTTCCGTACCGCCCGCACCCGGATGTATCGTGACTATGGCGTTGGCCATGTCGTGCTCGCCGCTGAGCATTATCGCGATTTCGAGTTGCTGTATATGCTCTTTGAGGCTATCGGCATCTTCGTAGAGCATTTCGAGTGTCTCGTCGTCTCCCTCCTCTTTGGCGAGGCTGAAGTATTCGACGGCATCGGAGAGCGAATCCGCCGCATCTTTGTATTTGGCGTAGGTTCTCTCCAGCCTGGTCTTCTCCTGAGCTATCTTGGCCGCTCTCTCGTTGTCGCTCCAGAATTCCGGATTTTGCTGCATACTCTCTATCTCTGCGAGTCTCTTCTCTATCTCTGCGGGTTTGACGATATTGGTGATATTTTCCATTTTCGTCTGTAGATTCTTCAAAAGTTCACCATACTCATATGCATCCATCCAAGATATCCTTCTTCACTGCTAATATTGGATATGATTTTATCGAAAATAGGAGTCGGAAAGGTTAAGCGATGAGAATAGTCAGAGATACGAACGAGATGAAGCGGATAGCCAAAAGCGGGATAAGGGAGTGCGGTTTCGTCGCGACAATGGGTGCTCTGCACGAAGGGCACATCTCGTTGATACAGAGGGCTGCGGAAGAGAACGACAATGTCGTGGTCTCCGTTTTTGTCAATCCCACTCAGTTTCTGGAGGGAGAGGATCTCGACAGATATCCCCGCAGGGAGAAGGAAGATATAGAGATCTGTGCATGTGCGGGTGTCGATATACTCTATATGCCGCAGATGCGAAATATCTATTTCGAAGACGAGATGAAGATATTGGCGCCCAAGAGAGGGGGATATATACTGGAGGGTGCAGGGCGACCGGGGCATTTCGATGGAGTTTTGCAAATCGTGATGAAACTGCTCAATATCGTCTCTCCGGATAGAGCCTATTTCGGGAAAAAAGATGCCCAGCAGCTGATTTTGATAGAGAAGATGGTGAGAGATTACTTTATGGATATCGAGATTGTCGGATGCGAGACTGTGCGAGACTGCGACGGCCTGGCACTCAGCAGCAGAAATGTATATCTCGACGAAGAGCAGAGGAGGAGAGCCCTCTCTATCTCCAGAGCGCTGAGAAGTGCCTCCGAGCTTGTGGATAAAGGAGAGAGAGATGCCAAAAGACTCATATCCGCCATGAGAGAGATTTTGCAAAAGGGAGTCGATGAGGTGGAGTATGTAGCCGTTACGGACAGAGGACTGAATATGCTCGAAGAGATAAAAGAGGGGGAGAGCCTGATACTCGTCGCCGCAAAAGTGGGCGAAACGAGACTTATAGACAATATCTGGCTCTAAATCCCGACTCTCTATACTACATATCTGGGTATGTGCTCTTTGAGGGAAGTAAGTATCTCGTAGGTGATGGTAGAGAAGTGTTTGGCGGCATAGGCGGCATCGTTCATGATGCAGACACTCTCTCTGTCGCAGGGGAGAGATATGAAGTCCATCGAGACTCTTCCGAGTATCTTCAGCCCCTCGGCTGTGGTGTAGGGATTGCTCGAATCCCCTCTGCGCCAGCCGTCACCGTAACCGATATCGTAGGTGGATATCTTCGTATCCTCTGCAAGGGTGAAGTCGCCTCCGTATCCGATACGCTCACCTCTTTTTAAGACTTTGGAGGAGAATCTTCGGGCATAGAGAGAGAGTACGGGCTTGAGTCCGTATCTGTCGAAACAGTCTGGAAGCTCTTCGTAGCCGTATGCCGCTATCCCCACACGGGCTATATCTTCGTCGAAGCTTTTGCATCTAAGCAGTGCCGCACTGTTGTGGGAGTGGAATCTCACGGAATGAAACCCCTCGGATAGAATATACTCTCTAAGGCGGGCGAAGCGCTTTTTCTGCCAGTAGTATTCGCTCGTACAGATATCGGCACTTCTGTAGTGGGTCATGACCCCCTTGAGATGGAGTCCTCTCTTTCGGATTATCGCCAGTGCCCTATCGAGCTCCTCCTCGGCTATTCCGTTTCTATGCATTCCGGTATCGATTTTGAGCTCTATGGCCGCTTTGGTATCGGCCTCTTCGAGTGCGGAGAGCTCGGAGACGGCGAAAGAGAGCCTCTCGTGCGCCACAGGTCTCTCTCCGAGTACGAGAGTGTTGTCGAAAAGCCTCTCTACCTCGAAAGCCTCTTTCAGGTTTTTCACGACAGCTTCCCGCACACCCCAGCGGGCGGCCAGTTCGGCCATGATTGCGAGTCCGTGACCGTATGCATTGTCTTTGAGCACCAGAGCTATCTTCTCTTTTGAGCCCGCTTTCAGAGCCAATTGGTTAAGATTGTGAAAAAAAGCATCTTTATCTATCTCTATGTAAGCCATGGAGGGATGATAGCGTATATGCGATAAAAGGGAGGCTACGGTGCTCTGGATGACTATAGGCAAGGTCATAGGGATGGCGATAACGCTCTTGTTGATCTATCTGATGACAAAAGAGATATACAAAGCCATAAAGGAGAGCAACGAGGGGCGTTGCAGCGACAGATGCGATCTCGATTGAGGACTGAAGTATGCGTAGATTGAGAGCCGAATGGGAGAGACAGAAAGCGGTGATGCTCGCCTTCCCCCACGAGGGGACCGACTGGGCGAAGAGGGGGGAGCTGCACAAAGCCTATGCTCCCTTCGTAAGGATGGCGCAGGCCATTGCCTATTCGCAAGCCGTATATATATTGTGCAGGCGAAAGGAGGAGATAGAGGAGCTCTTCTGCAGCAGACGCAATATCACCTTCATAGAGCTCGAGTACAACGATACATGGATAAGGGATTATGGTGTTTTGAGTCTGGAGGAGGATGGCGAAGCTCTGCTGATGGATTTTCGTTTCGACGGCTGGGGAGGCAAATACGAAGCCGAGGCCGACAACAGGGTCAATTCGATTCTGCACGGCAGAGGTTACTTCGCGACCGCGACTATGCAGAGTGTCGATTTCGTACTCGAAGGCGGCTCGATAGAGAGTGACGGCAGAGGTACGATATTGACTACATCCTCCTGTCTGTGCAATCCCAACAGAAACGGTGGCCTATCGAAGGAGGAGGTGGAAGAGAGACTTTCGCGATATATAGGGGCGAAGCGTATCCTCTGGCTCGACCACGCTTATCTCGAAGGCGACGATACCGACGGGCACATAGATATGCTGGCCCGCTTCGTGGATGAAGAGACTATCGCCTATGTCAGCTGTGAAGATAGAGACGACCCCCACTACGAAGAGCTCTCTTCGATGGAGGCTCAGTTGCGCTCCATGAGGCGGGAGGATGGCGAGGCCTATCGTCTCATCCCTCTGCCGATGTGCGAAGCCGTATATGATGAAGAGGGGAGAAGACTCCCCGCCAGCTACGCCAATTTTCTCATCTGCAACGAAGCGCTCCTCTATCCTTCCTACGGGGTTCCCAGCGACAAAGAGGCGGACGCTCTGTTTCGGCGTATCTTTCCTGCGAGGGAGATAATACCGATACCGTGTCGAAAGTTGATAGAGGAGGGTGGAAGTCTGCACTGCTCCAGCATGCAGTTGTGGTATTAGGCCGAGAAACTCTCCACTATCTCTTCGGCCACCCTCTCACATTCACTCTGCAACTGTTTCAGCTTGCCACTGTTGTCTATCACCCAGTCGGCAAGCTCCCTTTTTCTCTCTATATCCATCTGGGCGGCTATTCGTCTCCTTGCCTCCTCTTCACTCAATCCGTCTCTCTTTATGAGCCTCTGTAGCTGTATATCGGCGGGTGTATAGACGGTAACGACTCTCTCTATCGGATAGTGGGCGGTCTCGAAGAAGAGGGGGATATCTATGATATAGGGTTTGCCCAGCCTCTCCTCTTTGAGGCTTCGTGACTCTATCTCGGCCCTTATGGCGGGGTGCAGAAGAGCCTCCAGCTTCTCTCTGGCCTCTCTGTCCGAAAATATCAGTGCGCCCAGAGCCTTTCTGTCCACCGCACCGTTTTCGTCGAGATAGCTATCCGGGAAGAGTTGTGCGATTTGCGAACTCTTCTCCTGTAGGACTTCATGGGCTATCGTATCGGCATCTATCACTCTGAAGCCAAGCAGCGAGAGTATGGCGCTCGCACTGCTTTTGCCGGTGGCTATCCCCCCCGTAAGGGCTACGGCATGTCCGAAAACCATCAGCGTTTTATCACTCCGAGATAGTTGCGGTTTATGAATGTAGGAGTCTGGAAGGCGGCTATGGCTATATCGCTGTTGTAGTATCTGAAGCCATCCGTAAGGTCGGCTCTTTGCAGATTGATATCGGCTGTCGGATGGTAGAATCTGCTCGCGAGGACGAGATATTCGCTACCCAGACCACAGTCGGAATCGTAGCTTTCGTATCTGTATGGCATCACTATGCGGTATATCCGCCCCAGAAGCTCCAGACTCCTCTTCGCCTCACTCTCATCGCTCACGATATTGGGGAGTGTGGCACTCACGACCGCTTTTTCATCGAGAACTTTCGTAAGCTCTATCCAGAAATCCCTGTCGCCGTGGAAACTGTCGTCGGCCACTACCGCCATATCGAAACTCTTCACTCCCATATTCGCGAAGGAGTCCATAACGCCGTCGGCATCTATATATACAAGCTCTTCGAAATCGGAGTATTTGGCAAATTCGTTTCTGATATTGTCACATCCTCCTATCACCAGTGCCCTCGAGGGAGAAGCATGTGTACATGCAGGAATATGAACCAGCATTTCGTCCTTTATGAAATGAAAATCTGTCATTATCTTTCCTTATACTTGTTGAGAAATTTTATATAGTTGCGGCGATTTTAGCGAAAAAGATGGCGAAAAAGATAAATTGCATCCTGTGATATAATGGTTTTCGAAAATTTGGGGCAAATCATGAAGGAGAGAAGGCGATGGAGAGAGGGATTTTGCGCAAAGCTCTGTTGTCGCTGAGTGCAAGCGCCGGCAGTGGTAAGACTTTCGCATTGGTGGCGAGGTATCTCTCTTTGCTCTTTCTCGAAGTGAAAGCCTCCGAAATACTTGCCATAACTTTCACGAACAAGGCCGCGAGGGAGATGGAGGAGAGGGTATTGTCCTCTCTGCTGGATATGCAGCCTCAGATGAGAGAGGTGATAGCGGCAGAGACAGGCTTCGGCGAGCAGGATATAGAGAGACTCGCTCCGAAGGTCCTGGATAGATTTTTGAGAAGTGAACCTGCGATAATGACGATAGACAGATTCGTCAACAGGATATTGGGAAAATTCTGCTGGTATGTGGGAGTCGGGAGCGACTACGAGGTCTCTCCTGCCGACTCGGGCTCTTTTTTCGGCTCTTTTCTCGAAACTCTTTCCGACAGGGAGTATGAAAAGATTGTGGCTTTTGCCAAAGAGGAGTCCCAAAGAGGGCGAAAGATAGCGGACTTTTTCGAGATACTGTATGAAAAGGACAAGGAGCTACCGCCCTTTCGAGCTTCGGATATCCGTTGCGACGAAGATGCCATACTCTCGAAGGCGCGGGAGATTTCGGACTATATGCTCTCGTCTTCTCTTGGAGAGAGAGGGAAAAAGACGATGAGATTCGAAAACTTTTCCGAACTCATGGCCAAAAGCTGGATAGCCAGGGATAGCCTGAACTACTGGGATTACAAAAAGGTCTATACCCCCGACCTCGACAGGATACTCATAGAGCTCAAAGCTCTCATAGCCGTATGTTACAGAGCCAGAGAGAAGCACTTTCTCAAAAATATCTACGAGCTCTACGCCAGCTATAGAGAGAGCAAACTGGCCGCGATAGCGCGAAGCGGAGTGTTGCACTTCCGGGATATAGAGCACTTCGTCTACTCCCTTTTGAGAGAGAGGGAGGATATGATGGATTTCATCCGTTTCCGACTCGACTCCTCCATATCCCATATACTCTTCGACGAATTTCAGGATACCTCTGTCACACAGTTTAGAATATTCGAACCCTTTATAGAGGAGGCGGCGGCATCACCGGGCAGTAGAAGTTTTTTCTATGTGGGGGATACCAAACAGTCGATATACCGCTTCAGAGGGGGTAGAAAGGAGCTCTTCGAACATGTGGCGAAAAGGTTCGACATTCCAGTGGAGTATCTCGATAGAAACTATCGCTCCGCGGGAGAGATAGTCGGATTCGTCAACAGAATCTTCCCCTATGTCCAGCCTCCCCAGAAAGCGGTGAGAGAGGGTGGTTTCGTAGAGGTGCTGCCATGCGCCGTAGATGAGCTCCTCGAAAAGATGGGAGATACCCTCGCTACCCTCTTCGCCGCCGGAGCGAGAGAGAGCGATATCGCCATACTCGTGCACGACAACAGAGAGATACTCGAAGTGGGAGAGTATATAGAGTCGAGATTCGCGAAGAGGATAAAAACACACAAAAGAGCTCTGGTAAAGGAGCGTAGCAGTGCGAAGATTCTCATAGAGATTCTTCGCGCACTCCATGCACGAAGATACGGCAGAGACGATGCGCTTCACCGTCTGAATGTACTGGCTCTGCTTGGAAAGCCCTGGAGGGAAGAGTTCGCCCTCTCTTTCGATGCGAATCTGCCTCCGGCATCGATAGTGAAAGAGGCTATGGATATCTATGGACTCTACGACGAGGCGGCACTGAAACTTTTGGAGTTCTCCATGGGCTGCAGGGGTGTGGAGGAGTTCGTAATGGATATAGAGAGTTACGAAGAGGAGTTGCCGCCCTCTCTCGTGGAGGGTATAAATGTTTTGACGATACACAAATCAAAGGGTCTGGAGTTTCCCCACCTCATCGTTCTCGACAGGATGGGAAGAGCGCGGCACGACAGCTCCCCGGTGATATTCGATTACGAAGGTATCGAACTGCTCGCTCTGAGGATGAAGTTCGAAAAGAGAGAGGCTGTCGATCCCGAGTATGCAAGAGTACTCGAAAAAGAGAGGGCCCTTGCGGCGGAAGACGAGATGAATAGAAACTATGTGGCCTTCACGAGGGCGCGAGATAGTCTGCATATACTCTTCAGAGAGAAGTCCTCCTCCTTTGCCGCTCTCTCCCTCGAGGAGGAGAAGATAGGCACGCTGCGCATAGAGAGTGTGCAGGAGTCTCGAAGAGAGGCACTGCCGGAAGTGAAGATGAGATGGAGAGATTACGGCAGACAGGAGAAGAGAACGGAGGCGGCGGAGTATAGTGCGAACGACCGGGAGGCCATCTATTTCGGTAAAGCGGTGCACTACATGCTCGAAACCGAGGATGAAGACTCCCTCCTCAATCGCTACGGCCTGCTCTGCGATACCGACAAGGCGGTGGATATGGCCCGCAAGGCTCTTGGGAACGAGGCTTTTGCCGCTCTGTGCAGAGGCAGAATCCACAGGGAGCTTCCCTATGTCGAAAAGGGGAGGCTGAGAGTGATAGACCTTCTGATAGAGAGTGAAAAGGAGGCGATAGTCGTAGATTACAAGAGTGTCACCCCCCACGACGAAAGCAGCTACAAAAGGCAGTTGAAGGCCTACAGCGAGGCGGTGAGAAGCTTCACGGAGTCTGCCGTGGTCAGAGCCTTCATCTACTATCTCGATAGCCGTACTCTCGTCGAAATATAGGGCGGCAAGAGCCGCTCTCCCCTTTCCGCCGAGAGCGGAGGGTGACGGCGATACGGATTCAGTCTCCTTTTATGGCTATGGGAATATAATCGTGGCGAAATATTGCACAAGGAGTCTGTAGATGAAGAGAATTTTCCTCCTGCTTCTGCCCCTGGCACTGCTCTACGGCGCAAAAGCCACGGATAGTTTCGCAGGATACGAAGGAACCCTCAGGATTGCCGGTGGAACGGCTCATATCCCCATAATGAAGATTGTGGCCAAAGAGATACATGAAGCCAACCCCGCTATCAAGATAGCGATAGCCGGCGGAGGGAGCGGAGTCGGTATCAAGAAGGTGGGGGAAGGGCTTGTCGATATCGGAAATGCGGGTCGCAAACCCAGCCGGGAGGAGATCGAAAGATACAAGCTCGTGCCGTACAAGTGGGCTGTGGACGGGATAGCCGTGGTGGTCAATCCCTCCAACAGCGTGAAGTCTCTCAGCTCGAAGCAGATACGAAAGATATTTTCCGCAGAGATATCCAACTGGAAGGAGCTCGGTGGGAAGGATGCCAAAATAGATATCTATACCAGAGACAGGGCGAGCGGCACGAGGAAGGTCTTTTGGAAAAAGATTCTCAAAAAGGGCGATATATCTGCCAAAGCCTCTTTCGTAAACTCCAACGGAGCCATGAAGAGGGCCGTGGCCAACGACCCGGCGGCTATAGGCTTCATGTCCGCCGGTTTCATAGACAGTAGCGTCTCCGGAGTGGCCATAGACGGAGTCCGACCCGACAGGGACAATATCCTGAGTGGGAAATATCCCTACAAGAGGGGTATATACTCCATTAGCAAAGGCGAGGCGAAGGGTTTGAAAAAGGCTTTCATAGACTATCTATACAGTGAGCATGTACAGCACGACATAGTTGCGAAGAAGGGCTTCATACCTGTTAAATGAGAGTGCTTTTGCTGCTGTCGGCCATCCTCTCCTCTTTCGTCGTAGGGGCCATACTCCTCTTTCTCTCCTACTTCAGCGCCCCTCTGCTGGAGAGAGACGCTTTGACGAACATACTCCTGGGGGAGTGGAATCCCGACGCATCGTATGGGTTGGCCCCGATGATAGCGGGAACTCTCTATATCTCCATACCGGCATCGCTACTGGCTTTCGTGATAGCTCTCTCGAGTGCGATGGGGATGGATTCGCTTGCCGCAGGAGTCTTGCGAAGATTTCTGGAGGCTTTCTTTTCGATACTGACGAGCATACCTACGGTGGTATATGCCTTTCTCGGAGTGATGCTCGTAGTCCCGATGGTGAGGAGGGTATCCGACACAAGCGGCTACTGTATCCTTTCGGCAGTCGTAGTCCTCTCTCTGCTCGTAAGCCCTACGATGATACTCTACATGCGCGAGAGCTTCCGCAATACACCAAAAGAGCTCAGAACCGCCGTCTATGCTCTGGGAGGAGAGGAGGCGGCATATCAGCGCAGGGTGCTTCTGCCCTACAACAGGGCGGGTATGGCGGTGGCCTATATGATGGGGCTGGCGAGGGCTCTGGGAGATACCATGGTGGCTCTCATGCTCGCGGGAAACAGTAGCAAAATGCCATCCTCCCCTTTCGACGGGGCGAGAAGTTTGACATCGCATATAGCTCTTCTCTTCGCCGGAGATTACGATTCGGTCGAATTTCGCTCCATCTTCGCCAGCGGAGTGATACTCTTTCTCTCCACTCTCCTGATACTGGGTATCAGTGCTCTTCTGAAAAGGGGGCTTTCGAATGGATAGGCTCTTTTTCCTCACGGCGAGAGTGCTTTTCTTTTTGACGGTAGTACTCTTTTTATCCATCCTTGCCTATCTCTTTTTCGAAGCCGTAGAGGCATATATGGCGGATAGTTCCATAGACGGACTCTACCCCGCTCTTTCCGGGAGTGTGAGTCTGGTACTGCTTTCGGTACTTTTCGCCTTTCCGCTCGGAGTGGCTACGGCTATCTATGCCGAACTCTATGCGGGAGCGCTTTTTGCCAGAGTAGTGGATATCTCCTTCTCCATACTTGCCGCCACGCCATCCATAGTGATAGGACTTTTCGGTTTCTCCACTCTTCTGCTTTTGCATAGATATTTCCCAGAGTTGAGAGGCTCGCTCCTATGTGCCTCCGTCACCCTCTCCGTTTTGATACTGCCCTATATAGTGAAATCTGTACAGAGGGGGTTGAGAGAAACACCTGGAGAGTATATCTCCATGGCATATGCGCTTGGAGCCTCCAAAGAAGATATCCTCGTGAGGGTCATGCTTCCGCATGCCGTCGGTCATATAAAGAGAGGGGTATTTCTCGCCATAGCCAGGTCGGCGGAGGATACGGCCGTGATAATGCTTACCGGTGCCGTGGCGAGTTACGGTTTCGTCGATGCTCTCCTCTCCCCCTTCGAGGCGCTTCCCTTCCATATCTACTATATGAGTGCCAGCTATGCCGACGAGAGTGAGCTTGGCGCCATATATATCTCCGCCACTATGCTCATAGCTCTCTCCTCTCTTTTCATATATCTATCGGGTGCTCTAAGTGAGAGAGCCAAAGGTCGAGTATGGTCCGTCTGAGAGATTTTTCCTGCGGCTACGGAGAGAGGCGGCTTGTGGAGGGACTCGACATAGAGTTCAAAAGTTCTCGAATCAGTGCGATAGTCGGCAGGTCCGGAGCGGGGAAGAGTACTATACTCAAAGCCATCAACAGACTGCACGAGATAGAAGAGAGCCCGTTTTTCAGAGAGGGGAGAATCGAAATTTTCCATATGGGCGCTATGAGAGAGGTTTCGGATATCGATGCGGTAGAGCTTAGAAGAAAGGTGGGTTATATATTCCAGTCTCCCGTCGCTCTGCCTATGAGTATAAGGAAAAATGTATCTTTCGCTCTGGATATAGTGGGTATAAGAGACGAAGAGGCTGTCAGAGAGGCGCTGGAGGCTGCATATCTCTGGGATGAGGTCAGATGGAGACTCGATGAGAGTGCAAACTCTCTCTCCGTAGGGCAGCGACAGAGACTCGCCATAGCCCGGGCACTGGTATGCAGACCGGATATACTTCTCTTCGACGAACCCACATCCGCCCTCGACACTCGGGCGGCAGCTGGGATAGAGAAGCTGATGCTGGAGTTGAAAAAGAGTATGACCATCATTCTGGTGAGCCACGATATGGCGCAGGTGGAGAGAGTCTGCGATATCGCCTTCTCTATCGATACGATGGAGTCTGTAGTGTGGAGATAGATGAAGGTAGATGCTTCGATAACCCCTGAGAGGTTTTGCAACTCTAATACTTGGATTGACGATACTTTTTTGCAAAGAAGATGGCATGATACATTTTCATGACAGAAAGCACTTCCTGCGATAAGTTGTTGATGGTAGAATATCGCTACCAAAGCCAATATAGATATATTTTCTCGATGAGAGGATGAAAAAGAGGTGAAGAGATGAAAGAGATAGTGAAAAAGAGTGAAGAGCTCTTGAAAGAGGGAAGAGTGCAAGAGGCGATAGCCCTACTGGAAGAAGCACTATCACACAATGGAGAGAATGAGGCTATATTGACGGCTCTTCATGATATCTATCTGGACCTTGGCGACGATGAAAAGGCTCTATTGTATGCGAAGAGACTCTTGAGCATGGATGAAAACAATCCCAAATATATAGAAGAGTGCGCCAAGCTTCTCAATGCCCTATATAGAGAGGATGAGGCACTGGAGTATTATGAGAGAGTTCTTCGCATGGGTGGCGAGATAAGCACCAAAACGATGAGGGCTTGGGCCGAGATTGTATCGCTGACAGACAGGGTGAACGAGGCTCTGGAGTTTGTCGATAATGCACTATATCAAAACCCTCTCAGTACGAAGTTGATGAATATCTATGCAAACCTTTTAAATGAAATCGACCGCAGCGAAGAGGCTATAGAGGTGATGGAAGAGGCTTTGGAGCTGGCGGAAGACGATGTTGACTTGCTTTACGACCTCTCGGTAATGTATCTACAAAGAGGGGATAGGGAAAAAGCCGAAGAGCTGCTAAAGAGGCTTGTACTCACCGGTGATGCGGTGAATGTTCAACATATGTCCGCTTTGGGAGGATTGCATAAATTTCGCTATGGGGATGATGTGTTCAAAAGATTGAACTCGATGCTGGCAAACCTCTGTGTGCTAAAAGACAAAGACAAGGCTTTGCTCTGTTATGTGGCGGGAAAAGCCTTTTGGGATGTAGAGGATTACAATACAGCCTTCCTATATTATGGCAGAGGAGGAGATTTCCGCTCACATGGCAAGAGTGAAGATCTTGAGCTGGGCATTGTTTTGTTGGAACATCTCAGGAAGAACTTGGATAAAGATTGCATAACTTCCGATCATGGCGGATATGAAAGCAAGAAACCTCTATTCATAGTGGGTATGCCAAGATCCGGAACGACACTTACGGAGAGGATCATTACAGGTCTGGACAATATCGTAAGCGTTGGCGAAACGAATGATGTCAGAAAAGCACTACACAATATAGAGTTGTGCGGAATCCATCTCGAGCTTGACAAATTTTCGCCTATACAAAGAGGTGTTGGCATATATGAAAGAGGTAAATATTACATCGAACTGCTCGAAAAAAGAGTCAAAGGCGCCGAGTATAGGTATATCGTCAACAAACTCCCCGAAAATTTCAGGTGGTTGGGTTTTTTGCGTGCCACCCTTCCAAATGCCAAATTTATACACACCAGAAGGAATCCCGCAGAGATATGTCTGTCGGCATATAGAATACATTTTGTAAGCGAGGGCTTGGATTGGAGCGACAATCTTACTCTTCTTGGGAAATATTACAGAATCTACCACGAGACTATGAAAATATGGAGAAGCCTTTTGCCCAAAGAGTCACTGCTGGAGATAAGATATGAAGATATGATAGACAATCCAGAGGAGGAGAGTCGCAAAATAGCGGATTTCCTCGATGTGGAGTGGAAAGCGGAGTGCCTCGAATTTCACAAGAGAAAAGATATCATCAAAACAGCAAGTATGCAACAGGCTCGTGAACCTATCTATAAAAGTTCTACAAACCGTTGGAGAAAATATGAGAAGTATCTAAAACCTCTGATAGATGAGATAGGCGATTTGATAGAGGAGTACGAAAAAGAGCTGGCAGCAAAATAGCCCCATAGCGAATCCATGTCGCATAGAGACTGCCTCGATTCTACAGAAGGGCTCGACTATCCGCACCGCACTTGGCAAAAACCCATCGGAATCTATCTTCGTGCGGGCAAAAGACCTCACAAAAAGAAGAGAGCAATATGATATTCTGCATCAAAAAAGAATCAGATCGGGCGATAATCTAAACCGGCAATCACCCCGAAAACCACTCTTTCCAAAAGTAGCGAATAGTGGTTGCAGAGCAAACTTTCTGTGAAAAGTAGAAAATTCCAATAAAATAAGAAGAGGAGTTTTCTATGAAGAAACCACGATACCCTCTCCAGAAGTCAAACTCTCCATCCTCAAATATACTATCGACTATCTCTCGTCGGAGGGATACAGAATGATAGGGATGGACCATTTCGCCAAACCGCAGGATGAACTCTTCGCTGCCATAGAGAAGGGGGAACTCCATCGCAACTTCCAGGGCTATACGACCAAAGGTGGAGCCAACCTGATAGGTGTCGGGCTCACCAGTATCGGAGAGGGAGAGAGATATTATGCCCAGAATACGAAAAATATGAGAGAGTATCAGAAAGCCATCGAAGAGGGCAGACTGCCCTTCGAACGGGGAGTCGAGCTCGACGACGACGATATCGTCAGAAAAGCGGTGATTATGGAGCTCATGGCCAATTTCAGTATAGATATACCGAGAATAGAGAGAGAGTACGGCATAGATTTCTCCGACTACTTTTTGGACGCTCTACAGGGGCTCAGGGAGTTCGAAGATGCCGATTTGCTAAGTATCTCGAAAGAGAAGATAGAGGTCAAACCCACCGGAACTCTCCTCATACGAAATATAGCCATGCCCTTCGACGCCTATATGAAGAAGTACGAGCGAAGCAAAAAGAGTTTCAGCAAAACAGTCTGACGAGCCCCAATACTCTTGCCTTTCGGAAAATATGAGATGAGAAGTACCCTTGGAAGCGGAGGCTTTATTAAACGCCGAAGGTAATCTTGCCACCCACTCCACAGATAAAATTATGTTATGATTCCAAAAAAGAGCAGAGCGATAATAGAGCACTTTGGCCTTTGCTTGGATTCATAATCTTTACAATCGATGGCAAAGCTTGCAAATAAAAACTCTAAAAGGGGTAAGAGATGACAGA
>OFBV01000001.1_pt1 | contig 141057 bp, 137 predicted proteins | sample 1520691 | NCBI WGS metagenome assembly OFBV01 (sample SAMEA3696450, study PRJEB22514) | metagenome | biome: water; feature: marine; material: hydrothermal vent | place: Pacific Ocean | collected 2014-08-16 | depth 1514 m | reverse complement strand
CTGTAGTGGTGATATTTCAGGGATTCAGGCTGCTCTATTGTGAGTGGGTGTAGCTATTTGAAAGGATGAGAATGTAAAGCACCTCAGGCAGCCTATTTTATAACATATAGATAGACATTCATCACTTTGTCATAGTTCAACGAGGCATGAAGGCGATTGTGATTGTAGAATGTATTAAGGTCTTTGGTTTTCATTTTGAGCTTTTCGCGGCAATAGTGGCGGTTCTGTGTATCATAAGCTACACTTTGTTATACTACTCGAATATGAGGCGATATCTTGAAGAAAGGTATGGATATATCTTTTCTGGGTTCTATAGCATGGCAAAAGGGTTGATATAGAAAGAATGTCATTTTGACATATTTTCGCACTTTAGCAATGCGTTGCTTGTATCTTACTACTGTAAGATATCTGGCTATAGATATGAAAGTGTTCACACAATAATATAGTTATAAAGATACTACAGATTTAATTAGTAGTAACTAAAAAAGGAGGAAGAATGAGTATATTAATGGTATTCAATCATCAACCTTATGATGGCAGTGATGTAACATGGAATGCTTTGAGATTGGCAAAAACTTTGCATGAAAAAGGTAAAGAGGTTTACATATTTTTGATGAATGATAGTGTTGATTTGGCAAGAGATACAACTGAAAAACCTGATTTTTATGAGTTTGATTTAGTTCAAATGTTAAAGGAATTGTATGAAAATGGTGTAAAGTTAAAAGTGTGTGGAACTTGTCAAGCAAGATGTGGATTAAATAAAAATCAACCATATTTTAATGATGAGATAAAAGGTACCATGAATGATTTAGCTAATTGGGTAGTTGAATGCGATAAGGTATTGACTTTTTAATGGCAAAAATAGAATCTTTTGAAAAATATTGTTTAGAGTATGAGGAATGGTTTGAAAAGAATAGTGATTTATATGAAGAGGAATTAAAAACTCTAAAATCATTAGTCAAAGATGCTAAAAATGGAGTGGAGATAGGTATAGGTACGGGAAGGTTCGCTATACCGGTAGGCATCGAAATAGGGGTGGAACCATCTTCTGAAATGGCTAAAATATCAGTTTCCAAAGGTTTGAAAGTCATAAGCGGTATTGCCGAAAATTTACCTTTTGAAGATGCCAAATTTGATTTTGCAACGATGATTACAACTGTTTGCTTTGTTGATGATATTCTAAAATCTTTTAAAGAAGTTTACAGAATCTTAAAGCAGGATGGCTTTTTTGTAGTCGGGTATGTTGATAAAAATTCCAAATTAGGAATAAAATATCAACAAAAAAGTAAAAAAAGCAAATTTTATACAAATGCAATGTTTTATTCCAGCAATGAGATTATACAATATCTGAAAAAGGCAGGATTTTGTAATTTTGATAAAAAATATGTAAAAGGAACAGATTCGTCTTTTATATTTTTAAAAGCAAGTAAATAGATTATGAGATCTACAACAACACTTCTCTCGTTTTCATCCGTTTCGGTGGAAATGCATACGAGTGTCCAAACCATCAAAACCTACCCAGCACCATCAAAACATTTGTACCATCACCTTGGTGATGGTGAGGCCGTATAGACTTCACTGCTGCTATCTCTCTTGAATTTCGGGGGTATTGCAAGTAGGAGAGGGTAGTGTCGCCACCCTCTCCTGAAGTCTATTTCTGTCTCTATAAAAAAAATCGAAAATATCGAATGCTTTTTTGTCGAAAGTGCTCGATCTGCTTTAGAGTAAAACAGTATCCCCTCGGCATTTATTCCATATTTTATCATTAACTATTATTGAAACGATTTTATAAGTTCAATCAACAATCTGACTATATCACTTCTTGTTACTACCGCATTCTGGATGAAGCAGACTATCGCTGAAAAGAGTTCAAATCGATGTATAGTATAATAGTTCTCTTTGATAAGATGTAAGAAAGGTAATTTGATGAGAGCGCTTCTCCTCCTTTTCTTTTGTATAACTGCTTTTCGTGCCGATAGCTATAAAGATGCACTTGCATATCTCAACAAAATCAGACATAGCGGCGGTTTGCCGGCATTGAGAGCGGACTATCGTCTGAAGAGGGCGGCGTATGCACATGCGAGATATCTTGCCGCTAGCGCAGAGAAGGGACATGAAGAGAGAAGAGGCTCGAAAGAGTATAGCGGGATGACTCCATCTTCGAGAATCGTGAAGGCAGGTTATTCGGCGAGAGTTGTGGTGGAAAACATCTCCTTCGGAGAGAGGAGATATGCAGATTCGATAGATACGCTGTTTTCTACAGTCTATCACCGTCTCGCCTTTCTCGATATGAGGGTGGATTCCATAGGTATAGCTAGGGCGGGAAGATACAGAAGCGTCTTCGTTTACGATATGAGTCTCTCGTCCATAGAGAGGCTTTGTGGCAAGGCCCATTCGGATGTGGAGGGTGAATATATATATGGTGTATGTGCCAACTCTTCGATAAAACTTCCGGCAGGACTCTTCAAAAAAGCACTAAGGGATATCGAGAGCAAGAGTGCGAAAATCGTCTGCTACCCCTTCGAAGGCGCCCGCAATATACCCCTGGGTTTCGTGCATGAGCGTCCCGACCCGGTCGCCAATCTCAAAAATGCCGGATATCCAATTACGATAAGTTTCAATCCCGCATACTACGGCAGAGTCTCGATGAAAAGTTTCAGACTCTACAGAGATGGAAAGAGGGTGAAGGGTGTGAAGATTCTCTCTCGCGCCAACGACCCCTATGCGAAGCTGAGAGAGAATACTTTCGTATTGATTCCTCGAAACAGACTTCACAAAAATAGCAGCTACAGAGTGGAGTTTAGAGCGAATGCCGGAGGAAAGAGTTTGCTCAAAAGCTGGAGTTTCCATACGGGAGAGAGATAGTGATTACGGAGTTTCAGGAGAAGGTCTATAGAGCCATATCGATGATACCCGAAGGGAGGGTCACTACCTATGGTGCCATCGCTTCGTATATAGGTACTGGGGGAGTCAGAGCCGTGGGCAGGGCGGTAGGAAAAAATCCCTACGCTCCCGAAGTGCCGTGCCACAGAGTGGTCTATTCCGATGCAAGAGTCGGAAACTATAGTGCACAGGGCGGTGTACGGGAGAAGATAAGGCTTCTGGAGAGCGAGAAGGTCAAAATCGAGGATGGAGTGGTCTTGGATTTCGAAAAGATCTTTTTCGATTACGGCTCTACGGATATGGTGGCGGAGTGAGATAAGGAGTGCGCAAGGCGGGTAAATGTAGCAGAGTTTCGTTTTCTTTCTTAAAGAGGAGGAAATTTATCCTGTTTGCCGACCATTTATGCTATACTTCTTGATGTAAATCAAGAAAAAGGATTGTAAATGCCAAAGATAAACAGATATGTCGATATAGACAGTGTGGAGAGAGAAGCGAAAAAGGACTATATAGACCGTCACTCTCCTTTCGTACATTGTGATGCAAGTGCGAAGATAGGCGAGCCTTTCTGTGTAAAGGTGAAGGTTGGAAACGAATATAGCCATCCGGACGATTTCGATCACTATATAGCATATGTTCAGCTATGGAATGGTGAAACACTTCTTGCGCAGGCGACATTCACTCCCGGTACACTTGGAAACGAAAAGGGACATGTGGAGGTGGATTTCCATATCGTGCCCAAAGGCAAACTTAAACTGACTGCGATGAGTTACTGTACCAAACACGGTCTCTGGGAGAGCGACCCTGTAGAGGTAAATGTGAAGTGAGTCGTATTTATTTCCCTTCGAATCTCCCGAAGGCGGGGCCGCTCGGGGCTTCTGCTCTTGGTTTCCTATGCGCTTGTATTCCCCTCTTCGCTGACATTCATATCACCGGTTGGTAGAGAGACATTCTTCTCCTTTTCGATATTCCCATTCCCAATCGTATGCTCCTTCGATACTGGAGTATCGCTCTTTTCGCTCTTTTTAGGGATAGTCGTATCCTCTCTTTTCTCTTTCGCCTTTATGGGTATATCCCTCTTTTTGACATTTACACCATACTCATATACGAGGGTTTTACCCTTTTTGGCATTGTTGAGCATCGTTGCTGTAAATAGCAGGAGGAATAGAAGAAAAACGACTCTCGTAACGGGCCCTCTCGCTATGATGCTGAGAATTTTCAATAGAAGCAGTATGGTGGAACCATAGAGCAGATAGACGGCTATCTCCCTGTGCGCATCCAGAAGGAGTCTGCTCTGGGCATCCAGAGTTTTCGAAGCGAGTGAGGCATCGGCGCTGCCGCTGAGATATGCGAAGAATACCAGAGCTCCCAATATGACGATGAAGAAAAAACTCAATACTCCGAGACTCTTTTTCTTCGCTATGATATTGACGAACTCCAGCAGAACTATCAGAATCGGCAGGGCGATCACCATATGTATCATACATGGATGCACGAGCTGTGGAATCTGAAAAGGGAGATCTATGTTTACAACGGAAAGATGGGGTAGATTCATGCAATATCCTTTCAATAGAATTTCAAAACGGTTTTACAACTACGAATATCACGATACCAATCATCAGGAGTGTAGGGACCTCGTTGTAGAAACGGTAGAATTTACCGGGTCTGTACGAGGGGTTGTCGATAAGCTTTTTCCTGTGATACTCCAGAGATAGATGGTATGCAAAAAGCAGGGACACGAAGAGAAGCTTCGCATATATCCAGATACCGCTTGCAAATATCGCGCTATTGAGCCACGACATGAGCCCTCCAGATAGAATCGTGGCCCACATGGCGGGATTGCCAATATATTTGAGGAGTTTGTACTCCTGAATCTTCACCACTTCGACAAAACCGCTGTTGTCGGCATTTTCACTGTGGTAGACATAGAGCCTAGGTTGGTAGAAGAGCATAGCCATCCAACTCGTAAAACTCATGACATGAAAAGCCAATATCCAATTGTAATATTCCATCTACCTCTCCACAACAAAATCTTTTGTACTCCAAACTACAAGCTCGTATTTGTCGTTATAGTATCCAATTTGTGCTCTCATTATCTTGATACGACTTCCGTTTTTCGGTCTCTGTTTCCGCTTTTTGAAATATACTCTTATCTGTTTTCCACCACTCTGAATATATTCGTTTCGATATATTCCTTCTATATCCGATACGACTTTGGATATATTGCTTTTCTTTAGCATCGATGGGTCGAACTTTTCGATAAAATCCTCCTTCCGCACTCTCCCTTTCGTACGGACAATCTCCATATCTGTAATTTCTGGAGTGCCTTTGTAGTTTTTCATATCGAAAATCTCGATATCGTAGCGCCCGGATATCTTCAGCCCGTAGGCGCAGCCGTAGAGCAGTATGGCCCTTTTGCCCGGACTCTTCTGAAGCACCGCCGTGCGTCCGTTTGAGTAGATGACGGATATATCTTCAAGCAAGATGGGAAAGGTGAGTGAAGATTTTTCGAAAGAGTCTATAAGCTCTTCTATGCTTTCGACCCTCTTTTCTCTCTTTTGCAAACTATCGCTCTTTTGTCTCTTCGTCTCCTCTTTTTTCGAAAAGATGGAGCCGATGCGCTCGTATAAGGAGGGCTCTTCGAGGTGGAAGAGGGCGTAGATGGGTAGATGGTCGGAATAGCCTCTGCCTCTATGTCTGCCGTTTTTATATTCCCACCTTTTTATCTCCCCATGTCTGCCGAAGAGGTAGTCTGGTCTAAATACGCCGAAGCTTCCCCGTATATACTCCCACTTTTTGCCGTCGAGCAGGGTTTTTGGTATCAAAATGGCATCGAGCGCTCTCTTTTTCCCGAAAAAGTTGTGGCTCCATCTATCTTTCGCAGGGAGCTCCATCCACAGATTGCAGAGACAGAACTCCTTTTGCGAACATCTCACGAGGTCGTCACATCGCAATGTATGCCTTCCTATCGTCGTTCTGAGGATCTGATTTATACCGCTCACCCCTCCCGTATCGTTATGTTTCGCATCCATCCGTCTATATTCGAGGACATCGCTGTTGAAGTCACCAAGGGCGATATATTCACTCTTTTTCGGTAGTGACTCGAGCCTTTTTCTCAGAGCTTTCGCATAGACCACTCTGCCACTTTCGGGGCCCTTTTGCGATTTCCAGTGGTTTATAAAGAGTGTGAGACTCTTCGAAGCCTCCAATCCGACTTCGAGAATGGCTCTTTGAAGCCCGTATCTTTTTGGATATATCTCTCTGCTGTAGGCTATTTTCAATTTCGACAGTAGTGCCACATGTACCGCTCTTCCGGGGTCTTTGGCGATGGCTCTGTATCTATAGGGGCATCCTGTTTTCGCAAGCAGTTTTTGAAGTTTTCTGAGTATGTTTTCGTTTTCTACCTCCTGAAGTGCGATAAGGTCGGCATCGAGGTCGCAGATGACATCGGCGATATGTTCGAGTTTCTTTCTCATCATCTTTTTGGTCCAGTTGTGCCTGCCTGGAATATACTCCTCGTACTCCGTAGAATCCCTTTGCATATCGAAGAGATTTTCGACATTCCAGCTCGCTATCTTGATATCTTCTGAAAAAGCGAAATTCAAAAATAGCAAAAGGAGAAACATTATCGCTGTTATTTTTCGCATACTATTGCCTCCGTTGTTCACTAAAACACTCCATCTTGGATTTTTTGATCAAAAATATCCCGCTTTCGTATATCAGGCGAAAAAGCACGAGAAACAGAATGAGAGCGTATATCTGATTCTCCAGCTTATGCACGAAATAGGCTATTGCGAAAAAGACAATCTGTATGGCAAGGAGTATGGTAACTGTCAGTGGGACACTCCGTGTAAACTTGTGGAGTATATGGTGTAGATGGCATCTATCCGGAGTCATAGCTCCAAGACCGTCGCTCTTTCTTCTTGCAATTACGAAAAAGGTGTCGAGTATGGGTATCGCTCCGATATAGAGTATGGTTGGGGCGGGCAGGTATTCGAGAGCCTTTATCGATATTACGGATATGGCGAAGCCCAGAGATAGCGACCCGCTATCACCCATGAAGAGCGAAGCGGGATACCAGTTGTATAACAAAAATGCGATGAGTGTCGCTATGAAGCCGAGTGAGATGAACATGATGAAAGGATCGTTATATTTATATCCGATCACTACATAGAGTGAAAATATGCCGATAGCTATCGTGGCACATAGCCCATCCAAGCCGTCGATGAGGTTCATGGCATTGGTGAAACCGGCCACCGCAAAATATGTAAAAGGTAGAGAGAGCCATGAGAGATAGATATCTTCGTGCATATAGGTGCCTACATAATCTATCTTTAGACCATTGAAGTATAAAATCATGCTCGATACGGCGATGGCGAGAAACTTCACTTTCGGACTTAGCCGATATCTGTCGTCCAAGATACCCACGAAGATCACTATGACTATGGATGATATGACATAGCTCATTTGTGAATATATTTTGGGATAGAGATACCCCGATACGATTAGGGCGATAGTGCCAAATACCATACCCGCTCCTCTTGGAACCGCTTTCGTATGGAAACTTCTGTCGTTGGGTATATCGACCAGTCCGAATCTATCCGAAAAGATGGCGAATAGTTTCAAGGCAATAGCGGTAATGGATATTGCGAAGAGTAGTTCGGACAAATTTTACGCTCCTGTCACTGCAAAAGTATTTCGCTATCTTCAGTCGAAAATACTCTTGAGTGTGAAATATGATGCTGCTACCTGATTGATGGTTCTCAATATCGATAGATAGTTGTTGAAATTTAGATTGTACTCTTTCCAGCCGTCGGGTGGAACATATATGATATCTCCAGGCTTTATGAGAATATTTGTCATCACCACTCTTTTGAAAGTTCCAAGATCCACTCTTCGTAGAGTGGACTTGCCATGTACATCGTGACTCATGATTATGACATTTTCTCTTTGGGCGCTATCTGTAAATCCACCGCAATTGGAAAGTATCTCGAAAAGGGTTGTCAAATCCCTGTCGATAACGATGCTTTGCGGGTTTCTCACTTCGCCCAGAACATATACTCTCTTGTTGACCACCTGAATCGTTACGGAGGGCTCTTTGACAAATTTGGCATACCGTTTTTCAAGCATTCTCGAAGCCTGCGGTTGAGTCATTCCAGATAGTTTGACCCTTCCCAGAAGAGGAAGAGAGATCTTTCCTTCCGAATCGAGCATGGAGCCTCTCATATCGTCATGCTCATCATTGTTGTTTGTGGCACTCGTAAGATTACTTGCGGCCAACTCTGGATATTTATATAGATAGATAACAACCCTATCGAACGGTTGCATGATATATTCATATTTTATATCTCCTTTGAGCTCGATGGGTGGGGATTTGGGTGTCTTAAAAAGTGTATAGGAGCGACAAGCTGAAAGTGTGATGATTAAAAAAACGGCAATTATTCCCAAATAAAGCTGTCTCATCGCCTCTCTTTATATAAATTTGCACTCCATATATCAATATTAATGGGTCGTCATAGGAGCGATACCATACTTCTATATCTATCTCTTCTTTGAAAATGACGAAATTGATTCGATTCTATCATATAATATTGAATAATATCATATATAGCTTAACAGTACTTTATTGAATGGGGGGATTATGATTGCAGTACTTTAATATTTTTAATAGGATTGGAATCTATCACCTCCTTCATATCGACTCTCCATATACCCTTTTTTATCGCCTCGAACTGTTGCATATCATGTAAATCGCTACCCAGATAGTCTATCATTCGCATTTTAGCCAGCCATTTGGCCCTTTGCAATGCGAGATTACCGTAATATCCCGTAAAAGAGTTGAGATTGACTTGAAATTCTATACCCAGCTCTTTCCATCTTTCATAGATAACTTCGGGCTCTTTTACATATAGGTAGCGTTCGGGGTGGGCGATTATGGGAGTGTAGCCTTTCATTCTCATGAGATATATCATACTTTCGAAATTGTTCGGCATCGAGATATATGCTGTCTCGAAGAGTATATGGGCATCGCCTACAGTCAAAATCTCCTTTTGCCGAAGAAGATTTTGTAATCCTTCATCCATATAATATTCCGCCGCTATCTCCAGAGCTATTTCGAGGCCTCTTCTTTCGACCTCTTCTCTCAATATGTCGAACTTTTCTAATATACTATCTTTACTGTTGCTATAACCTTCATACATCACATGCGGTGTTGTGATGAGAGTTTTATAGCCTATCGCACGGAGTGAAGAGATCATCCGCATACTCTCTTCGAGATTCGATGAACCGTCATCTATACCGGGTACTATGTGCGAGTGTATATCTATTTCAAGTTTACGACCTATATTTTCGTACTTCCTATTGCCTATCGTTCTTTTTTTGCCGAATGGGAACATAAACTATCTTAGCTCCATCTGCCGAATTTGGAGAGAAATTTTATAATTTTACTCTTTAGGTTCTCTTCGGACTCTTTATAGTGATAACCATATTTGGCCGCATAACCGTAGCCGTATCCATAGCTGTAACCATAGCCATGTTTGTTGACATCGAAATCGTTGAGTACGAATCCTACCCCATGACTATTCTTTTCAAGGTAGATCTCTTCCATTGCATTGATGAAGTTTTTCCTCGAGTAACCTGCGCGCAATATATAGGCCACTATATCACAATGTGGGATGAGTAGTTTGGAATCGGTTACCGGACCTATCGGGGGAGTGTCTATGATAATTACATCATATTCTCCTTTGAATTTTTCGATGAGAGGTGGCAGTATGTCGCTTCCGATCAATTCACTCGGATTCGGAGGAATCGGACCGGAGGTTATGACATCGAGGTTTTCATATACATTTTTACAGATTACATCCTCCACTTCGGAGTGGTTGGAAAGAATATTGCTCATTCCCCTTTCGGAGGATAGATTGAAGATTCTATGCAAAGAGGGGCGTCTCATATCCATACTCAGCAGGAGTACTCTTTTGCCCGTAAGGCTGATTATAGCGGCAAGATTCACACTCACTATGGTTTTTCCCTCTCCCTGAATAGTCGATGTAACTGCTATGACGATTCCGCTTTTTCTCGTACTCATGAACTGCATGTTGGTTCTCGTATTTCTAAAGGCTTCGGAGGCGAGTGATTTTGGATCGTCAAATACGACCAGATCGTTTTCTCGTTTACCTTTGCTAAAGTGCGGAATGGTGCCGAGCATTGGAATGTCGGTCAATGTTTTGAGTTCATCTTCTGTTTTGATTCTATCATCCATTATATCTCTGACAAACGCCAATATCGTGCCTATGAAAAATCCGATGAAGATACCGAGCAGGATATAGATTTTTCTTTTCGGTGCTATCGGATAGCTGGGCACAAGAGCCTTATCGAGGATTCTATTGAGGTTCATATTGGATGTTTTTCTTATTTCGGCTTCCGTTCTCTTCTCGAGAAGGTAGGCATAGAACGACTCATTTCCCTGAAGGTCCCTCTTCAATGTGAGATATTTGCGCTGCTCTTCCGGCAGTCTCGCCAGTTCGTTTTCGATATCGCTCCTCTGTTTTTTTAGCAACTTCTCTTTTTCGAGTGTACCTTTATATATATTCCCGACAGCCTCTTCTATTATTTTGCTCAATACTAAGATTCTTGCATTACTTTTTTTGACCAGAGGATGTGCCAATGTATAATCCCTCAAAAGCTCCTTTTTTTTCATTATCAGCTCCCTGAGTTCCTTGAGAAGCTCAAAGAGCGCTTCATCCTCGATGCCTATACCCGCAAATGTGAGTGTTTCGAGCGATTTGGCACTCTTGATTCTATCGTAGAGGGATTTCAGGAGTTCGTTTTGAAGTTGCATAGTCAATATTTTGGATTCAAGATCGGCCAATTTCTCCGAAAGGGCTTCGATCCTCTTATCGACATTGACCGTATGTGTCTCTTTGCTGAAATCTTCTATTTTTTTGGTTATCTCTTCTATCTTCTTTTTGATTTTTTCCATCTGTCTGTCTATGAGAACGATTGTCTTACTTGCTTCCCAAGTCCTTCTCTCCACGCTTTGGTTTAGATAAACCTCTGCAAGAGCGATTGAAAATTCCCGTACCCTAAGCGGAACCGTACCCCTGAAAGAGATACCCAAAATCGTACTTCTCCTCGAAACAGGTGCGACGGAGATTCTTCCACTTACCGTTTCGGCGAGGCCTTTCGGATCCAAAACGACAAATCTATACTCTTTTGCATTCATCGAATATTGCCTGTCTCTATTGACGGTCAAATCGAAGAAGAGATTGGATATTCTCTCTCCGTAGGTGAATATTTGGGAAAAATTTCTCTTTTCTCCATCTACGGTAATTTTGGTCTCGAGACGAAAACTATTCTCGCTTACGGGATATAGATGGAAAATCCTGCCATAGCCCAGTCTCAAATCGACTTTGAACGGAGAATTCTTATAAAGCTCTTTCTCCAATAGCCCCTTTTGTACATAATATCTATGGCTGAAATCGACCTTCGTAAGAGCCTTTTGGGCTACGAATCTCGATTTTATTATCTCCATTTCCGTATTGATATTGCTGACCATCTCTCCCGTGAGTGCATTGGCTCTGGGGTCCTTGTTCGCAGAAGAGAACCAACTTCGTACCTGCACCTCCACCGTTGTCGTAGCTTGATATATATTTACCTTGAAGTAGCCTATGACAAAAGCCACAAGGGCACCGATGAGAGTGAACGAGGCTATCATATATCTGAATCTGAAAAATATCGTTACGATCTTTTTCAGATCGACCTCATATTCCACCTTCTCTTTTATTTCGACCTTCATCCTCTGCCTTTATTCCGCTTCATATTACTTTTGTGGTATTCTACCACGAATCGGAGGTTTCGCTATGAAAAGAGCTCATTGGCAGGACTCGGGCCTTTTTTCGAATGCTATGCAAAGGAGTGGCGATATATATTCGGCTATACTTTCCGACTTCTGTAGCGAGCCCTCGGAGCTCTTTTCCTTTATTCGGCGCCACGCACTGACACCGTTCATTTATAGAAACCCCGAAGCTCTCACGAAGGAGATATTCGCGAAGGTGCGCCAAAGCCATGAATATCTTTTGCGTAAAAATCTCTTTATGATGAAGGAGCTCATAGAGATAGAGAGACTTTTCGGGGAAAATGGTATAGATACCATCCACTTCAAAGGCCCTACACTCTCATATTTGCTCTATGGCAATATATTCATGAGAGAGTTCGGGGACCTCGATATTCTGATAGAGGAGTCCGAGAGGGAAAGAGCCGTAGAGATACTCGAGAGTCGGGGATATGAAGAGTCTCCCTCCACTGCCTGGAGGCGCAAAAAGATACGCTACAAGGGGAGCAAAGATATATCACTGCTAAACAGGGAAAAGGGGATTGCGGTAGAGCTTCACTGGAGGCTTTTTGATCGACATTTTCCGGTACAGATGGATATGCGCAGGATATGGAGCGGCCGAAGAGAGCTGAATATGGGCACTCACACCTTCCATACTCTCGATAGGGAGAGTATGCTCCTCTATCTCTCGATTCATGGTGCCAAACATTTCTGGAGTAGAATAGGGTGGATAGCAGATATAGACGCTCTGATAAGGCAAGGGGAGCTTGACTGGGAAAAGATGGAGAGGGGCTACGGCTCTATCTGCAACTCTCCCATATTCCTCTTCGCTCCATATATCTCGCATAGACTCTTCGCCACTCCTCTGCCGCCCGCAATCGAACGGAAGATAGATACAAAGATCGAAATACTCGAAGATTTCGAAGAGTTCGTATATTCCAACTGGAGGCGGGAGAGGGGGATGGTGGCCAGAGTGCTGGCCATGATGGCTCTATTGCAGAGACCCTGGGAGAAGTCGCTATATTTCAAAAGAGTCGTTCTCGAGCCTACGGCCAACGAATACGCTCTCTTCGATTTACCCCCCTCTCTCCACTTTCTCTACTATCTCGTCAGACCTTTGCGTCTGATGAAAAAATATCTCTCAGCCTTCGTCGGTCGTTGAGGTGAAAGAGTCTCTCACCTCTTCGTAGAAAGCTCTCCTCTTCTCATCCATTATGTCGGCGGTAAATTTTCGGCTAAGGCGGAAATTCTCCATCGCGATATCGAAAAGGTCGTCTCTACGAGAGAGAGTTTTTATTTTCGAGTAGAGTCCGAATCTGCTGCGGATATCGAAGATGAACTCCTCATCCAGCACTTCCGGTATGCCTCCGACATTCGATGCGACGACGACACAGCCTTCGCCCATCGCCTCTATCAACGCTCTGGGAAGACCTTCGGCGAAGCTTGGCTGTATATATATGTCTATCCCTCCAAGCCACCGCCGTACACTCTCCCTCGAGGGGAGTACTCCGTCGAAGACGACACTATCCTCTACACCCAGTCTCCTGCACAGGGCCTCATATCTCTTTCGTTCGCCGGGTCCGCCTATTTTGTATATCGAGCGGGGGAACTCTCTTTTTACGAGGGCGAAGTTTTCCAGGGCTCTTTCGATACCCTTGTATCTCATATCGATATTGGCGATGGTGCCCAATACGATATCTCCCTTGAGAGATTCGAGCCTCTCTCTTGCGGATTTTACTTCCGTCTCATCGCCTCTTTCGAGACGCACACCGGCTATCGACGCCGTCAAGGCACCCTCCGCAGGCGGATATCTGCTCTGGAGATATCTATCGGTTACATAGCGCACGGCATCGGCCCTCTTTACCGCCCGACGGACTCTGCTCTCCATGATAGGGGCGTAGAGTGCGGCTTTGATTCCGCCGTAGTGTCTGAGCATATCGTAGGCACAGCCGGCCACTTCGGCCAGTATGCTCTTTCCCATTTTGCTTGCCAGCTCTATTCCCAGTAGCGCTATCTCCCCAGGAAGTCTGGCTATGAGGAGCTCGGCATCCCGAAGCTCCTTCTCTATCTTCCCGGCCATTCTTCTGCGCAAATTCAGATACGATTTCAGAGTCGAGAGATTCTCCATCCGTATTATCTGCACATTTTCCCCTTCCGCTTCGGGGATGTCGGGAGGTAGGCGGTCGATATCTCTATATCTGGCCATCACTTTCACCTTGCCGAAGAGTTCGGCGTAAATCGCCAGATTTTCATAGGCGAACTCATAGGAGTAGGCCTTGCCTCCATGAAAAGAGAATATGTGGTCGCTTAGAAAGAGGACTTTGCAATCTCTCTGCATAGGGCAGGATTCAGAATATATAGCCCAGCTCTTCGAGAGATTTTCTGTTTTTGCTCCAGCCTTTTCGGACGACGACATGAAGGTCCAAGTATATCTTTTTGCCGGAGAATCTCTCCATCGTCTTTCTGGCATGACTCCCCAGCCGTCTGATACTTTGCGCACCTTTGCCTACTATCATCCTCTTCTGGCTCTCCTTCTCGGTAACGATGGTGGCAAATACCCTGTCAATATCCTCTCCCTCTTCGACTCTATCGACCACGACATCGCTCTCGTAGGGTATTTCGTCGCTCAGCTTTTCGAATATCGCTTCTCTGATGAGCTCTCTGTATATATCTCTTATATTCTCTGTCGTCATGAGTTCGGGGTCGTAGTACCATGGATGGACGGGGAGATATTTCACGATTGTATCGAGAAGATGTCCGGCGCACCCCTTCTCTTTCGTAGAGCAGGGGATCAGAGCCTCGAAACGCTCCTGATATTTCCGATAGTCCGTTATCTTTTCGAGTACCTTTTCGTTGGAGACTCTGTCTGTTTTGCTCAATACGACAATATGCGGTATATCTCTCTCCTGTATTATCCGGAGGAACTTCTCATACTCCTTCAGAGAGTCCTGCACAGGTGCCAGATAGAGTATCAGCTCCGCATCTCCTATGGCCTTCATCGCCTCTTCGAGCATGAAACGGTTGAGAAGTTTCTCCTTTTCGTGTATGCCGGGAGTATCTACGAAGATTATCTGCGCCTCCTCGTGCATCACGATGATATTCATCCTCTTTCTGGTCGCCTGGGCCTTTTTGGATACCATCGCAAGCTTCTCTCCGGCGAGAAAATTGAGCAGAGTGCTCTTCCCGGCGTTGGGTCTGCCCACTACGGCCACGAAACCCGCTTTTGTCTCATTTCGTTTCATATCCATCCTTCCACTTCTCCACCAAATAGTCGAAAGGAAAACCTCTATTTTTGCCGGAGAGATTCGTATCTCCCACTCTCAATGCCCTGAGCATCACATCATCCCCTTTGCGTATAAGTATCATCTGCACTCTATAACTTCTCTCTTCGCTCTTGGCAGTTCCACTAAGTTCGATATTCACACCGCTAATATTGCACTCGTTCCAGTGGGCGGAGACATTTTCATCCATATCTATCGTATCGATAAAGAGAGCCACATCTTCGAGAGCTATCTTTTTTCTCTCACTCGGAGAGAAGTAGTTTTGCACTGCGTAGGAGTCTCTTCTTCTGAGGTCTTCGAATATCCTGTCCGCATAGGAGGATACTCTCTCGAGGCCCGTATCCATCTTTTTCTCGATTTCGTTTTTCGCAGATGAATCGGAGATATATATACCGTAAATCAGGGCAATCAGCAGCAAAATCCAGTACCCCGGTCTCTTCAGCCTCTGCATAGCTACTCCTTCGCCTCGGCCATGAGTGACCATACGGTCAATAGCACAGGTATGAAGAGAGATATGAGATAGTGGAGAATATCGAGTCTTCCGGTTTTGTTGAGGTAGAAGAATCCTCCTATCAGTAGGAGATAGGCTCCGAGTCTGAGTATCGAGAGAGCGGGAGAGGCATCTGCGAGTACTCTTATCAGGGAGCGCCGTTTTCTCTTCATCAGTGCCTTCTCCTTCTTTATTATCTCTCTTATATCCTTCTCTTCGTCGTCGTTCTCCTCTTCGTAGAGTCCGTAGGGGTCTTCGAGTCTGTCTATCGTATCCCTATCGTCGGAGATATCAACGACACCCGCTTCGAGGCGGGCCTGCACCGCTTTCGCATAATTGCGGAAAGATGCCAGCAGAACGAGGGAGGAGCTTATGTATCCTATCGCGAAACTGTAGAGCTCCTCCTCACGGGAGAAGAGATAGAGAGCCGGCAAAAGTATGCATAGAGATATGGAGAGTGTAATGAGGGCCCTTTTCATCTATCCTCTTCGTCGTAATTGTCAAATTCCATTTTTCTATATCTCGGGTCTTTCGCCAGTTCGTCCAGAGACGCCTTCTGCTTTTTGTAGGCTATCTGTATATTTCTGCCGGCCGCCGCGATACCGATAGCCACACCTATCCACAATACCCATCCCACACCGAAAAGTCTCTGCAGTCCTATTCCTATCGCTACACCGATGAGAATGGCGACCACTATCGAGATACCCAGACTCAGGTCGTTGGCACCTTCGGCTATTTTTTTGAATCTGGGTTCGTTTTCTTCTCTATCCATCATCCATCCGTCAATCGTTTATCTCTCGCATGGCCTCGTAGGCGGCCCTTATACTCTCTTCTATCATCTCGTCGTCTATCGCGGTAGATATGAAACCTGTCTCGAACGAAGAGCAGGCCAGATATATACCTCTTCTGAGCATGGCCGAATGGAATTTGGCGAATCTCTCCGTATCGTTTTCGAGAGCCTCTTCGAAATTTCTTACGCTTTTGTCGCTGAAGAAGAAACCGAACATGGAGCCTCTCACCTCCGTTACGAGCGCAATCTCCTCGGCATCGGCCGCAGCCTTGAAGCCCTCCATGAGTCTTTTCGCTCTGCCTGCGAGCGTCACATATATGGAGGGGTCGGCTTTGAGCTTTTTTACAGATGCCAGACCCGCCGCCATAGCTACGGGATTGCCGCTGAGGGTTCCTGCCTGATACACGGGCCCTTCCGGGCTTAGCATGGCCATGATATCGCTCCTGCCTCCAAAGGCCCCTACAGGCATACCGCCACCTATCACCTTGCCCAGAGTCACGATATCAGCTCTGGTATCCACTATCCCCTGCGCACCGAGCAGAGATGCCCTGAATCCGCTCATCACCTCGTCGAAGATGAGGAGGGCCCCATATTCGTCGCAAAGTCTTCTCAACGCTCCGAGAAACTCTCTATCGGCCGGCACCAGCCCCATATTGCCCGCTATGGGCTCTATGATGACGCAGGCAATCCCCTCCGTCGAATCTTCGAAACATCTGCGCACAGTTTCGATATCGTTGTATTTTGCCAGAAGTGTATGTTTACTCAGGTCGGCAGGTACCCCCGGACTGCTCGGATTTCCGAAAGTCGCCGCTCCGCTTCCGGCCTGTACGAGCAGCGAGTCGCTATGACCGTGATAACAGCCGGTGAATTTGACTATATCGTTGCGCCCTGTGTATCCTCGTGCGAGGCGGATGGCACTCATCACGGCTTCGGTGCCCGAGTTTACGAATCTTACTTTGTCGATGGAGGGGAATAGCTCCACTATCTCCTTCGCCAACTCCGTTTCCAGTTGGGTGGGAGCACCGAAGCTGAGACCTTTGGCGGCCGTACGCACCACAGCCTCTTCTATATCTCTGTCCGCGTGTCCGAATATGAGCGGCCCCCAACTCTGTACATAGTCTATATATCTATTACCGTCTATATCGTACAGGTATGCACCCTCACCCCTTTCGATGAAGGGAGGAGTACCCCCCACACTTCCGAATGCCCGTACCGGAGAGTCGACTCCGCCGGGGATATATCTGAACGCCTCTCTGAACGCCTTTTCACTCTTTTCGTAACCCATAAAGACCCTTTGGATATAATTTCCTATAATTATACACTTTTATCATATATATCGAAATTGAATCGGCATATATCCTGATGGAGCGCTTGAGAGGGTGGAGAGTAGCTATGAATTTGCGTTTTAGTTTCGTCGTTTCACTCCTGCTGCATCTTGCAATCGTCGCCGCGATAGTCTGGCTTACACAAAATCGGCCCAAGAAGAGGTCGATTTACAAAAAGAGAATGACTCTGGATCTGAAAAAGTTCGAAACTCTTCCTCCCGCCCCAGCACGAAGCAGGAGTGTGCCTCCCGCTCCCTCAAAGAGTGTTTCACCGGTGGTGACGAAAAAAGAGAAGCCGAGCGAGAGTCGAGAGACTCCCCCGAAGGAAACTCCCACCCCGAAAAAAGAGACCATTCGCAAGAAGAGCGAGAGTGTCGCAAAAGAGCAGAAGAGTGAAAAAGAGGCTCCTGCCGATTCTGCCGTGAGAGTGCCGCAGAGTCCGAAGAAGAGTCCGCCCAAAAAAGAGAGCCGACGGAGTGAAAAAGAGAAAAAGAGAGTCTCCGAAAAGAAGAAGAGTCTCCGAAAGAGTCGGAAGGAAAAGAGAACGAGCTCAAAGAGCAGGAGAAAGGTGTATCCCAAAAGCGGGAAGCCTCTTTTTGTCCAACATAGACCCAAAGGACCAGACAGAAGGCTGATAGAGAATCTCTACGGCTCGAGCTACTCGAGAATGAGTGCCCTGCAGAGGCGCTATATCGATGAAAACCTCAGAAAGATACTGATTATCTCGCAACGGACACTCAACTATCTGGGTTATCCCCGAGAGGCTGCGGCTATGAGACAGCAGGGGACGAATATCGTGGAATTTTGGCTCCATCCCAACGGTGACATAAGCGGCTTGAGGCTCAAAAAGAGACTCTCCTCCGATGCTCTCAACAGGCAGACCATAGAGGTGATAAAGACAGCCTATATGAACTATCCGCGCCCAAAAACGAAGACCAAAATCATAATCTTCGTAGAGTACAGACTCTATTGACAGCCCCCTCATCGATTGCTCCCGCTATACACAAGACCCTACCGGCAAGAGAAGTCGCCGTCATAGAAGAGTTGTCGCTGTTTTGGAACCGTGACCCTATCCGAGGGTTGGCATCGGAGTTCACAAAAGACTGACTATCGCTTCGAAAAGAAGAAATTCATCTACCCGGGGCCGCGACTTTAGTCGCGGAATCGTGTCGGAGTTCATAGAACTCGCCATCGAAATGGAAAGCGAAAGTCCATCTACCATCTATGCGGGGCTGAAGCCTCCGACTCCTTTGGGTTTCGGACTCCATCTCGCAACGGCTAAATTTGAACCCTGCTCTATGCAAGATTTTACCGGCGACTTCAGTCGCGGAATCGGCATCGGAGTTTATAGGGGGCAACTATCGCCTCGAAAATCAAAAGTCCATCCAAAAGGAGTAGAGACTTCTACCCTGCTCATCGTAATCATCCTGCTCTCAATAGGATACTTCTATTCTATTGCAGTTGCGCGATTGTGAAAACAATCCACAAAATCGATGTTTCGAACTTGAGAATATTACGGCTTTACTTCTCCTCGCGACAACATTCGGTAATGGGGATATAGAATTTGCTCATATACTCCCCCATCATTCTCCTCGCGGAAAATGCGGGGGTAATGGAGACCATAGCCTCTTTCATCATCTCGATCCATCCCATAGGCAGGCTGGAGTGTCCTCTATCGTAATAGAGCGGTACAATCTCCTTTTCGATGATATCGTAGAGTGCATCGGCATCCTTCTCGTCATTCGAAACTTTTTCTCCGAAGCTCCAGCCGTTTTTCCCATTGTAGGCCTCATCCCACCAGCCATCCGATACCGATAGATGCAGAGTACCGTTGACGGAGGCCTTCATGCCGCTGGTACCGCACGCTTCCATCGGTATAGTCGGGTTGTTGAGCCAGACATCCACACCTCTTACCAGATATTTGGCCGCCTCCTCTCCATAGTCTTCGACAAAAGCGAGTCTGCCCCTGAATCTGGAATCGCTACAGACCTTGAAAATCTCCTGTAGAATCTTCTTGCCCGGTATATCGGCCGGATGCGCTTTGCCTGCGAAGACTATCTGTACCGGTCGAGCCTTGTCGTTGACTATCTTTTCGAGTCTGTCGAGATCTCTGAGAATCAAAGACGGACGCTTGTAGGATGTCATTCTTCTCGCGAAGCCAATCGTGAGTACATCGGGATCGAGCATAACCCCCTCGGCCATACCCACCATAGGATCTATACTCTCCTCCGACCATCTCTTGCGCACTCTCTCCCGTATGAAATTGACCAATCTGACCTTGTAGTCGTAGTGTATCTTCCATATCTCTTGTGCATCCAGATCCTCCACTCTTCTCCATATATCTCCTATCTGTTGCATATCTATCCAGCCTTCACCGAGTACCTCATCCACCCTGGCTCTAAGTCCGTCTCCCATCCATGTGGGAATATGTATTCCGTTGGTGATATACTCTATGGGGATCTTCTTTTTGGGAGTATCGGGAAAGAGGCTCTTCCATATATCTGCAGCCACCTTTGCATGCTTACGACTGACGGCATTTCTATACCCGCACATCTTCATACCGAAAACGGTCATATTGAAACCGGAAGAGGGGTCGTCGGGATTCATACCGTAACCAAGAAAGAGCTCTTTGCTCATCCCCAATCTCTCCCAATATTCCGAAAACATTTCGCTCATCATATTGAAATCATATACATCCGTACCGGCCTGAAGAGGGGTATGCGTGGTGAAGACGGAGGTTTTGCGCACTCTCTGCACCGCTTCGGAGAGGCTCATTCCGTCACTCTGCATAAACTCTCTGACTCTTTCGAAGAGAGCGAAGGCAGGATGACCCTCGTTTAGATGGAGTATCGAATATTTGATACCGAGCTCTTCGAGCACCCTATATCCGCCAATCCCTAGGACTATCTGCTGTCTCAATCTCTGATGTTTGTCGGGTGTATAGAGCCGCGAGGATATCAATCTGTCCCATGGGTCGTTTTTGTCGATATCCGTATCGAGGAGATAGAGTTTGACTCTGCCTATGTTTATCTTCCAGACAGCCGCATATATAGGAGGATCGATAAATGGAACTTTTATCGTGAAATGTTCACCGTTTTTGTCGAGTACTCTTTCGATTGGTGCCGTATCTCTATCTATGGGTTCGTTGGCTCCATTCTGCCAACCGTCGGAGCCTATGATCTGCCGTACATATCCCTGGGGATACATAAAGCCCACACCGATCATCGGAAGTCCCATATCGCTGGACTCTTTGAGGATATCACCGGCGAGAAAACCCAATCCTCCCGAATATATGGGCAGAGAGTGGTGGAGTCCGAATTCGGCACAAAAGTAGGCTACAGGTAGAATATCTCTCTCTATGCGGCAACTCTCCACATCCATATATCTGCGGAAAAGAGCGTAAACATATCTATATTCGTTCATGAAGTGTTCGCTCTTCAAAAGAGCATCGAACTCCTCTGCACTCATCTGTCCGAGCATCTCTATCGGGTTGTGTCCGCTCTCTTTCCAGAGAAAGGGATTGACCTGTCTGAAAAGATTCTTTCCCGGAGGATTCCATGTCCACCATAGATTCAGTGAGATTTCGGCCAGGCCCTCCAGTTCGCGGGGAAGCATAGGCAAAGCCGGATTTGCTGATCTTGTTTTGTGCATCTCTTTTCCTTTCTTGATTTTATCGATAACGGCGATATTCTTTTTGTCTGCAAAACCACAAATCGTAAATACTCATCCTCTTGCGCGGCAATTGCGCAACAACGAGACGGCACTTTATACCGGATATACGACAAGCATAGGATTTAGTGGATGGCGGACGATATGATGATACCCATCGCTATGACTATGGAGGCCACGACTATGGCGACGGCGCTGTTACCCTCATCGACAACCTTCCTGCTGACCGAAAATCTGGTTATCTTCTCTATCGTATAGAGCGCTCCTACAAAGAGTGCAAAACCAAGTACACTATATATCACCGTAGATATCAGATACTGAAATCCCAATTCGGACATCCTAAACTCCTTCACTTCTATTTACCATAGTTGTAACCTCTATGTCTCGATGTAGCGCTACCGCTTCTTGCACTGTGCGAAACGCTCCCGTCCTCTCCGACCGTTCCGGAATCGTAGTAGGTGGAGAGTGCCGCCCATATCGTCGATATCGTATATAGAGAGATAAAGAGAATATACCATCTTTTTTCGCCCCTCATTCATCATCCTTCCACAATCTGCCCATATAGATCGAATATGCCAGCGGATAGGCCAGCATTCCGACGATACTCATTATGAAAACTATCAAAAAATACCTGAGTCTCCACACCCCCTCTCTGACTACTACATGGTTGCTGCATCTCTTCGAGGGTGAAAAATCCCTGACTCTCAAAATATATTTTCCCGGCCTCTGCACCCTGATGTAGATATCCGTCTCGTCCGAGCCTTCACTCCAACTTTCGCCATCTTCATAGCCATGATAGTAGGAGAGCTCGAAATTTTTGGAATATATCTTCACTCCATCTTCATCGTACAGCTCGAGCGCATAGCTTTTCCACTCGTTATCCAGTCCGGCATATATATGCACATCCAGCAACCTGGGAGCCGCCTGTCGTATCTGCAGAGTACTCTTCAACTCCCTTCCTCTGATATATCCGTTTTCGACGACACTACCCTTGCCTTCATGTCGAATATATGCCAATGCCGCAAGGCTTATGAAGAAGAAGATGAGCGAACTTTTGAAAAGTGAGGCGAAAAATGGCGAGGAGAAGGGCTTTAGCGGATTGTCTCCCTCGACATCTACGGCGGAGACTCCGAAACTCTCGTACACCTCCGCAGGCTCGAGATACTCCATGAGATAGTACTCTATCTCATCTTCGCTCCTCTCGTAGGCGATACCGAAGGGGGGATTGAGAGCCTCCACCACATATATCGAATCCCCCTTGCGGGCGATATATGTCAAAGAGCCCATCACACTCTGCACATACGCTCTGTACTTCTCGTAAACTCTATATTTTTCGCCTTTGAAGCGGAAACTCTTCCCCTCCTCCATCCTGTTCATGTCCACAGAGGGCATCTGCCGCAATCTTCTCGAAAAGCTCAGCGCTCCATCCTCGTATGTCATCCATGCATAACCGTATATCGGAGAGTAGAGAGAGTAGTCCACCCATACGCTCCGACTCCCGGGAGAGAGTCCGTAAACCACAAAGCCCGTGATGATGAACTCTATACCTTTTATCTTCCCTCTCATACCCACTTCAAAAGGTGAGCCTCCGGGATTTTTCAGAACTTCGAATTTCGATAGAACTTTGTAGTTTTCGTGAAGGTCGATGAGAGAACCGCAATATTCGCAGGTTATGGAGTGGATATTGCGTCCGCCAACTATCTTCAGAGGAGCTCCACAGTTGGGACAGCGTATAGTATAGTGTTTCATCCCAGGACCACCATCTCGTAAGGATCGAGCCACTTCCCGCTAAAGAGAGAGGCTTTGTTGTCGTAGAACTCCGCACTCATCACCCTGCCGTCTATCGTACTCAGGTGCGCATATACGAATCTCTCTCCCAACTCTATGAGCTCGGGGAGCTCTCCTTCGAAACTCTCGCATACACCCTCCCCCACTTCCGTAACGATCCACTCGCCGAACTTTCTGCCCAGAGTGAAGGCCCGGGGTGAATCTTCCGGCAGGAAATAGTCTATCTTTCTCTCCATCATGTAGTCACCGTCATCCACACTCAGCCAGACCCCATCTCCTCTGCCGTCAACAAGCCACCACTCATCCCAGAAGAAGGGGCCGGTCGTATATCTTATATGCCCTACGGGAAGATAGCTCTTTTTCTCTATCTCTATCGAAGTATGGAGTTTCAGAAGCGACGGTTCGTCACTCGGCACCGAAGACTCTCCGGCCACTCTTACGGCATCGTCTTCCAGAAAGATATCCGAACCGCAGGATGGACAGCGCACAAGTTTGCTATATCTGAAATATAGTGGCAAAATATAGCCACACGACGGACATTTGATACTTTTCTCAGCCTCTTCTTTCCATTTCATGCTCTCATTATTTCATAAAAAGAGTTTCATTTCAATAAATAATGATAAATATGACTATTTTTGCAATCACCAAGATGAGAGACAGATAATCGAAAGATGAAAAAGCTCGAGTCGCTGTATATACACTCTCTTCACTCTTCCTCTCTCTCCCCTCTCTTTCTGGCGGATAGGAGCAGAGGTACACCTTCGAAATCGAAAAACTCTCTTAGTGTATTGGAGAGATATCGTATGTAGCTGAAGTGCAGTAGAGAGGGTTTGTTGCACACCAGCGCTATCCTCGGAGGTTTCACTCCATACTGTACGGCATACTTTATCCTCACCACCTGCCCGTTTCTGCTCGGTATGTGATGTCTTCGTATAGCCGTCTCCAGCGCCTCGTTGAGTCTGCTGGTGGGAATCCTGGTCTTGTACCTCTCGTATATCCTGACGAGCTCGTCCATTATTCTGTGTACTCTCTGACCCGTCTTGGCCGATATCGTGAGTATCGGTGCGTAGTGGAGAAATTTCAACTCGTCTCTTATCTCCTCTATAGCCTCTCTGTACTCCTTCTCTCCCCTTATATCCCACTTGTTGAGCACAATCAAAGAGGCTAGGGCATATCTATCCACAAGCCCGGCTATTCGTTCGTCGAGCTCGGTGACTCCGACTGTCGCATCGATAAGCAAAATGGCTATGTCGGCCTTCTCGAGCATCTTCTGCGTCCGGTCCAGAGCGTACTTCTCTATTCCGACTATTTTGCTTCGTCTTCTTATACCCGCGGTATCTACGAAAGTTATTTCGTAACCGTCGTGCACTACAGTCTCGTCTATCGGATCTATCGTGGTACCGGCCACCTCGCTCACGACCGCCCTCTCCTCTTTCAAAAGAGCGTTGAGCAGAGAGCTTTTGCCCGTATTGGGCCTTCCGAGTATGGCGACCCTGAAGGATCTATCCTCACTCTCCTCATTTTGAGATTCCGAGATACTCAGAAGCTCTTCGAGACTCAAATCGTCATCCTCCAGCAGGGTGGCACTCTGCTGGGATGGCGGAATATATCTCTCCAGCCATCTGTAAACTCCGTTCAGATGCCTGTTGTGACTTACCGATATTGCGAAGATATCGTCGGCTCCGAACTCCGCGAACTCCCAGAAACGCTCCTGCTCCTCTCTGTCGTTGTCTATCTTGTTCACCAGCAGCGCCACCGGTTTGCCAAGCTTCTGAAGAGAGTAGAAGAGTCTCCTGTCTTCCTCCTGCGGCAGCTTCTTGCCATCTACCATATAGAGTATGATATCTGCCTCTTTCGCGGCGCGCATGGACATCTGCGCCACCTTGTCGAAGAGTTCGTTCCCCTCGTCTATACCGCCCGTATCGAGAAGCTCGAACTCTCGCTCCTGCGAAATGGTCACGAAGTTTCTTCTTATATCCCTAGTGGTACCGCTCTGGTCGGATGTTATAGCTTCGCGCCTTTTGAGCAGTCTGTTGAAGAGTGAACTCTTGCCTACATTGGGTCTACCCAATATCGCCACTTTTTTCATTTTATATGATAATCCTCTGTAGTCTTTGGAGCTCCACCCTTATTCTATCGGGAGGGAGTTCTCTTTTCAATCATAGCATACCCGCACATAGAGGGCTCTTCTTAGAGCATCTTCCTGAACTCTTCGAAGATATATGAGCTCTCATGGGGGCCGGGACTGGCTTCGGGATGGTGTTGTACCGACATTACGGGTCTATCCTTGTATCTAAGCCCCTCTATGGTGCCGTCGAAGAGGTTCGTGTGTGTTATCTCGGCTATCTCGGTGATATGCTCTGGGACATTGTAGTTGTGATTCTGGGCGGTAATCTCCACTCTCCCTGTAAGAGCGTTTTTGACAGGGTGGTTGCCCCCGTGATGGCCGAATTTGAGCTTGTATGTGTCGTAACCGTGTGCAATCGAGAGCATCTGGTGTCCAAGGCAGATACCGAAGATGGGGATTCGTGCCTCCAAAAGCTTCACCGTGCGCTCCTTCTCCTCTTTGAGTACGAGAGGGTCGCCGGGCCCGTTGGATAGGAAGACACCGGAAATCTCCCCCTCTTCATACCTTCGGATTACATCTTCGGCCGGTGTGTCGTTGGGTATTACCTCCACCTCCATTCCGGCGTGGGTGAGCTCGTTTAGGATATTTCTCTTGATACCGAAATCGTAAGCCACTATCTTTTTGTCGGTCTCGACCTTTTCATACTCGAAACTGCGCGCATCGTATCTGCCGTGGCGATGTATATAGGCTTCGCTGGTACTCACCTCTTCTATATAGTTGATCTCCTCTATTCTCGGAGAATCGGCCAGTATCTGCCTGAGCTCCTCTTTGTCCGATATCTCGCTCGAGGCTATCATCTGCATGGCCCCTTCGCTTCTTATCATACGGGTGAGATAGCGTGTATCTATATCGCATATCCCCATCACGCCGAAGCGTTTGAGCAGAGCGTCGAGAGGCTCTTGGCTTCTGAAGTTGGAGGGACGGCTCTGATAGCTTCGTACTATGATTCCTTTGCAGAACGCTCCTCTGCTCTCCATATCCTGGGAGTTGCATCCCACATTGCCTATCTCCGGCATGGTGAAGGTGACGAACTGCCCGGCATAGCTCGGATCGCTGACGATCTCCTGATATCCCGTCATGGATGTGTTGAAGACTATCTCTCCCACACTCGTACCCTCCGCACCGAAACTTTTCGCCTCCATATAGAGACCATTTTCGAAGTAGAGCCAAACTTTTCTCATACCTTTTACCTCCGACTGTCTTAGCTGTTGGCCATATGGCATATCTTCAGTACATACCCCTGCGCTTGAGCTCCTCTTCGTAGAGTCTCTCGTAGAGTAGCTCGTACTCCTGCGAGCCTGGTATCACCTCTTTTTGCATCTTCCTGATTTTGCCATAGACGATATTGTCTATCTCCTCGTATGCCTGCGCGAAACTCTTGAAAGCCTTGAAGATGACATTTCTGACCTGATTCTCGTTGACATCGAAATCTAAGAGATAGTTTTCATAGAGTTCGTCGAGTATCGTATGTGAAAGGTCGTTGTACCTGTCGTCGTAGTTCATTATTACACCATACTCCGGTGCGAGTCTCTTTTTGATCATGAAAAAGAGCTGTCTCTCGTCGGCATGCTGAAACTCTATATCGTCATAGTTTTCATCTATAATCTCTTTTACCCTAGCGTCGAGCTCCCTCTCCGCATGCAGGTTGGCATCGATCAACTCTTTCACCTTGGAAGCCACCGCATCTTTGCCCCTTGGCAGTTTCACGAAAGGAGCGTTGGCGAGATCGATGGCGACCTTTCCCGCCACATATCCCGTCTGTTGAGGTTTGAGTCGCATATCTATCCTTTTCTCTTTTTTGCCGAGAGTCGCTGAGTGAAAATTATACTATAGATTCTCAGCGTACTATGGTGTCTTCCCTCTCCGGAGATGTGGATACGATACCTATTTTACATCCTATCATCTCTTCGAGTGCAGCAATGTAGTCTCTGGCCTCTTCGGGGAGTTCGTCGAACTCCCTCGCGCCTTCCGATTTTTTCCATCCCCTGAAGACGGTGTATATCGGTTCCACACTCTCCAAGTCGTAGGGTACATAGTCTATCTCTTCGCCTTGGAAACGGTATGCCGTGCAGACCTTTATCTCATCCAGACCGTCGAGGACATCGAGTTTCATCAGAGCCACTCTGTCCACACCGTTTATCTGCACGGCGTGCTTCATCGCTACCGCATCGAACCAGCCGCAGCGTCTGGGTCTGCCGGTGGTCGTACCGTACTCATGGCCCCTCTTCCTGAGCCTTTCACCATCTTCACCGAAATCTTCGCTGGGAAAAGGGCCGTTACCGACTCTGGTACAGTATGCCTTGGCTATGCCTGTGACTTCACCTATATCTTTGTGGTTCAGGCCCAGACCGCTACAGGCGCCGGCACTGACTGTCGTGGAGCTCGTGACATAGGGATATGTACCGTGGTCGATATCGAGCATCGTACCCTGCGCCCCTTCCAGCAGTACTCTTTTGTCTTCACAGAGAGCCTTCCGGATAAGCAGAGTGGTATTGGTAATATAGGGTTCCAGACTGGCTTTGTAAGCGTCGAGCTCTTTTTGTAGAGCCTCTTTTCGGGGAATCTCCAGCCCCATCACTTCGAAGATGGGAGCGTTCATCTCGAAGTGCTCCATTATTCTGTCGCAAAGCTTCTTCGTATCGTGCAGCTCGCCTACACGATGGCCCACTCTCGCTACCTTGTCACCATAGGCAGGTCCTATTCCCTTGCCCGTGGTGCCTATGGCCTTGTCGCCTTTGAGCTTCTCTCTGGCCCTGTCTATGAGTGCGTGATAGGGTAGAAGCAGATGTGCTCTATCGGAGACAAAGAGTCTTCCTTCGAGATTGTCGAACTGCTTCATCTCCTCTATGAAATCCGCCGGAGAGAGAACCACACCGTTGCCGACGATATTCACGGCATCGGGATTGAGTACCCCCGACGGTATCAGATGCAGAGCGTATTTTCTCTGCCCCACCACTATGGTATGACCGGCGTTGTGACCTCCGGCGAATCTGCAGACATAGTCGTGTGTCTGTGCCATATGGTCCACGATTTTGCCTTTTCCTTCGTCTCCCCACTGAAGACCGACGATCAAACGGGCTCTATTGGACATCTTTTCCCTTTTGCATTTTTTTTGCCGTACAGGCATCGGTATATAGTGCGAAACCCACTCCGTTTTGTCCGTTTAGACAATAGGCTCCGCCCATGAGATAGAGTCTCTCCCCTTCGAAGACTCTGAATACGAGAGAGTCGTAGTATCTGAGTCTCGCGTAGAAGAGGGGGGATACGACCAGCTCATAGTCGCATATACCCTGCACACCGTTGGCGGCATCGTATATGGCGCGCAGCTGGCGGGCTATGTCGTCGGGATATATCGAGAGATTCTCCAGGTCTTCGAGAGAGTGGATTTTGAGCAGAGGCTCGATCCACTCGTACCCGGAGCGCAGAATCTCTTCCATCTTCATATCCCGGAGTTTGTCGAGGGAGATACCGTACTTCTCGTCCAGCAGACGGGGTATCGCTATATTGGCCAACTGCACCACTCCCTCTATCCCTATCGAATCGAGCAGTTCGAGCGAGGTACCCACCATCCTGGGAAAATCACCATCGAGACACTCCGCACCTATCTGATACTGTTCGGTGGTCGGAAAGGTATATACCGGCTGGATATAGAACCACTTTTTCGACTCCGTACTTCTGCCGAGTCTTCTCGTGGCTATACGGACCACATCCGCCGTGGAGTCGGCCCTGAGACTCACCTGGTGATTCTCTTCGTCGTTTATCCTTATGAGGTCTCTGATATCGTCGAAGACCTCATGCTGATGAAAAGAGAATAGGGGAGTGGCTATCTCTTCGAATCCTTTGCACGAAAGCATATCTGCCGCCTCCGTCTCTATCTGCCGTTTTATTCTGGCACTCTCTCCGAAGTAGAGGTGGGTACCTCCGGGTATCTCATGCTCGAAAATCATCTTTGCATCTCTTCGAAATAGACTCTGTTGAAGACTCTGCCGGCTATACCCTCGTACTCCCGTCTGCCCATATCCGAAAGCGCCGACTCTATGGCATCCATAACCCAGGCCGCCTCATAGGGCTCTATGATTCCCATCTGGTTTATTCTGAAGAGTTTGCCTTTTAGGTGGTCCTGTCCGCCGGCGATATTGACGCCGTATCTCTTTTTGAGAATATCGCGAATCGTATCGGCCTCTTCGTCGTAAACCGCACTCATACACAGGGCGGGAGTCTGCGGATAGCATTCGAAGCCGATGGCCTCCAGAGCGGCCGTGTTGGCCCTAGCTCTGGCGGCTGTCTCTTTGTATATCCTCTCCATACCGCCCCTCTTCTCTATGAGGGTGAAGATGGCGTTGAGACCTATGATGAGGGTCGTGGCGGCGGTATATGCGGTGGTGTTTTTGCGCTGTTTGGAGATTTCGCCGGCGAGATTGAAGTAGTAGCCTCTCCCTGTGCCTATCTTCTCCACGGCCGCTTCACTCAGACCTATCATCGCCAATCCCGGAGGAAGCATGAGAGCCTTTTGGCTTCCGGCGATGAGAGCATCGATATTTTCGGTATCGAGCGCTTCGACGCCGACTGCTGTGATGCCGTCGGCAATCACACTGATTTGCGGTCGTATCTTTTTTAGTTCGGCGGCAATCTCCTCCACCGGATGGCGCAGACCCCCGGCACTTTCGGCTATCTGTATGCAGACGGCATCTATATCTTCATCCTCTCTCACCGCGTCGAGTATCTCTTCGATACTCGCCGGGGTATTCCAGGCATATTTGAGTTCACGAAGCTCCAAACCGCAGGAGAGTACTATTTTGCCGAATCTCTCTCCAAATTTACCGGCGTTTACCGTAAGGGCCTTTTTGTGGCAGAGGTTGAGTACGCAAGCCTCCATGGCTCCAGTGCCGGAGCTTGCGAGCATTACGGCTTCGGGCATCTTCAGAAGTTTCAGCAGGCCCTTTCTGGCCTCGGCGAATATCTCTTCGAACTCGGGAGTTCTGTGGTGAAGAGTAGGGGTGGACATAGCCATGCGAACAGCTTCGGGTACAGGCGTCGGTCCCGGTGTGAAAAGCAGCATAATTCGTTCCTTTCCGCTTTTTATGATTTTTTGCGATACGCAATATTCGCAAAAGTTCTCTCTATTTATTATGGAAAAATCACATATTCTTTCGGATTGTAAATCGGGGGATTATATCGAAAAAAGTTTCAGGTTTCGTTTGGAGCTGATGACGGGATTCGAACCCGTGACCTCCTGATTACGAATCAGGTGCTCCGACCGACTGAGCTACATCAGCATTTCCAGACAGGAATTTTACCCCAATCAAACTGAAGAAAGTCAAAGCAATAGTAACGATACTATAAACATATTGTATTGTAGCTCGTGGATTGTTCGGATTATTTAGGGAGTACTATTTGATAAAGCCCCCATCTTCCAATATCTCTTTGGCCCTCTTCATATCGGAGAATATCTCTTTTTTGAGAGCATGGAGTGAGTCGAATTTTCTGTTTTCTCTGATATGTGAGATGAAATCGATAAATATCGGGGATCTGCAAGGGGACTCTTTTTCCATATCCAGCAGATGTGTCTCCACGGCGAAGGAGCCGTCGGTCGTTTTGCGCTTGCCTATGAAGGTTACGCTCGGATAGGATATTCCCTCCAGAGTGCTGAGGGTCGCATAGACACCTTCGGCAGGAAGCAGATAGTCCTCTACCTCGATATTTATGGTCGGTACGAGAAACTCCCTTCCCAGCCCCTGTCCTCTTATATGTTTTCCGTCGATACGGTAGTTTCTGCCCAGCAGCATCGAAGCCCCCGCTATATCTCCTCTCGAGAGCATATCGGCTATGGTTCTCGAATGTACCGGGATACCCCCTACGGTTATTTCACTCACCACCACGACCTCGCCTTCGAAAAGAGCCTTTATCGTTTCGGGTGTACCCTCCGCACCTCTGCCGAATCTGAAGTCGTAGCCTATGACGATTTTGGAAAGGGAGGGGTAGTTTCTCTTCAGTTTTTGCACGAATTGGTAGGGTGTGAGCTCTTTTATCGTATCGAATATGTAGAATGCGCAGGGCTTGTCGCAGTACCAGCTTCGCTTGTATCCCGGAGTGAGTCTCCCTCTGCCTCTCTCTATCACCACGACCTCGTCCGCCATGGAGATAAGCTCTCTGTGTGCGGTATGGATGCCGTCGAAAGAGCCTATCGCGACCGATTTCACACTGTTTTCAATCATCTTCGGCAGACTCCTCGCTCCTGCTTTTGCAAAAATGGTATATATATTCCACATTGCCATCTTTACCGGTTATGGCGGATTGGACACAGCGTAGCAGCCGCCATCCCCGTATCTGTGCATCCTCTTCGAAAACTCTTTTCGCCGATTCGATGGCATCGAGGTCCTTCACGACCCCTCTGGAGTCCCGTTTCGCTGCAGGTCCGACTTCGAACTGGGGTTTGAAGAGCAGAATCATATCACACTCTTTGGCGGACAGCCTTTCGATGGAGGGGATTATATATCTCAGGGATATAAAGGAGATATCCGAGACTATCAGCTCATACAGGACTCCTCTGTCGAAATTCCTGATATCGGTCTCTTCGAAAGAGTTGACTCTCTTCTCTCTTCTGAGGCTGGGGTGGAGCTGCTCCCTGCCCACATCGACAGCATCGACGAATTTCACTCCTCTTTCGAGTAGAATCTGCGTAAAGCCTCCCGTGCTGCTTCCGATATCCAGAGCCCTTCTGCCTTCGACTTCGAGCGGATGGCTCTCGAGATAGGCTTCGAGCTTTCTTGCGGCTCTGGATATGTAGTATTTCGTCTCTTCGAGCTCCACCACGGCGCCTTCGCATATATCCGTAGCTGCCTTCTTCACTCTCTTCCCATCGACTCTGACCAGCCCGCTCTTTATAGCCTCCTGAGCACGGTTTCGGCTCTCGAAGAGTTTCGTCTTTACCAGATAGATATCGAGTCTCATATGAAGATTGCGGATAGTGATATCGACCGTCTATCGAAAGAGGCTCGGAGTCTCCGCCGTCTCCTCTTCGTATCTCATTATATCCCTCTCTCTCTCGAGCTTCTCCTCGCAGAGTCTGCGGGCACACTCTTCGCATAGATAGCGATAGTGCTCCATATCGTAGTATGTCTTTTCACCCTCTTTGAGAGTGCGATAACACTCCGTGCATACACTTGTGACATCCTGCAGAATCTTGCGTGTCGTTGGTTGTTCGATAAAGCACTGGTTGATCATCTCTCGAGCTCCTCTATCATCTTTTTGGCCTCTTCGAGTTGCGGATCGAGTCTCAGAGCCTCTCTGTATAGCTCCAGAGCTCTCCTCTTCTCTCCTAGGTCGTAGAGTGTGTTCGCATAGTTGTAGTAGTGAGCCGCATATTCCGGATCGAGAGAGATGGACTTTTCATGCTCCTGTAGAGCCCTTTCGTCCTCTCCGAGTCTATGCAGGGCGTTGGCCAGAGAGGCGTGCGCCAGATCGTCGTTCGGGTCGATCGAAAGTATCTCTTCGTATATCTCTTTCGCATCGTTGAAGTCGTTCATGTTCATATATACCACAGCCAGTCTGCGCATTATATCGGTATCTTTCTCTCTGTGCATAAGCGCACTCTGCAGAGCCTTTTTCGCTTCGAGATTGTCCCCCTTGCCTATAGCCTCATCAGCCATCTGCAGTAGCTGGCTCACCCTCTCGGGAGCCTCCTGTCCTTTCGAAAAGGTTTTGTCGGGTCTGTTTATGCCCCCGATTCTCTCCTCCTGTACGGAAGCTTCGTAATCCACCCCTCTTTTGGGATAGTTTCCCGAAAAGAGCTGACGGAAAAAGAGGTAGAATATTATGCCGGCCGTCACGAGCAGTACGAACTGAAACAGAGTCAATGCAACCCCCTCCATGATTGATTGCGGGTATGGTATGATAAGCATCCTTAATATCCAATATCGCCGCAGAGCGGAAATCTCTCTTCGGAGTGGGCGAAGCGGCTGTGGGCGGGAAGAGAAGGAGGAGTGAAAATAGATGAAAAAATATCCCGATAGGATATAATTACGGCTCAAATATAGAGCCCCGAAAGGATAAGCATGACACTCAAAGAGAGAATAAAAAACGATATCAAAGAGGCCATGAGGGCCAAGGATACGGCCCGTCGCGATACGCTCAGAAATATAAACGCCGCCATCAAACAGATAGAGGTGGATGAGCGCAGAGAGCTGGAGGATGCCGATGTGGAGAGGATACTGCTCAAATATGCCAAGCAGAGAGAGGATGCCATAGAGCAGTTCAGAGCGGCAGGCAGAGATGACCTCGTGGCCAAGGACGAGGCCGAGCTGGCTCTTGTCAAATCCTATCTTCCCGAACCTATGAGCCCCGAAGAGCTCGAAGAGGAGCTCAGGGCTATCGTCGAGGAGTGCGGTGCGCAGAGTATGAAGGATATGGGCAGAGTTATGGCGTTGGCCAGAGAGAGGATAGGGAGTCGCGCCGACGGTGGAGCCATAAGCTCGGTCGTCAAGAAGATTCTCGCTTCCTAAGAGTACGGAGTAGGGTGATATGGCCAAAAAGAGGAGCCTCTTCGAATGTCAGGCCTGTGGCTTCCAGACACCGCGCTGGATGGGGAAGTGTCCTTCGTGCGGAGAGTGGGAGACTCTGATAGAGCTCAGCCGGGAGCAGATAGAGTATCTGAAAAAGAGCTCCTCGTCCAAAAATCCCACAGCCGCTAGGGCGCGTTCCGTAACCGAGGTGCAGGAGGACAACTACAGTCGCTTCTCTTCCGGCAGCAAAGAGCTCGATCTCGTTCTGGGCGGAGGTATAGTCCCCGGTTCGCTCATACTCATAGGAGGCTCTCCCGGTATAGGCAAATCGACCCTTCTTCTCAAGATAGCCGGTAATCTCGCTTCGACGGGAAGAGATATTCTCTATGTTTCGGGGGAGGAGTCCGCAGGGCAGATAAAACTGCGGGCCAACAGACTCGGAGCCAACGAGGAGAGACTCTATCTGCTCAATGAGATCAGTATGGAGAGTATCCTTTCGGATATATCTCTTAGAAAATACGATCTGCTCGTGATAGACTCCATCCAGACACTATACAGCGAAGAGACCCCTTCCGCTCCGGGTTCGGTGACTCAGGTGCGTACCGTTACTTTCGAGCTCATGAGACTCGCCAAGAGCAAGGAGATAGCCATTTTCATAATAGGGCACATCACCAAGGAGGGTACGATAGCGGGCCCGAGAGTACTGGAGCATATGGTGGATACGGTACTCTATTTCGAAGGAGACGGCAACAGTGAGCTGAGGCTGCTGCGGGGCTTCAAGAACCGCTTCGGTTCGACCAACGAAGTGGGTATCTTCGAGATGGGCCCCGGGGGGCTCGAAGATGCCAAAAGTATGGCCGGGAGATTTTTCGACAAGGAGAAGCTACAGGCAGGCTCCGCACTGAGCGTGATTATGGAGGGGAGCCGCCCCATAGTGATAGAGATTCAAGCTCTTGTCGCCGAATCCTACGGCCATCCCAAACGCAGTTCGACAGGATACGACAACAACCGTCTATCTATGTTGCTGGCGTTGCTCGAGAAGAAACTCGACCTTCCCCTCGGTACATACGATGTATTCGTGAATGTAAGCGGCGGTATCAGGATTGTGGAGACTGCCGCCGATTTGGCCGTAATAGCCGCCATACTCAGCTCATACAGGGATAGAGAGTTGAGTTCGCGCACGGTATTCCTCGGAGAGGTCAGTCTCACCGGAGAGATAAGGGATATACCCTCTTTGCAACAGAGACTCAAAGAGTTGGAGACGCAGGGCTTCGAAAAAGCGGTAGTACCTTCGAAACCTCAATACGAGAGTGGCATCAAGAGCTATGTAGCCCGGGAGGTTTCGAGGATAGTGGAGTGGATATTCGTCTAATACTCGCCCTCATCCTTCTCTCTTCGTAACTCCTCTTTCGATAGGCGAAAAGAGTTTGTCATTTAATCTGCTATAATCGACGAAAGGAGGAATCGATGTATGGAAGAACGGTGGTGATTTTGCTTTTGTTGCTGACTTTGAATCTGCCTTTATTGGCTACAGTACCCACGAAAGAGAGTGTGGCGAAGCTCTATATCGCCACCTTCAAAAGAGCACCAGATTCCGCCGGACTCGAATATTGGGTGCAGAGCTCTGGACTCAGCCTCGAGGGTATAGCCAAAAGCTTCTTCGACCAGAGAGAGACCAAAGCTCTCTATCCAGAGGGTTACTCCAACGAAGAGTTCATAAAGGCTGTTTATAACAACCTCTTCGACAGAGCACCTGAGAGTGCAGGAGCCGCATACTGGAAAAAGGAGCTCGACAGCTCCAAAATAGAGAGATCCACATTCATACTCGCGGCTATAAACGGAGCTCTCGGAGAGGATGCCACACTGCTTGAAAACAGAACCGAAGCAGGACTCTACTTCGCACAAAAGGGACTCGACGATATGGAGCTGGCAAAGAGTATCATGGCTATAGTGAGTGCCGACAGTTCGAGTGTGGCGGATGCCATGGAGAGAATAGATAAATATCTCGATGAAAACGAAGACGAGTATGGAGATAGAAAAGAGGATACAGGAGGCCATAGAGATGTGCCTCCTCCCAATCCCCCCAAAGAGCTTGGATGGTATATGAGAACCATAGTCGAAGCCCGAAACTCCGAGGGCAGACTCTTCGTCCACAAGAGTGCGGGAGTCTTCGGAGAGTATAGCGACAGTAGCGACGGCAGAGATAGACACGATATAGCCGCAATGGGTACGGCTTGGCTAAGAGTGGTATTCGTACATCCGGACTGGGAGGTGAAATACTACTACTCCGACTACAGACACTACAACGGCAATCTCCCATCTCATGAGAGTTGGGCCTTCGAGGTGAAAAACGACAGAGAAATAGACCTCTCGCAGGCCTCTTTGAAAATCGTACTCGAAGGGCCGATAGCCATATTTGAAGGCAAAAATGGCTCCTTTGTAGAGAAGAGGGCTCGAATCGGAGTCAAAGATGCCCTCTCTCTCGTGGATATAGACGAGCATAAAATCTACAGCTTTTCCGGTATGGAGAGTATAACGCTCTCTATGGATGGGAAGCATACGAGAAGTTTCAGGTGGGTCATAGGCTCGGTGACGCAAGAGGATATGCAGCCCATAGGCGAAGAGGAGAGAGCCTTTGTGGGAAGAAGGTCGATAGAGAGGGGCTTCGGGGCTCCGCCTGCGGAGTGAACGGAAGAGGCGGATGCGAACTATCGGCTACTACGAGAAGATGGGGATGCTCTTTTCGGACTTCGCCGGGACTTTCCCATACATGAAGATTGAAGAGTCGATAGATAGATTCTCCTGTTTCGGAGGTCTCGAAAACGAGATAAGCTTCGACTTTTTCGAGAGTCTCGAGGATAGTATAGTCAGGATATATATGCAAGGCTATACAGAGAGCTCCCGTTTCATCGAGCCGGGCTATATGCTGGAAAAGCCCTACAGAGAGCTCGCCATGGCCATAGCCGGAAGTGATGCCAAGATATTGAATGTCTTCAAAAGAGCCGGTTTGGGAGAGAGTATGGGTGGCTCGCTGATAGCTCAGCTCGAACGGGAAGGGGTACTCTATGTGGAGGAGTCGAGAGAGGCTCCGATAGATAGAGAAGAGAAACCCCTTCTGCCAAAAGAGTTCAGAAGATACAGGATTCAACCCAAGATAAGATTCACCAAACCATTCTATCGCTTCTGGTTCTCCTATGTCGAGCCTTTTGCCAAAGAGCTCAAAAAGGGCAGATACGACAGAGCTCTTTCGAACTACCGTATCCACAAAGAGAGAGTGCACTCTCTTGTCTTCGAACAGCTCTCGAGCGCACTTCTACGCAAAGTAATGGCTCGGAGAAACGATCCGCTTCTGAGCGAAGGGAGCTTCTGGGAACGCAGAAACGAATTCGATATTTTCGGAATCAGCAGGAGCGGGAGAGTGATACTCGCAGAGTGTAAATATAGGGGCAGAAGAGTGTGTGCCGGTGAGCTGGTCAAGCTGAGAGAAAAGGCCGCCTCCATCGGCATCGAGCCGGATATATACGCTCTCTTCTCCTATGGCGGATTTTCAGGTGAGCTGAAGGATATGGAGAGCGAAGAGAAGCTCTATCTCTTCGATCCAAGGGATTTCGAAACTCTTCTGAAGTAGGACGAAACGACGGCGACCCGGTGCCGTCGGGGAGATTATCAATAGAGACCGAATTTTCCGTCGGCTCTTTTATACATCACTCTCATGCGTCCCTCGTTGTCGTTGAAGACTATGAAGTGGCGTTTGGGATCCTCTTTGAGCAGGGTTTTGGCTTCGTCGAAATCGAGAGGCTTGTGGAGTTCGAGATCCATAGGTACGATATCGTCGTCGGTCTCATCTATATAGTCGAGCTGCTCTTGCCCCTCTTCTATCTCACTCTCTATCTCTTTGAGGCTTATATTGTTGTGGTCTTTTATCTTGTCGGAGAATCTTCTTAGACTCTTTTTGAGTCTATCTATAGCTACATCTATAGCGGCATATACATCCTTGTCTCTCTGGGTGATTACGACGGTATTCTTGTCTTTCAGATTGACTACAAATTCGACGCTGAAACCCTTTTTACCATTTTTGGTATCTCCGGAAATGATACAGTGGACAGATATAATCTCCAGATTGTATTTCTCCAGGCTCTCTATGGCACTGTCGATATAGTTTTTTATCGGTTCGGTAAGCTCGAAGTGTCTTCCCGCGATATGTCTATTCATTCATCATCCTTTTTATGGTTCTTAATTGAAGATTAATTATAACGCAACTTTAGTCAAAGCTCGATAAATTATCTTTGCTCCTCTCGCCGGCGGGTATCTTTTCGAGATAGAGAGATTGTGAAGGGAAGGCGAACGAACTGCCGTTGGCCTCTACAATCTCCATTATCTTCAGATGTATATCCTCTCTGATTTGCAGATAGCTCTTCCAGTCCGAAGTGTTGGTGAAGGTGTAGAAGAATATACCCAGATAGCTATCTTCGAAACGGTCGAACTTTACGAGCGTCGTCTGGTCTTTGGCTATGCCGGGGTGCTCCCGAAGCATCCTCTCCAAATCTTCGACTATGGCTTTTACGCTCGTAGCGGGAGTATCGTATGTAAGGCCTATGACCATCTTTATACGGCGTACCCCTCTGCGGGAGAAGTTTTCGATATTGCTGTTGGCCACTATCGAATTGGGTACGGTGACTAGGGATTTTTCGAAAGTCCTTATCTTGGTGGTACGCATTCCGATATCCTCTACGGTACCCTCCACGCCGTTTACCTTTATCCACTCTCCCACACTTATCGACTGGTCGAGCATCAGGGCTATCGAGCCGAAGATATTGGCGGCAGTATCCCTTGCGGCCAGAGCGAATGCCAGACCTCCGAGTCCGAGCGAGGCCAGAAAGGCCGTTACATTCACTCCGAAATTGTAGAGCAGGGTGATGAACGCCAATGAGATTATGAGGAGTCTGAGTATTCTGACAATGAAAGCGCTCAACTCATATGAGAAGTGGCTGTTTTTTCTGCTCAGGTCGTAGAGGGCCTTGCCTATGGCTGGAGTAGTGGCATAGAAGAACCAGTATAGGTCGATTATTAGCAGTGAACTGAGCAGGAGGTGGGTGAAGCCGTTGTCGATGAATGTCAGGAGGAAAAAGAGATCGAGCCCTATGATGATGAAGAGGAAACGGATGGGCTTCCTCATCTCCCTTATGATTATCTCGTCTATATCCGTAGAACTCTTCTGTGCGAAGTAGAGTAGTATATTGGTGGTGAGGACGGTGAGATACCTGCGCAGAAGGAGGAAGAGCATAAAGACCGCTATGGCGGCTATCAGGTTGCCCAGCGGTATATCGAAGAGAGTGTAGGTGAAGAGCTCTCCGTATCTACTGCTGTATATCTCGTTGATATAACTCTGTATATTGTCGTATATGCTTCTATCGACAGTATTTAGCAGCTCCTGACTCGTCTGTGTCACCTTGACTATCGCATCGGTGCTTAGGTTGTTGTCGGATATGACGGTTTTAGCCACAACTTCTCCTCTTCTCTTGGGTATAATCGGATCTTGAGAAAAGATTATATCCAAGGTATAAAATGAAAAAAGTGTTGTTTTCGGTTTTCGTACTTCTATTGCCAATCGCTTTGGGTTGGGCAGCGGTCTTGAAATATAAGGTTTTCTCTCCTCTTGCGGGAGAGTTGGGGAGTATTGAGCTGGAAACTACGCAAAAGGATGGCAGATATCGGATAAAGGCCGAAGCATCGACGAAGGGTCTGGCGGCTATGCTCACCGGAAACAGGAGAGAGAAATATCTATCCGAAGGCAGAGTGGAAGGGGGAAAGTTCGTTTCCGAGCATTTCAGGATAGAGAGGAGGATGAAAAAAAAGAGAGAGATAGTCGATTACCGTTTCGACCATACGGCACGGAAGATATACAAAAACAAGATACGCTGGGAAAAGGGTAGAATGCAGAAGAATGTGACGAAGATTCTGAAATACTACTCTTGTGTCGATCTGGCCGCACTCTACGCCAACGAGATACCCGAAATCCTCTCCTCCTCCGAAGGCGCCGGCCAATACAATGTAGTGGGAGCCGAAAAGATAGGTGGGGTAGTGAAAATTCTTCGGGCATCTCCACAGAGAGAGAAAAGGGAATTGCAAAGACTCGATATGAAAAGAGGAGAGGTGATAATCGTCACCAGCGACAAAAAGATTTTCGGCAAAAGGGGCAGAGAGTTGATTTTCGTCATAGATACGGACAGCACCCTGCAAAAAGCCTGGCTTCAGGCCATGCCTATGGTTGGAAATATCTATATCGAAAGGCTCAAGTGAGCTTCTCGTCACAATCTATCTTGCCGTTTCACTACCATTACGGAAACGAAACAAGGAGAATGAGATATCCATGAAGAGACTCTTCGATCTTTTGTCTCAATCCAAAGCAGAGCACAACTCCAGATACTACTCCACTATCAAACTAAATTCATGAACTTCTCAGGTGTTTTTCATTAGACTCCTTCCTATGGAAACCAAAGAGTTCGATGCGAGAAAAGTAGATAGAAAAACATTGGAGGTCTTGAGAAGACGGGTGATTTCCCTTCGAAAAAAAGGGAAGAAAAATATCGAGATCGCCCAGATGCTCGGCCTAGCTCCCCAGACCACCTCGCGATGGTGGCAGCGTTACCAGAAGGAGGGAGAGTCCTCCTTGAAAGTGAAGAAGGATGGACGGCCCAAAGGAAGTGGGAAAGTCCTGAGCCAAGAGCAGGAGCGTCAGATCATCCGCCTGCTGATCGACAAGACTCCCCGAGAGCTCAAATTCTCCTTCGCTCTGTGGACTAGGGAGAGTGTCCAGGTTCTGATCGAGCGGACCTTCGGAATCTCGATGCCTCTTTCTACCGTGGGGCTCTATCTCCAGCGCTGGCAGTTTACCTCCAAGAAACCCATCCGCCGGGCTTATGAGCGAAAAGATGCCCAGGCCAAAGCCTGGATGAAAGAGGAGTACCCCCGGATCCGTAAACAGGCCCAAAAAGAAGGAGCCGAAATCTGGTGGGCCGATGAGACCAGCTGTGTGGCCCTACCCAACAATCTGACCAGATACGCTCCCATCGGCAAAAAGCCCGTTTTGGAACATCCGGCCAAAAAGTTTCGTATCAACATGATCAGTGCCATCACCCCCACCGGTAAAACCCACTTCGCCCTTTACGATGAGCCCATCAATACCGAGCGCTTCATCGAATTCCTCGACAAGGCCATCGAGTCCTCCCAAAAGAAGCTCTACATGATCTTGGACAACCTCAGTGTCCACCATGCCAAAAATGTCAGGAAGTGGGTCGAAGAGCATCAGGAGAAAATCGCACTCTTCTGCCTGCCGGCCTACTTGCCGGATCTCAATCCCGACGAATATCTCAACCAAGATTACAAACAAAGCGCCAATCGTGACAAAATTCCAATCAACAAAGAAGAACTAGAAGCCAACACACTAGACTACATGGATTCCCTATAAAACAATCCCGAAAAAGTGAAAAATTTCTTTCAGGCAGAGGCACTGAGGTATATCATCGAATGTGAAGATAGTTTATTGGTGGCGTAATGCTCTTGCGGTGGGTAGGCTGGGGGTGATTGGGTTATTCGCAGTTAGCTCTCATAGTGTTCCCGCTGAGGGCGGCAGAAATAGAAGAAAAGGGAAGAGTTCTATCAAAAAGTACTGCAAGCGTGAAAATTTGAGTGAAAACATAGATTTTTTTGGGTTTTGGATGTGAACACTTCGCTATTAATATTAGATTAAGTTTAAAATGCTATTCTTATTTATTTTAATAAGAAAGGATTTGGAATGAATGTTGCACAAATCGCCCAGCGAATAGGGGTGACAGGCATGATTGTTTTTCTATTAACTGCTTGTGGAAATGAAAATTTCAGCATTAATGACTCTCCAAAGTCTTTAAATACGGCCAATGACTCTCCAAAGTCTTTAAATACGGCCAATGACTCTCCAAAGTCTTTAAGCGCAGCTCCTGAAACAAACAGAACAATGTTATTAACCGCACCGTCAGGCTATCTTGCAAAAGTAAACCATATTTTGTTTGCACATGGTCTTAATAGCAACAAAGGAGTATGGAACTCTTATGTCGATTATATCAACAATAGTGAAACATACAGTCAAAGGTGGACCGTTCATCGTTTCAATGTTTCAAGAATCGGTTCGATTGAAGAGCGAGCTACGCAATTATGCGAGGATATCAACGACTTAAATCTTGAGGATGATTCCCTGATTGCAGTAGGCCACAGTATGGGTGGCTTGGATCTCCGGTATATCGTTTCCAAGGGGCATGAATATGAGCAGACAAAAGACAAAGAACTACTTAAGTTTTACACTGCCGCCAAAAAAATTCACAAGATCTATACGCTTGCTACCCCACACCGTGGAAATATGTTTGGCGGTATCACTATTAACAATGCTGCCGAAGAGCTTGGGGTCAACGAAATGCGGGTTTTCAATAATAAATATCCTATTACCACATTTTCAATTGACGGACGCAAAGTTCAGTTTTTAGCCATGCGTTTTGAATGCGGTAAGGCTCATCTTTCCGATGGAGGTGGCTCCCAACGCGTTAATGGCGTAGACATTGGTGATGGTGTAGTTGCCGTCAAACGGCAAATTCTTTTTGGTGCACCCCATACTCAAAGTATTCTAAGAGGTAAACATACTGATTCGCATGTGGATATTTGCGATGATGAAAATCCACTTGAAACCGAAAATGTTGAGAATGTACTTAAGCCGATTCTTGACAACAAAGGATTTTATAGCGATCGATTTGATATAGTTTTTTATGAGAAAAAAAATTGCGAAGGTGATGAGAACGGTTTTTATAGTAGTACCTACAAGCGTGGCACTATAAAATGTGGCATATCTGAACTATCTAAAAATGATCGTACTTCGTCGGTTAAAATCTATCCAGGCGTGCACAAAAATCTAACAATCCTTCTCTTCGATGATCCCGATGCCGACAAGCATGATGACTGGTTGCGTATCCATATTGGCGATACTGAATTGAGCAAACCCATCTGTATTGATAACTTAGAACACAATACCCATGCCAAAGAGAGCAAACACGATATTACCGTAACCTATTACAATAATAATGGACTCAACGGTAAAGTTTCTAATATTAAAATTGGCGACTCGAGCAAAAAGTATGGTCCTATTGATATCGTGGCTTATGAAGATAAAGATTGCTCTGGTAATATTGTTGCATATTATAACAGCCGCAAAGATTTTTCTGGCAAGTGCAGCATAGGTAATCGTTGTTCTAAAAATGACGCCATTCAATCAGTTAGGCTCCTCAAGGGTGTTGCTGTTGGCACAAAAATATCCCTCTACAATTCACCTGAGTATAAAAGAAAATATGGCTATGCGACTATTAAAGTTATTGAGCCCCTTACATCCGATGTTTGCATAGGTGACCTTGGTGATGGCGAAGATAATGATTATTCTGACTATTTCGGCGACAATCATGTGAAATTTAATTTTTATAAACATACAAATATGTGTGCATTTAACTGCGATGTAAACGGACATGTTTCTTATGTGAAAGTTACAAAGGGGGAAGATTCATCCTCGGATTAAGTGTAATTTTGCTACTTGAATAATTTAGTGAAAAATATTTCATAAGATATTCGCAACTGGGAGATGATTAAAGATTGAGCAAAGGTGGATGAGCCGCTACTTTAAGTTGCCGGCGCAACCACCGAAACCTCTTAACATAAGGGTATTTTGAGCACTTTTGCTATCTCAAAACTACAATATAGGCAGCTTTTGTCTATTGGAATTTTTGCAGTTTTAAAAATGACATAGTTCAAGAATCAAAGGCAAGAGTGAGGCTCTTTGAGCATTATCGTCTAGCGCGAGATCTCGGTGATATGAGATATCCTCTCATCAAACTGGCCGAGAGTATTGATTGGAAGAGTCTTAAAGGGTAGTTTAAAGAGGCGGTCTGCCCCCACTATAAGTTATCGCAACAAAGCGATCCGCCTGATGATGGATACAAAGGAAACACTGTCGTTTTGATCGACCCCCGCCAACAAGAAGAAGCACAAAAAGCTCAGACGACACTCCTGTATCGAGCCTGTCTTCTCTTATGTCAAAACAGCATCACCGCATAGATAGAAGCTTCCTCGAAGGGATAGCTGGCGATTAGCTTGATACAATCTTGGCCGCCTGTGGCTATAATCTCGAGAAGATCTACAAGTATCTCCTGAAAGCCTACAGGAGGCGGCTCGTTTTTAGCTCTCTGCTTTTTGAGCTTATCTCTGAGCAAACAAGAAGGCTTCAGTGGGCTGTTGCGGAATTGGAGATTGTGGGCTCTGGTGTCATTGTCATTGAGAGGATAGAGAAAAAGGATTTCAGTCCACTTTTTCGTTACTCTTGCGGTGGGCAGGTTGGGGGTGATTGGGTTATTTGTAGTCAATTATCCTTCCATTATTCTTGAGATGATTGTCTTTATGTAATATTTTTAAGTACATATATGCTATATTGTCATATTATTTATAGAGGAGAGTAGGAATGCATGATTTCAACGAGGTGCTGGAGAGACTCAAAGATATAGTTTCCAACGATAGAGAGGGGAGACAGATTTTCGACAAGGATGTGGCGCTTGCTCTGGGTATCTCTCCTCCTACTTTCGCCACGATGAAAAAGAGAGGCTCTATCCCGTATAAAGAGATAATGGAGTTTTGCGCAAGAAACAAAATCAGTATAAACTGGCTCTTTTTCGACCAGCCTGCCGAAATGCTCGTGGAGGAGACAGGCAAGTTTTTCAGAGTCAGATATTTCTCCACTCTCAGGGCCAGTGCCGGAGGTGGCGCCAATGTCTCGGACGAAGAGTTCGAGTATATAGATATGGAGCAATCCCTACTGGAGAGTATCATCGGTACTCCTCTTCCTCCACAACTGGATGCCGTTCATGTCGTAGGTGAGTCGATGGAGCCTACACTGGAAGATGGATGCATAGTCTTCGTAGATAGAGAGAGCACCGATGCGAGTAGAGATGGAATATATCTTGCATCCACCAGCAACGGTCTCTTCGTCAAAAGAGTTAGACGCAGAGCCGACGGAATGGTGGAGCTCATCTCGGACAACAGACTATACGCTCCAGAGATAATCCATCCCGAAGAGATAAGAATAGTCGGAAAAGTGGTAGGCAGCATGGAGAGGCTTTGAAAAGAGATAGATATCCTGAGGTTTATGAACTTTTGTGTTTATTGCACAAAGTTGCGGAGGAAAGTATTTCGGAGATGGCGCTATGACGACTACGAGAGCATCGAAGGTATCGCCTCATCGAAAACTTGTCCATAACTCTGTTTTATCCTATTTCGTTATAATTCAGCAACTTACAACACCATAAAAGCGAAGTGAAAGTATGCCTGATTTTGAAACTTTTTTGAAAAACAATCTACCGGTAGTGGAGACTTTCCATCCAGACTACAACAAGGCTATGTCGGAGATGCTGTTGGCGGGAGGAAAGAGATTCCGCCCCAGACTGCTACTCTCCATAGTCGATGCATATGCCCCTCTGCTGTACGATTCGGCCATGCATGCCGCTTTGGCGGTAGAGCTGTTTCATACCTATTCTCTGATTCATGACGATCTTCCAGCCATGGACGATGCTCCCTTGAGAAGAGGTCATAGAACGCTCCATGTGAAATATGGAGAGGCTCTGGCCATTCTTGTCGGGGATGCTCTGAATACACACTCTTTCGAGCTTCTGGCGAAGGCCCCCTTCAGAGCGGATGTGAAGGTGGAACTGATAAGGATATTGGCAGAGAGCGGAGGTGTCGGCGGTATGGTTCTGGGGCAGGCTATCGATCTCTACTTCGAAAACAGGCATCTCGATCTGGATGAAGTCGTGCAGCTGCACCGCTGTAAAACCGCGAAACTGATAGCGGCTTCTCTGAGAATGGGAGCCGTGATAGCGGGACTCGATTCGAAAAAGGGGCAGGAGCTCTACGATTTCGGTCTGGAACTGGGGATTCTGTTTCAGGTACAGGACGATATTCTCGATGCCATACAGAGTACGGAAGAGGCCGGAAAACCGACACGGCACGACAGCTGCAAGAACAGTTTCGTGACTTTGCTGGGAGTCGATGGTGCGATGGGCTATGCCGGAATATTGGCAGAGAAGATACATGTGAGATTCGACAATATGGAAGCTCCCCTCAAGAAGGCTCTTGGCAAACTGATAAGAAATTATCTGCATAGACACGAAAGAGACAGGTAGATACACGATATCGAGTATCCTGCCGATAAACGAAAAACAAATCCAATTAGAAAAAGGAAAATAATGTCGAACGAAATGCGAACGAGAATGGCGGATACTATACGCTTTCTGGCCGCTGACATGATACAAAAAGCCAATAGCGGACATCCGGGTGCCCCAATGGGCCTCGCCGATATAGCGGTGGTGCTCGGTGAACATCTGAGACACAATCCGAAAAATCCCAAATGGCTCAACAGGGATAGAGTCGTCTTTTCCGGAGGCCATGCCACGGGCCTGATATATTCACTTCTCTATCTCTGGGGTTACGATATAGATATGGAGGAGCTCAAAAATTTCAGGCAACTCGACTCTATGACACCCGGTCATCCGGAGTATGGGCATACTCCAGGCGTAGAGATTACCACGGGACCTCTCGGACAGGGGGTGGCAAATGCCGTAGGATTCGCTATGGCCCAGGCCTTTACGGCTTCTCGGGTAAACAGTCCCAACTGCAAGATAATAGATCATAAAGTTTACTGTCTGTGCGGAGACGGTGACCTCGAAGAGGGTATAAGTTACGAAGCCTGTGCTTTGGCAGGGAAGCTCGCACTCAAAGATCTGATTCTCATCTACGACAGCAACCATATAACGATAGAGGGTGACGCATCCATAGCTTGGGATGAAGACAGGCGCAAAAGATTCGAGGCTCAAAACTGGAATGTTCTGGAGATAGACGGGCACGATTTCGATCAGATAGACAGTGCGCTCGATGAAGCCAAAAAATCGGACAGACCCACGATTATAATCGCCGAAACGAGAATAGGTCGCAAGGCTTCAGGTCTGGAGGGCAGTCACGAGACTCATGGAGCCCCTTTGGGCGAGGAGGTGATTAGAGTTTCCAAAGAGAAGGCGGGCTTTCCTCCCGACGAGCAATTCTATGTACCCGAGGATGTCTTGTTGCGTTTCCGCTGTGCTCTCGAAGAGGGTGAGCTATATGAAAGAGAGTGGAGACATCTGCTCAAACAGGCTCCCTTCGCGGAGCAGAACGAAGCTCTGAGAAGATTGCTCGAGCCCGATTTCGACTCCATAGCCTGGCCGGATTTCAGTGATGTGCCGGAGATGGCCACCCGTGAGAGTAACGGTAGAATACTCAACGCCATAGCCAGGGCTATTCCCGGTTTTGTCGGAGGTAGTGCGGACCTGGCACCCTCGAACAAAACCGAACTCAAGAATATGGGGGATTTCCCCGTAGGCAAGAATATACACTTCGGAATACGGGAGCATGCGATGGGAGCAATCTCCAATGCCATGGCTCTCTATGGTACGCTCATCCCATACAATGCCACCTTCTTCGTATTCAGCGACTATCAGAAGCCTGCGGTCAGAATAGCGGCACTCTCTTCGATACGCAATTTCTTCATCTGGACACATGACAGTATAGGCGTGGGCGAAGACGGTCCTACACACGAGCCGATAGAACATCTGAGTCAGTTCAGGGCACTTCCGGGCTTCTATCTCTGGAGACCTGCGGATGCGACGGAGAATGTAGAGGCCTGGAAAACGGCACTCGAGATGGATAGGCCGCAGGCCTTCGTTTTGAGCAGACAGAAGCTCAAGACGCTCAAGCCGAAGAGAGACTTCGGAGATGTCTCCAGAGGTGCCTACATACTCAAGAGAAGAGAGGATGCCAATCTGACCATAATGGCCAGCGGTTCGGAGTTGATGCCCTCTCTGCAGGCGGGATGTTTCCTCGAAAAGCTCGGAATCAGGGCGAATATCGTATCGGTGCCCTGTTTCGACCTCTTCGACGAGCAGGATGAAGAGTATAAAAGAGCCGTCATAGCTCCCGATACCAAAGTGCTTGCAGTAGAGGCGGCGAGAGCGGTGGAGTATTACAAATATGCCGACGATGTTCTGGGAATGGAGAGTTTCGGCGCTTCCGCCCCTGCCGGAGAGCTGTTCAAAAAATTCGGCTTCACGATAAAGAATATAAAGAAGAGAGCATGTGCGCTAATGGGTGTCGAGGATAGAGCGGTGAAGATAGATGGCGTGGGAGAGTTGTAATTGAAACCTCTGAATAACCCCCATCTACCCAAGAGTATCCAAAACAGAGTCTCTTCCAGATTTCCAAGTATTTGTTTTTCTTATCAATCTTCTCTATTTCAAGAAGATTTTTCTATACTTTGGCCTTTTAGACCCATATTTGGGTCATATTTCCTCTATTTTTATCAGGTTTTTAGCTTTTTTTGCAAGTTCGGTGCCCTTCTGAGGTTATATGCTGTTGCAAGAAGTAGATGGTATTGATCATTCTTCTCCAGCCCAATGAATCTGGTTCTGGTATATCCCATCAATACTTTGATAAAGGCAAAAGGTAGCTCCACTATAGCTCTAACACAAGAGAAACGCTGGTTGTGTTTACGCTGTTTCACTCTCAAGCTGGATTGTCCTTTGACTCTTCTTTCGATAATACCGTTGAAGACTCCCTTTTTTCTCAGTTTCCGTTTCTTCTCTTTGGACATATAGGCACTGTCTGCAAAAACATAGCTTTTCTCTTTCTCTATGAGATGATCGAGTTGTTTGATATCGGCTTCTTTGGCGGTAGTGGTGCTTAGCTCTTTGACATTGCATTCTTGTCGGTTGCTATATGTAGTTTATAGCCATGATACTTCCGTCCTCTTTTTGAGGTATAGGTAGCATCTGGATCCTCTGCCTGATTGGAGATTACATTTCCCCGTTCATCCCTTTTTCGTTTGGGCTCACTACTATGAATCAGGCTTGCATCGACGATACTGCCTTCTTTGAGAATCAAGTTCTTTTCCACCATCAGCTCTTTGATTAGATCAAAGATTCTATCAAAGAGCATCTTTTGCATCAAAGCGTTACGAAAGTTACAAATAGTTGTCTCATCCGGAATATCGTCATCAGCTTTGATATTCAAAAACTTACGAAATGAAAGTCTATCGTGTATCATCTCTTCTGTCATCGGATCACTCAAGCCGTACCATGCCTGCAAGAAAAGAGCGCCTACCAAAACATCACAGGGATATGGTGGTCTCCCCGCTCTTCCTGCTCTTTTGGGACGATAAACCCCCTCTTCTATTCTTCATAAGGAATATAGGCTTTCATCTCCTCTAAGAACTTCATACCCCTCATGTTTGAAGGCATATTCATTTTACAACACCAAGGTTTTTCAGGCGATACTCCATGGCTTGGCGTGAAACTTCAAACTGCTGTGCGAGTTCTTGAACAAGATCGGTAAACGGCATTTTATGCTCAAACTCTCTGATATACTCGTCAACGATTTCCTGACCATATTCGATGATCAAATCTTTTGGCATGAGCAACTGTGCGGCGAAAGTATTTGCTTCGTATTCTCTCGCATCCCAGAATGCGCTTCGTTTTAGACTTTCACCGGTATCTGCGAATCCGCCGTAAGCATGTTTTCCTTTCGGTGCGATATGTAAACACAAATGGCCGATTTCGTGGGCTATCGTGAATCTCTCTCTTGTCACGGTGTAGTTGTTCGTTTTGTTTATGATAATTGTAGGCTGTCCGGCACTGACTTTGATCTCACCCACGATCTCTGTAGATTCGGATATATAGCTTATGTCACACCCCAGTTCTTTCGCGATCGCGTAAATGTCTATCGGCGGCTCGTAGCGAAGCTTTCCAATTTTCACAAGCATATCGAGAAGATCGTAGGCTCTTGTCTTTTTCCTAATGATAATGTCGGTCATAAAGAGACTCCTTCAATACTTTCTTTTCCACCTATGACATGTTTCTTGGCTTCGTCTTTTATATCTTCAATCGCCGTTTGTTTTATTTTGTCTATCTTTATTTTTATTTCATCGATTATATCTTCATTTTTCATAAGCTCTTCAATAAAAAGCTTTCTTGTCGCATCGTTTTCTCTCAGTTCGCTTCCTATGACGACGATAGTCTGATGTACCTCTTTGGCTCTATCTTCGGAAAATTTCTTCGTGGCCCAAAAGCCGAGTATTGTAAGCGCCAGCGTCATCAGAATAAAAACAACGGAGACCCACATGATATAGGTATTTGCTATTGCGATCGCATCACTGCCTGTTATGTTCGTGTCAAAATTAACGAGTATTGTTGTTCCAAACCACGATCCGAGAGCACTACCAAGCAGCACTACGAGAATAAAACCTATCATCCGTCATTTTTTGATAGAATCTATGGCATTTTCAAGCCCTCTGCCACCTTCTTTATGCTCCATCGTTTCCCTCACTCATACCGCCTCCTTTCGCCCTATTCTACCCAACCCAAGTTTTAAACACCCCAAAACCCGTCCATTGAAGTACAATGCAAATGGGAAAAGGACTAAAATCCCATATCGGGTAGCTTTTGCAGGTGGAAGTCGTAGGTGCGGAAGCGGCCCGCCGGGTCGGGGGCTGCCGGGAATTGTCAGTTTTTCTGCTGAACTCTATCTTCTCTCACATCCTTGAAGAGTGATTCGAAACTGCCTTTGAGTTTCTCGTAGAGTTTTTCGACCATATTCTTGCCTTTTATCTCATCCTCTATCGCATCTATCTGTTTCTTCAAAGAGGCATAGGCCTGCGAATGTTTGCCCGTATAGCCGAGAAGTTCCGCTCTTTTGAGCTGCTCTTTCGCCATCTCGAGTAATTTGAGAGCGTCATCCTTCTTGTTCTTGTCGATTTTGGAAGCCTCGTTCACCATATCGGCAGCGAGCATTAGAGGTATGGGGGTTACCTCTTTTACCGTTATGAATGTAGCGAAGCCCTGTATCAATATCGCGAGTGCCTCATCCTTTTTACCCGCCTTGAGGGCTTCCTGAGCCTTCTTGGTGGCTATAGGATAGATTTTCATAGGTATATATTGTGTGATGAAATCCATCTCATCCTGCAGAGGCAGCACGATATCTCTCGCATCCTGCGTTCTCTTCTCTTTGAGCAGTTTTCCCGCTCTCTCTATCGCCTCCTCGATGATTTTGGAGTCTCCCGCGAATGTCTTTATATTTATCTGCATCGCCAGAGGCACCAAATCGAGGGAGGGGTCCGCTTTGAGCACCTTCTTGAAATCCTTGGAAGCTATCTCCAGATTTTTGGCGGCATCGTCAACTTTACCGGCTTTTATGGCCTGAGCCGCTTTGATACTCATATCGATAGCTTCCATTATCTCCTTGGGAGCCTTCTGGATACCCTTGTGCGCGGATGCTTCACTCGCGAAGACCCTCTGCAATCTCGCGGCCCTCGCCGCTTTGGTATTAGCTTCGAGATTCCCAGCCTTCGTCTTGGCTTCGGACTTCTCCTTGGAGTTCGCCTCTTGCACTTTGGCTTTGGCCGCCGTTTCAGACTTGGGCGCAGAAGAGTTGATCACTACTTGGGCTTCCTTTTTCGCCACACTCTCTTTTGTCGTATTTTCGGCATTTAGAGCGCTTATGCTGCCTATGAGCAAAACCCCTGCTACCGCTATCGAAATTCCAATTCTCTTTTTCATATCCACTTCCTTTCCGTTTTTGTTCGACGCAATCATCGCATCATTAGGATAACGGAGAATGAACATAGACAATCTATTGTGGAAATTGATAGTTGTAGAGTTTTTCGTAATACTCTTTTACCATTCTCGAAGATGAGAAGTAGGACAATATATCGTTCATACCGTTTTTCGCTATCTTGAGCCACTCATCCTCTCTGTCGTAGTAGAGAGGCAGTATGCTCTTTTCCAGCTTCTGCATCATATTTTCGTAATCTATTCTATCTATCTCATCGTTTGGCAAAGAGGGGTCGGCGTGCTCTATCGTGAAGGAGTTTATGCCATCCTCTTCGAATTCAGCATGCCAGCCGTCATCTATGGAGAAGTGTACCGAAGCGTTGATACCGGCTGTCATTCCGCTCGTGCCGCTCGCCTCTCTTCCCCATCTCGGAGTGTTGAGCCAGAGGTCGGAGCCCTGTTTCAGCATCTTGGAGAGTCTCAGCTCATATCCGGTCAGTACTGCGACATTGGAGAATTCCCGACTCATCCTCACCAGGTCGTTGAAAGCCTCCACCGCTTTGTAATCCAGAGGATAGGGCTTGCCCGCCCAGATAATCTGTACCGGATATTCGCTATTGGCTATCAGTTTTCTGAAGCGCTCCATATCGTAGGTCAGAAGCCATGGTCTCTTGTACTGAGCGAATCGTCTCGCCCAGACGATGGTCAGCACATTGGGATCGAAGAGTTTTCCGGTCTGGTCGGCCACCTCTTCGAAAAGTTTATGTTTCAGATGCTTCTTGCGCCCTACAAGCTGATAGTCTTCATGTTCGAACATCCAGTTCAAAAGCTCTTTGTCCGCCCAGTATCTCATATTCTGGGCGTTCGTGATACTGATTATCTCACACCTGCCCTCCACATCCTTCCACATCTCGTTGGAGACTTTTTCGTGTATCTTCGATACGGCATTGGCTCTTTTGGCCGTCTTGAGGGCACCGACGGTCAGGGAGAACTTTTCGTCGTAGTAGTCGAGTCTCTTCTGCACTTCACCAGCGGAAAAACCGTTGAAAAAGCCCATCCTCTCCAGCATATATATATTGTGCACCTCGTTGCCGGCCATCTCGGGAGTATGTGTCGTGAAGACTATATGCTTTTTCAGCTCCTCTATATCCTCGTAGCGCTTCATCAGCTCGAATACCAGAGGCAGGGCGTGCCCTTCATTCAAATGGTAGATATCTATATCCACTCCCATCTTCTCCAGCACCCTCACACCGCCAATACCCAGAACTATCTCTTGGGCGACTCTCGTCTCTTCGTTGGCGTCGTAGAGTTTGTGGCTTATCGTGCGTGAGAGATGGTCGTTTTCGAAGAGATCTGTAGTGAGCAGAATGACCGGAGCGCTCTCGAAGACTTTCGCGGGAAGCAGATAGGCTTTCACCTTGACGGGTTTGCCGTTTATCTGTACCTCCACCGTAATGCCGGTCTCTTCGAGAAAGTAGTAGAACTTTCTCCTGAAATCGACTTTGAGTGTATTGTCCTCGTGCCTGCCCTGGTCGTAATATCCGTAACTCCAGAGCATACCTATACCTATGGTATGCTGTCTCTCGTCGTTTACACTGCGCACATGCGAACCGGCGAGAAAGCCGAGCCCACCCGCATATGTCTTGAGAGACTGCTCTATGGCAAACTCCATCGAGAAATAGGCCACACTCTTTTTGTACTCTTCATCTATCTCGTATGGAAAGAGCTTCATTTTGGATTTATCCTTTTTTGGCGAATATTTTTTTGACTATCTCCACGGCATCGTTCTGGACCTGCCCGAGGTGCTCCCGAGAAACGAAACTCTCCGCATAGATTTTGTATATATCTTCGGTGCCCGAGGGTCTGATGGCCGCCCATCCGTTCTTCGTCGTCAGCTTCAGGCCGCCGATGGGTGCTCCGTTGCCCGGTGCATTGGTGAATATTCCCGTAATCTTTTCACCGCCGAGCTCGTCGGCCTCTATATCCTGCGCTTCGAGCTCTTTGAGTATCCTCTTCTCCTTCGCATCGGCCGCCGCGTCTATCCTCCCGTAGTAGGATTTGCCGAATCTCTCTTCGAAATCGGCATATATCTCGGCTGGGTCTCTGCCGGTAACAGCTTTTATCTCCGCCGCCAGCAGTGTCATGACTATTCCATCCTTGTCGGTACTCCAGACTCCCCCATCCTTTTTGAGGAAGGATGCACCGGCACTCTCTTCTCCTGAGAAACCGAGCCACCCTTCGTACAGACCGTCGACGAACCACTTGAAGCCTACGGGCACCTCGTAGAGATCTCTACCCATATCCGCGGCCACACGCTCTATCATGGAGCTCGATACCAGCGTCTTGCCTATCTTCAGGTCGCCACTCCACTCTTTTCTGTGGGAAAAGAGATACCAGATAGCGACCGCCAGATAGTGATTGGGGTTCATCAGCCCGCCGACGGGTGTCACGATGCCGTGTCTGTCCGCATCGGTATCGTTGGCAAACGCCAAATCGTATCTATCTTTGTAGGCCACCAGGGAGGCCATGGCGAAGGGCGACGAGCAGTCCATGCGTATCTTGCCGTCGTGGTCCAGAGTCATGAACGAAAAGGTCGGGTCGGCATAGTCGTTGAGTATATCCATATCGAGGGAGTATCTGCTGGCAATCTGTCGATAGACGGCCATAGCCGTACCCCCCAGCGCATCGGCGCAGAGTTTCAGGCCGCTTCGGCCTATAGCCTCCATATCCAGAATCTCGTCCAGCGCCTCGACATATGGAGTCACGAAGTCATGCTTCTGCACCAGCGGACTCTCGATAGCCTCGGCATAGGAGACTCTGCGCAGACCCTTCATATCGGCTTCGAGTATATCGTTGGCCCGTCTCTGCACCCAGTCGGTCACATCGGTATCCGCAGGTCCTCCGTTGGGAGGATTGTATTTGAATCCCCCATCCCCGGGAGGGTTGTGGGAGGGAGTGATGACAATACCGTCGGCCCTCTCCCGCCCTTTTTCGTTGTGTCTCAATATGGCGAAAGAGACCAGAGGTGTGGGGATATAGTCGTCGGATATTCTCACACTCACCCCATTGGCCACACAAACTTCCACCGCGCTCATCTGAGCCGGTGTAGAGAGTGCGTGAGTATCCTTACCTATATATATCGGACCAGCATAGCCCATCTTCTCGCGATATTCGCATACGGCCTGGGTGATGGCGAGTATATGTTTCTCGTTGAAACTCCCATCGAGAGAACTGCCTCTGTGTCCGGATGTCCCGAACGAGACTCTCTGGGAGCTTTCGGAAAGATCCGGCTCCAGTTCGTAATACGACGATACGAGAGCAGGGATATCGCAAAGCATATCTTTCGGAGCCTTTTCACCCGCCAACGGATGAGCCATCTCTCTTCTCCTTTTATAAGCTATTTGTGGAGACGGATGTCATATACGCCATCTCCACCACTACATACCTATCTCCAAATCTACTACGGGGCCTCGATGCTTACGAATCGAGGCTCTTTGGCTTTGAGAATGGACTCGGGTTTGGCATTCGAATCTACTACAGAGCCTCGACGCTTACAAGCCGACTTCCATTCTTGACGATTCTTATACGCTGTCCGGGAGAGAATCTCAGCCCTTTGGCCACCACGACTACATTTCCTCTGCCATTGTCGAGTCGTACCGTCAACTCTTGGGCGTTTGCGGAAGCTATCTGGTTTCCGGCATAGGCGCCGAGCAATCCGCCTCCAAGTGTGGCGAGGTCTTTTCCTCTTCCGCCTCCTATCATATGTCCGAGTACTGCACCAGTAGCCGCTCCCACGAGCGTACCCGCTCCATTGTCTTTGACCACGACAGCCTTCACACTCTGTACCGTACCCGTATCGTATGTCATGACACTTTGTGTCACCACAGGAGACATCCCACCTCCAACACCCAAATCTGCACATCCGCTAACGAAAAGAACTCCCGCACCCAATACAAGTGCCAATGCCTCACTTTTTATCCTCATCTTCTCTCTCCTTTCTGTTGAATTTTAGCTATTTTAACACTCTTTAGCCGATAAGTAGATTAGTATTTTGAAATATCTACCAAGACCTTCTCCCTGCTTTTCCCGATAAAATATAAAAATTTTCAATTTTTTCAGCTTTGTTTCAAGATTATACATATATAATGCCACTCCACAAAGCAAGGACAGTTGGGTGAGCTGGCTGAAACCACACCCCTGCTAAGGGTGCGTACCTTAACGGGTACCGAGGGTTCGAATCCCTCACTGTCCGCCACTTCAATCTCTATTTTTATCTGATGAATAGTTTGAATCTACATTCAAGGCATATTTCAAGAGTATAAGTATTGATTTTTCTCGAAAATCCTCGATACTGCGAATCTGATAAACTCCGGCATTTCCTGCAAAATAGCGCCAAAACACTCTCTTTGGATAATTTGAATCTATATCTGCAATCTATTACCGCAGTTCTTCGAGCAAGATAGACGACTATTCAATAGTGATTTGGAGTCGATATAATCACCCCTCTATATAGTCGTCGAGCTCTCTTTGCAGTCTCTCCATATCCTTGAGCGCTATCTTTTTGCGGCCGCTCTCTATGAGACCGTCGTTTTTCAGCTGCTTGATATGTCTGTCCACCACATGCCGTACCGTACCTATCAGCTTGGCTATCTCTGCATGGGAGAGATTGGCCAGCAGGTCGATACCTCTTTGTTTGCTCTTTTTGAGATTGTTCACTATCAGTTTTATCAGCCTCTCTCTGGTATCCAGGAGCGTCAAATCGGCAGCGAGCTCCTCTACCTGTCTCATCTGTGAAGCTACATATTTCAGGACTATTTCACCAAAGACCGGATATCTGTATATCCACTCTCGCGCTTTCGCTATCGGGACCCTCAATACCTCTCCATCTTCGAGGACTTCACTCATCACTTCATGCGGTTTGCCGTCGAGCAGGGTTACGGTATCGTACATATCACCTCTGCCAAGCAGATAGAGGGTCTGCTCTTTGCCGTTGTTGAGATTCATATGATAGATTTTCACCTTGCCGCTGAGGATTATATAGAAGTAGTCGAGCACCTCGTCGTAATCGAAAAGCATATCGCTCTTTTCGAAAGATATGATACGACCATACTCCTCCATCTCCCGACGCAGAGATTCACCTATGTTCTTCATACCTTCAAGCTGAAACTGCATCGGTAGCCCCCTTTATTTCCAAGAATTTCATTTATAATCATTTCGGCTTTTGTTCAAAAGCTCTCTTTTGCCGTCTTCTACACTCTTCAAGATTGTGCCCAAGCCTTATTCCGGGTATATCCGTCGCATTCGCGATTTTGCATAATTGCAAAAAGAATATCTATGCGGAGCAAGCTGGAGCACGCTATCTCTCCAGCCTCTTGACTCTCATACGAAGTGCATCGTATTTGGTGCGCAACTCCGAAAGCTGTTCCACCCAAAATTCGTTTCTCTTCTGGGCCTTTTCGACCTCCTCTATAGCCATTTGCAAATCATCCTTGGCGCTTGCATAGGCGAATTCGAGTTCCGATTTGAGCCTCTCGAGCTCTTTTATCTTCTCGTTGAGCGTATCTATCGTAGTGTGAGCCTCTGTGAGTCTGCGCTCTATCTCCTCCTTCTCCCTTGCGAATCTCTTCTCCACTCCCGCACACTCTTCGAGCCTCTTTCGCATAGAGAGATCTCTCTCTTTGAGCTTCTCCATATTTTCACTAAGGAGCTGATTCCTCTTCTCTTTCTCTTTGAGAAGTTTCTCCAGATCCAGAACCCTTTCGTTCTGAGCCTTGTATCTCATCGCGAAAACTATCACGAGAAGTATGAAGGAGAGTATTATCGAAGAGACTATCGCTCCAAGTACGATGGCGTCGGTATCCCAGGTAAGAGCTATCTTCAACTCCTCATCCTCCTATCCTGTCGTAAGCGGGAGGAAGCCGGCACTCGAGTCTGTCTCTTTCAAAAGGTTTGTCCACATATTTTATTTCGTAGAAATGGATATTCACGACATTGTCCATATCGTCTCTATAGGCTATCTGTTCCACTCTTCCCTTGGAGTCGAGTGCGATCGTATATATCTTCCCCCCGTAATTCGCGGTATATATATTATCTTTGTAGTGTTTCGCCTTCGAGAGGACAGAGCTTAGATCCAAACCGCTCTTTAGACGGTATATCGATATCTGTTCGAGATCGTGATCCACTACCGTCACTCTTTTGCCGTCGCTGCACACCTCCTTGCGGGAGGGCTTTTCATATATCCACTTCATGCTATCGGGAGAGTTCATGAAGACCTTTCCCGAATAGGAGATCGTCTTCCCCGAAGGATTGCTTATTTTCTGTATGAAATCGGCGGAAAAAGAGCGAGGCAGTCTGATAACTCCGGCACCGAGAGCGAAAGTGAGCAGTGCGGCTGCGGCAAAGTATCTGAATTTCACTCTTTCTCCTTTTTCGGACTTTTTTATATCACAGTCCGCCCCACTCTCTCGTAGTGTCGCTCTACGGAACAAGAGGGCCAAAAGCTGTTTTATGATTGTATCATATTTGCAAATATATCCAAAATCGCCCGGACTTGGCGAATGGGGTCCGGGCTCGGCGGAGATGGAGAGTAGAGGCGGAAAATATACTCCGTCACGAAGTAGTAGATACGCTATTTGGAGGCGTAGTCGGCTATGATGCTTCCCATCTCTGTAGTCGATACTATCTCTTTGGCATCGAAGGCTCCGATATCTCCCGTCCTGTAGCCCTCGGCAAGCGCTTTTTTGATCGCATTGTCTATCTTCTGTGCGGCGCTCTCTTCGTCGAGTGCATATTTCAGAAGCATGGAGGCACTCGCTATGGTGGCTATCGGATTGGCTATCCCCTGCCCCGCTATGTCGGGAGCGGAACCGTGAATAGGTTCGAAGAGACCCACTCCCTCTCCCGTACTCGCACTCGGAAGCAGGCCTATCGAACCGCTGAGCATACTGGCCGCATCGGAAAGGATATCTCCGAATATGTTTCCGGTCAAAACGACATCGAACTGTCTCGGGTCTCTGATAAGCTGCATGGCCGCGTTATCCACATACATGTGGGTCAACTCCACTTCGGGATACTCTTTGGCCACCTCTTCGACGATATCTCTCCAGAACTGACTCACCTCGAGTACATTTGCCTTGTCGACGGAACAGATGCGTTTGTCGCGCTTCATCGCTATTTCGAAGGCCACCTTCGCTATTCGCGTCACCTCTTCTCTCGTATAGACCATGGTGTTGTAGGCTTTTTCCTCACCATACTCTCTGGGCTGACCGAAATATATACCTCCCGTCAACTCTCTGACGACCATTATATCCACACCCTTGAGCACATTCGCCTTGAGTGTAGAGGCGTTGACAAGCTCGTCGTAAACGGTGGCCGGTCTGAGATTGGCGAAGGTCCCCATCGCCTTCCTGAGTCCGAGAAGACCGGTTTCGGGACGAAGATCTCTCTCGAGAGCGTCCCATTTGGGCCCGCCGATAGCTCCGAAAAGAACCGCATCGACCTTCTTGACCCCCTGTATCGTCTCCTCCGGCAGAGGCACGCCGGTGGCGTCTATGGCCGCTCCGCCGAGCAGAAACTCTTCGTAACTCAGGTTGAACCCTTCAGAAACAGCCACGGCGTCGAGTACTTTGATGGCTTCATCCACGATTTCCGGACCTATACCGTCACCCTTTATGACAGCTATTTTATAACTTCTCATCTATTCTCCTTGCTTGGCAAGCTCTTTTTTGGCGAACTCTATAAGACCTCCGGCATCCACGAGCTCCTGCATGAATTCGGGAATTGGAACGAATTTGTAGCTCTTGCCGCTGCTTTCATCGACTATCTCGCCGCTCTCCATATCTATTCTCACGATATCTCCCTCCCGAATCTCGTTCGCTTCGGGGAGTTCGAATATGGGAAGACCCATATTGAAAGCGTTTCTATAGAAGATTCTCGCGAAGGTGGGAGCTATGACGGCACTCACCCCCGCCGCTTTGAGAGCTATGGGCGCATGCTCGCGACTGCTTCCGCAGCCGAAATTCTCTCCCGCCACTATGATATCGCCCTTCTCCATTTTCGATACGAAATCGGGATCGGCATCCTCCATCACATGTTTCGCCAGCTCCGAAGGCTCACTCGTATTGAGATATCTCGCCGCGATAATGAGATCGGTATCTATATTCTCACCAAATTTCCAGACTTTTCCTCTCACTCTTTTTCCTTTTGTCCAGACGGAGTGCTACTCCGAAATTTTTCGCGATTATAACCAAAATGGATGCAAAAGCAAAATTCAAAATTTTTCGGTATAATATTAACTTCCAAAAAACGGAAGCTATGGATACAGTAGAGAGGAGCGATGGGAGAAGAGAGCCCCTCGCCGATTTCGGATCTTCAATTTCCTCACAGGAGTACTCCGCGAAATGGCTGCAAAGACAAAGAAAAAAGATATCTTCACCAGAATCGAAGAAGAGTTGGACAAGATCAAAAAAGGTGGAATGGTAACCTTCGAGAATCTTGCCAAAGAGTTCGACAAGGCACCCACTGCGGCACAGGCCAAAAAGATAAAAAAGATGGCGGACGAAAAAGATATAGAGGTAGTATCGGCATCCGAATATGCCAAATATCTGACCGTCCAGGAAGAGCAGAAGAGAGAAGCCACCCGCAAAAGACTCAGCGAAAGCGAACTCGAAGAGGAGTTCGATATCACGAAGGAGAAGGAGCTTCTGGAGTGGAGCCGCTCCGATTCACCGGTGAGAATGTATCTCAGGGAGATGGGGAAGATTCCGCTGCTGACCAAAGAGGAAGAGATAGAGTTGAGCAAGCAGATCGAGGAGGGTGAAGATATCATCATCGACGCCATCTGCTCGGTTCCCTATCTGATAGACTATATACTCAACTACAAGGAGCCTCTGCTCAACAGAGAGAGGAGGGTCAAGGAGCTCTTCAAAAGCTTCGAGGATAGCGGAAGTGACGACGAAGATGGCGAGCTGGACGAAGCCGACTCCAAAAACCGCAAGGCCGACAAACGGGTAACGCAGGTGATAGAGAGTTTCAAGGCGCTCGAAAAGGCCAAAAAAGACTGGATGAAAGAGCGCAACAAAATGTTCAGAATGCAGGAGGAGGGAGCCGACGAGGAGAGTATCTTCCACGAAAGACTCAAAGTGGCCTTCAGAAAAGACACTCTGAAAAACGCGCTCCTCAATCTCGGACCCACCAGCAAACTGATCAACGAACTGGTAAAGGCGATGGAGACTGCTCTCAAAAGCGACGACGGTTTCGAAAAGGAGCTCAAGAGGCTGGAGTATCGACTGCAGCTCTTCAACGACCAGCTCAGAGCCAACCATAAGAAGATACTGGACAATATCATCAATATGAGCAAAGAGGATATCGCTGCCGCCGTTCCCGAAACGACCATGGTCAGCACATATGTACAGATAAAGAAACTCTTCGAAACCAAAGAGGCGAGCAAAAACAGTTTCGATCTGCCTCCCGAAAAGCTGGAGGAGATTCTCAATCAGATAAACATCGGCAAAGCCAAAAGCGAAAAGGCCAAAACGAGAATGGCGAAATCCAACCTGCGTCTCGTAGTATCCATAGCCAAGAGATATACCAACAGAGGATTGCCCTTTCTCGACCTCATACAGGAGGGCAATATAGGGCTCATGAAGGCTGTGGACAAGTTCGAGTATCAGAAGGGATACAAATTCTCCACATACGCCACATGGTGGATAAGACAGGCTATCAGCCGGGCCATAGCCGATCAGGCCAGGACCATCAGGATCCCCATCCACATGATAGAGACGATAAACAGAATAAACAAAATCACGCGAAAATATCTTCAGGAGACGGGTGTCGAACCCGATACGGAGACTATCGCCAAAGAGGTGGGGCTCAGTGAAGACAAGGTGAAAAATGTCATCAAAATCACCAAAGAGCCTGTCAGCCTCGAAGCTCCGGTGGGTGACGAAGAGGATGGCCGTTTCGGCGACTTCATCCCGGACAATAGCTCCGTCAGCCCCACCGAGTCCGTAATGAACGACGACCTGACCGAACAGATAGACGAAGTGCTCGGTCAGCTCAACGAGAGAGAGCAGGCCGTTATCAAGATGCGTTTCGGTCTGCTCGAAGACAAGAGCGACAGAACGCTCGAAGAGATAGGCAAAGAGCTCAATGTGACCAGAGAGAGGGTCAGGCAGATAGAGAGCAGCGCCATCAAAAAGCTCAAACATCCCAAAGTCGGACGCAAGCTCAAAAACTATATAGAAGAGTGATTATGGCCAAAGTAGCTCATCCGCGCTTCTTCGCTCTGATAATCGGGACCGAGATACTCAACCGCAGAAGGGAGGATAGCCACTTCCTCTTCCTGAGCGAATTTCTTCTATCGAGAGGATACAGACTCTCCGGCAGTTTCGTGATAGAGGACGACCCCGCATTGATAGAGAAGAGTTTGAGCTTTCTTGCGAATATCGACAACAGTGTCGTCTTCAGTTTCGGCGGTATAGGCTCCACACCGGATGACCATACCCGCATATCGGCCGCAAGAGCACTCGAAGACGGCAAACTCTATCTACACGACGAAGCCGCCCGAATCATAGAGGATAGACTCGGCGAAAAGGCCTACCCCTACCCTATCCGGATGGCGCAACTTCCCAAAGGCGCCAAACTTCTGCACAACCCCGTAAACAGGATGCCGGCTTTCTATCTGAAAGAACGCTTCTTCTTCATGCCGGGCTTTCCACAGATGAGCCACCCTATGGTGGAGTGGATAATGGATAATATATACAGCGAAAAAAGCGAACCGCAATTCAGAAAAACCCTTCAGGCACTATGCAGAGAGAGTGAGTTGATAGATATCATGGAGGCTCTCCCGAAAAATGTAGAGCTCTCATCTCTACCCAAACTCTATAGCGACGGCCCCAGAGTCGTGATATCCGTCTCTTCCAAAGATAAAAAGGCTGCAGAAGATGCCTATCTTCGCTTCACGAAAGCGCTCGAAGAGAGGGGTATAAACTACAGCCCGATCGAAGAGTGAATATTTCGATTTGCCATTGCAAGAGCCTCCTTCGCTACTGTGGGCAGATGGACTTCTTCTTTACAAAGCGATAGTAAGCCCGTATGGACTTCGGTGTCGATTCCGCGACTAAAGTCGCGGCCCCAAGATAGAAACAACTCTTCCGGGGCGGCGACTTTAGTCGCCGTAAAAACCTTATATGCAGTGTAATTTTGATTTCGCCATCACGATATGAAGTCCGAAAATCGAAGGAAGTGGAAGCTTCAGCCTCACACAGATGGTAGATGGACTTCTACTCTCCAAAGCGATAGTTGAGCTGTATGGACTTCAGTGTCGATTCCGCGACTTCAGTCGCCGAAAAAACCTTATATGCGGTATGGCTTTTGTTTCGCTGTAATGTCAAGGAATCCGAATAAGAGGATAAGATCTATATCGAAGTTCTCCAAGAGATGCATCAGGCTTTTTGGATTGTGCCGATAATATTTTATACTTCCAAATAGCTGTGAATTTGAAGTTTGTGACGGTAGCAACAATTTCACCTACACCGCACTTTGGATATAATTGCGAAAATTTTCAATCAAGGATTAGTGATATGGGAAGAGCGTTCGAATATAGAAAAGCCGCCAAACTCAAAAGATGGGGAACGATGTCCAGAGTCTTTCCCAAACTTGGTCGCATCATAACCATAGCGGCCAAAGAGGGTGGTCCAGACCCAGATATGAACCCGAAACTTCGAACCGCGATTTTGAATGCCAAAGCTCAGAATATGCCCAAGGACAATATAGAAGCGGCCATAAAACGGGCTATTGGTAAAGAGGCCGCCGATATCAAAGAGATAGCCTACGAGGCTAAAGGGCCGTATGGGACACTGATGTATATCGAGTGTGCCACCGACAACCCCACCCGTACGGTAGCCAATGTCAAGGCGACACTCGTCAGAAACGGCGGAGAGCTCCTTACAAGCGGTTCTTTGGACTTCATGTTCGACAGAAAGGCCGTATTCGAATTCGACAAGAGAGACGACCTCGACCTCGAAGAGCTCGAACTTGAACTCATCGACTACGGTCTCGAAGAGATAGAAGAGGACAGAATTCCCCGGGAGAATGGAGAAGATAGGGAGATTGTCCGAATATATGGAGAGTTCAAATCTTTCGGAGAGCTCAACAAGGCTCTCGAAGATAGAGGTATAGAGATCAAAAAGGCCCAATTGCAGCGTATCCCCAATACGCCGCTGGAGTTGAGCGAAGAGCGGATGGACGAGGTGAGTATCCTTATAGACAAACTCGAAGATGACGACGATGTGCAGGTGGTATATACCAATCTCGCTTGAGAGAGATTATGAAAAAGAGTCTTAGGGCCATAAGAAAGAGACTGCGCTCTCGAAACAGGGCAATCAACCCGTCGAAGCACTCTGTCGGGAGTGTGCAGGAGTACGAGAGAGCTACACGCTGTCGATGTACCGACAGATACGGAATGCCCAAAAAACTCTATGCAAGCACCTCGCAGGCCAGAGAGGCCGCGATGGATGAAAGCCTCAAGATATACCCCTGCCCTTTCGAGCTGGGATGGCACCTCAGCGCCCGAGACTGATTCTCTTCTGCCTACTTTCGTAGCGTCGCCTTGATTCTTCCTATATTGAGAAAAAGCTCCAACATATCCTCCGTAGAGCCACATACGATATCGGCTCTCAGCAGTGTCGCCACGGCACAGCCCTCCCTCCCCATAACAGCTATAGAGAGAGCGGCCCTTTCGAGCATCAGGGCGTCGTTGTTGCCGTTGCCTGCCACTGCACAGCGCTCGGCCCCCAAAGACTCGACGAAGGCCGCCTTTTCGGCGCTATGGTCGTCGCTCTGTAGTATCCTCAACTCCAGAGGCAGAGCCTCGAGCTCACTCGAGACCGTACCGAAGGTATCGGCGGTGAGAACATATATCTTCATGAATTTCGCTATCTTCTTCAGGGTGTCGGCGCTCGCTTCGCCTATTCTGCCATCGAGTGCTATGGTACCGTTGTAGTCCAAAACGAGAAACTCCAACTCCAAAGTGGCATAAGATGCTATATCTATCTTCATTTCATACTCCTTTTCATCCCTCCGACACGCCGTCGGAAGCACTCTGCATCTGCGTATCGGAGACTTCGGCGAAGTGCTCCATCTCCTCTTTACGCAGAATCCTGATTATATTGGTTGTTATGGTGCTCCCGGACTGTCGGTATATCGTCACTCATAACTCCGCTCGAAGAGCTCAGCTCGTTGCATTCTCCATGCGATAGTCGGTTTTCCGAATATACAGAGACGAAAATCTTCGAGAGATTCTATTTTGCATGAGTGAAATCGGGCCTGAAGAGGTTGGCCCCGCCTCCATCATCCCGAAAATAACATCTATTATGTTCGGGACGAAGGTCCTATCATAGCCAGTATCTTTCGATCTTTTCTCATCCCAACCTCGTTTCTTGTGACTTTGAAACGGCACAATCCATCCCGACCCACTATAGCTCCCGAGACCCACCGCAGAGATTGTAAAGATAGATTATATCCATCTGTCACTTTCGGGAATGTGAATCGCCAAAGCATCCGTATCGCACTCCTGCCCACGAACTCTCTCATACCCGAATCAGCCCCTAGATATCGCAAGGCAGTTAGCATTAAACCATTTTGGATAAAATAGGGCGAATTTCAAAATCGGGATTGGCAAATTATGATAGATTCGGTAATGAAGATTTTCGGTACTGCGAACGATAGAAGAGTCAAGCAGTATATGAAAAGGGTGCAGAAGATAAATGCGCTCGAGAGCAGATATGAGAAGATGAGCGACGAAGAGCTCAAAGCCGCCTTCGACGAACTCAGAGAGGCTGTAAGAAGCGGCGACAAGAGTATGGACGATGTACTCTACGACTCCTTCGCCATCACGAGAGAGGCCTCCAAAAGAGTCCTCGGACTGCGCCACTACGATGTGCAGATGGTGGGAGGTATGGTGCTTCACGAGGGCAATATAGCCGAGATGAAGACGGGAGAGGGAAAGACCCTCGTGGCCACACTCGCCGTAGTACTCAACGCCATGACCGGCAGAGGCGTGCATGTCGTGACCGTAAACGACTATCTCGCCAAAAGGGATGCCCACGATATGGGACAGCTCTACTCCTTTCTGGGATACACGACCGGCTGTATAGTCTCCGATATACATGAGGACGAAGAGAGAAAGGCCCAGTACGACGCGGATATAACCTACGGTACCAACAACGAATTCGGCTTCGACTATCTGCGTGACAACATGAAGGTGAGAGCAGACGAGAAGGTACAGAGAGAACACTTCTTCTCGATAGTCGATGAAGTGGATTCGATTCTGATAGACGAGGCGAGAACGCCTCTTATCATATCTGGTCCCGCACAGAGAGACCAGAGTCTCTACTTCAAAGCCAATCAGATAGCCAAACAGATGATACGGGGAGAGGAGCTCCCCTCCAAACCCGGAGAGCCCAAGAAGATGACGGGCGACTTCGTGGTGGACGAAAAGAACAGAACTATCGTCATGACCGAGGAGGGTCTCGAAAAGGCGGAGAAACTCTTCGAAGTGGAAAACCTCTTCAGCCTCGAAAACGCCGCCATGGTACACCATCTCGACCAGGCTCTCAAGGCACACCACCTCTTCGAAAGAGATGTGGACTATGTGGTGAGAAACGGCGAGATTGTGATAGTGGACGAGTTTACCGGAAGGCTCAGCGAAGGGAGACGATATAGCGAAGGGCTCCATCAGGCGCTGGAGGCCAAAGAGGGAGTGGTGGTACAGGAGGAGTCGCAGACACTGGCCGAAATCACCTATCAGAACTACTTCAGGATGTACGAGAAACTTGCGGGTATGACAGGTACGGCCCAGACCGAAGCTACGGAGTTTTCCCAGATATACGGTCTGGATGTCATATCGATTCCCACGAATGTTCCCGTCAGGAGAATAGACAAAAACGACCTCATCTACAATACCGAAGAGGAGAAGCTCGATGCCGTGGTGGAGAGGGTGAAGGAGCTTCACGGCAAGGGACAGCCCGTACTCATAGGTACGGCTTCGATAGAGAAGAGCGAACTTATACACGAACGACTGAAAAAGGAGAAGATTCCCCACAATGTTCTCAACGCCAAGAACCATGAGCAGGAGGCGGAGATAATCAAAAACGCCGGTGCCAAGGGGGCTGTCACCGTGGCTACCAACATGGCGGGACGGGGTGTCGATATCAAGATAGACGATGAGGTCAGAGAGCTCGGAGGTCTCGCCATAATCGGTACGGAAAGACACGAGAGTCGCCGTATAGACAATCAGCTCAGAGGTCGTTCGGGACGCCAGGGCGACCCGGGAGAGAGCCAGTTTTTCCTCAGTCTCGACGACAATCTCCTACGAATCTTCGGTGGTGAGAAGATAAGAGGCATAATGAATCGTCTCGGGGTGGAGAAGGGAGAGTATATAGACTCCAAACTCGTAACCAGAAGTGTGGAGAAGGCGCAGAAGAAGGTGGAGTCGATGCACTACGAATCGAGAAAGAACATTCTCGAATACGACGATGTGGCGAACTACCAGAGAAAAGTCGTCTATGCCTTCAGAAACCAGCTCATAGACCCTGAGTACGACATCACGGCCAAAATCGATCAAAACAGAGAGGAGCTTATATATCACCTCCTCGACGAAGCCGAGATTTTCGAAGGTGCACCGAGTGAAGATTACGACCTCGAGCGCTTCGTGAGCCTTATAAAAGAGTACAGCTTCGTCGATATCGATCCCGCCGAGCTCGAAGGCAAGGGACGGGAGGAGATAGCCAAAGAGAGCATAGAGATTCTGAAAAAGTTCTACGAAGAGAAGATGTCCGTCTTCGACGAGGAGCAGAGAAAAGAGGTCGAAAAGCTTCTTATTTTGCAGATTCTCGATACGGAGTGGAGAGAGCATCTGTATGAGATGGATGTCCTCAAAACCGGTATAGGACTCAGAGGATACAATCAGAAAGATCCTCTCACCGAATACAAGCAGGAGAGTTACAGACTCTTCCAGTCTCTCGTAGAGCGTATCAAATTCGAATCTCTCAAACTCCTCTATACTGTAGAGTTCGACTTCGGCTCACCCGAAGAGGAGATGGAGACTCTCGAAAAGATCAGAGATGAGCTGGAGATAGACGAAGAGGAGCTCATAAGCAACGAATATCAGGAGCCGCCACACTCCATAGCCGAAGCTGTGATGGGCACAGAGGAAAACGAGGGAGAGCTCAAACCCTATATAGCGCAGAAAAAGCCAAAAAGAAACGATCCCTGCCCCTGCGGCAGCGGCAAAAAGTACAAAAACTGCTGCGGTAAGAGCGGCCCCAGAAAGGGACTGCTCGCCTGATGTTCGACTCCAGCAGCGACTCCCGGCTCATACGCCGGATAGTCCGCCACTACCTGAGATACGATTCCGACAATCCGTTTATCTTCATATCCGCTCTTCTGGCCTTTCTCGGCATAGCCGCGGGGGTGATGGTACTCATGATAGCTATGGGAATCATGAACGGTACACAGAAAGAGTTCGAAAAGAGACTCTTTGTTATGAACTATCCGCTCACTGTCGTATCCTACTCGGACGGAGTACGAGAATCGACCATGAAGAAGATAGAGAAGAGTTTTCCCGATATGCACTCGAGTCCCTACTATCGTACGCAGGTGATTGTGAAGAATATCAACGGAGTGGAAGGCGCCCTCCTCTACGGAGTGGATTTCGAAAAAGAGGCCAGGATAAATCCGGTCTTCAAAAAGGCTCTGGAAAAAAGCACCCGAAAAGGCAAGTATCGTATAGTCACCGGCGACGACCTGGCGGTGATAATGGGGCTGGATATCGGCAGTTCGATAGTACTCTACTTCTCCACACAGCAGGCCGTGGGGCTGGGTACCATGCCTCTGCAGAAGCGCTTTGTCGTAGATGGTATCTTCAATTCGGGTCTTGGCTCATACGACAAGGCCATACTCTACACCACACACGAAGCCTTCGTGAAACTGCTCAAAAAAGACCCCCGAAGATTCGACGGAGTACATATCTATACGAAAGAGCCGATGAAGAGGATAGACGATATCAAAAAGATTCTTCCCGACGATGCCGGAGTAGAGGGCTGGTGGCAACAAAACGGCAACTTCTTCTCGGCCATGCAGATGGAGAAGAAAGCTCTTTTCCTCGTACTGCTGCTCATCATACTGGTGGCCTCTTTGAATATAGTCTCCTCTCTCCTCATGACAGTCATGAGTCGCCGAAGCGAAATAGCCCTCCTCAGAACACTTGGAGCGACGAAAAAGGAGATTTACGCCATCTTCTTCAGACTCGGCCTCATCATAGGCATGGGAGGTATAACGGCCGGTACCCTGCTCGGACTGGGCGGAAGCTGGATTCTGCGCAATTTCGATATCGTCACCCTGCCAGCAGATGTCTACGGTACGACCCACCTGCCCGTCGAGCTGGAGTTGAACGATTTTCTACTGATTATCGCCGGAACGGTTGTGATAGTCTTCCTCTCCTCCATCTATCCCGCGAGAAAGGCAGCCGCCACCGACCCTCTGCATGTACTCAGAAACGAATAGTCCAGAGATTTCCCAAAGCTTCCGATAGACCAGACAAAGAGCAAGAAGTGTAATACAGAATTGTTCAAAGCTAAAACCGATAAACTCAGATTTAATCGTAAGATTTCAATGGAGAGGGAGATATCATGCAGGAGGGAGAAAATCTATCCTCGGATTTTCAAATCACCACCCTGCAAAAAGGCGAGTATAAACTCACCCTTGTGCAAATAATTTAGTGGAGGTCTTTCCACTGATGCTTGTACCAGAGATAGGCCAAGAATGCGAATACCACCATATAGAGCAGCACGATAGGACCGACCTTCTCTCTCTTGGGCTTGCTGGGATCTCCAACCTCTTCGAGGTAGGCAAACACCTTCTCGTAACCCTCTTTGCTAAGACCTACACGAGGCATACCCGTACCGGGAAGTTGAGACTGGGGATCTTCTACGAAAGTTTCGAGGAACTCTTCGCTTCTCGCTCTTACGATGATGGAGAGATCGGGCGGAAGCTTGCCGAGATATTTGACCATATTCCCTTTGTATTCAGCCAGCTTCTCATTAAACTTCAGCTTCGCCAAATCCGCACCTGTCTGAATGTTCTTTTTCGTCTTGGGAACCTCTCCTATCTGAGTCCACTTGGCATATCTCATCTCGTGACATCTGCCGCAAGCGAACTCGTAAGCCTCTTTGGGTTTTACCTCTTTGGGAGCTATGGACTTGAAGTATGCCACAAGATCGGCCGCACTCTGGTCATCCGTAGCCATTGGAGGCATGGGGTAGGCTCTATCTTTGAACTTGTGAGCTACTATCGCGGTATGTACGGGGTCTTTCAGGAAGTGGGCAAGATACTTCTCATCCAAAAGTGCGCCAATAAGGCTCAAATCGGGAGGATTGACACCATACGCTCCCGACGCAGATACGGGATCCATAGGAGCAGGTACGCCCTGAGACTTGATCGAGTGACAACCCATACAGGCCGCCGCGAGCGCTTTTCCGGTCTCGGGATTACCCTTGGCCGCGATAGGCTTGAGATCTGGATATTTGAAGTTGTGACCCTCGACATGTTTGTGCATTACCGAGTGAGCATACGGCTCGACGCCTATATATACAAGCAGTGTAAAAAATACGACTATGCCGAGTTTTTTCAGATCTTTCATTATTTACTCCTCCTTACCGGTTTTTCCAATTTTGTAACGATAGGCAGGGTTACCCAGAGGAGGATGAATACCCATGCTGCCACTGTACCGATAGTCGTATAGACACCCACCGGAGGCACTTTACCCATGATTGTCAGCACAATCATATCCACCAAGAGAATCCAGAACCAGCATCTAAAGGGCTTTCTTCTGCTAGCAGGAGCTACATTGGGGCTTCTATCCAAGAAAGGCAACAGGAAGAAGATCACCTGTGCGAAACCGAAGGCTACGAGTCCGGGATCTTTGGGGAACGGTCTTAGAATCTCGTAACTCCAGAGGAAGTACCACTCGGGATAGATATGCGGTGGAGTCTTGAGAGGATTGGCAGGATCGAAGTTGACCGGATCCATAGCGAATTCAAAATGGTAGAAGACCAGATAGAAGTAGATGATGAAATATATCGACATTACGAATACATCTTTGCTCAGAAAGACAGGGTTGAAAGGGATCACTTTGGACTCTTTTCTAAGTCCCGCTTTCCACTTTTGCGCTTCAGCATCGAAATCGATCTCTTCCCCATCTTGGTTGTTGACATGGGGGATTCTGAGCGTACCGAAATGCAGTACGATCAAAGCCATAATGATTAGAGGCATCAAAAGAACATGGAGCATGAAAAATCTATTCAAGAACGCCTGTCCGGGTACATAGTCGCCACGAATCCACTCCACGAGTCCCTGGAAGTCGAGAGAGCCGAGGCTAAAGAGGTTGGTAATAACCATACCGGCCCAGTAGCTCATCTGTCCCCAGGGAAGCATATAGCCAGAGAAGGCCTCTGCGGAGAATGTGACAAAAAGAAGCATACCCGAAAGCCATATCATCTCTCTGCCTTTTTTGTAGGAACCATAGTAGATACCTGTAAACATATGAATATATATGATGAGGAATACCACCGAAGCGGCCACACCGTGCATATGTCTCCAGAGCCATCCGTAACCGACTTCGCTCATGACTGTGTAGTTTACACTATCAAAAGCCTGCTTGGTATCGGGGATATAGTACATCAATAGAAAGATACCGCTTATGAGTAGGATTCCGAATGTGGCGGCGAGAATCATTCCCATCGCCCAGAGGAAGTTAATATTCTTGGGAATCCAATACTCCGTAGAGAGTACCTTCTGGAGTGTATCCACAGCGAGTCTTTCGTTCATCCATTTGTGTGAAAATGGTCTTGCATTCGGATCAAAATGTGCCATACTCTCTCCTTACGCCACTACGCCGGCTTCTTGCAGCTTCTTGTATTCGGGGCCGGCTTCACCCAAAACCACCTTTTTGCCATCTACTTTGAAGGGTGGAATCACCAGAGGACTTGGAGGCGGTGACTTGAGCACCTCTCCCGCGGCATCAAACTGCCCGCCATGACATGCACAGATGAACTTATGCTTGTCGGGGAAGTATGCGGGGATACATCCGAGGTGAGTGCAGAGTCCGATGGCTATAAAGAATTTATCTCCACCTACATTAATCAATCTCTTGTCGGAGTAGGCTTTGTCGTCTTTGGCCACTTTGAGAATGAAGATAGGTTTACCCCTCCACATCTCGGTATAGAGAACATTGGGCTCAGCCTTGCTGAGATCTACGGTGGTGAAACCGGCAGCTTTGACACTTGGCAGAGGATCCCAGGTTCGTTTGGCGGCATAGAGCGCTCCGAGAGCACCCAGGCCGGCAAACGCACCAAGAGCCTTGCCGAAGAAATCTCTTCTATCGCTCATATTGCGTCCTTTTATGAAGATTTAGACGGATTATTATAGGACGAAAGTACTAAAAAAAAGCATTGACAAGCGTCAAAAAGGGCAAAAGAGCCCCTTTTTGAAAAAGGATGTGAAGATTTTATACAGAAATATCAGACAAACAGATGATAAATATCACTGCCCTTAATCTTTCTCTCTCTCGCACCCTCTCGAACGGAATCTTCGATGAAAGTCCCAATGGCTTCTCTATCTTCGATTGACGCTCTAAAGGCACCGCACAATTCGAGCACTCTGCGTATCTTCGTAGTGCTCTCTTCTCTCTCGAGATAGAGCGTCTTCACTCCGTTGAGCGCGGCTTCGAGAGCTATCTGAAGAGATGAGCTCATTAGAGCGTAGCCCTGCAAGAGAAGAGTTTCGTACTCCGAACTCTCATGCATGGTAGCGAAAAACTCTCTGTAGCTATCTTCGTATTTGACATAGAAGTACTCGCCGAATATCGCTTCCACACTATCGAAAGCGAGATTTTGGGCATTCTCGAGCAGATAGAGGTCGGGGTCGCTATCTCCGTAGTAGAGCAAGACTCTGCCGTTTGCATCCACCTCTGGAAGCTTCAGCTCCCTGAATTGCCACATCCCATATCGGCCATCTATCTCGAGAGGATCGAGAACTATCTCTCCATACTTCGGGCCATCGCCGGAAGCTGTCGCGACTCTCACTACCCTCGAAAAGTCCGATACGAACTTTTCGAGCCTGCCTCCATCATCTTCGGGCGAATCTATCACTACCGAATCACCCCGTTTCGCCACCGCATCTATATCCTTGATACTCTCTATCGGTATAGCAGGAGGCAGACCCATATCCATCCCGACTCTCTGCGCCCTGAAATCGTTGAGCAGTATCTCCGCCTCCAAACCTTTTTTGGATAGCTTTTCGTATATGGCCGCCACTCTCCTGAGCGAATCGAGCCCATGCTCTCTACCAGTGTGTGCATATAGATAGATCATATCTTTCCTTTCTCGGCCATCTTGATATATATATGTATTATCTCTATCGCCGCGGGAGTCACTCCACTTATTCTCGAAGCGGCGAAGAGTGTCGGTGGAGTGGCTTTGCGAAGCTTTTCCACAATTTCATTGCTCAGCCCCTGTACTCTGGAGAAATCGAAGCCCTCCGGAATCTCCACCTCCAGCATTTCGTGCATCTTGTCTATCTGGGCTCTCTGCTTCTCTATATATCTGGCATACTTGGCCTCTATGAGAAGCTGTTCGAGTATCGCATCTTCATAGGAGGCAAACTCCTCGAAGAGCGCCCTTATCTTCTCCACACTCGGCTCGGACATCCTCGCCACTATATCCACCCATGCGGTCTTGTCGTTGATTTTGCACTCGTTCAACTCTTCGAGTTTGGCACTGAACTCTTTCGTGGGTGTGGCGTAGTTTCGGCTCAGAATCTCCATGGCCGAAGAGAGCTTTTCGACCTTCTTTCCGACTCTGGCTATATACTCATCCTCGAGCAGACCGTACTTCTGCGCATACCTGTAGAGCCTCACATCGGCATTATCCTCCCTCAGAAGCAGTCTATATTCGGCCCTGCTCGTAAACATCCTGTATGGCTCGTTCGTCCCCTTCGTAACCAGATCGTCTATGAGCACACCTATATAGGCTTCGTCCCGTCCGAGGATGAAGGGCTCCTCTCCCCTTATCGCCAAAACTGCGTTTATCCCTGCCATCAAGCCCTGGGCGGCCGCCTCTTCGTAACCGGTGGTTCCATTTACCTGCCCCGCCCAGTAGAGTCCCGATATCTTTTTCGACTCCAGAGTGTGGTAGAGTTCGGTAGGCTGGATAAAGTCGTACTCTATCGCATAGCCGAAACGGACAATCTCCGCCTTTTCGAGCCCTTCGATGGAGCGAATCATCTCTATTTGCACATCCGTGGGCAACGAGGTGTTCAGACCATTTAGATAAAACTCGTTGCTCTCTCTCGTCTGCGGTTCCACGAAGACCTGATGTCTGGGGCGTTCACTGAAACGGTTTATCTTGTCCTCTATACTGGGGCAGTATCTCGGCCCCACCCCCTCTATCTGTCCGCTGAAAAGGGGGGCACGGTAGAAGTTGCTCTCTATGATACGATGGGTCTCTTCGTTGGTATAGGTCATCCAACAAGGCAGCTGCTGCGGTTTGAAACTCTCTCTGTCGGTCCTGAACGAAAAGGGTATGGGCTCCTCATCTCCTGGCTGCTCCTGCATGAGTGAAAAATCTATACTCTCTCCAGCTATTCTGGCACATGTACCGGTCTTGAGTCTGCCTATCTCGAAGCCCAATTCCCTAAGCTGATTGGCGAGTGTCACCGAAGCAAACTCGCCCTGCCTACCAGCCTTCTGTCTGTTCTCTCCGATATGTATAAGACCGTTGAGAAAAGTCCCAGAGGCTATTATCACCTTTTTGGCGGGATATTGGTTGCCAAGCTGGGTCACCACCCCTCTGACGACACCCCCCTCCACGACGAGACTCTCCACCATCTCCTGTTTCAACTCCAGATTATCGGTATGCAAAATCACATCTCTCATATAGATACGGTATCTATCCATATCTATCTGTGCCCTACTCCCCCTCACTGCCGGCCCTTTGGAGGCGTTGAGTATGCGAAACTGCAGACCGGTCGCATCCGTACAGAGCCCCATCTCTCCGCCAAGAGCGTCTATCTCCTTGACCAGATGCCCTTTGGCCAATCCTCCTATGGCGGGGTTGCAGCTACTCGCACCCACCTGCTCCGCGAGAATCGTCACCAGCATCGTCTTCGCACCCATTCTCGCCGAAGCGAGGGCCGCCTCTATCCCGGCATGCCCTCCCCCTATCACTATCACATCGTAGCCACTTTGCATTCTCTTCTCTCCTGCCATCCCTTTTGCGCTTCTTGCCGTATCGATATACGGATTCAGGGTATAATTGCGAAATTATAGCCAATGGGGGAAAAGATATGTTCACCGGTCTCGTAAGAGAAGTCGGGGAGGTGCTCTCCACAAGAGGAAATATGATATTCATAAAATCTTCGATTCCTGCCTCTGTAGGAGACTCGATAGCCGTAAACGGAGTCTGCCTGAGCGTCACCGAAAGTGGCGAAGAGGGTTTCTGGGTCGAAGCGGCCGACGAGACCAGACGAATCGTACCTCCGGAAAAATTCGAGGGTAGAGTGCATCTGGAGGCGGCCATGGGTATGAACGACAGATTCGAAGGGCACATAGTACAGGGGCATGTGGATACGGTGGGGGTAATAGAGGATATCCGAAAGGGGGAAAACGCCGTAGAGTTCATCGTGAGGGTGGAGCCTGAATATATCAGGTATATCGTCCCCAAGGGCTCCATAGCCATTGACGGTATCTCCCTTACCGTAAACGAGGTCTTCGACTCCTCTTTCAGACTCACGATCATACCTCACACCATGCGCAACACACTCATATCGGAATATGAAAAGGGGAGCAGAGTCAATATAGAGACCGACCTCTTCGCCAGATATATAGACCATATCCTCTCCCACAGGAAGAGCGCTCCCTCCGTTAGCTGGAGAGATATCGACGCTATGCAGATGAGTTTCTAAGATGAACATATACGACTACGAAATTCCCTCCGACGGTGAACTCTTCGAAACTCTCTATCGAAATTCGCAAACCGCGATTGTGCGTATTGTCAGCTCCGAAACTCCCGAAGAGAAACTATATATACAGGAAGAGGATGAGTGGGTATGTCTGCTCGAAGGTGAGGCACTGCTGGAGATAGACGGCAAGAAGCTGGAGATGAAAAGGGGAGACACTCTGCTCATACCCGCTCTTACACCTCATCGCGTCCTCAAGACTGCCGAAGGTACACTCTGGCTGGCTGTACATTGTCAATCGGATTCGAGCAAAACGATGAAGACGGAAAATAGGCAGAATCGTAAACGAAAGAATGAAACCTCTCGACCTTCACAATAGCAGCCGTTATAGCTCGAGTATGAAGCTCTCTTGATAGCTCCTGCCGTCATAAAGCTCGACAAAAAGCTCTATTTCGAGCCTATCGTCATCGAGCCATCTCACAAAAGAGGCTCTCGAGCGTAGCACATCGTCACTATTGAAAGTATGTTTTCGTGCAAAACTCTTCCAGAGCCTTCGCACACGCTCTCTCCCTATTTCGACACACTCTCCATCGGCTTCGACCGTGTATATAAAGAGTGTTCCTATATTCGAGAGTAAACTCTTATACACAATGAGCTTTTTTTTCTGCGGCGAATAGTGGAGCCTACCCTCTCCCAACTCCTTCATGTCGGCACACTCCACCCTTGCCGACTCCTCTTTTTTAACATGGACGAGCGATTTGTGCAATCCACTTTTGCAAGCTTCTACACAGCCGCCCGTACTCAATAGAGTTAGGGAGATAGATATCGACAAAAGAACCCTACTCACCTCGGGAATCGCCTTTTAGATAGTATCCGAAGAGTTTTTTGACTGCTGCCGATGTTTTGGGGCCAGGAATACCATCGATTCTAAGAGCCACCCCCGCAAAAGTGTTTAGAAAACGCTGAAGCCTTTTTACCTCCTCTTCGGACGAATCACTATAAAAAAAGTACGGTTCTTTTTCGTCTGCGGCCAAAAACAGCCCTTTCTCGTCTGTAGCTGAAAGCAGGGATATCTCACCTCTTTCTTCGAGTCTTCTTAGCAGTACGGCGGCACCACACTGCTTCGATTTTGCGGTATCGGACCATGTGCCGTCGTATATATATTTACCGCAACTGTAGTGTCCCGACCATGACCAGAGGTATGGCGAGAGTACATGCTTGTGATAGAGTCTGTACCCCCAACCGTTGTATGCCTCTATCTCATAGAGTATCCTGCCCAAAGACCACTCCCCCACCCTCTCGACTCTCCTAAGCTTTAGGGCATCTATCGCACTCTCCTCCCAACTAAAGGGGGGATTTCCTCTTTTTGGTCTGCCTGCAGGCACATGGATAGTCCTCTGCTCGAGAGAGTCACCGTTGTGTAGATGTCTGTCGAAACGCATCGAGCTCTCCATATTGTGTATCACAGCTACAAAATACCATGGAATGCCAAGGGTTTCGGCGACATTCTCGTAACGCTCTTTATGCTCGAGAAGAGTGTCTGTCAAGGCATCTATCTGCGAAAAACGGGACTCTTCGTACACCATCTCTTTATAGAGCCTCTCATATTCTCTCCTTAGATTTTCACTATATACTACTTTTGCCATCTTCATCCCCTCCTTTCTCATTTTTCCAATCATACACCTTCCCTACTTAAACGAACAATCGACACCATAAAATCGAAACTAACATTCTACTAACTAACAATAGTATATAATTTGCTGTTCCAATCGATGGAACTAATTTATCAGAAGGAGGAAAAAATGGCGGAAGAGCTGAAGAAAAACGAAGAGACGCAAGATAGTCAAAACGACAATACAAATGAGGTAGAGAACAACAACGACGATACAAACAAGGCAGAAAACAGCAGCAACGATACAAACGAGGCAGAAAACAGCAGCAACGATACAAACGAGGCAGAAAACAGCAGCGACGATACGAATGGAGACAATTCCGATATTGCACAACAGATAGCAGAGCTCTATATAGCTACATTCAACAGAGCACCAGATGAAGCTGGTCTGGAGTATTGGGTAGGGCGCTATAAAGATGGTATGAGTATAGAGCAGATAGCCGAAAGCTTCTTCGACCAACCCGAGACCATAGAGCTCTACGGCGATGAGGATCTCGATGTCTTCATAGATTCGGTATATGAAAATGTACTGGATAGAGCACCCGATAAGGCGGGAGCCGACTATTGGAAAGCGGAGCTTTCAAGTGGCAAAATTTCAAAAGACAAGTTCATAATAGCTATCCTAAACGGTGCCAAAGAGCACGAAGAGGATAGAGAGCATCTCGAAAACAAGACAGGTGTAGGGATGAAGTTTGTCGAAGAGAAGCTCAACGATCCTGAATTGGCCAAACTTGTAATAGAGGACTATAAAAAAACTGGCGATGCAACTGCCGTCAAAGAGGCAATTAGCGAGTTCGCTCAAAACCACTCTCATCAGAACAAATTCGGAGATAGCGACTATAGTGAGTTCAACAAGAGTGCGCACGATTTCCATACTCAACATGCAAAAAACAGTGACGCCAAAAGCAAAGACGACTTCTCTACCGGCATCAACAATGCATACAACTATGGTCATGACGATGCAAAAGACAATGGAAGTGAGTCGGAGTATTCAAAAGATGACTCCACACATGATGATGGAAACGATAATAACGAAGTCGCACTTGTAGGAGCTCAAGAGCAAAACCATCATGAGGATATGACGGCATTCTAATCTACCCGATACTCCTTGTTTGGCGGCCTTTGCCGCCATTTTCACAAACAAATGCTTTTTCCCGATAAGTTACACTATAAAAGATACTACCCAATGCCGGAGAGAAGATGAACAAAGAGATACTTCGCCTGGCCATCCCCAATATAGTCTCCAATATCTCCATTCCTCTTCTAAGTTCGGTGGATACCGCTCTCATGGGGCATATATCCCCATCCCATCTCGCCGCTTTGGGGATAGGGGGTATGATATTCATGTTTCTCTACAGCAGTTTTGCTTTTCTCAGGATGGGCACCACCGGTATGACCGCCCAGGCATATGGTGCATCCGACTTCGAAACACTCTCCAACACACTCTATCGAGCCATTTTTCTGGCACTTGCCATTTCGCTGCTTCTGCTGCTTCTGCATCGGCCTCTCTTTCTATCAGCCGCCTACCTGATGAATATAGAGAGCGGATATTACGAACTTGCACAGAGATATTTCGATATAAGAATACTCACGGCACCCGCGGTGATGATACTCTATGTCATGACGGGTTTCTTCTTCGGGATGCAAAACTCGGCCTATCCTCTCTATATCACGCTGCTTCTGAATATAGTCAATATCGTAGCCAGTCTCTTTATGGTCAGAGTGTTGGCAATGGGTATCGAGGGGGCCGCATGGGGAACGGTGATAGCCCAATATTCGGCAATGGCGACTGCACTTGTGCTTTTTGGCAGATATGCAAAGAGGCTCCACGGCGCAAGAAGAGGCGCCATATTCGCGAAAAGTTCTCTCGCACACTTCTTCCATATAAACAGAAATATCTTCATCCGTACTCTCGCCCTCACCTTCTCTCTCGCCTTTTTCTATGCGCAAGCGGCCAAATATGGCGAAGAGACTCTCTCCGTGATGGTCATCCTGCTGCAGTTCATGATATGGATGAGCTTCGCGATAGACGGCTTCGCAAATGCCGCAGAGAGTATCACCGGCAGATATTTCGGTGCCACTGAGAGAGAGAATTTCTACAAAGCGGTCAGACTCTCCATGCTATGGGGAGCCTCTCTGGCCCTGCTCTTCTCTCTCTTCTACCACTTCTGCGGTAGCTTTATAGTGACGATATATACTTCGGACAAGGCGATAATAGAGAGTACCACTCCTCTTCTGCCACTGACCGCCCTGCTTCCACTGCTGGCCTTTCCCGCCTTCATATATGACGGCATATTCATAGGCATGACAGCCGTCAAAGCGATGAGAGATGCGGTACTTCTCTCCATGTTTCTCTATATGGCTCTTTTCTATCTGCTGGAGAGTTTTATGGATGCACGATACGCATTGTGGATATCTTTCGTCTCCTTTTTTCTCTTCCGGGGGCTTGTACAGAATAGACTCTTTCGCAGTAGAGGAATCAATCTACGATGAGGTGAACTTTCTTATGCTAAAATAGCTTTCGACAAGAAAAACGGAGAAACCTTCCAAAGGAGCAGGCAATGGATATCATAAGAGTGGGAGTACTTACCACAAGCGACAGAGCGAGCGAGGGTATATATGACGATATATCCGGAAAAGCCATCATGGAGAGACTCGAAGAGTATCTGCAAAACGAGATAGAGTTCATCTACCGCTGTATTCCGGATGAACAGAGCACGATAGAAGAGACTCTTCTCGAGCTTGCAAGAGACAAGAAGTGCGATCTGATCGTGACCACCGGCGGAACGGGACCGGCCGAGAGGGATGTCACCGTGGATGCCACCCTCAAAGTCTGCCACAAGATACTGCCCGGTTTCGGGGAGTTGATGAGAAGCGTGAGTCTGCAGTATGTACCCACTGCCATACTCTCGAGACAGACAGCCGGTATCTGCACCAATTCACTGATAGTCAATCTCCCGGGCAAGCCGAAATCCATCAGAGAGTGTCTCGATGCGGTCTTTCCCGCCATTCCCTACTGTATAGACCTCATAGGAGGGAACTATATGGAGGTGGACGAGAGTGTAATCGAGGCTTTCAGACCCAAACAGAGTTAGAGAGTGACGATGAATATAGAATTTATAGAGAGCAGATTCGAAGAGATTTACAAGGAGCTGGAGAAAGAGGTGATGGAGATTCTCTCCGATATGAGTCTCGACAAGAGAGAGACCAATCTGAGAATGAAACCTCTAAGCTCCACCAAAAAGATACTCGAAAATGCCATAGACAGCATAAAGACGGTGCAGGAACTCGCACTCAGAGAGCTCGACGAGAGCGATAATATCGGAAAATAGAAAAATATGATAAAAGGGAATGAGAGAGGATGATAAGACTTGCCGTATTCGATTTCGACTCTACACTGATGGATGGGGAGACGATAGATTTTCTCGCCGCCGAACTGGGACTGGAGAGAGAGGTGGCCGCCATTACCGAACAGGCTATGCAGGGGAGAGTGGATTTCTTCAAATCTCTTCAGGCGCGTGTGGCACTGCTGGAGGGTCTGCAGATGCAAAAAGTGGACGAAATCTGCCACTCCCTTCCACTGATGCCGGGAGCGAAAGAGACTGTGGCGGAATTGAAAAAGAGAGATATCCGCGTCGTGTGCTTTTCGGGCGGATTCAGAAACGCCACCTCCCATGCGGCCGGGATTCTCGGACTCGATGCCGACTTTTCCAACATACTGCACGAGGACGAAGGTATTCTCACCGGAAAGGTTGGAGGAGAGATGATGTTTTCCGACTCGAAAGGGCAGATGCTCGAAAGATTACAGTCGCTCCTGCGCATAAAGCCGGAAGAGACGCTCGTCGTGGGTGATGGTGCCAACGACCTGAGCATGTTCGAATATGCCGCTACGAGAGTGGCCTTCTGCGCCAAAGATATACTCAAAAAAGCCGCCACCCACATCGTGGATGAAAAAGACCTCAGACATATTCCGGATATAGTCCTGTAAAGAGGAGAGCGATTTGAAATGTAGAATCTCCTCTTTGTTGCGCAGTGCGCTCTCTTACAAAGAGGCTATAATCAAGGGAAATCTCGCCGCCGTGGCCGCCACCGTACTCACCGTACTCATCCCACTCTTCATACCCATGCTCGTGGATGAACTCATTCTGCACAGAAGCGACACCCTCACCGGCTGGGTGGCGCAGCACATAGCCCCAATGAGTGTAAGCGGCTATCTCGCCTTTTTCCTTCTGCTGGTACTGATACTCAGGGGATTGGGCTTTCTCTTCAATGTCTATCAGGTGCGTACCTTCACATCGGTATCCAAGGATATGGCTTACAAAATAAGGAAATCGGCGCTCGAGCATCTGCGCAGAGTCTCTCTCGCAGAGTACGAAACCTCATCTCCGGGAGCGGTGGCCTCCAGACTGGTAACCGATATCGATACGATAGACGCTTTTATCGGTACGACCGTGAGCAAACTCGTAATATCCATACTTACACTCTTCTTCAGTGCCATCGTACTGCTTCTGATAAACTGGAAACTGGCTCTCTTCATATTGCTGACCAATCCGGCAGTGGTATATTTCACCGCAAGACTCGCCAGAAATGTCGGAAAGCTCAAGAGAGAACACAACAGGGCGGTAGAGGCATTTCAGTCGAGTCTTACGGATACCTTGGAGCTTTTCCACCAAATCAGGGCTTCCGACAAGGAGAGTTACTTTTTCGACAGGATAGAGGAGAAGGCACTCTCGCTGAGAGAGCGCTCGATAGATTTCACATATAGAAGCGACAAAGCCATAAGGCTATCTTTTCTCGTCTTTCTCGGAGGTTACGAACTTTTTCGCTCCGTCAGTATCTATTTCGCCGTATATGGTGATCTGAGCGTAGGGCTGATGCTGGCCGTATTCGGATATCTCTGGATAATGATGACTCCGACACAGGATATCATCAATTTCCAGTATGCGCTGAGCTCGGCGAGGGCCGCTTGCGGCAGAGTCGAGAAGATATTCGCAATGGAAAGAGAAAAGTTCGTCGATAACGGCAAAAACCCCTTCGAAAAAGGCTCCTGCGCCTCCATCGTCGCCAAAGGTCTCTCTTTCTCCTATAGCGAAGGCAAAAGGGTGCTCGAAGATATCGAGCTGGAGATAGAGGCCGGTTCGAAAGTGGCTATCGTGGGCCCCAGCGGAAGCGGCAAAACCACGCTCTCGAACATTCTGGCGGGATTCTACCCCCTCAGTGAAGGAAAACTCTTCTACAACGGTGTACAGAGCAGGGAGATATCGCCGGCCACGATACGGGCCAACTCTCATATGATATTGCAAAATCCCAGACTCTTCAACGACACTCTGCGCTTCAATCTCACCCTCGGAGAGGATATATCCGAAGAGAAGATAGCCTATGCCCTGCGTACAGCGCAGTTGGAAGAGGTGGTACAAAACATGAGCGAAGGGCTCGATACGGTAGTGGGCAGAGACGGTGTGAGACTCAGCGGCGGGCAGAGGCAGAGAGTGGCCATCGCCAGAATGCTGCTGAAAGACCCCAAAATAGTGATTCTCGACGAATCCACCTCGGCACTCGATGTTCACACCGAAACACGACTCTTCGCCAGATTGTGGGACTATCTGCAGGATAAAACCGTCATCACCATAGCACACAGGCTCAGTACGATAGAGAAGGCCGAATGGATATTCGTACTCGAAGAGGGCAAGGTGGTCGATAGAGGCAGACCTCGGGATTTGATGAAGAAAGAGGAGGGATATTTCGCCGGAATGATATAAGCCTGCCTAAATCGATATCCCTTCTAAAGTCGTATGAGTTTGAGAGGGTCTATATATTTGGACTCTTTCGTCGCTTCGAATATCAGTTTGCTCTTGATTTTTCCGATAACCGCACCCTTTTTGACTCTGCTTCCGCTCTTGAGGCCTGGAGCGGTTTTGGAAAGTCCGGCATAGACTGTATGAAGTCTGTTTCCGTGAGCTACGACGACCACTTTGCCCAACATACTGTTTTGTCCTATATAGACCACTTTGCCATTGAGTACATTTCTCACTTTTGAAAACGGAGCGGGTGCCTTTAGTGTAACGGATTCGTTGAAGATCTTGATTTTGTATATAGGATCTATATAGGTTCCGAACTTCTTGACCACTATCGCCCTAGAGATTGGAGAGATAGTTCTCGGGCCGGTATAGTCGTATATCTTGTTTTTATGATATGAGGAGCCGTAGCGTTTGACCTTGCTACTCTCGGCTTTGAGAGTTACGGCACTATAGTCGGCTTCACGCCCCTCGGCTATTGCCTTTTTTCTCTCCTCCTCTCTCTCTTTGCGCAATTTGGCAAGCTTTGCGGCTCTTCTCCTCAACTCCTCCTGTCTTTCGACCTCTCTGCGTTTGGCCTCCTCTATCTCCTCTTTTCTTAGAATATTGAGCTTGGCCAGAGTCAATCTGAGCATATTCTGTCTTGTTATGAGGGCCTTTAGTTTCCTCTTGTACTGCTTCTCCTGCTCGCCAAGATGTGATAGAAGCTTCTTCTTCTCTTTCTTCTTTTTATTGTAGAGCTTTCTTTTTCTCTCTATTTCGGCTATATTTTTTTTCAGAGCGTTTCTCTCCACACTCATTCTGCTCTTTTCGAGGCGGCTTGTATCTATACTCTTTTTGAGGGCTTTGAGGCTCTTTTTGTTCTCTCTTTTGTATATCTCGTAAGCCTCCTTGAGTATCACGCTCTTCTCACTCTTTCTGTGCATACTATCCATAGCCGCTATAACCGAAAATTGCTCCGTCAGAAGCTGTATGAATCTGTTGTATCTACTCTTTATCTTCTTATCCAGATCCGATATTTCACTATCGAGCTCCTTCACCCTCTTTCTGGCAGTGCCATATCTGCTCTCGTTCCTCTTCTTCTCTCTCTCCAATCTATCGAGTATCTTCTCTATGGAGGCATACTCTCTCTCCATCTTCCTGATGGAGTCGGCTATTTTGGCGAGCTGGCTGTTCATCTCCTTTTTCATCTTTTCCGTCGATTCGATATTGTGTCTCGAGCTCTCGATCTTCTTTGCAATCTGAGAAGCTTCGGACTCGGAGAGAAGCAATACACAAAGCGACAATACGCCAAGCAGACTTTTCACTCTTTTACCTCTCTACTCTTTATGGCCACACTCATGACGGCGACTATGACGATACTAAGAGATATCGATATCAAAATCAGCAAATCGGAACTTTCAAAAAGTAGATCTCTTCTCTCTTTCAACAGTTCTATGCCGCTTCTATCGGCCCAGTAGAATTTGAGAGAGAGAAAGACAATGGTAGTCATAAGTGCCGATACTATCGCATCCACTATACCCATCCTGAACAAAACGGCACTGCGCAGCAGCATGGGTGCGCCGAAAATCTCCATTATTCGCATCCTCTCTTTGTGTGCCATCTGCCATACTTCCATCTGTTTGACGATGAGAAAGAGACTCACGATACTCATGAGTGCCACAAATGACCAAAAGAGCATCTTTATAAATATAAAAAGATTGTATTTGGAGCTGTGACTCTCGCCGAAAGTCTCCACCCTTTTCACCCATGGATCTTTGAGAAGCTTTTTTTCTATCTCCGCGGTATCTTCGCTATCGAGATAGTTGTTTAGATGCAGCGAGTAGAAATACGGAAGGGCGTTTAGTATATCTCTGCCGGTTGTATTCCCCAGACCCTGAGCTATATCCTTGGCTATCTTCTTTCTTTCTATTCTTTTGGCATCGGCTATCCTGGAATCTATCTTCTTGAATTTCGCCTCATCCATCTGTTTTTTCGTCACGACGAGTATGGAGTAGTTGGCTTTGAGTTTCTCTTCGTAATTCGTAGTCACTCTGTCGAAAACGAGGAAAAACTCTATCCCCAGCAATATCGACATCAACGGCAGAATAAACATCATATGTTCTCTAATTGACTTCATAGATACCCTTGTTTTCTATTATGAGATGTCTGTACGGTATATTGAATATCGTCGGAATCCTATGCGTAACGACCACGATGGTCGAACCAAGCTGTGCACAGGCATTCTCCATCAAATCCCAGATGACATTGGAGGAGTACTCATCGAGGTTACCGGTAGGCTCGTCGGCGAGAATGAGAAAGGGATTTCTCGAAAGCGCTCTGGCTACACCGACTCTTTGTTGCTCACCACCGCTCAACTCCAGCGGAAAGCGCTCGGCATGTTCGCTCAGTTTTACATGTCTTAGAAGTTTCTGAGCCTGGGTTTTCTGAATATCGATACTGTAGCCGGCGATTATCAGAGGTAGCACTACATTCTTCTCTACCGTCCACTCGTTGATGAGTTTGTAATCCTGAAAGATTATTCCCATATTGGATCTGAGCGTCTGAAGTCTGCCGTGGCTGATATTGCCCATATCGAAGCCTCCCACTACGAGAGAACCGCTTTTGGGCACCAAAGCTCCGTAGAGCGATTTGAGCAGTGTCGATTTGCCGCTTCCGCTCGGACCGGTTATAAAGACAAACTCTCCTCTCCCCACTCTAAAACTGGCATTTTTGATAATCTCTTTCTTGCCATCGTCGTATGCCAAAGTCAGGCGTGAAGTTGCTATAACATTATTGGTGGACATCGAGTAACTCTCCAATCTTTTTATGGGCTCTCATATTGGTCTTGTTGGCTACAGGCCTGCTCGGAAAGTAGTTCACGCTCCCATCCTCCTCTATAAAGAGATATTTATGTTCAGGTTTGTCGAAGTTTCCAAACGATACCTCCACTATATACCCTTTGCTATACACTCTGTCGTAAACTCTTGTGAAATGTATGAAATATTCGTCGAAAACGAGAGAATCCGGCGGCAGTTTACCGATAGTTTCCGACGATACTTTAGCGCAAAAAGAGAAATCTGTACAAATCTCTCTCTGCGGTGATTTCTCCATCGAATAGAGAGTCAGATTGTAAATGTTCTTCTCCTCTCTTCTCCATCGCGCCTCATATTTGCTCACGACGGGCAACTCTTCGTTCTTCTTCACTTCGAATCGTACCCGCTTCGCTTCGGAAAAGATCTCCAGAGCGTATCTGTAGTAGTTTTCGCTATCCGTTCTAAGCTCCAAAATACCATCGATATCCAATACACGCAGCGCTTCCGATACGAAAGAGCTTCCTATGACCCTTCTATGGGGCTTTTTGTCCCAAGGCACCGGGAAATGAACGAATATGGCTTCGGCCAGATTCGAAGGGAGCATCTCCAGCAAAAGCCTGGCATCGTAGTTGAGCACCCAGATATTCTCCAGCTTTCTCAAAGCTATCTGCCTGAGTACCTGCTGTGCGGAGGGCGTATGTATCTCTATGCCTATATGCAGTCTATCGGGCTCTTTACCCGCCTGATAGAGCAGATGGCGACCGCTACCGAATCCTACCTCGAGTGCGACTCTATCATAGGGGAAAATCCCTTTTTCAAAATCATCGATCTTTTTATCGTATCGGGAGGCTATCGTCACCCTCTCTCTCGTACTCTCTATATTGGAGTGCAATATCTCGAGTCCGGCCTCTTTTGCAAGTGAGGCAAGTATTCTCTTTATGAGCTCCACATCCAGCGGTCGGCTTACACTGTCGCATCGCAAAAGCCACTCTTTTTCCTTTTTTTTCAACTCCAATATAAACTCTTTCCCGTTTTCACCCACGAGAAGAAGCTCTTTCGGGCCTTTTTTGCAAACTGCCCTCTCTTTCAAAACGGAATCTCTCTTTGCGACTACGGCATCGAATCTTTGCGAATCGAAAGGTTTGACCTTGAGATGCGGCATACGATACTCCTCTACTCTATAGTCACTGTCGCAGCCTCACTCGCATCGGATCTGAATCCATCCGCACTTCTGGCAATTATACGATAGCTGTATCTCCTACCCTTGGCGGCCGACATATCGATATACTCGGGACTCAAGCGCCCCTTTACATTGGCCAGATATTTCCACTCTCTTCCTTCGAGTCTGCGCTCGATGATATAATCGTGGATTCTCGGATCGGGATGGGGAGTCCAAAGTAGTTTCACGACTCCTTTATCGACTATGAAAGCCTTGAAGAAATCGACCGGAGGAAACGGACTTTTGGTCTTGACGCTCACTATCTTTCCCGGGGAGGAGCCGTAAAACAGACCGTAGGGTTTGAAGGTATAGAGATATTTGCGGTTGGGTTTTATATCTGTATCCACGAAATGTGTGGCATAGCGATTTCCTATAGTGGCGATTTTGACATATCTCTGTTTGCTACCCTTGCCCGGTACGGCTCTATAGACATCCACCCCTTCCACTCTTTTGTCTTGAATCTCGGACCACTCGAAACCGACACTCGTCTTGTCCACAATAGTCTTTACCTCTTTTATCACAGGCATGGACGGATCAACCTTTAGAGCCGTCATACTTTCAACTTCAGAACAACCTGTCGCAATCAGCGAAGCTATCACCGCCGAAGAGATCATCAAGCCTCTTTTCGATCCACTTTTCATCCGTTTCGCTCCTCTCGTAATTTTTTTTCAGGTAGGTATTCATATCTTCCGGTAGAGGTGCTTTTATCTCCATCCTCTTCCCACTCGCCGGATGGGTGAAATAGAGTCTGAAGGCATGTAGAAATATTCTATCTTTCATATTTATCGCTCCTCTATAGCCATAGAGTTCATCTGCGAGGATATGTCGCCCTATACTGGATAGATGAACTCTTATCTGATGTGTTCTACCCGTATGCAGGCGCGCCGCCACGAGCTCGGTCGTACCGCTTGCGCATCGGGCTATCTTGGCGAAATCCGTCTTTGCGTATCTACCGTCGGGTACTACGGCCATCTTCAGACGATTGGACGGATTTCTTCCTATTGATCTTTCGATTGTAAGATTATCCTTCAAAGGGTAATCTATTATCGCGAGATAGTATCTACCCATACTCTTGTTTTGAAGCTGGAGAGAGAGCCTGCTATGTGTATCGTTGTTTTTCGCCACAAGCAGAGCACCACTGGTAACCTTGTCGATACGGTGGACTATACCGTATCTCTCCTCTCCCGCGATTGTGGAGAGAGATATCCCCTTGGCTACAAGCCAATCTACGACAGTAGCATCTTTTACCGAAGGGGCGGGATGCACGACCACACCAGCAGGTTTGTCGAGTACGAGAAGCTCTTCATCTTCATAGAGAATTTTCATATCGAAATCGACGGGAGCGGCCTCTTTTTTTTCCGCCTCGATGAAACTGTAGGTTATTTTCTGACCCTCGTGTATCTTGTACGAGCTCTTTTCAACCACCACTCCATCGACTTCGACAAAACCGCCCTCTATAAGTTTGGCTATCTGACTTCTGCTTTGCGACAATGATTGGGATAGAACCTTGTCGAGCCTTCCTCCCCTCTCGACACTCAACTCTCCATGCTTCAACTACTACCTTTTTTTGAGTACGATAGCACAAAAACGGTTAATGCAATATTAATTAATATCTCCTAAAAAGTATGACTAAGTTGCAACAAGAAGATATCTATTCCGTCATTGGGTTCTGCGATATTGGCATTTGAGTAGTGCATATATCTGATTACGATATCAAAAGGCTCTCTCTTGATACCTATGCCAATTCTATCTTCGAATAGAAAAGAGCTCGAAAGATCTCTATTCTCTATGACGGTTTTACTAAAGAGCGATATTCCGATTCCCGCTTCGAGATAGGGTCTATACTCGTATGGAGAATTTATCTCATAGACGAAAACCGGCGAAAAGGAGATCCCCGCATTGTGCTCTCCGTTTCGAGCCTTCCAATAGTTGGCACTCCACTCGTAATAGCCGCTGAGATAGCCGAAATCCGAATCAAGCCACTTGGATTGAAAATCTCTTTTTATACCTATCCTGTATATATCGATATTGTCTTTACTCTGACCATAACCGATAGTCACACTTTTCGCCGCCCCACCCTCGGCACTCAATGAAGACAAAGCAGCAACCGACAGAAGAAAACACAAAGAAATACTTTTCATGCTCATTCCTATAGTCCGATGGACAAGATTTTAATATTAATAAGTATTATAATCTCCCTATCCTGAGATTTTCCTTGATACACTCTATCTCTCCGAGAGGTTTGCCGATATGGTAACCTTGGGCATAGTCTATTCCTATCGCCCGAACCATTTGCAAAACAGATTCGCTATGCACATATTCAGCGACAGTCTTGAAACCGGCCTCTTTGGCGAAGGTTACGATGGTACGCACTATCAATTGGGCGTGAGTGTCGTGGTCGATTCTGTGTATGAGCGTGCCATCAATCTTGATGATATCTATATCGAGTGCGAGGATATTCTCGAAGTTGGAGTATCCGCTTCCGAAGTCGTCTATCGCCACCTTGCAACCGAATTTGCGTACCTCTTTTATAAAATCCTTGACTATCGCATAGTCATATATCTCTTCGCTCTCGAGAATTTCCAGCGTAATCTTCGAAGCGCTCTCTCCTGCATCTTCGAGAAGTCCGAGTATAAGATTTCTATCTTTTTGATTATACATATCGCCGGCAGATATATTCACACTGAAAGTATAACTGCATCCATGTGCGACCTCGAGTGTTCTTTTCAACATCTCATATGTCACCATACCGCTAAGCTTAGCCATTTTGGTCGCCTCGAGAAAATTTTCGGGCTTCATGACCTTTGAGTTCAATACGATTCGCGCAAGTGCCTCGAAGTGTGTAATCTCTCCTTTGTGCATATCCATCAGAGGTTGGAAGTATGGTATCACCGTATCTTTTCGTTTTTCTAACAAAGCTTTTTTCAGCTCTCTGATAGTAGCGAGATTCCTCTCTATCTCGCCCCTGTTGTCGAGAGATTCGTTATAGATCGCTGTACGCTCTCTTTCGGATCTTTTGACATGTTTCAAGGCGATATCGGCTGTCTCGAAGAGTCTTTCTCTATCGTCGCTCGCACCAATCGATATCGAAATATCGAAAGTTATATCATCGATTTTAATCTCTTCGTTTTCTACGAAAAGATAAGTCCTCTGCACTATCTCATCTATACTCGACGATGTGGACGAAGCGTCGTACAAGATCCCGAAATCATCGCCTCCGAGTCTATATAGGCTCATCGATTCCGAACTTCGCGCGATGAATCTCGACAATACACCTGCGAACCTCACCAACACTTTGTCTCCCATATCCGTACCGTAGAAATCGTTGATATGCTGGAAACGATCTATGTTTACAAGTATAAGCACAGGGCTCTTCAAGCCATCTTTCTCTTGCGCGAAAGCCACCCTGTTTTCAAGTCCTGTCAGAGAATCGGTCATCAAAGACTTCATCAAAACCGTATGAAGCTTGTCGAGTCTCCTATTCTCTTTCTCGACTCTAAATATGAAATAGATGACAATCGAAAGCGAAAGGAGATACAAAAGCAACATGATCTGAACGGTATATTCTATGGTGGATAGCTCTCTCCTCGAACCGTCTTGATAGCTTTTGAGTATTTCGGAGCTTTTTTGTTTCAATTTGTCGTCGGTCAAATCTTGAAAAATCTCTATATACTCCGGAAATAGTTCTACAAAGAGTCGAACATGTCTCGAAATGGTCCTAAGTAGGGCTCTTTTTTCATTTTTGTATCTCTTTGCATATCTCTGCAACTCTTCGGCATATCCGCTCATATCGTGTAAGAAGTCGGGATCTTGCGCATTTTTGGCTATCGAGACGGTAACACTGATTCGTGAAAGCAACAGCAATACCTTTTTCTCCTCCTCTTTCGAAGAGTCGAAAAGCTCGAAAGCTCGTAGATGAAGTGTCTGTATATAGAGAGCACTGTTTTTTATGGAGCCATTTAGGCGAACGAATCTTTCGACCTTCGAGACGAATTTATCGAAATCTTTTCTAAAATCGAGCAATTTCCAATATGCCTGTAGGTAGGATCCCTTTTTCAGAGAGCTGTCGCTATACAATCTCTCAATCGTTTCGCAAGCACGCTTCAACTCTTCGTTGAGTATATCGTAATTGAAGTAGAGAAGAATACCGTTTTTCAAAAGATCGGCTCTTATTTCGTTCAAAGTATTCTCGAGACTCATCAACTCTTTACCTACTCTACGAGTCTCTTTATAGTACGATTCGGTAAAGCTATCGGTGAACAAGAAGATAACTACCCCGGCAAGTGCGGCCAATAGCGCCAATATAAGTCTCATCGAAACCCAAGCCATCCTACAAACCACCCTTTCGTAGGCTCTTCGGGATCTCACCGGTGAGAGTTTGCAAAAAAGCCTTCAAAAGTGCAATCTCCCTTTTGCTCAATTTAAATCCCAAATTGTAATAGCCCATTTTCGCAAGAGCCTCTTCGAGCGTGGCGGCACTGCCGTCGTGAAAATAGGGAGCCGTTACGGCTATATTTCTGAGCGAAGGTACCTTATATACATTCTTGTCATCCTCTCTTTTACTGATTGAGAACCTATCTGGACTATCTTCACTCCACGGATAGGGATTGATTAGACCCATTTTCTGATAACTGTTGCCGCCGACATTCGTTCCGTTATGGCAAGTTATACATCCAAGAGTCTTGAAAAGCCTATAACCCTCTTTCTCCTCTTCGCTCAAATCGATCTCGCCTCTGAGATATCTATCGAATCTGGAATTTGGGGTTATGAGCGTCTTTTCGAACTCCGCTATCGCATCCAAGACATCTCCATACTCTATCTCTCTCTTCCCATATACCTTCTCAAACTCTTTTATGTATGAACTATCGTTGCGCAAATACCTCAACACTCCCTGCGAATCGTTATGCATCTCGACCGGATTCTCTATGGGAGCGGCGGCTTGCCGAGCCAAATCCGCGGCACTGCCGTTGTACATCTGTCTGAAGTTGAATACACTATTGAAAACCGTGGGGCTGTTTCGATTTCCCTCTCGTCCTCCCACTCCATACGAAAATTTACCAACATCTGCTCCATTATTGATCCTGTGGCAGTTGGCGCAGGATACACTTCCGTCGCTGGAGAGTTTCGTATCGAAAAAGAGTCTCTTTCCGAGTCTGGCCTTGTCCGTATCGTATTGAATATCGGATGGAATCGGACTAATCGGCTCCTCGGATAGACAACCGATTGTACTTACGAATATCGATATTACGACAAAAATTCCAAAATAAGGCGACACCCTTTCTCCTCTGTCTTCTATCTTTTTTCCGAAGATAGTTCATCTCCTTCAAACCATCCTGACGCTATAATAACTCATTATATGGAGATTTTGTCTTAAAGGATGACTTGAAATGTTTGAAACGATCATCGGCTTGGAGGTTCATGTACAACTAAATACGAAATCCAAGATTTTCTGTTCATGCCCGACCAGCTTCGCCGAACAGCAGAATACAAATACATGCCCGACCTGCTTGGGGCTTCCCGGAGCGCTTCCGGTATTGAACAAAGAGGCTGTGAAAAAGGCGGTCAGCTTCGGCTATGCCGTAAACGCCACCATCAACAGGCGTTCCATCTTCAATAGAAAAAGCTACTTCTATCCCGACAGTCCCAAAGCCTATCAGATATCGCAATTCGATGTACCTATAGTGGAAAAGGGGGAGCTCTTCATCGGCGATGGCAGAGGCGGAGAGAAACGCATAGGAATAACGAGGGCCCATCTCGAGGCGGATGCCGGCAAGAGTATCCATGACGGCGATATCTCTCTTGTGGACCTCAACCGCGCCGACACCCCTTTGCTCGAGATTGTGAGCGAACCAGATATGCGCAGTTCGGACGAGGCCGTAGAGTATCTGAAAAAACTTCACGCCATCGTGAGATATCTCGATATCAGCGACGCCAACATGCAGGAGGGCTCTTTCCGCTGCGATGTCAATGTCTCCATTCGTCCCAAAGGGAGCGAGAAATTCGGTACGAGGGTGGAGATAAAAAATCTGAACTCCTTCAGATTCGTAAAACAGGCGATAGAGTACGAGGTGCAGAGGCAGATAGAGGCCTGGGAGGACGGTATATACGATGAAGAGGTCTGGCAGGAGACGAGACTTTTCGATACAGCCAAAGGTATGACCAAATCCATGAGGGGCAAAGAGGAGAGCGCGGACTACAGATACTTCCCCGACCCTGACCTAAGACCGGTGGTGGTGGATGACGAAATGATGCGTATTGCCGGAGAAATTCCCGAACTCCCCGACGCGAAGGTGAAAAGATATGTCGAAGAGTTTGGAATCAAGAGAGTCGATGCTCTGGTAATCACGGCGGTCAAAGAGATGGCATACTACTTCGAAGAGATGATGGAAAAGGGCATAAGCGCCAAAAACGCCGTCACATGGCTTACTTCCGAGCTCTTGGGCAGACTCAACAAGAGTGGCCTAGATATAAGCGACTCACCGGTGGATGCCGCCACACTCGCGCAACTCGTCTCGAAGATAGAAGACGGCACCATCTCAGGAAAAGGAGCGAAGGAGATACTCGATTATATGATGCTCGAAGAGGAGAGGGATATCGAAAAGCTCATAGAGAAACTCGGTCTCGAACAGATGAGTGACGATAGCGCCATTCTCGGCATAATAGACGAGGTACTCCAAGCCAACGAAAGCAAAGTGGAGGAGTATAGAGGCGGCAAGGAGAAGCTCTTCGGATTCTTCGTGGGACAGGTGATGAAGGCGAGCAAGGGTACGGCCAACCCAGCGAAGGTGAATCAGCTTCTAAGAGAGCGCCTCGGCTGATGCTCCGCTTCAGGTCAATATTGTCGATTTTCGAAAAGTATAGGCAAAAATCAAAAAGATTTATCGACTCAGTGAAGCATAGGCTCATAACCTGGGCCGTGAAACTCGACAACTCCCGGAAACAAAAGGAGCTCAGGAAGAGGGTGGAGGATATTCTGAACAATCCGTCCAACCCCAAGAAGCGCTATCTCGACATCTTCATAATAGTTCTCATAATCAGCTCTGTATTCATAATGATATACGAGGTCAAACATCCCCTACCGCTATGGATGGATATCTACGATATCTACTTCGTATCGCTCATCTTTCTGATCGAGTACATTCTAAGACTGTGGATATCGAGCGATATGACAAGCGAATTTATAGAGGAGTACAACAAAGCCACCTTTCTCGGCAGAGAGTTCAAGGTGCTGCCCGCTCTTGCCAGGGGTTTGAAGAAGAAGCTCGAATTTATGATAACTCCGGCGGCCATAATAGATCTGCTCGCCATACTCCCGGCCTACAGACCGCTGAGAGTCCTCAGAATATTCGTACTCTTCAGATTTCTGAAACTGCTTAGATACACGAGAAGTATCAATCAGTTCGTCGAAGTGCTCTCCAACAAGCGCTTCGAACTTCTCACACTGCTTCTTCTGCTCCTTTTCGTGATGATGACGGGAGCTATAGCCATATATGTACTCGAAGATATGCGCAATCCCGACATAAAGAGTATGTTCGACGCAATCTACTGGTCGCTCGTGACCATAAGTACTGTCGGATACGGAGATATATCGCCCGTTTCGGATATGGGGCGGGTCATAGCCATGATAATAATACTCTTCGGCATAGCGATGATCTCTTTCGCCACTTCGGTTATCGTATCGGCCTTTTCCGAAAAATTGCACACACTCAAAGAAGAGAGGATAATAGACGAAATCAACAAGAGCGAAGAGTTTCTCATTATCTGCGGCTACGGACAGATGAGCAAAATGTTCTTCAGGCAGTTTAGCAAGATAGATTTCAAATATATAATTCTGGACAAGAACCCAGAGAGGGTCAAAGAGGCTCTGCACGATGGATATGACGCTATTGTCGATGATGCGAGCAGACACGAAACTCTGGCACGCTTCGATACGAACAACTCGAGAGTGACGGTGATGTGCATGACGCACGACGATGTGGAAAATATCTATATCACCCTCAACGCCAAGAATATCTCTCCCAAAATCAAGGTGATAGCCAGAGCGGGAAGTGAAAATATCGTCAACAAATACAGACGGGCGGGAGCGGACCATATACTGCTTCCCAACGAAACAGCCAGTACCATGATGGCCGTAGCGATTATGCGCCCCACCATGTACAAGGCCATCGATGCCATCTTCAGCGGTAAAAATGTCGCCATGCTCGATGAAGTGATAGTCCACAGCCACGGACATCTATTGGGCAAAAAGATAAAAGATATCGACTTCAAACATTTCAAACTCATTCCGATTGGAATACAAAAACAGAATGAAAAGCGTTTCATATTCAACCCAGATCCCGAAATCGTATTAGAGCACAGAGATGTACTACTGGTGATGGGAGACAAGAGAAGTATCTCCTATTTCATAGAGATAAGTTGTAAGGATAGATGCTGATGAATAAGGGCAAGATGGGGATTATCCTTTTCGGTTATGGGAAGTTCGGCAGGAATGTAGCTCGTACACTCAAGAAGGAGGGGATAGAGTCGATGCTTCTCATAGAGTCCGACACGGAGAACTACAACAAGGCTATCGAAGACGGTTTCGATAATGTGAAATTGATGGATGTCACAGATGATGCAAATCTCGAAGAGATAGCGGTCACAGAAGAGGACCAGCTAGTCTGTCTGATGGATGACGACCATCTCAATGTCTTTCTCGTCCTCTCCCTCAAAGCTCTCTATCCCAACAACAATGTTCTTGCACTCTCGGACTCCATATATGCCACGAGCAAACTGAAAATGGCAGGAGCCGACAGGGTGATAGACCTATATTCCGTAAGTGCGAATCGGATATACAATATCCTAAGAAAGCCCATAGCCACCCGCTTCCTCGACGGTTTCACCGATGGCAATCACGGATATAATTTCAGACAGATTCGCATACCGGAAAACTCCTTTCTGCATGAAAAGAGACTCGATGATATAGATTTCAGACGCTATGGTATCATTTTCATAGGGATGATAGATGTGGAGCTTGCAAACAGCTTCATCTTCGTGACAACAGGTCTGGAGCACAAGCTCGATGCGGGTGACATAATCGTATGTATAGGTCACTGCGAAGATCTGGACCGTTTCGAAGAGATCATAAAAGAGCCTGAGGAGGAGTGCAGAATATGAATATGGCAATCATTGGAGCGGGCAAGTGGGGAAGAGCTCTCAAGCACGCTTTTTCGGATAGAAACAGTGTCGTAATAAGCTCCAGAAGAGTACATGAGCTGGAGAACTTCGTGGATATGGACGAAGCGCTGGAGAGAGAGTATCTCGTAATGGCCATACCGGCACAGTTCGTACGGGAGTGGATGAGAGAGAATTTCACAGACAGAGGACAGAAGATTCTTGTGGCGGCAAAAGGTATAGAGACTGAAAGCGGCTCTATGCTGAACGAGATTTTTCAAAATTTTCTGCCGAAGGAGAGGATCGCCTATCTCTCGGGCCCCTCTTTTGCCGCGGAGGTTATGCAGTCTCTGCCCACGGCCCTCGTGGTCAGTTCCCAAAATCAGGAGCTTGCACGAAAGTTCGTTTCGGCCCTTCCTAGCTATATAAAAGGCTATGTCGATGACGATGTGATAGGGGCGGAGAGCGGAGGGGCCTACAAAAATGTGATCGCGATAGCTTCGGGAGTGTGCGAAGGATTGAAGCTCGGAAGCAACGCGAAAGCGGCTCTCGTATCCAGAGGTCTCGTGGAGATGGCGAGATTCGGAGAACACTTCGGTGCCAGAAAGGAGACATTTCTCTCGCTCGGAGGAGCCGGAGATCTCTTTTTGAGTGCCAACAGCATACTTTCGAGAAACTACAGGGTCGGACTCGGACTCGCCGAAGGCAAAAAGCTCGAATCTATCCTCGAAGAGCTCGGAGAGGTCGCCGAAGGAGTCGCCACCGCCAAAGCTCTGAGCTATATAGCCCAATCTCAAAAACTCTATCTCCCCATAGCGACCGAAGTTTACGCCATGCTCAATGGCAAAGACCCCAGAAAGAGTCTGGAAGACCTGCTCGGCAAAAGTATGGAAGATATCAGGGGAGGGCTTGATGTATAATTTCGATAATTTCGATACCCAAATCAGAAAAGAGAGAAGCCAATGAAAAAGATCCGTATCGCACTCGTCGTCATGACGCTCCTCTTCGCAGGATGCAGAGGACCTCACATAGGAGACAAAAACGGGTGGGGAGATGAGCAGAAGAGAGAGTTCGAAGAGATTCTCTCCAGCGACAGGTACGCTTCTCTTTGCAATCTCACCCCTCTCTACCAAGAGTATCTGCAAAGCGGAGATACTGCCGTACTGTCGAAACTGCTCGTCGGCTACAGCGTAAATCTCGCCAACAGCTGTATAGATATCGAGCACTTCAGGGAGGAGATGCGCAAAAGAGAGGAGAAGAAGATAAAATCACACTACCAAATCTCCCTACAAAACATATCTTCCGCGGAGATAATATCGAAACTGAGAGATGGCTATACGATAAAAGAGATTCTAAACAGCTACAAACCAGCCAATCCATATTTCTATATTCTCACCCGCCGTTATCTGAGATATCGTCACGGAGGTCTTTCAGCAGAGAACCTGAGGAAGCTGAAGCTAAACATAGAAAGGACGAAAATCATGAATGACGAGGGCTGGGGGGATAGATTTATGCTCGTCAATATCCCGGAATACACCTTCCGTCTCATCGAGCACAATCGCAGCGTGATGAAGTTTCCTGTAGTCGTCGGGCGAAAAAAGTGGCAGACACCCGTTTTCGACTCCACGATGAAATATATCGTTCTCAATCCAAATTGGAATGTCCCAGACAATATAGCCAGAGACGAAGAGATTCCCAAAATCATCAGAAATCCCTTCTATCTGAAAAAGAAGAATATGTTGGTTTACAGAAACTGCGATGACGATTCCAAACCGATAAATCCGCGCAAGGTACCATGGAGAAAGCTTCTGGGCAAAGAGTATAAAAAGAGAAATCTTCCCTACAAGATAGTGGAACTTCCGTCGGAAAAGAATGCACTGGGAAAAGTGAAGTTCATCTTTCCCAACGAATATTCTGTCTATATGCACGATACTCCCTCCAAACACCTCTTCAGGCACAAATTCAGAGCCTATAGTCACGGCTGTATAAGACTCTCCAAGCCCATAGAGCTTCTCGAGCGACTCTCCGACAGCAACCTGACTCTGGAGAGGAAGAGTATAGATGAGATATTCGAATCGAAAAAGATGCGCTACACCACACTCAAAGAGTATATCCCGGTGCATATAGTCTATCTGAGCGCCTTCGTGGAGGAGGACGGGAGTCTGAAATTTTTCCACGATATCTACGGATTCGACACCATACAGAGACTTAGGGGAGAGGAGCAAGATGGCACTGAGGGGCTGTAGATACGACAAGGGACTTTTCGAAATATCCTACGATATTCTCAATCCCGACAAGGAGAAAAGCATTCTCTTTCTCCATGGCTGGGGCAGTGAGAGAGAGATAATGAAACAGGCTTTCTCATCCACTCTGGATTCATACAGGCATATCTATATCGATATGCCCGGTTTCGGAAAGTCGCCCAACGATATTTTTCTCGAAACAAAAGAGTACGCATCCATAGTGAAACTCTTTCTCGATGAAATCGGTATGCAGGCCGATATCGTCGTCGGACACTCCTTCGGAGGCAAAGTCGCCACTGTGCTGAATCCGAACTGTCTCGTCCTCCTCTCCTCTTCGGGAATCAAGGTGCCCAAAAGCTTCGGGGTAAAAGCCAAAATAGCCATCTACAAAACTCTGAGAAAAATGGGTCTGGGGGCACTGAGAAGATATTTCACGAGTGAAGATGCCAGAGATATGAACGATGCGATGTATGAGACCTTCAAATATGTGGTAAACGAGGATTTCGAGCCGAATTTCGAAAAGGTCGATGGCAAAGCTCTGCTCTTCTGGGGAAAATCGGACACCGCCACACCGCTATGGACTACCGAAAAGATAATGGCGCGAATCCCCGGCATCTCGAAACTCCACACTTTCGAAGGCGGACACTACTTCTTCCTGCAACACTCCCGTGAAATAGCTTCCATAATCGAAAAGGAGTGTCCATAGGGCTTATAGAGAGTCGTACTCTATAGGATCTTCTATCCCCGCCTTTTCAAAACCTGCAAGCCTCAGTCTGCAGCTGTCACACAGGCCGCAAGCTTTTTGGCTGTTTTGATAACAGCTCCATGTATGCTCGAGCTTCACTCCGAGCCTCGAAGCCGTTTCGACTATCTCCGACTTTTTCAGATGCAGCAGCGGAGCCTCAATGGCGATGAGCGTATCGTCTTTGGTACCGAGATTGACAGCCCTCTCCATCGCTTCGATATAAAACTCACGGCAATCCGGATATCCGCTGCTATCCTCTTGAACCACTCCTATGAAAATCGCTTCGGCACCCTCTTTTTCGGCTATGGCCGTGGCTATGGAGAGAAATATGCCGTTGCGAAAAGGTACATAGGTCACGGGAACCCCCTCTTCCAATCCGCCCGTAGGCACCTCTATCGATTCGTCGGTAAGTGCCGACGCCCCAATCACGGAGAAGAACGGAAGGTCTATCTCATATCTCTCCCGAGCTTCTAGGTCGTCGCATATCGCTCTGAAAGCTTCGAGCTCCTTTTCCTGCGTCCTTTGCCCATAATTGAAGTGTACGGCTACGAGCGTATAGCCCTCCTCTTTGGCGATGGCCGCACTTACCGCACTATCCATCCCTCCCGATAATATAACTACAGCTTTGGCAGACATCCAGATACCCCCCTTTTACTGCGATTTTACCCTAAATTGGGTAAACTCCCGACATGGTAAGTATAGAAAACAGAAGCGAAAGCGAAATCGCAAGCGATATAGTGCACACAATCGCCGAAAGGTTCGGCGAGAGAGAAGTGGAGCTGATACTGTGCGACGACAGAGAGATAAGAGAGCTCAACCATAGATACAGAGGTATCGACAGAGCTACCGATGTACTTAGTTTCCCCACGGAGGGGGAGCTTCCCGTCCTTCCGCTGGGCTCCATCGTAATCTCCGTGGAGAAGGTGAAAGAGAAGGCCGCCGAGTACGGACATTCGCAGGAGGATGAACTCGCACTGCTTTTCATACATGGAATGCTCCATCTTGCAGGATACGATCACGAAAGCGACGACGGAGAGATGAGAGCCAGGGAGAGAGAGCTCATAGAGGAGTTCGGACTTCCCGAGAGTCTTATAGTCAGAAACGGGGGATAGAGTATGGATTATCCTATTTTCGTGATATCACTGGCCACGCTGATATGGGGAGCCGAACTTCTCATTGCGCAAAGTGAAAAGATAGCCTTGAGATTCGACATCTCCGAATATGTAATCGGCGCCACACTCATAGCGCTGGGTACCAGCCTTCCGGAGATGGCGGCCTCCATAGCCGCAAGTGCGAACCTAAAGGCGGAAATAGCTCTTTCCAATGTCATCGGAAGCAATATACTCAATATCACACTCGTACTGGCTTCCGTCTTTCTGATAGCCAAAAAGATAGAGCCGGAGAGGGACTTCTTCGCCAAAGACAGCTCTTGGGCACTCTTCCCCATACTGATATTTCTCGTTATGGCATATACGAACAGCTTCGATAGGATAGATGGCCTTTTGCTGATATCGATGATGCTCGCATATCTGCTCTTTCTCAAAAACAGTGCCAGAGAATTACTCGCCATAGAAGGAGATGAGATCGAGGAGATACAGAAGAGCCCCTTCTCTTGGAGTCGTACGGCCTCTCTGCTCATACTGGGTTTCATACTCGTTATCGGCGGAGCCGAATTTACCGTAGAGAGTGCCTCCAATATCGCGAGGGAGCTTGGTGTGAGCGAATGGATAATCGGTATAGTCATGGTCTCGATGGGAACCTCCATGCCCGAACTCATAGTCTCCATCGTAGCGGCGGGCAAGGGCAAGGCCGATATGGCCATCGGCAATATCATCGGCTCGAATATGACCAATATCACTGTAGTACTCGGTGCAGCAGCTCTCGTAAATCCCATCTCTCTCGATATGAGACCCTATATCTTCGACATATCGGTAATGATAGCGGCGACGCTGATGCTGGTGTTCATCACCGCCAACAGGATGTACAGCAAACCTGCGGGTATCAGCCTGCTCGTTCTGCTCTTCATATTTCTGAAACATCTCGCAGGCACTCTATCACATGGCTGAGGATAAAAGGCTATCTTTATAAACAAGAGCGGTTAAACATAGCTTTAAAAGCAAAAATTCATCTACCTAGGTGTGACTTCAGTCGCGGATTCAACACAAAAGTTCATACAAGCTTACCATCGCCATGGATTATAAAAGTCCATCTACTTGGGGCTGCGACTTTAGTCGCGGGTTCGGCGTTGGAGTCCATAAAACTCGCCATCGAAATGGAAAGCGAAAGTCCATCTACCATCTATGCAGGACTGAAGCCTCCGGCTCCTTTGGGTTTCGGACTCCATCTCGCAATGGCTAAATTTAGCCGTTGCTCTATGCAAGATTTTACCGGCGACTGAAGTCGCCGCCCCTATAAAGAGACTTATCATCGTAAAGCTATGTTTTGGTGTTTCATGCTCTCGTATGCATTCCCACCGAGGACGGTGGGAACGAGAAAAGGGGTGAAAAAGAAGAAGCGGAATATCCCTTTTCAAGAGATTTTTTCGGCGGGTATCTTCTACTTCAGATAGTATAGTCTGGGTTTCGTACCCTTTTCCGTCTTTAGCTGGAAATACTCCCTCTCTTGCAGGATGATACTTATCTCACTCCTAGGGTCGTCGAGGTCTCCGAAATATCGTACCTTCGCAGGGCAGCTTGCCTGACAAGCAGTTGTCTTCTCTCCTCTTGCGAGTCTCGTATCGGCACAGAATATACACTTGTCGGTGATTCTCTTCTTGTGGTCTATATAGCGGGCGTTGTAGGGGCAGGCTTTGACGCACTCGAGAGTCAAATCGCACTTCTCTTCGTGGAGTCTGACTATACCATTTGGGTCTCTGTATATCGCTTCGTTCGGACAGGCTTCGAGGCAGGGGGCGTTTTCGCACTCCTGGCACTGCATCTGCATGAAATTCACGACACTTTCACCCGGCTTGAAATCTTCGGCATCTAGGTCGGGATGCTCTATCCACAATCTATGTTTATCCGCTCCGAGTAGTATGCCGTTCTCCTCTTTGCAGGCCACTTCGCAGGCTCTGCAGTTGATACAGAGCTTGTAGTCGAAAGCCATAGCGTACCTAGCCATTTTTCACCTTTCTTATCTCCACATCGGTATGGTGCATAGCCGCACAGCCGTAGATCTTCTCCATCTTCTCCTCTATGAGGGCGTTGTCGCTCGCTCCGTTGCCGTAGGCGTAGTGCAGTGCGTCGTTGCGTACACCGAAGCCGTGGGCGAACCATACGACGCCTTCCGCTATACGGTTGGTCGGCTCGGCCTCTATCCTGACACTCCCGACCGGACTCCTTATCTCCACGATATCACCTCTCTCTATACCGAGCCTTTTGGCGGCCTTGTGGTTTATCCAGACTCTGTTACTCTTTTGCAGATCCCTGAGCATGGCGTTGTTGGTGGTGGCGCTCTGGGTAAACATCACATATCTGCCCGTAATCAGGCGAAATCTCCCCTCTGCGACTTTAAAATCATACTCGTCTCTCCATGTGGGCATAGGGTCGTAGCCCTCTTTGTGTAGCTTCTCGAGGTAGCATTTGACTCTGAACTCTCTGCCACTGCTATATCTGCGCTTCTCTTCGGGATAGTATTCGTAAACCCCGTTTCTCAACTCTTTGTGATAGCGCTCGATACCCGGATACCAGACCCCTATACGCATGAGCGAATCGTAGGCCTCTTTGCCGAAACTCGCATTTATCATATCCCGGTTGCGCTGCGAAATATCTTTGCGGTAGAGTTCGGCCAAGTCGTATCCACCCTCGCTGTATGCCCTCTTTTCGCCGAGCTCCTTTATGCTCTCCTGCAGGTCTTCGTCGTACTTCGCGCTTATGGTGAAAAGCTCCCGGGAGAGTCTGCGTCCGAGACCTCCGAGAATCTCCTGCATCGTTCTGCTCTCGTAGAGAGGTTCGACGACTCTCTTTCTCAGGGCGATGGAGGGCTCTATACGATTGAAGCTCACCGCAAGATCCTCTCTCTCGAGATAGGTGCACTCGGGGAGAATCACATCCGCCATCAATGCTGTATCGGAGGGCATCGTATCCATCAATACCACCAAGTCCATCTTGCGAAGCATCTCTTCGGTTTTGGATATCTCGGGCATATTCTGCATCAGATTGTGTTTTCGTATAAAGAGGGCTCTCACCCTGTATGGGGCGCTCCCGTCGAGAACCTTCTTTCTGAAATTGAGCCAGCTTCCCCCCTTGGATGAGCCATAGACGAGACCGTCGAGATCGAATCTCTCTTTGGCGTTGGCGTAGATGGGGCTGTTTATCTCCTCTTCCGCCAGTTTGAGCGGCTCGCTCAGCACGATACCCCCCTTTCTGTCTATACTTCCGGCCAGGGCGTTGAGCAGCACCATCGCCCGGCGCAGTTGAAAGTCGTTCAGAGCCCATACGCTCCTTCGCCCCAGATAGAAGAGAGGCCTCCGTGCCGAGAAGAAATCTCTGGCGAGTCTCTCTATCTCTTTCGCCGGTATCGAGGTTTTCGACTCGGCCCATTGCGGAGTGTAGGAGGAGCCGAGTATATGCTTTTGATACTTTTCGAAATCGTCGAAGCGCTCTTTTACAAATTTCTCGTCGTAGAGTCTCTCCTTTAGAGCCACATAGCTCATAGCCAGGCAGAGGGCGAGATCGGTGCCCGGATGTATCATGAAGTATCTGTCGGCCTTCGCGGCGGTGGTAGTGAAACGGGGGTCTATGAGCACCAGCTTTTTGCCTCTGTCTCTCATGAGGTCTATACTGTCGGGGGTTATCAGAGATTCGAAGCGGTTGGCACCGCATATGATGAGAAAATCGCTCCCCGCCACATCGGGCTCCCCCGTATCTCCTATCGTCAGGACGGTGGCGCCGAGTTTGGTATTGAGACAGATGGAGCCTTCGTCGAGGAAATTGGGACTGCCCATCTTGTCTCCGAAAAACTTTATGAATTCATCTTTGTTGAAACCCTCTCCGTTGCAGTAGGCTATGGTGGCCCTGTTGTCCCTCTCTTCGTCGAGAATCCGGCACAGCCCCCCGAAACGCTCCGTCCCCTTCGCTATCGCTTCGTACGCCTCCTCCCAGCTCACCCGTCTATATCTCCCGTCACCCCTCTCGCCTATGCGTATGAGAGGATATTTGAGCCTGTCGGGGTCGTATAGAGCCTGGATACCGGCATTGCCTTTGGGGCAGAGCATATTGCGGGATTTGGGAAAGTAGGGATTTGGGTCGAGCTTGGTCACAACCCCCTCTTCCACACGGGCGAATCCGGCGCATTTGTTCCTGCACATATTGCACAGATAGGGGATTTTGGCACTCTTGCCCGTTCCGGTACGGGTGGTCACGGAAGCGGGCAGAGAGGCCCCTTTGGACGAAGAGGCGAATACCGTAAGCGCCACACTCCCCTGCAAAAATCGTCTGCGTGAAACTTCGACTATCTTCATCTCTCTCCTTGTGTCTGTTATCTCTCCACCCTTATATTCTCCGCACTCTCTCCTCTTTCGGTATTTATGGTGTAGAAAGAGAGAGTATCGCCTATCTCGAGATAGTCGAACGAGCCGCTCTCCATGTTACTGCTGTGAAAAAAGATATTTTCACCTCCACTTTCTGGGTGTATGAAGCCGTAACCCTTGTTGTGATTTATCATCACCACCTTGCCGCTCGCTCTCTCCTTGCGCGGTTTGTCTTTCGTGGTACGCGCCAGTGCGACGGTCTTCTCGTAGTTGTCGTATTTTATCTCTATATTCGGTATGTCGTCGAGCAGTCCTACCAGTTTGGAGTATCCGAAATCCTTGTGTGAGAAGTCCGGGTCTTTGCGCTTGAGTGCCAGCCCGACGGCCGAGAGATTCACCCATCTGTCGTTTGCGGAGCTCTCTTCGAGCTCCTTGATGGTCTCCGAGACGAAATCATGAACCTCTTCGGGGTCTATCTGTTCTCTCTCCTCCTCTCTGTCTCTCTCTCCCATTGGAGCGTCGTAGGCTATCACATCATCCACTATTCCGATGAGGTCACTCGAAAGCGTATCGGGCACGGCGAGGATGACGACATTTTTACCTATCGCCTTGAGCTCCGCTATGAGGGGTATATAGTCTCTATCCCCAGAGGCGAGGATCATCGTATCGATGGTTTCGTTCTGGAAAAAGAGCTTCATGGCCGATACGGTGAGGTAGCAGTCCAGACTGCTCTTTCCGTTTTGCGACAGCGGTACGAAGATGGGTTGAATACCGTTTTTCTGTATCTGGGGTATCTCCCGGGAGAACTCCACCCAGTCTCCGAAAGCCTGGATAGAGGCTATTCTCCCTCTCTCCCTGCATACATTCACGATCCACGACCAGTCTGGAGTCTCCGAATAGGCGTTGAGTGTGGAGTAGTGTATATTCTCCACATCTATGAACACTGCTACCGATTCTCTATCTCTCATATTTCATCCTTCCACGGATATTGGACTCCTCAGCGAAGCCTCTCGCCTCTTCTTTTCTCTTTTGCATCATCGTTTCGGGTCTTTATCCCTATACGATAGTATCTGGCCGGATACTCCGCCTTGAGCATAATGGCTCTAAGCTCGATATTGACGGGCAGCTCTTCGCCTATCGGTATGGGGTCGGATATCCTGAGCTCTCTTTCGATACTCTTGAGTATATCTCTGCTCTCCTCCTTTTTTATCCTAAGTGTGTCGGATAGCAGGGTGTAGGCATCGACTTTTTGTGTATTTTTCGCTTCGAGCTCTTCGCCGAGAAAGAGAGAGTTGGCCAGTTCGGAATCGGCACGCATCGTTATATAGTGCGCCATATCCATGCTCCTCTCCTCCATTTTGGCTATCGCGAGAATCACTATCGAAATGAGCATCACAGATACCATTATCTCTATCACGGTAAAGGCGCTTCTCATCAATAGTAATCTCCTTTGTCCGTGAACTCTCCTTCGCCGCGCCGCCATCTTGTAACCGCCTCTTCGAGAGAGTCGAAACTCTCCACTTTGGCAAAAAGGGTGGGATAGTATAGAAATCTGCCTTTGGACTCTATTATCATCTCACTGCTACTGCCGTTGGGATAGTATCTGAAGCGCAGGCATATCCGATGGTCTCGAAATCTTCCGAAATCGACCGGTACAGCCTCTCCACTCTTATCCACGATATAGGCCTTGAGGCTCCCAAGAGCGCTTTCGAGCTCTGCTGTGACTTTTCCTCCGCTATAGATGTAGCACTCCCTACATTCGTTCAGACATAGAAGTTGGGCACCCTCGGCAGGCACCCTACCTCGCAGAGGATATCTCCTGAGATTCTCGAGCTTCACACTCTCCGACTCCCTCTTCTTCAGAGAAAAGTTCACGGATATCAGAGAGTAAAATACCGAAATTATCACTATGACAATCAGCAGTTCGAGCAGAGAGAAGGCTTCTCTCCCGCTCCCTTCTCGTAGCTTCGAAAACATCGCTTGGGTTTTTTTCTCCTACTTACGGCATCTGCTGTAGTAGATATCGGCCGCTTCACCGCTACCGCCCTCTTTCCTGTCTGCACCGAAGCTGACCAGTTCGAAGCCACCGTCATCCGTCTTGAGGTAGGTGAAGGTGTTTCTCCACGAATCTTTGGGCATCTTCTCTACATAGGGGTGTGTGGAGTAGTTGGGATACTTCTCTTCATCGGGATTGGAGAGCAGCGCCTGCAATCCCTCTTCGGTATCGGGATAGCTGCCGTTGTCGAGTTTGAACATCTTCAGAGCCTGTGCGACATTGCTCATCTGTGAACAGACCAAATCTCTTTTGGCTCTCTCTCCCGCACCTATCAAGTTGGGTGCTACGAACGCGGCCAGAATACCGAGTATGACGATAACGACCAGCAGTTCGAGCAAACTGAATGCATTTCTCATCTGCCATCTTCCTTTTAACGCTTTTTTCCTATAATTATAGCCAATTGTATAAACGAAGAGAGGAGAGGAATGAGAAGAGCTGTCGCACTGCTGATAACACTCTCCGTAATAGCGGTGATGATCTCATTGCTGGGGGTTCTTTTCAGATATCTCGACAGAGCGAGGGAGGAGGCTCTATCCCATTGTGCCCTGATAGAGGGAGATATTCTCTATAGCGACTTCTCCCGTGCTCTCAAAGAGGGCATAGGAAGCTCACCTTCGCTTGAGACACTAAATACATTCTACTCCTCTCCTATCGTCATAAGTGCCGAAAACGGGGAGTTCGATCTAACCTTCTACTGCGAACCCGCTTTCAACAAAATACCCATCTCCTGGCTTGGAAGGAGAGATGAGAAGGGGTACCGAAGATATTATGAGCTGGCATCCTCACTCTTCGACAAGCTGGTTTCGGATGCCGGTCTGAGAGATTCCGGGAGGTTTAGAGAGCTTTTGCAAAAGCAGCTTTCGGGAGAGAGCGACCGCCAGTTTTCCGTAGATTCGAGACTTGGCGGGAAAAAAGATATAATGACGAAGAGAAAATTCCATGAATTGATGGATGAGTACAGATTTGCCGAAGATGACGAAAATATCTACAAAGTGAAGTGGGAGAGATATTTCTCTTTTGCAGACTCTGCGAAAGAGCCCAAATCATCGATAGACGGGGAGTTCATAACGCCTCAGCTGTTGGCGTTTATAAGCGATATAGATGAGAGTCTGGTCGAAGAGAATTTCAAAAAGGGTGAATTGAAAAACTTTTTCGATAGCGTAGGAGAGAATATGAAAAGTTATGAGTGGCTCTTTTCCAAAAAGCCTTCGGCGAATATGAAATGTACTGCAAGATATGGATACAACGACAATTACTATACCATTTCGTTCGATTACAGAGCCGGGTGGAGCAAGGGGTTCGAATTTGTTCGGGAAGAGAAATAGACTCTATATCTTTCATGAAACGGTGAAGATTGCAGATAGGAACTCTGCGATAGACATCCTGCTCACGCCCAAGCACTACCTCGTGCGCAAAGAGAGTCTGCCGGTAAAATATCCGTTGCGGGCCAGGAAGTTGGCCCCCTCGATTATGGATGAGTTGCTCGATGACGGAGAGTATGAATATGTCGTTTACAAAGAGGGGGATGAGTGGGTATTCATAGCCTTCAAACCCGAGGAGCTCGAAGAGAGAGCTGCTCTTATGGGTATAGGCTTGGACAATATAGGAAAGATATATTTCGCTCAGCAAATATGCGACAGGCTCGAAAAGCCTCTGAGGCTCGAGAGTGGAGAGGTGCTCGCCGTCGTGGATGGCAAGGCGACCCTCATGCCAGGAGCTCTTTTCGACGACAGAGATATCGGGAGCGTGAGCGATACGGAGGCTCTAAGACCGGCGAAATCGTATGCACAGGGGATAAGAAGAGGCAAATTCATAGGAGAGAGGGAGAGTTATATACTTGCGGGAGCACTCACCTTTATAGCTCTTCTCTTCTTCCTCGAGGGGATGCGCTACAGGGGTGCGGCCGAAGCGGAAATAGAGAAAATAGAGCAGGCTGCCGGAGACGATACTGCACTTGCCGGTACTCTTACGAGAGAAAATATACTCTCCAAATATAGGAAAATAGACAAAAGGCAAAGAGAGATTAGACATAGAGTTGCGAAGATGGCTTCGCTTCTAAGTAGAGGGGCGGTGCTTAGAAGCCTCAAGAGTGACAAGAAAGGTTTCGAAGCGGTGCTGGATATCGAGTCTCCTTCGAAAAAAGGTATAGTGGAGTATAAACTCAAAAAGATGGGCATGAGATACAAGAGCTCGGGAACGACGATAGTTATACGGGAGAGTGGGGGATGAGCCGATATCGCAACGAGGTGATGGTGGGGGTGGCGCTTTTGGCTCTGATATTTGCATATCTGTTCAAAAATGTCTCGAGGAGCCATTTTGACGAGACCAGGGCTTTGGTAAAGAGAAGTGTGGAAGAGATAGAAGAAGCAAAGAGGCTGAAGTCTTTGTGGCATGTCGGGAATATGAGAAAGAGGGTGGAGGCTCTCGGGAGTGCGGTCGCACCCTCCAAACTTTCCGCTTTCAAAATACAAAGGAGAAAGGTTACTATGTTTGTGAAGGATTTGAAGGCTTCGGAGCTAAACAGGCTTGTCAACAAGATAGCTTCGATGCCGCTAAGAATCGAAAAACTCTCCATAGAACGCAAAAACAATGGTTTCACTCTGGAGTGCCTATGCAAATGGTAAGATACACCCCTCTTTTTCTGCTTCTATTTTTCCTCTCTTTTCTCCTGCTTGCACCGAAGAGAGAGCTCTATTTCCAGCTCGAAAAGGAGATGGCCAAAAGCGGAATATATATCTCCGGCGAGAGTGTAAAGGAGACGACGCTGGGAGTCGAGCTGGAGCATCCCCGTATTCTGTACGAAGGAGCACAGATACTTTCGGCCAAAAGGATAAAGATAGTGACCGTACTTCTCTATACGAGAGTCGTGGCCGAGGGAATGGAGGCGCAAAAGGGTATCGATATGCTAATACCCCTCAAGAGCGGAAATCTGCTTGCTACATACAGGATATGGGAACCGAAAAAGATAGCTTTGGAGCTTTTTGGAAAATTCGGTAGAGCCGCGGGCTACTACGATATGCAAAATTCGCTTCTACATCTCGATATAGTGGAGGAGTCGGATATCTCCACCATAAAGAGACTCTTGAAAAAAGGAAAGAACGGATGGTACTATGAAGAGAGATTCCGCTAGTTCGATCTTGGTCAAAGGTATCATATCAATCGTCTTCGTAATACTCTTCGCGAAGCTCTTCTGGATCGTTGCGGGGTGGTATCTTCCTCTCGAAAGTATCGAGATAGAGAGCGGAAAGGGCGAATCTGGTCTCTACTATCGCTACAGGCTCGCTTCCGAAAGACTTACAAGAGCCCCAAAGAGAGCGATCAAACCGAAAAAGAGAGCACCTACGATAAAGAGGCTGAAACTTATCGGTATCTATCATGACAGCATGAACAATATAGCCGTAGTCAGAAAAAACGGAAAAGACAAGGTCCTCGTAGCGGGCGAAAAGATAGACGGTTTCACACTCAAAGCCGTTGGAGAGAAAGAGGCTTGGTTCGAGAGAGATGGAAAGAGTTATGAATTGAAACTTTTCGAAGACAAGAGAGGCAAAAAAGAGAGATACGAGATTGTCCACAAGAGTCCGACCGCCTCCATCCCTACCCCTTCAAGGAGGAAAAAGGTAGCCAAAGAGGATGCGGCGGGTGATGTCGTGAGTGTGGATAGGCGAGTCATAGAGGAATATACGAAAAATCTCGATAAAATATGGAAAGATATAAGTATAGCAGATTTGAGAAAAAATGGAAAAGTGACGGGATTTAGGGTACGATATATCAGAAGAGGCAGTTTTTTCGATAAAATCGGGCTAAAAAGAGGCGATACCATTACAGCCATCAACGGTAAAGAGGTGACCGACTATTCGGTACCGTTGAATCTTTTCAGAAATATAGAAACTTTAGAAAATCTGACGCTCACAATAGAGAGAAGAGGCAGAAGCAAGGAGCTGGAATATGAGATCGAATAGGATTTTGCTGATACTGTTTTTTATCTTGACGACACTTTATGCCGCAGAGACAGGGGATGGCATCAAACTCAATCTAAGAGATATGAATATACGGGATTTCGTCGAGATGGTTGGCAAAATAAGCCATAAAAACATACTCATAAGCGGCAAACTCAATGGAAAGATAAACTTCATCTCCTACAAAGCGATTTCGAAAGATGCTCTTTTTCCTCTGGCCAACTCCATTTTGGCAAGCAAGGGTTACGCACTTATAGACCACGGGGCGTTCATGGAGGTGGTAAAGGCTTCGGAGGCTGCAGGGATGGGGCTGGATGTGGATAGGAATGTGAGTGGAGAGACCATGAAGACTGTCCTTTTTCCCCTGAAATACAGCAACGCAGCCGTCATAAGGGCGAAGATAAAGCCTCTTCTGCATAGAGATGCTAGGGTGGTTTCATTCAAGGAGAACAATGTCCTAGCGGTCACCGCCTATCCCAAAACCCTCAAATCCATAAAAGAGTTGATAGACTCCATAGAGCAGGCCGGACACAAGGGCTCGAGTGTCGTCAAGCTCAAGAATGCGGATGTAAAAGATATATATATGAATGCCGTGAATATGGCCAAACAGCTTTTTGCACAGACCATTGCAAGTGAAAAGGTGACAATACTCAAGGATGATGCCACCAACTCCATCATCTTGGTAGGGAAGAAGAGCAATGTCAATAAGATGATAAAGTATATCAGACAGCTCGATATGAAGGGAGAGAGCGCTCAGCAGAGGATGTATGTAATTCCGCTCAAAAACTCCAGTGTAGAGGAGATGGAGAAGATTATCGGCAAACTGGTAGCCCAGATGAACAATATCACACTCAGAAGAGGGAAAAGAGGCAAAATCAAGAAAGCCATGGTCGTGGCCGACAGCGAAAGAAACTCGCTGATAGTCCTTGCTACCGGCGACCAGATAAGAAATATAAGAGATGTCATAAAGCGTATCGATATAGAGAAGCCACAGGTCTATATAAAGGCAAGTATTGTCGAGATAAACAGTGAACTGGCACAGCAAATAGGGGCCAAATATGGTTTCGAAGCTGGTGCCATCACCAGCAACGGACTCTTTACCGTGGCGGGAAATATGGGTGCGAAGTCGCTTATGATATCTCCGAGAATCATGAATTTTCTCGATACCACCAAAGTGGTATATGACGACAAGGGAAATCCGGTAGAGGAGCAGGACAGCGCATTCAAATTCGCCAGCAATATATCGCAACTTTTTGCCATAGGGGCCAAGATAGACCTTCTGCAAGAAGACGGAGCGGCCCATGTATTGAGCGAGCCGTCCATCCTCTGCTCCAACAATCAGGAGTCGGAACTCTATGTGGGTGAGACTCGTTCAATACTCACGAGCAGTTCAAGCGGCAACAACAAAGACGACCTCGTACGAAACAACTGGTCGAGAGAGGATATCGGGCTTACACTCAAGGTAAAACCGAGGCTTTCAAGTAACAACAAAGTGGTGCTCAATGTAGATGCGGTGATAGAGGATGTCGTTCCAGGTACTGGTAACAACAATCCGCGTCCGACCACCACTAAGAGGAAGGTAAATACCGTAGCCACGGTGAAAAGCGGACAGACCGTGATATTGGGAGGGCTCATAAAAAATGTCGCCGGTACGGTAAATAGCAAAATTCCCTATCTTGGAGATATACCTATCATAGGGAGGCTTTTTCAGGACGAGGGCAAAGCTGAGAGAAAAGTGGACCTCGTAATATATCTGACACCTTACATAGTCAGAAAAAGTTCCGATTTGGCCAAGCTGCGCAAATTTCTGGCCAAACTCGAAGATGTGCAGAAGCGCTATGTGAAATTTATCAAGGCTCACCTCGAGAAGGGAGATGTGGCATACGACAGGGAGCCCGGCTCCAATATAAATAGTAAAAATCCCGACGAAAGCTACAGTGCAAGCTCTTCGCAGAATATCGAAAAGAGTTATCATCCCAACCCTATGAGCGTACTTAGAAGTATGCCCTGACTCTCCTTTTCGAGGTTATAGATGATAAGCATACCCAAAATCGAGCGTGTGGATTTCGTAGCCGACTGGATGGAAGATATCGACCATCGTCTGGCGATGAAGCACTATCTCCTTTTCGCCGAATACGAAGGGAAGAAACTGGCGGTTCTGCATCCTGAGCATATATCCGACGGCCTGAACCATCTGGCCAGACTGGGGCTCGAATATGAGGTCTGCGAAACCGATATAGAGAGTTTCGAAAGGCTCAGAAACAAGTTTCTGGAGCTCCAGACAGGCAGTGAGTTCGAAAATATGCAGAGTGCCGGAGAGGAGCTTTTCGAAGCCGAAGCCGATCTGCTGGAGTTCATACAGAACTCTCAGGACCTTCTCTCGGGAGAGGCGAGCGCACCGGTCATAAAACTGGTCAATTCACTCTTTTTCCAAGCTATCAGGAAGAGTGCGAGCGATATCCATATAGAGAGTCTCGAAAATAGAGGGGTGGTGCGATTTCGTATAGATGGCGCGCTGAAAAAGCATATAGATATCGACAAAAGGATAAGCACTCTCGTAATAAACCGTATAAAGGTCATATCCAATCTCGATATATCCGAAAAGAGGGTTCCGCAAGACGGTCGTACCAGGATAACGATTTCGGGCAGAAATCTCGATGTGAGAGTCTCCATACTGCCCACCTATCACGGAGAGAGAGTGGTGATGAGGATATTGATGCAGAGTGAGCATATCCCCTCTCTCGAAGCTCTCGGTTTCGATATGGAGACGACACAAGCCTTCTATCGTCTGCTCACACACTCCCACGGTATGATACTGGTCACTGGACCCACCGGTTCGGGAAAATCGACCACACTGCACTCCTTTTTGCAACATATCGCCTCACCGGATATTAATGTGATAACCATCGAAGACCCGGTCGAATACAATGCAGAGAAGATAAACCAGATACAGGTGAACGACAAGGTGGGGCTCACCTTCGCTTCGGGTTTGCGCTCGATATTGAGACAGGACCCCGATGTGGTGATGGTGGGAGAGATAAGGGACGAAGAGACGGCACAGATAGCGGTACAGGCGGCACTTACCGGACACCTGATGCTCTCTACGCTGCATACCAACGACTCCACATCCTCGCTGACGAGGATGATGGATATGGGTGTGGAGAGCTATCTGCTCTCATCGACGCTACTTGGCGTTTTGGCCCAGAGACTTGCCAGAAAACTCTGCGACAAATGCAAAGCCCCAGTCCTGCTCGAAGAGAAGAAGCTCGAAGGCACGGGGCTGGATTATCGCAAGGTTTACTACAAGGCGGTCGGATGTGCCGAGTGTGACTTCACCGGATACAGGGGAAGACAGGCTGTGGGGGAGCTTTTCGTCATAGACGACAGGGTCAAGGATATGATACACAAGGGTTTGAATGACCACGAGATAAGAGAGACTCTCAAGAGAGAGGGTATGAAGACTATATCCGACAGACTCTCTTCTATGCTCGAAAGAGGTGAGACGAGCTACGAAGAGGCTCTGCGCGTAGGACTTATGGACGGTTGAGGTGCACAAGGGCACAAAGGCGTTCACACTCATAGAGATGCTTGTCTCCGTAGCACTCCTGGGGCTTGTGTTGGCAGGGCTCTACTCCATGCTCGATAGACAGAGGAGGAGCAATGCGGATATAGTGGGATATCTCGAGAACTCATCCGCAAAAAATCTTGTAGCTTCGGTGCTCTATCGTGACCTGCTCTATAGTGATGGGAATATAAGTATAGTCGAAGGTGAGTTCGACAGAGTATGTATTGGTGCCACCAAAAACTCTCTCTATGGTTTGGGAGAGGCCGAGGTCTGCTGGCTTGTGGAGAAGGATGGCACGACACTGGTCAGGCTGGAGGGAAACGCCTACACTCTGCCACTCTCTCATGAGAGTAGAGTGGCCGTGGATAGAGTGATGGGGCCTATGAAACTTTTCGACCTCAGCTATGCCAAAGGGAGATTGCTCGTGCTTATGCAGAAAGAGGGAGATGTGGCGTACACCTTTCTTCTTCGGGGCATATACAAAGCTCCCAAGAGTTCGAAGAGGAAAAGAGCGGGAAAGAGGCGTCGAAAAAGGGGAGAGAGAGCTCCCGGGCACCCTTCCCAAAAAGCTGCCGCGCAGGTGAGTGAGAAGAGATGAGCAGGATTTGGGAGAATATCGTATTGGGGGCGGGAGCGTCCGGACTTATGCTCTGCTCCCTGTTGAAGAGCAGGAGAGATACGCTCTTGCTGGAGAAGGGCAGGGAGATAGGTGCCAAGATAGCCATATCAGGAGGTGGACAGTGCAATCTGTGCAACATGAATCCGAAAATATCCGACTATAGAGGCGAGCCGCAGTTTATCGAAGCTGTCATAAAGCGTTTCGATCGCAGAGAGTTGCTCAAGTGGTTTGAAAATAGAGCTCTGAAGACGACCCTCAGAGAAGGGGGAAAGATATTCTGTAGCGGCAGTGCACGGGATGTCGTGGATATTTTCGCCCGTGAGATAGAGGGTGTCACTCTGAAAAAGAGTTTCGAAGTCAAAAGGGCATACAGAGAGGGGAGACACTTTGTCGTAGAGGGTGAAAAGGAGAGCTTTCGTTCGAAGAATCTCATAGTGGCTCTCGGTGGCAGGAGCTATCCCAAGCTTGGTGGCGGAGATACGGGTCTGCAGATAGCCGAAAGCTTTTCGCACTCTATCGTCTCCACGGCTCCTGCTCTTACCGGCTTCACTCCCCAGAAAGAGCAGTTTTTCTTCAGAGAACTCAGCGGAATCTCCACTTATGTGACACTGAAAGTTGGAGAAAGAGTCTTTGCCGGAGATCTGCTCTTCGCACATAGAGGCATAAGCGGACCGGTAGTACTGGATGCATCTTTGTGGTGGGAGAGGGGGGAGATAGAGATAGATTTTCTACCCTCTTTCAGTTTCGATAGAGTCAGGAGCTCGAAAAAACTTCTCTCCACTGTGCTGCCTCTGCCCAAAAGGTTGTCGAAAGTCCTGATAGAGCTTGCGGGAGTCGAAGATAGAAACTGCTACAGACTTACGAGAGGGGAGTGGAAGAGACTCGAAGTTCTCGGAAGCTACCGCTTCGCACCGGCCGGTACCTTCGGCTATGCGAGGGCCGAGGTGATGAGAGGTGGTGTGGATTGTGCCGAAATCGACCCCCAGACGATGATGAGTCGTCTCGAAGAGGGACTCTTCTTCATCGGTGAGGTGCTGGATGTTACAGGGAGAGTGGGAGGATACAATTTCCAGTGGGCCTTCAGCAGTGCCAAAGTCTGCGCCGATACCCTCAACGGTGGAGACAATCGCCCAACTCCTACCTGAGAAGAGCATAACGACTACCGATACTCTCGATATGGTTATGAGCATGGTGAAAAAGCTTCAGATAGAAAACGGCAAAGAGCAGAGAAGAAAAAAATGGATAGAATATGAGCGAAGAAGCGAATGTAGCCAAGAGCTCGATAGGAGTGTTGCAAAGACAAGAGGTGCCAAGCAGGAGGATGAACATGGAGCATCCGAGCCAAAGGGATATAAAAAGAGCAATGGCAAGAGAGAAGTTACCCGGCTATGGAACGCTCTTCGAAACTTGCCATATAAAGAGCCGAAGAGGCGCAATAGACCCTTGCAAATCATAGAGGTAGTGGGTCTTGATGATATTGTATTGAAGTATGAAACTGTCACAAAAGGAGGAGAGAGTGAGCATAGAGATATCGACACACGGTATGGGAATGGATATAAAGAGAGTGGAGGATAGATTTTTCATAGAGATAGATTTCTATGGAAAACTGAGGCATGAAGATTACGAAGTTATGATTCCTGTCATCGAGAGAGCCATAGAAGCCAAAGGGGAGAGGGAGTTCGACCTTCTTGTGGATATGAGAGATTTCAAAGGGTGGACCTTCGAAGCCGCAATCGACGATATGAGATTCGGTCTCTCTTTCAAAGACTCCTTCGATGCGATGGCGGTAGTGGGAGACAGAGAGTGGGAGGAGCTCTCCGTGAAAATGATGAACCATCTTTGCAGGGGTGAGCTGAGGTTTTTCGAAGATTACGACGAAGCGTTGAGGTGGATTGCAAAACGATAGTATATTCGAGACTCTCTCCATAGCTGGTATCACTGGGGGTATCGAGGGAATAAATCGATAGAATACCCCCCTTAATCGAAAATATTATGACAAAACTATCTGTCAACTTGCAGCAGCAAACCTCAATCATGGGCGAAATGGATTGACTACCATATTAAACAGTAGTCGTGCCTTATGCTCATACTGGCACCACGGAAATAGAGAAGAGTGTTATAGCCCAAACCCTGACAAGGCAAGCAATCTTTGAAGGCTATAGTACGAAATACTAGCAAGTCACCGAAATTGGAAAAACTCTTTAGAGATTGATTATAAGAGCTTGGTTTTATATTGCAAAAGTTTAGATGATTAAAATCAAGACCATTTAACAAAAAATTAACTATTATTCGATGGTGTGGCTCGTTTCGCAAGAGTCTATCTATATTATTTGAAAAGAAGGAGAGAGGATGAAGAAGATGGTCAAAAGACTGTCTATGGCAGCGATAGGGACTCTCGTGAGCGTCTCTATGGCGTCGGCTCAATCTGAAATCGAAAAGGTGATGAAAGAGCGCGGATTGACGCAGCAGGATCTGCTCGCGGCTGCCAAGACATATACACCCAGCGGCGGTAGGGACAAATATATCGTATTCAGCTCCGGCGGTCAGTCGGGTCAGATAATGGTATATGGCGTACCCTCCATGAGAATTTTGAAGTATATCGGCGTATTCACACCCGAGCCTTGGCAGGGATGGGGATACGACGACGACACCAAAAAGGTGCTCAAGCAGGGCTGGATAAGAGGCAAGGAGATAACATGGGGAGATACTCACCACCCCGCCATCTCCGAAACCGACGGTAAATACGACGGTAAATGGCTCGTCATCAACGACAAGGCCAACCCCAGAATCGCGGTTATCGACCTGAGCGACTTCGTTACGAAGCAGATTGTGGTCAACCCCGTATTCAAATCCGACCACGGTGGAGCCTTCTTCACTCCCAACAGCGAATATATCCTCGAAGCGTGCCAGTATGCCGCACCTCTGGATAACAACTACCATCCGATGGAAGATTACAAAGAGACATACAGAGGTGGTGTGACAGTCTGGAAATTCGATCACGAAAAGGGAAAAATTCTTCCTGAGAAATCCTTCACTATCGAGCTTCCTCCCTATATGCAGGACCTCTCCGATTCGGGTAAAGAGGCGAGTGCCGGATGGGGATTCACCAACTCTTTCAACTCCGAGATGTACACGGGTGGTATAGAGAAGGGGCTTCCTCCTTTCGAAGCGGGATGTTCGAGAAACGATACGGACTTTTTGCAGGTTTACAACTGGAAGAAACTCGCGGAGTTGGCCAAGGACGACAAGAATGTCAAGATTATCAACGGACATAGAGTCGTACCTATAGATGTAGCTGTCAAAAACGACGCTCTCTTCCTCGTTCCCGAGCCCAAGTCTCCCCACGGTGTCGATGTGTCTCCCGACGGTAAATATATCGTAGTCTGCGGTAAGCTCGATACACATGCGACCGTTTACAGCTGGGAGAAGATCAAAAAGGCCATCGACAGCAAGGATTTCGTGGGTAAAGACCCCTACGGTATCCCCATCATAGACCTCAAGAAAGCGGCACACTGCCAGGCTGAACTGGGACTCGGGCCCCTGCACAACCAGTACGGTAAACACTGGAAAGACCAAGGTGAGATCTACACCTCTCTCTATGTCGACAGTCAGGTCGTCAAGTGGAACTATCTCACCTGTAAGGTCGAAGATCGCCAGAATGTCAACTACAATATCGGTCACCTCTGCGGTATGGAGGGCAAAACCGAAGATCCCCAGGGTGATTACATCATAGCCCTCAACAAACTCGCGATAGACAGATTTAACGAAATCGGACCTCTGCATCCGCAGAACCACCAGTTGATCGATATCCGAGGCAAGAAGATGCAGCTTCTCTACGATATGCCTATTCCTCTGGGTGAGCCCCATCAGGCTGTAGCCATCAGAGCCGAAAAGCTCCATACGCATGTACGCTACAAGATGGGAACCAATCCTTTCACGGGTAAAGTCCATAAAGGCAAGACACTCGCAGGGCAGGAGAAGATCGTAAGAAAAGGAAATCATGTCTATGTATATGGTACGGCCGTGAGATCCCACATCAATCCCGAGCATGTGACAGTCAATCTCGGAGATACCGTCACATTCTATTTGACCAACCTCGAAAGAGCGGAAGACGAGACTCACGGATTCACTGTGGATCACTACAATGTACACGCATCTCTCGAACCGGGTAAAACGGTAGCCCTCACATTCAAAGCCGATAGAGAAGGTGTATTCCCCTACTACTGTACGGAGTTCTGTTCAGCGCTGCACTTGGAGATGATGGGTTATCTGCTCGTAAAAGATCCCAACAAGAAATATGTCTCCGTACAAAAGCTCAAAATGGCCAAAATGAGCCCCGAACAGCTCAAAGCCGAGTATGACAAGACTGTAGCTACCAATGCCGCTACCGACAAAGTCATCCAGAGTGTAGTCAAGTTCCTCAAAGAGAACCACTACGAGAAGTATCCGGTAGTCAAGAACCTCGTCGAAGACGCGCTCGATCAGTACGGCAAGATCGCAGAGCAGAAGAAACACTCCGACGAAGCGGTCAAAGAGGGTGATCTCGAAAAAGCGATTCTCTTCGAAAACATGATTTGGCAGTATATGGTCAAAACTGCGGATGTCGGTATCAGAGCGAGAGATCTTCTCATCCGTAAAGTCGCCACACCTATGAGCGAAGCGGCCAAGCGCGGTGAAGAGGCCTTCAACGAAGGCGGATGCGGTGGATGCCATGTTATCGGTAAAGTCTCTTCCGGTCCCGACCTTACAGGAGTTCTGCAGAGACACGAAAACGGTGAAAAGTGGGTAGCGGATTTCATCAAAAATCCCAAATCCAAGTATAAAGATCCATATGTAGAGTCTATGATTAACTACTTCAACCTCAGAATGCCCAACCAGGGTATGAGCGATCAGCAGGTGAAGGATATCATAGAGTACTTCAAGTGGATAGACAAGAACGCCAACCTCTTCTAATAGCTTTCGGCGGGAGTGTCGGGCACCCCGCCCGACAGTCGGGAGAGCCCTGTTTTGATAATGTTGTCTTATAATTATTATAAATTTACATTATTGATATTTGTCAAAATATGATTTATATCTATAATGTATAATCATGCAAACCGGAAACGAAAGGATCCAAAATGAAAAGCTCGATGATAAAGGCTAGGATATTTACCCTGATAGCCTTCGGAATATTGATGTACTGGTTCGTAGTACCGGCAGTACTGACCCACGGTGTCGTGGAGATGAACAGAGCAGGCAAAGCTGAAGCGATTCCCGCCATCAGCTACAAGGCATGGAACTTCTATCAGAAGGGGAGATATGTCAGCCCCTCCACCCCCAAAGAGGCGGCGGGAGACCTGAAGAAGATGATAGAGGAGGATGCCGAACTCTCAGTCGCCACCATGCCCATCTGGTATGTGGCTCTCGAGGCTCCCAACTATCCCAAAGAGGCCTTCCCCGAGGGTATTCCCGTCTACTACCACTTCGACGGATTCAGTGGCGATGTGCATGAGATGAATACCATCAACCACTACATAGGCATGGACCCGATGGAGAGAGGAGCTCCCTATCTGAGACTGATAGCTCCCTATGTACTGATATTCTTGGCTCTTCTGATGGTCTACTATATGCTCTACGATTCGAAAATTCTCGATCTGCTCATGCTCATACCCGTTTCTCTGCCGGTGATATTCCTGGGCTTCTACTCCTACTGGCTCTACTGGTTCGGTCACCATATGCATGAGTGGGGAGCTTTCAAAATCAAGCCCTTCACCCCTACGGTTTTCGGTGACGGAAAGGTCGCACAGTTTACGACACACTCATATCCGACTACTGGCTTCTGGCTGCTTCTGGCCATAAGCGCCTTCAGCCTTCTCGCGATAATAGCCAAGAGAAAAGCCAGAAAAGCCGCACAAGCCTGAGAGAGGAACGAACCCGAATGTTAGCTGTCGCCCTTTCACTCTTTGCCGTCGCCACCCTGCTGGGACACGCCACCACTCTGCAAAAGGTGATAGACAGTGCTAGTAGGGGGTCGAAACTGCAACTTCCCCCTGGGGAGTACAGAGGCAACATAGTGATAGACAAACCTCTGATAATAGAGGGAGTGGGCGAGAATGTCAAAATCGTAGGAGACGGCAACGGTACGGTGATAAAGATACGAAGCTCCTTCGTCACCCTCAAAAATCTCACCATCACCGGAAGTGGAGTGGAGCACGAGAGGATAGATGCGGCAATTTCGATCAAAAACGCCAGCAATGTGACGGTGGACCACTGCAAAATCGACGACTCTCTTTTCGGTATAGATATGGAGCAGGTACACCGCTCGAATATCACACACAATTATATCCGTTCCAAGCCCTTTTCGCTCGGTCTCAGAGGAGACGGTGTGAGACTCTGGTACAGCAACGACAACAATGTCAGTTTCAACCATCTGACACACAGTCGGGATATGGTAGTATGGTATTCGCACGGAAACACCATATCTCACAACTTCGGAGAGTACAGCAGATACTCCCTGCACTTCATGTATGCAGGAAAGAATTTCGTCGAGTACAACAGATACGAGCACAACTCCGTCGGAATATTTTTCATGTATTCGCAGGACAGTATTGCCGTGGGAAATGTAATCAAAAGCTCTCTGGGTACGACGGGGCTTGGAATCGGTCTGAAAGATTGCAGCAACTTCACCCTCAGAGAGAATACGATGATATATTGCGCACGCGGACTCTATATAGACCGCTCCCCCTTCCAGCCCGACCAGAACAACACGATAGAGCACAACAGGATACTCTACAATGCCATAGGTATCAACTTCCACTCTCTGAGTATAGATAACAATATTGTGGGAAACATCTTCAAAGGCAATATAGATGATGTCTACGACGACGACCAGGTGACGCTCCACTCGGTCAAAAACCACTGGGATGGCAACTACTGGGACAGATACGAGGGTTTCGACAGAGATGGCGACGGTATAGGAGACACTCCGTGGAGACTGCTATACTACGCCGACAGAATGTGGATGCTCAATCCCAATCTCAAGTTCTTCTACGCATCGCCCGTAATATCGATCATGAATTTTCTGGCGAAGCTGGCCCCCCTTTCGGAGCCGGTGATGCTGCTGGAAGACAGACACCCCGTGGTGGATGAGAGCAAACTCGAAAAAGGAAGAGTAGAATGAGTGTAAGCAACAAAAAGAGAAGAGAGTTCATACAGCAGATGACAGGTCTCGGAGTTCTGGGATTGGCGGCGGCGGGCGGAATCTTCGCCGCACCCTATCTCAAAAATGAAAAAGCCATTCTCAGACCACCTGGGGCAGTACCCGAAGAGGAGTTTATCGGACTCTGCATCAAGTGCGGGCAGTGTCTGCAGGTATGTCCGTACGACTCTATCATTCTCGAAGATATTGACGGAAAAGCCGGTGTGGGCATGGCCTATATAGACCCCCACAGAAGAGGATGTTATCTCTGCGAAGCCTTCCCCTGCATATTGGCATGTCCAAGCGGAGCGCTGAACCACGAACACGACAGTATAGAGTTCGTACATATGGGAATAGCGGTCGTCGAACCCTCCGGCTGTCTCGCCAAAATCGGGAAACCCGTACCGGACGAGGCGATAGACAGAATCTACGACCATACGACAGCCATAAGCGATAGCGAGAGAAGAGAGAGAAAGGTTAGCCTCAGCGACAACGACAGCGAAAAGAGCACCCTGCAGAAGAAACTTCTGCAAAAGCTCGAAAAGCACCGCAAAGAGGAGGTCTGCACCATATGTGCGGATATGTGCCCCTTCCACCCCGACCAGACTCTTGCCATAGCTATGGTGGATGCCAAAGGGGGCGGAATGCTACCTGAAATCAGAGAGGCCTGCAACGGATGCGGAGCCTGTGCGGAGCTCTGCCCTACACAGGTAATCAAGATAATACCGAGGAAAAACTATGCCGATATCTATACGAATGGTGGAAAAGAGAATGCGTAAGCTTACGAAAGGTGCGCTGATAGTATCTATGGCGGCTCTGATAGCTGGTTGCGGAGATAAAAAAGAGTCGCATGAAAGCGCTACGGCGGATGCGGGAAAGATAAAGATAATCGAAAACGCCGTCAGCGAAAAAGACAATAGTATCAAAGGGGAAGAGAACAGCGGACAGTTCTACTACTCCTACAACAAAGAGAAAAAAGAGTCCGAAGAGGAGAAGGTCAGAACGACACTCGACGCTTACCTCAATATCCGTTCACCCTACGAGAGGGTGCAGATAGAGATGATGATTCACAAATTGAGCAAAGATTTCAGAATCAAATGCTCACCCTGCCACGACGACTACGCCAACGGAGTCATTGGGCCATCACTGTTGGACAAAAACGGTACATTCATCTACGACAAGCTGATAGCGTTCAAGAGCGGAAAAGAGAAAAATGTACTGATGAAACAGCTCGTCGGAAAGATTGACGACGAGAAACTCAGAAATATAGCCGACGAGATAGCGGTATTCAACAAACAGATTCAGGAAATGAGAAGGAGTAGAAAATGATAAGACACATAATCGCAGCGATAGCTACACTGCTGGCCCTCTGGGCGGCCTATTTCCTCTATACCATAGACGCTACATCGCAGAAGATGAAGCAGATAGAAGGTGTTATAGCCAAATCCCGGGTAAAGGTACATCTGAACAACAACAGCATCACTCCCATCAAGAAGAAGAGTGAAACGAATCTACAAGAGGAGAGGAAGAAGGCCGACGAAGAGGTACAGAAGAAGCTCAAGGCCCTCAGAGAGAGAGCGGGAAGCGCTATGGCTTTCAAGGTCAGCCCTCTCTACAAGCAGAAGTGCTCATCCTGTCACGGAGTCAACGGCAAGGGTATCGTCGGTCCCAAACTCATAGGCAAGAGCGAAGAGTATGTATATCGGGCGCTGACAGACTTCAAGAGCGGTAAACGAAAAAACTATGTAATGTACGGACTTCTCACGAAGATGAGCGACGAAGACCTCAAGGCTCTAAGCAAGGAGATATCCACTTTCGAAGCCAAGATGAAAGAGGCCGCGGCTCAATAGTGCGCGGTTGACGACAGGAGCCCCGACGGGGCTTAGAGACTGAAGCAAAGGATAAGCATATGGATAGGTACAACGGCTCGATCAGAGAGATTATAAGGGCCTCTTTTCTCTCCACCTTCTACTACAAGACAAAAGAGGGCGGATACAGACCGACATGGCGTTTCTGGAGATGGCTGAGCGTAATCGTCATAAACATAGCCTTTTTCATCTCCTACCATGTGGATGTACAGCTCCTCGAAGGTACGATGAACGGTTCGAGACTGCTCGGTTTTCATCTGATAGACCTCTTCACGGCCATCGAGACCTGGACTGCAACACATGCGATTCATACCAATATGATAATCGGCTCGGCAACGATACTGGTATTCTATCTGCTCGTCGGGGGCAAAAGCTTCTGTGCCTGGGCCTGCCCCTATGGAATCCTGAGCGAAATCGGTGAGCATATACACCAGAAGCTGGTGAGCAAAAGAGTCATCAAAGAGAGAAAGTGGAACCCCAATATCCGCTTCGCCTTCTGGGCGGTTTTTCTGGGGGTGACCTTCATCGACGGTTTCCTTGTCTTCGAGATAATAAACCCGATAGGAATCTTAAGCAGATTTATCGTATATGGATGGAGTCTCGCCATTGTCTGGGTGCTGGTGATACTGCTCTTCGAGATATTCTACTCCCGCAGAATGTGGTGTAAATATATCTGCCCCGTAGGTACGACATACAATCTGCTGGGTTGGGTGAGCGCGACGAAGGTACAGTGGGATATGGACAAGTGCGACCACTGCGGAGCGTGTCTGGATGCCTGCTTCGAAAACCATGTAATCGAATTTGTCAAACCCAAATACGACAAAGAGAGAAAAGAGAAGGGCAAGACGAAGCAGATAGTGATAAACGGTGACTGTACGCTCTGTGGCAGATGTTTCGATGTCTGCCACACCGATGCCTACAACTATACCTTCAGACTCAAGGATCTTGTCTGATGTCCGTGATTGTCGATATCTCTTCGGCTACGAAAAGCTTCATGGGCGTAAAGGTGCTCGACAGTATCGACCTGAAGATATCGTCCGGAGAGAGAATAGCGATGCTCGGCCCCAACGGAGCGGGAAAGACCACTCTCGCACGCTCCATCCTCGGCTTCTACCACCTCGAAAGCGGTTCCATCACCGTAGCGGGGCACGACCCGATAAGAGAGAGGGTAGCCGTACTGGAGAAGGTGGCATTCATCCCCCAGCTTCCTCCGCCGGTGAAGCTGACTCTCGACGAACTGCTCGATTTCGTACAAAAAAGCAGCGGGGTAGCCCGTAACAGGATAGAGAGTTTCGCCCGAAAGATGGAGCTCGATATAGATGCACACGCAAACAAGCCCTTTTTCAAACTCTCGGGCGGAATGAAGCAGAAAATGCTCATAGCCATAGCACTTGCGAGGAGAAGCGCTCTTTTCATCTTCGACGAACCGACCGCAAGTCTGGACCCGAAAGCAAGAAAACTGTTCTACGACCTGCTCTCTTCTCTCGATTACGACTACTCGGCGATATATATCACACATAGACTTGAAGAGCTCGAAGGCCTGATAAACAGAAAGATATATATGGAGCTTGGCAGGGTGGTGAGCGATGAGAAGATTTAGCGCGATTCTGTTTACGATATTCTTAGTGACTCTCTTTGCTACGGGCTGTCAGGAGAAGAGAGAGAAGGGTGGCTACGAAAAGGTTCACTGGGACAGAGATATGTGCGAGCGTTGCAAGATGGTATTGAGCGAGAGGAAGTATGCGGCGCAGATTATCGACCCTAGGAGCAACAGAGCCTACAAGTTCGACGATATAGGCTGTGCCGTACTCTGGCTCGAGGAGGAGAAAATCCCTTGGGCGAAAGAGGCAAAAATCTGGGTCACCGACGCCAAGAGCGGTGAATGGATAGACGCAAGAAGGGCCAAATATACCGACGATTCGATAACGCCCATGGCCTATGGGGTGGCGGCATTTACACAAAAGACCTTTCCAAAAGGCCACAAGGCTCTGAACTTCGATGAAATCGTCATACTGATAAAGAAGATAGAGAGAGCCAACAATCAGAAACGGGGAGTTGAATAGTGGGAAATCTGCTCTTGATAGCATATCTGGATATAAAAGAGTCTCTGCGTTCGAAATGGTTCTATGTCTATACCTTCGTATTCGGCGGATTGATGGGGCTCTTTTTCATAAGCGGTATCACCGATTCGGTGGTGATGGGTTTCACCGGGCTCAGCAGACTTCTGCTGATCTTCATGCAGGTCACGATAGTGATACTGCCCATCTTCATACTGATAACGACCGTCAAATCGATATCGGCCGATAGGGAGAGCAATATCCTAGAGTATATGCTCTCCTTCCCCATATCTCTGAGAGACTACTACTGGGGTAAGTTTCTCGGTCGTTTCGCGACCGTCTTCCTGCCGGTAATGATGGCTCTCATCATCGGGATTGCTTGGGGACTCTACAAAGGCGGAGAGATTCCCTGGGGGATGGTTACACTCTACTCTCTTCTGATTTTTTCCATCTGTACCGTATTTCTCGGAATCTCCTTTTTCATCTCGACTCTCGTCAAGTCGCACGATATCGCACTGGGGCTATCCTTCACGGTCTGGATAGTTCTGCTTGCCTTCATAGATGTGGCCCTCATAGGTCTGATGATGCAAAACAGAGTCTCCGACCAGCTTATAATAACTCTGGCCATGCTCAATCCGCTGGAGACATTCAGAATAGGAGCCATTACACTCTTCGACCCCGAACTCACCGTCATAGGACCTGTGGCCTACTATCTGCTCGATACCCTGGGGCACGGATTCCTGATGCTCTATGCGATACTCTACCCCGTCGTACTCGGTGCGCTGTTTACCCTGCTGGGCTATACTCTCTTCAGAAAAAAAGATATCTTGTAAGGAGATGCCATGTCCGTGATAGCTTTGATAGTTGCGGCGTTTATAACGACGACTATTTCGCCGGCGGCGGATACGCAAAAAACTATATCCGAGAGCAACGCCTCGAAGGCTTTCGTAAACAAACTCGACCCCGTCTATATGATAGATATAGACAAATATCCCAAATTCTCCACCGAAATGGTACTCAAAAACGGCAAGAGATTGCGCTTTGCTTCCGTAAAGGCGATGATGAACTACTACTTCCATCCGGAAAAGTATCTGGGTTTCGGAGCGCATAGCAAGGCTGATGTAAAGAAGATGTATGTAAAGGACTATCTCACAGGCGAAAAGATAGATGCCAAAGATGCTTGGTATGTCTTCGGCTCACGCATAATAGGACCCCACGGAGACGACCTGATACCCCTCTCGAACGAAATATCGGCAAAACTCTTCACCAAGAAGTATGGAGGGAGCAGAATAATGAGAATAGAGAGATTCACCTTCGGACTGATTCACTATCTCGACATGTAGCCACCCCCTCTCTGCTTCGAAATCAAAGTATTGGCGGCGACTGAAGTCATCGAAGCTCCGCGATTACTTTATGAACCGAAGGCAGCTTGGATGGCTATCTGGTGTTATGATACGATTATGAACTGCTTCGGATTGACACAAAATATTGAATAGTCTCTCTTGAGTCGATTTTTCAGAGAGCTCGACTCTATCTGTGCAAAGCCCATCTTAAAAAGATTTTCGGATAATTATGCAGGATATCTAATCTCCATATGGTATCATAGGCACCCTATCTCATGATACTGCATATAAGCAAAAAGAAGGGGGAGAAATGAAAAAGATGCTCTCTACGAGCTCGCTGGCGAAAAAACACTCCATAAGTGCAAAAGAGCTCTTTGGCTATTTTGCAAAAAACGGTTTTATTGAAAAAAGGGATGACTCATGGCTCTTGAGCGATAAAGGAAAAGCCATAGGAGGCGAATATAGAGAGTCCAAACAGTATGGAAAATATATAGTCTGGCCCGAAAATATACAGCTGGATCTTGGAGTCAATGAAAAGTTCTTGAGCGCCACAGCCATAGGAAAACACTTCTCTCTCTCCGCAAACAAGATGAACTTCATCTTGTCGGAAATCGGCTGGATCGAGAAGGGTCTCAAAGGCTGGAAAGTCACTATTCAGGGAGAGAAACAGGGAGGAGTTCAGGCCGAAGATCCCAGAAGCGGTATTCCGTTCGTCAGATGGCCGGAAAAGATACTCGAGTCGAAAACTCTCCTCGAGACCATATCTCAGGTAAAAGGTACACAGGAGAACACCCAAGACAAAGAAAATCCGTCACAAAAAGTGGATTTCAGAGAAAAGTTCGAAGCGAAACATCGTAGCGCCGACGGGCACTTCGTTCGTTCCAAAGCTGAAATGTTGATAGACAACTGGCTCTATATGGCTGAAATTGTGCATGCCTATGAGAGGAAGCTCCCTATAGAAGAGGATGTCTATAGCGATTTTTATATCCCGACTGGAAAGGTTTATATCGAATATTGGGGTTACGAAAACGACGAAAAATATCTTGCCAGAAAAAAGAAAAAGATAGAAATCTACAAAAAATACGGTTTCAATCTCATCGAACTCAATGATAAGGATGTACAGAATCTGGATGATGTACTACCCAGAATGCTGCTCAAATATGGTGTACAGGCATATTGATAGTCAAAACGAAAAGCGATGAGCACGAGACACATACGGGAGTGAAACTCCACTTCGTATGAAGCAGCCGTCTCTTTTTCTTGCCGATAGCAAGCTCGTATGGACTTCGACGCCCAAACGCGACTGAAATCGCACCCCCAAAAACGGCAATGCAATCTATGGGGCGGCGACTTTAGTCGCCGGTAAAATCTCGCATAGTGCAAGGGCTGAATTCAGCCCTTGCAGGATAGAAGCCAAACACGAAGGAGTCGGAGGCTTCAGCCCCGAAAATGGTGCTATGACGGCACTTGAATCCCTGCTCCGGATAGAGAACTTCTCTCGTTCCCATCCCTCTTGGTGAAAACGCATACGAGAGCATAAGGATCAAGATAGCGACTGATCCCATTCTCCCCGAAAAGAGATGCCAAGCGTTACGATATAATAACTCCATGAAAGCGACACGAGATGAGATACTCGCCTTTTTGCGAACGCTCAAAGTAGAATTGGTAGAGGAAGGGATAGAGGCTATCGCCCTCTTCGGAAGTTACGCAAGAGAGAAAGAGAATATCTACAGCGACATCGATATAGCAGTGAAAAAGAGGGCCGATTTCGTAGAGCGCTACGGTCCCTACGGCTACTTCGAACTCTCACGAAAGCTCAAAGAGCGGCTTTCGCGAAGATTTGGCCGCAGAGTGGATATCTTCGACCTCGATGCCCCCTCCCCTCTCAAACGATACATCGAAAAAGAGCTTATCTATGTCTGATACCGACAAAGCGCTGCAACGACTCGAAAAAATAGTCAAAAAAATCACTTTTATCAAGAATATTGTCGATGAGTATGGTTCCGTTTCTCTCGCCCTCGAAGATGAATGTAAAGGGCGCGCCGCTATTTTGATGCATCTGACCTCCATTGCCGAGCAGTTCGACAAGCTTCTTCATGCCGGAGAACTTGAGATATTGTCCCATTTCGAAAAGCAGGATATCAAAGGCAGTTACGACTTGCGCAACTATATAGCACGCGACTATGAAGGTGTCGATCTCTATATCGTGGAGTCGGTAGTCTCCGGTCGTCTACCTCTCATTCTACGACAGGCCCGAGAGATTCTGAAGCGATACGGAAAATAGAGCGCATTTCCTTTTTTTAGAGATACCGAAAAAGAAGCACCCTATTTCCACTCTACCGCCACTGGCCAAAAAGAGCGGCAATCCGCCCTACTCTACTGCGCGGCTCCACCGCTATGCAGAGCGGGACTGAGCTGAGGCTGTCGTTGCCCTCCTCCCGCTCCATAGGCGGGCTGTGACGCTCCGGCAGGTTCGAGAATCACTCTTCTCTCTCCTCCCTCTGCTTTTTTACTTGCATTTTGAGCACTGCCGAGATGCTTGAGCATATTGAGTGTATCTTCTATATTTTTATCGTTGTTCTGCTTTGCAGTAGTTATGAGTCTATACTCTTCTTCGTAACCAAGTCTGCTTCCTGAACCAAGAGAATTGGCCATCTTGTAGTCGGTTATCGATCTTCTCGTCATCGGGCCGGTAGAGCCGTCGAGCTTGCCGTGATAGAATCCCAGTACTTTAAGCGCTGTCTGGACTCTTTTCATCTTGGTGCGGCTATCTGTACCTTGCGCTATGAGATTGCGGTCGAAATCGAGCAGTGTAGCCAGATATATCAGCGCATCTCTCTCTTGGGGACTCATATATGAGGTATCGCCTATCTCGTAAGCTCTATTGAGCTCCTTTATAGCAGTTCTGCTTTCGAAGGAATTTATCTGCCCATCTATGGGACCCTTGTAGAATCCAAGGCTTTTAAGAGCCTTTTGTATCTTCATCTCGTCACTCTCTACGGGAGCTTTCGCCCGTCTATGATGAGCTCTGTGAACACTTCTGTGACCACCCCTATGCCCTCTATGATAGACCCCGTTAGTAATTACAGAGCCCACCACTCCTCCGACCACTCCTCCCACCAGGGCATCCCCAAAACCTGCGGATGCGAACTGGGGTGCATAGAGCAAGGCGGCAAAAGCCACTACCCTCAATGACAAAAGTTTTTTCATAAACTTATCCCCCTTTGATTTTAATAGGATATTTTAGAACAACTTAACTTTGATTTTTCAGAGTCTCTGCAAAACTCCTATCCCCATAAGCCCCAGTGCTCTCTTTATCGTTTCGGCCGTAAGGGAGGCCAGAGCGAGTCTGCCCGCCCTTACTTCGGGGGGAACATCAGCCCTGAGAATGGGATTGTTCTCATAGAACTTCATGAAGAGAGTCGTAAGCTCATAGAGGTAGGATGCTATATAGTGGGGCATGGCATCTCTCGCCGCGGCCCTGAGCACATCTTCGAGTTGGAGCAGCTTGAGCGCCATCCTTCTCTCCAGCTCGTCCGAGAGAGATATCTCGGCCGAAACTCCCTCCCCACTCTTTCTGAGAATGGACGATATTCTGGCGTAGGCGTACTGAAGATAGAGAGAGGTGTTGCCGTCGAGACTGAGCATCCTATCCCAGTCGAAAATATAGTTGGACTCTCTGTTTATGGAGAGGTCTGCATATTTCACCGCTCCTATCCCCACTATTTCAGCGACTTTCTGCAGCTCATCCTCGCTGAACTTCTCTCTCTGCGTTATGGCGGCCCTGGCTCTCTCCACAGCCTCGTCGAGAAGCTCTATGAGCTTGACCGTACCACCCTCTCTCGTTTTGAAGGGTTTGCCGTTTTTGCCGAGCATCATTCCGAAAGAGATATGTTCGAGTTTTACATCTTCAGTCACGAAACCGGCTTTGAGAGCCACCGCGAAGACCTGTCGGAAGTGGGCGCTCTGGCGGGCATCGACGACATACGATATCCTCCTGGCCTTCAGAACCGAAGCTCTGAAGCGTATTGCGGCAAGATCGGTCGTGGCATAGAGATAGCCTCCGTCGCCTTTCTGGACTATGAGGGGGTTCTCGTCACCCTCTATGAATACACACTTGGCGCCCCTGCTCTCTTGAAGCAGACCCTTTTCATCCAGCTCTCCTATCACTTCGGGAAGGTCGTCGTTGTAGCTGCTTTCAGCCTTCACATCCTCTCTCGTCAGCCCTATACCGAGCCTGCCGTAAACCTCCTCGCAGTGTCCGAGAGATTTGTCTATGAACTTTTCCCACAGATGGATACAGTGGATATCTCCTCCCTGGAGCTTGACCACATACTCCCTAGCCTTGTCGGCGAAAGCATCGTCTTCGTCGAATCTCTCTTTTGCCTCTTTGTAGAACTGCTCCAGGTCGCGGAGCGTACCTTCCGAACCTTCGCCAAGCTCTTCGAGATAGGCTATAAGCATACCGAACTGGGTACCCCAGTCTCCGATATGGTTCTGTCTAATCACCTCGTGACCGAGGAAAGAGAGAAGATTGGCGATGGTATCCCCGATTATCGTGGACCTAAGATGGCCTACATGCATCTGCTTGGCCATATTGGGACTGGAATAGTCCACCACTACTCTATAGGGCTCTTCATCTCTCTCCACACCCAACCTCTCGTCGGCGAGTGCCGCAGAGGCCTTCTGCGCCAGCCACTGCGAGGAGAGTCTGATATTTATGAAGCCGGGGCCGGCCACCTCCATACTCTCCACCATATCGCTTAGCACGATTGCCTGTAGCAGCTGCGTAGCCAGCTCGCGCGGATTTCTCTTGTACTTTTTGGCTATCGCCATCACCCCGTTGTATTGATAGTCTCCAAATTCAGGCTTGCCGGCTTCGGTGACCTGTACGCTCCCTCCATCTATATCGAGAGATTCGAGAGCATTCGATATGAGTTCGTTCAGTCTCGATTTTATCTGCATTTATCATCCGTTTCTATAAAGATTTTCGATAGGTTGTTATATTTCGTGAAGTTTTCATACGGCGGGAAACCGCATGAAGTTTCTTGAAGTAGTTGCACGATTCAATGAGAAGAATCAGACTTTGGCACTCTCTTTCTCTTCGTTCTCTACCGCGGTCATCTTGCTCTCGTCTCTGTTTTCGAGCTCTTTTTTGCTCGCTACCTGCTCTTCGTCGTCATCTTCGTTCATCGCCTTTTTAAAATCTTTTATACCCTTACCCATGCCTTTGGCAAGCTCCGGTATCTTTTTGGCTCCGAACAAAAGAACTACGATTGCCAACACTACAAGCAGTTCCGGCATACTTGGCATACCCATTGTCTATCCTCCATGGCCCCGAACGGGGATAATTTGATTCGGGCTTATTATACTCGAAAAGTTTTAAGAAGGCTTTGCATAGACGACACCGATACAAAGAGTCACTCTCGAGTCTAAGGCAAAATAGAGTAGATCCGTACCTTGATTCTTCAATTACCAGAACTACTTTCATATCGATTTTTCTTATATAGGAGGTAGCAGAATCTCAAGCCGTGAAGAAATATGGCCCATGAGATATATATCCAGAGGAAGAAGAAGAGCAGAGTACTAAGGCCGCCGTATATGGTGGTGTAGGTTTTGTTGTAGAGAATATAATATATAAAGAGGGATTTGGCCAGATACCATAGTGCAGATGCTACAAAAGAGGATATTGCGGCCTCTTTTTTCCCTACAGATACCTGTGGCGAGAATTGGTAGGCGAGATAGAAAAGCATCCATATTATTAAGTAGGGGAGAACGAGATAGATATGAATGCTCGAGGCTATTTCGAGATTCTCCGTCATCCTCTCTATCGTAGAGGATATCCAGAAAGAGCCTCCCAGCATAAAGGGTAGCAGAAGCAAAAGCCCGAAATAGGTTTTGACGGCATCGGCGAGTCTCCTTTGTGGTGTTTCGAAGATATCGTTGACTATGAAGTCGTAATCTCTGAAAAAGAGGAGGACGGCAACGAGAGCGTAGATGAGGCCGATATAGCCGAGTCTGTCCGCGTTTTGTACGAATCTGTCGAGGTAGTTCATTATCGTAGTAGTGTCCGAACTTACAAGAGAGTGTGCCAGAAGCTTGTGTATCTCCATATATGCCCTGTCGAAGATGGGCATATATGTGAAGAGTACCAATAGAATAACCATGAAAGGGATAATGAAAAATATCGTACTCCAGCTCATACTCGCAGCGTAGAATCCGAGTCTGCTATGAAAAAACTCTTCGAAAAAATCCCGAACGAAGAAGTATGAATCGGATAAGAGAGGTTCTCTCTTCCTCACACCTCTATCCGTCATATATTCAAAGTCCCATCTTGCCCGGATTGAGAATACCGTTCGGGTCGAAAGCCTTTTTGATATCTCTGAAGAGCTGTAGCTCGGCCGGCGTGAAGGCTATATCCATAAATTCGGCCTTGCTCAGACCTATACCGTGCTCTCCGCTGAGGGTACCTCCCATATCAACTACGAGTTGGAATATCTCTCTTATGGCTCTATGACCCCTCTCGAGCTCTTCATCGTCACTACCGTCCACCATGACATTTACATGTATATTTCCATCTCCCGCATGTCCGAAACATGGCACCTTGAGGCCATACTTCTCTCCAGTGGAGTATATCCTCTCGAGTGCTTCGGGCAGTTTGCTTCTGGGGACCGATATATCTTCGTTGAGTTTTTTGCTGCCATATATGGTGATAGAGGGAGAGGCGCTTCTGCGTGCATGCCAGAGCAGCTCTCTGTCTTGCTCTTTTTCGGCGACTCTGAAGGCCATCGAACCGTTCTCTTCGAAGGATTTTTTCAATATGGAGAGTTGGAAATCTATCTCTTCGGGAACATTTCCATCGACATCGCCTATAAGCAGGGCACCCGCCTCTTCCGGCAGTTGCACACCGGTCTTTTCTCTAACCGCTTTGACGACCAGAGAGTCGAGAAACTCCATGGCTACAGGATTCGCGCCGGAAGCCAGAGATTTGAAAACGGCGTTCATGGCCGCTTTCACATCGGGGAAAATTCCCATGTATGACTTGGCATATCCTGGTTTTGGCAGAAGCTTTAGCGTGATTTCCGTAATTACGGCGAGTGTCCCTTCACTGGCCGTCAAAATACCGGCTATATTGTAGCCGGCCACATCCTTGATAGTTCTTTTGCCTGCCCTGATGATGTCGCCGTTGGCCTTGACGGCACGCAGAGCCATAACGAAATCTTTGGTGATTCCATACTTCGCGGCTCTCATTCCACCGGCATTTTCACTTACATTTCCGCCTATGGTGGAGTACTCTTCGCTTGCCGGATCCGGCGGGTAGAACAGTCCCTGTTTTTCGACTGCGCGCTGAAGCTCCTTGTTGACCACACCGGGCTGTACGACAGCGAGCATATTTTCCATATCTATCTCTATGATTTTGTTCATATGCTTTTCGAAAGCGAGCACCACTCCCCCTCTTGCGGGCAGAGCCCCGCCGGTGAAGCCGCTACCCGCCCCTCTTGCGACGACAGGTATGCGGTGAGCGTTGCAATATACGAGAATACGGCTTACATCCTCTTCATCTCTGGGAAAGAGTACGGCTTCGGGCTGATAGTAGGTTTTGGTAGCGTCGTAGCTATAGGCCCTAAGATGGGCCTTGTCGCTAAAGATATTCTCTCTGCCGACTATACTCGAGAGAGCTTCGACATCTCCAGGATTCATTGCAGCAGAGCCTCCACCTCTTTGTAGTAGTCTCCTGCACTACCGCCGAAAAATCCGCTCCTGAATCTGTTGAATCTCATATAGAAAGGATATCTACTCTCGCTGCCTTTGGGAGTGTAGCTCTTTCTGGCTACAACATGCCCGCTTATGGGATCGAGAAGAACAGCTCTATCTCTGCCTACGATATAGACGAGACCTACCTGTGCCTCTTTTGCAAAACCTGCGAGATTTTTTCTATTTATGGATGAATCCCCCTCTCTACCGAGATAGGCTGCGAAGAGATCTGGGTGGATCCAGTGCTTTCGGCTCGAAGTGGTAATCGAAGCGTATGTCTTGGCATTTGGCGCTATGAGCAAAACATTGTCGTAGAGATATCCCCCTATCACCCTATCTCCGACTACGGCCGTTTTACTAGGGCCGGGCAGATTGTCCGCACCGAGCAGATCGCCCTTTCGGAGTTTCACTTTCGACGATGAGCTCTGTACGGCGATAGCACTTACGACAGATCTCCCTTTGCCAAAGTCGTGTATGACTATCCCGCTCATACCGTTTACGGGGAAAGGCCTGTCTATGACCGCTCTGTTACCGTTTACGCTCACTATCCTACTCCTGACGCTCGATGGAAAGAAACCAGGAAACAGCGGCGCACCCATCAGGAGAAAAATAATTATCTTTTTCAACATCTCGACTATCCTTTTACTATGATTGTGTATGATTATACTTTCAAAAGAATGAAATTTCGATGAGTTGCGAAGAACTATATTTTTCGGGGAGCTTTTCGGATGCCCATTCATGAGTTGTTTAGGGGGTACGATTGAGAATTTTGATACTTTTTGCAATCTTTTATGCACATATCTTCTCTGCCGTAGTCAAAGAATCGATATGGAGAAGTGCAGAGACATTTTCGGACTATATCAGTAGAAAACACATACCTCTGGGGCTACTCAAGGAGATTTCGCCCGAAGATATGAAATATGTCTCAGAGATACAGGCTGGAGAGAGATTTTATGAGCTCGAAGAGAATGGTACGCTGCTTCAGATGCTCATTCCCATCGGTGAGGAGATGCAAATCGAGTTGTTCAAAAAGCGAAACTCCAAGGAGTACACTTTCGATATCATCCCGATTGCCTACAAGAGAGTTGCAGACGAAGTCAGTGTGAAAATCGATAGGAATCTATATAGCGACATCGATGAGAAGACCAACAATCCCAGACTCGGTTTCATACTGAAGACGATGTACAAGGGGAGTGTCGATTTCAAAAGACTTAGAAAGGGAGACAGGGTGGTTTTCCGATATGTGCAGAAGAGTCGTCTGGGAAAACCGTTTGGACAACCTTTGGTCAAAAGCTCGATAGTCGTAACAGGGGGAAAGAAGAGATTCGCTTTCGTGGACGAGAATGGAAATGTCTGGCACGATATCAAAAAGAAAATCAGATATAGCAAAGAGGGAAGAAGGACGGTGGTGATTACAAAAAGTAGATTCATCAAAAAGAGAAATCGAAGATTCACAATGCCTGTAAAGAAGGGTCATATCACATCCAGATTCAGTTATAAACGCTGGCATCCAATACTCCATAGGTATCGGCCCCATCTCGGTGTGGACTGGGGAGCTCCAAGAGGTACGAAAATATATGCGGTCAACTCTGGCAAAGTCATCTTCTCGGGCTGGTTGGGCGGATATGGGAAAGCGGTGAAGATATCCCATCAGGGAGGCTATGTCTCGCTATACGCACATATGAGTCGCATAAAGGTAAGAAAGGGGAAATACATCAAAAGAGGTGAGATTGTGGGTTATGTGGGCAGTACGGGCAGAAGTACTGGAAACCATCTTCACTTCGGACTATATCTCAATGGCAAGGCTATAAATCCCCTCAAGGTTTTGAATAAAAAAGGCATATCGGCTGATAGAGTCAAAATAACCACCAAATACAAAAAGGTGGAAAAGTACAATATAGTCAAGACAAAAACCGTCGCCATAGAGGGAGCACAAGAGGAGAAGGAGAGACTGTTGAAGATATTGGAGTCCAAAGAGCGCAAAAGCTACAGATGGGACGATATAGCTTCGGCATTTATATATGTAAAGGATAGAAAGAGATATGAAAATGAGAATAGAAGATTTTGAAACATGCGATTTGAACGAGAGTAGATACATACATCCGAAACTCGCAATCTATAAACAGAATGGGGAGTCAAGGAGTTGGGAAATTCTCGAGAGTGCCGACAGTGTGGCCATCCTTCTATACCACAGGGGGTATGACTCCTTTCTTTTCGTCAGACAGTTCAGACCGGCTTTGTATGCCAGAAATTCCGATGGTATGACAGTAGAGCTTTGTGCAGGACTCGTGGATAAGGAGCTTCCTCTATGCAGGATAGCATCCGAAGAGATAGAGGAGGAGTGCGGTTACAGAGTGGACCCCTCCGCCCTCGAAAAGCTTGGGACTTTCCATACCTGCGTAGGTTATTCGGGCAGTAGGCAGACACTATATTATGCAGAGATAGACGAGAGTATGAAGGTCGGAGAGGGTGGCGGAATCGACGGCGAGGATATAGAGCTTCTTTTCGTCTCCGTCAAAGAGGCGAAAAGATTCATTTTCGACGACACTATAGCTAGGACTCCCGGGCTCATGTTCGCCGTTACATGGTGGTTTTGCGATAGAGAGAGCCCCGATGACTATTGAGAATCTTTGAAGGCGTCTTACTTCCTTCTCTTTGTCGTATCGATAATCTTCAGATATTCAAAGGATATTCCCAGTTTCCTCGGATCTTTTTCGGGTGAGGAGGGGAAAGGCGGGTAGATATCCAGATTCTTGGAATCGACATTGGAGAATTCGATTCGATAGACTCTGGGGCTATTGCTTTCGAGCAATAGCTCTCTCTTTTGTAAGCCGGCCTCTATGCGGAGTTTTTTCCCGAGATTTTCACCATAACATCCGATTTTCATCTCCAGTATGAACGAAGTGGGGAGTTTTTTGGAAAACTGAAATTTCACATCTTCGTAGAGCCTCGCATCGCTCCATCTTCCCCAACTCTCCCTTTCCGATATACCCCACACTCTTTCGAGAAACGACGGGTATCCTTTTTTGGAGAAGTCTATACCATCCTCGAGAGAGGCTTCGTAATATCTATCGCTCGCTTTGTCGAAAGAGGGAGAGAGTATCTTTGTATGGTCGAGCTTGTTGAGTCTCTCAATTCTCTCGTTGTATAGTTTCGTATCTCTTTTTTCGCCATACAATATTTTCCTCTCGAGAGTTATTCCCTCTTCGCTCTTTTCCAGTGCCTCCACTTTTATATCCCCATCGAGTCTGCCTGTAGCTATGCAGTATTTGGAACTCTCGTTCTTATCGAAGGCGTATGATATCCTTTGACACAGGTCTATCCACAAGAAAGATTCGTTCCTGTCGAAAGAGGGTAGATAGCTATGGAGCCTCTTCGGAGCGAAAGAGTCGAATATCGGTTGCATATCTCCATTTGGGGAGATTCTCAGCAGAATAGGAAAACTGTACTTCTGTGTAGATATCGATACCTTTTTTGCCTTCAATTCTATCTCTATCTCCTCCGGCAATTTGGGGAAATTCCAGAATTTCAGTATTTCTTCTCTCCATGAGTAGAGCTTTTTGTCGAAATCTTCGAATTTTCCTATCAGAGACTCTTTCTCGAATAGGTCCCTGCCCAGACCGTAGTCCACCCCTTTCGCTCCCAGCAGGTGCAAAAGAGTGGGTGCCACATCGAGCATACTGCCCTCTTTCGATATCTGCCTGTATCCATCTTCGCCTCTTTCCAGAATGATGAAACTGTCTCTTCTTCTACCTCTTTTCAGGATAGAGGTGGCTCCGTTTTTCATCGCCAGATGATCGGAGCTCAAAACGACAATGCTCTTGTCGGCATATACAGAGTTCTCTATTTTTTCTATGAAATCGGCTATGAGATAGTCACTGCATTTGAGGGCGTTGAGTATTTTGTTTTTTCCATCTTTGTACTCTATTCCCTTTTGCCGGCAGCTTTTCGAGATATGGCCGTCGGGATGATGGGTATCGAGTGTCATTACGACAAGAGCGAACGGTTTGTCGCTTTTGGATAGCTCTTCGAACTTCTCGTACGCTATATTCAGAGTGCTGTCGTCATAGAGCCCCCAAGCATTGAGATATCTTTTGTCTCTCAATCTCTCAATCAGCTCGTTTCTTCCGTAGATTTCGTCGAAACCGTGTGTTTTGTAGAATTTGTCTTTGCCGGAAAATCGTATATCGGCTCCCTGGATATAGCTTAGATGGTATCCGGAATTTTTCAGGGTATCTCCAAGACATACGGCATTTGCGAGAAATCGGCTCATTCCGCTCATAGAGTTGCCCTGTGCCGGTGCCGGTGTGAAGAGTGGAATGGAGCATTGACTCGTGACCATCCCGCCTATTGTCCAGGTCGAGCCTATTATCTGTCTGATATCGCTGAATTCGGTGGAATTTTTCCTTATGCCGTCGAGTCTCTCCAAGAGATTAGGGAAGAGTCTGTCGTCGAAATAGGTTCTCTCCAGACTCTCGGCATAGATATAGACAATGTTTTTGGGATTGCCGATATCGACTTTCAGAGGCGGTTTTTTGTAGTAATCGAGAAAATCACCAGACTGGGCAGTCAGTCTGTACGATGCTATCTTGTAGAGATTGTGCAAGAGAGGATGAAATGAAAAGGCGAGAATCATAAAGCTCTTGTGTATGAATCCTTTGATGCGCTTGGCTTTGGGAATGGATATCCTCTTTAGCACCCTGTAGTAGAGATAGGCCAGTGCGAAGACGGCGACAAGTGCGCTGACGGTTGCGAAGATGAGGAGTATGTAGTCTCCGAAACCGGCTTTGCCTAGGCCATATTGCAGAGTGTATATGACCGCCTCGTCCACTCCGTGGCCTGTGAAGAAATTTGCCGAGAGATATGCAATCGTCATCAAGAGATATAGAAAAAGAGAGAAGGTATCGATGAGTAGGGATAGCCTCTCTCTCTTTCTATATCCGACAGTCGCAATCGCTATGAGCAGAAAAGCAAAAGAGAAGTAGAAGAGTGTATTCATGATATTCGAACCTGCTTTGTCTGTTTGAAGAATGACTACCTGCGACGCTACAGCCAATGGCTTTGACACCGTAGTTTGTAAAGGAAGAGAGGGAAAACCCTCTCCGAAGTACTCTTAACGCTTGGAGAACTGAGGGCTTCTTCTCGCCTTCTTCTTTCCGTATTTCTTCCTTTCCACGACACGGGCATCTCTGGTGAGGAGTCCCATCGGTTTGAGGATCGCTCTGAAAGCGGGCTCGTACTCTACGAGCGCTTTGGATATTCCATGCTTCACCGCATCCGCCTGAGCGCTGTAACCTCCACCGAGGGTAGTGGCCTTTATCGTTACCGCTTCGAGCTGTTTCGTCGCCTCGAGAGGAAGCTTGACCTTCATCTTGAGCGTTTCGTGTCCGCCAAGCCACTCGTCGAGGTTTTTGCCGTTGACACTGATACCACCGTTACCGGGAGTCAGCCAAACCTTGGCGATTGCAGATTTTCTCTTTCCTGTCGCATATACTGTCGCCATATTAGTTTCCTTTGTTCAGTTGTGCAGTATGGGGATGCTCGGCACCCTCGTAAACTTTGAGTCTCTTTAGCATCTGACGGGCGATTTTCGTTTTCGGAAGCATACCTCTGACCGCGAGACGGTAGAGTTTTTCGGTATGGTTTTCGAGCATGTCGCTGAGCTTGTTGCTCTTGGTGCTACCGAAATAGCCGCTATGCCTGAAGTACTCTTTCTGCTCCATCTTGTTGTTACCGGTGAATTTCGCATTTTTAGCATTGATAATCACTACATAGTCACCACAATCCACATTGGGTGTGAAGTTCGTTTTATGTTTGCCTCTGAGATAAGTGGCCGCTTCAGTCAGGATGCGTCCGAAAGTCTTTCCATCCGCATCGATCAGAATCCAGTCACGCTTGACCTCATGAGGTTTTACGACTTTTGTCATTTTCATGATCGTATTCCTTTTTTATTTTAAACTCTTCGGGAAAAGAGTTTTGTGGCCGTGATTATAGCCCCTAAAACTTAAAGCATTATTAAATTAAGTATTTCCTAAGGAGATTGAGATAGCAGCGACGCTCTTCGAACTACTCGCAACCCCTCCCCTCATCCCTATATACACCCCAAGATTGTCACTATTTCGGGGCCGCGACTAAAGTCGCCGCCCCGAAGTGTCATAATCATTTTAGAGTCATGACTTCAC